>Ga0123356_10002378_pt1 | contig 20151 bp, 16 predicted proteins | sample TergutEmb28metaG_2_FD_92546 | JGI IMG/M metagenome (GOLD analysis project Ga0123356, IMG submission 92546) | Embiratermes neotenicus P3 segment gut microbial communities from Petit-Saut dam, French Guiana - Emb289 P3 | ecosystem: Host-associated > Arthropoda: Insects > Digestive system > Gut ... | reverse complement strand
TGGTCGCCGAGCCGCTGGTGGCGGCGGTCGCCGCGGCGCTGCGGGCGCTCGGGGCACACGTCGAGACCGGGAAATTCGGCGCCGACATGAAGGTTTCGCTGGTCAACGACGGGCCGGTCACCCTCATCATTGAGCTCTAGCCGGCGCCGACCACGGACTTGGTCAGGCCGGCGTCGTCGCACTGCGGGCGGGCGAGCAGCGAGACGTGGTCGGACTTCTCGAAGGCCGACTTGCAGAACGCCTTCGCCTCCGACCCGCAGTAGTGCAGCGTCGCGCCACCCGTGGCGCCCGCGATCAGCACGTTCACGCAGCCGTTGGCCGAGCCGGCGTACCGGTCGGAGCTGATCCCGCTCCAGATTCCGACTGCCGCGCCGACAGCGAGGACGGCCGCGACGATCAGGTACACGATCCGCTTGCCGCGCGGCGACAGCGCGATCACGCCCGCGGCCTGGTCGGCGCCGAGGCGCGTCTTGCTATAGCTGGGTGCCCCGCTCATGGTGGCCCATTTTAGGAGCATCCGGGCCCCGCGCGGGGCAGTCGGACGTACCGGATGTTGGGGTGTTACGGTCTGCGGTAGCGTGACCCGCGACGGAGCGTGTTTTCGCCGACACGGAGGTGACAAGAAATGGTTACCCGTGAGACCGCGTGGCCCGATGGGACCCCGTGCTGGGTCGACCTTGGCGTAAGCGATATCCCGAAAGCGATCAGCTTCTACGTGAGCCAGTTCGGCTGGGACGTCACCCAGGGCGGCCCGGAGGTTGGCGGCTACTCGATCGCGCGCCTGCACGGGCGGCAGGCCGTCGGCATCGGCCCGCTCATGGGCCCTCCTGGCACCCCCTCGGCGTGGACGACGTACCTCGCGACCAGTGACGCGGACGCCACCGCTGAGAAGATCAAGAACGCCGGCGGACGCCTGCAAACGGACATCCTCGACGTCATGGACCAGGGCCGGATGGCGATCGCGACCGACATCACCGGCGCTGCGTTCGGTATCTGGCAGGCTGGCAAGCACACCGGAGCGCAGGTCGCCAACGTCCCGGGGGCGCTTACCTGGAGCGAGCACATGAGCCGCGACTTCGAGGGCGCCAAGGCGTTCTACGCGGCAGTCTTCGGCTACGAGTACGGCGACATGTCCAGCGACGGCTTCAGCTACGCCACGCTGCTCATCAACGGCCAGCAGGTCGTCGGCGGGATCGGTGCGTACCCACCCGACATGGACGCCAGCCACCCGCCGTACTGGTCGGTCTACTTCGGCACCACCGACACCGACAAGGCGGTCGACACGGCCACCAGCAACGGCGGCCAGGTGGTGCGCCCCGCCTCGGACAGCCCCTACGGCCGGATGGCCATCGTCCGCGACAACCAGGGCGCGGTCTTCAGCCTGATTTCGACCCCAGAAGACGACGACTGACCCCTCGCCCCTGTCTGGGGAACGCCGCTATCTCGGGAACACTGTGCCGTCGAAGAGCTTGCGAGCCGTCCTGACCACGCCGGAGCGGATCACCCTGGGCGGCGTGGTCGTGGTGTCGAGTTCGACCTCCACCTGGAGCGCGCCGCTGGGGTGCTCGATCGACAGCCGGGGGCTGCCCGCCGGGACCACCGCGAGGTCGCTGCCGATAGCGCCGGGTAGCACGACCGCGGTAGCCACGCTGACCGCGCCGAGTACCCCGATGGACTCGTGCACCCGGACCGGGATGAACGTTCGCGTGCTGATCGTCCCGCCGTGCACGGGCGGGGCGACGAGCGAGATCTTCGGCACTGTGGTGGCGCTGACGTCGCCGAGCCCCATCGCCTTGCCTGCTTCGAGGCGCAGCTCCTGAACGGCCTTGTTCAGCTCCTCGTCGCCCTCAAGCTCGGCGATCGACTCGTAACCGGTCTTACCGAAGCTCGAGGCGGCGACCACCACGACCGGCATCCCGTTGTCCACGCAGGTGACCGGGATGCCGCCGAATTCATCGGTGACGTTGCCGGTCGGGAACACGCCCGTCCCCGAGCCCGGGTCCTCGAAGTCGAGCACCACCGCCGCCGCGGTCCCGGGCACGCCGTCGATCGCGGTATCCCCGTCGTATCGCGGCCAGCCGCCCGGCGTGGGGAACGTGGCGGTGACGATCCCGTCGGTGTTCACCATCCGGATCCGGACCTTTGTCTCCTCGCCGGTGGCGGGCACCAGGCCCCGCTCAACCGCGAACGGGCCGATGCCCGCCAGGATGTTGCCGCAGTTCTGCTTGTCGGTGACGATCGGCTTGTCGACCATGACCTGGAGGAACAGGTAGTCCACGTCGATGCCGTCCAGCGCGGACGGCGACACGACCGCGACCTTGGACGTCAGCGGGTGCGCCCCGCCAACTCCGTCGATCTGCCGCGGGTCGGGTGATCCCATGACCCGTAGCAGCAGGTCGTCTCGCTCTCCTTGGACCGCGGGCAGGTCGTCGGCGAGGAAGTAAAGCCCCTTCGACGTGCCGCCCCGCATCTGCATGGCCCGGACCCCGTCGCGCGAAAAGCCGGAACCGTTCGGAATGCTCATGCTCTTATATCCCCTCGCCGGCCCGCCGCACGTACTCGGCGTAGCTGATGTAGTCGACCTTGGCGAGCTTGGGTCGCAGGTTGTACATGTCGAGTCCGAGGACGCCGTCGGCGAGCTGCTTGCGGTTCTTGTCCTCCTTGGCGACGCGGGCCGCCGATGCGGTGGCCGCGTTGGCGACGTCCAGCCGGGGGACCACGCACACGCCGTCGTCGTCGGCGACGATCGCGTCGCCTGGCCTGATGGTCTGCCCGCCGAGGGTGACCGGGACGTTGACCGCCCCCGGCGTCTCCTTGACGGTGCCCTGCGCGGAGACGTGCGCGGTCCAGGCGGGGAAGCCCATGTCCCGCAGCTCCTGGGTGTCCCGCAGGCCGGCGCCCATGATCAGGCCGCGGACGCCCCGGGAGACCAGCGAGGTGGCGAGCAGTTCGCCGAAGGCGCCGTCGCTGGACGGTGAGGTCGTGGTGATCACGATGATGTCGCCGGGCTTGGCCTGCTCGACGGCGGCGTGGATCATCAGGTTGTCGCCCGGCCAGCACAGCACGGTTAGCGCGGTGCCGGCGATCCGGGCGCCCTGCTGGTTAGGCCGGATCTCCGGGCCGAGGTAGCCGTTGCGGCCGATCGCCTCGTGCACGGTGGCGACGCCGTAGCTGGCGAGCTTGTCGACTTCGGCCAGATCGGCCCGGGGCGGATCGGTGACGATGACGTTGAGCATCGGTGCCTCTCGGTTTGCTAGTCGCTAGCTAGTGGTGTGCGTGAGTCCAGCTTCGGCAACAGGTGCCTCAGTGCCGGATGCCTCGGGCCCGGATCCGGGATCGCCCGCGCGCAGCGCCTCGATGACGCTGGCCAGGTGGCGCCTGATGGCGCGTTCGGCGTCGAGCGGCCGGCGTTCAGCGACGGCGCGCGCGATCTCCAGGTGCTCGCTCAGCGACACCTCCGGGCGGCCGGGGCGAAGGGCGAGCTGGAACTGGTGCCTGACGAGCTGCCCGTGCAGCCGCTCGAGCAGCCTGACGGCGACCATCTGGCCGGAAATCATGATGACCCGGCGGTGCAGCTCCCGGTTCAGCTCGGAGTACTTCACCGGGTTGCCGTCGGCCACCGCGCGCTTGAGGTTCTCGGCGAGCTCGCGGAGTCCGGTCGCCTCGTCGTCGGTGACGTTTTCCGCCGCTTTCGCCGCGCACAGCGCTTCCAGGGCCATCCGGCATTCGGTGATCGCGACCGCCTCCTCGGTGGTCACGACCCGGACCCGGGCGCCCCGGTTGGGGATGCGCTCGACAAGCCCTTCGGCGGTGAGGTCGAGCAGCGCGGCGCGCAGCGACTGCCGCGTCACCCTGAGCGTGCCCGCCAGCTCTTCTTCGACAAGCCGCTGACCAGGGGCGAAGTCCCCGCTGAGGATGGCCTGCCGGAGCGCGCCGAAGGCGTGCACCCGCGCCGCCTCACCGGCGCGGAGGCCATCTGGCGTCGCTGCTGCTGACATGTCTCGAACGTACGGAGGTTCGCACGGATTGTCAACAATCTGAGGGCTGGCGCACCATACGGGGGCCGCTGGCTTGTGCGGAGGCACGAAAAATGGCGTGCGGACCCGCCCGGCCCGCTGCGAGCATGTGGTGCATGAGCTGGCAGACGACCGATGATGTGGCCGAGTTCCTGGCGGCGGCGGGGGAGTTCCTGCGCGCGGACCGAGCCCGGAACACGGTGATCCTCACCGTGGCCGAGACGCTGCGGCTGAACTCCGCACGGTATGCCGCCACTGCGGGGGCGGGCCCGCTGCTCGGCTGGTGGACCGGCGCGTCCGGCGCGGTAGGCGGGGCGTTTCTGCACACGCCGCCGTTTCCGGTCGTGACTACCGACGTTCCTGCCAGGGTCGCGGAAGACCTCGCGGTCGTGCTCGCTGGCCGGCCGCTGGCCGGGGTGAACGCCGACCGGGCGGTCGCGGAGGCGTTCGCGGATGCGTGGCGGGAGGCCGCCGGCTGTCTGGTGGAGGTGCACCGCGAGCAGCGGCTGTACCGGCTGGGCGAACTCACCTGGCCGGACCCCGCGCCGTCCGGCGCAGCCAGGATCGCGACCGCGACCGACACCGGCCTGCTGGCCGGCTGGCTCACCGCCTTCGCGCGCGAGGCCGACGACATGGCCGGTGACGCCGACCAGTCGGCCGCGGTCCGGGACCGGCTGGACCATGACGGCCTCACGTTGTGGGAAGTCGACGGCGAGGCGGTCTCGCTCGCCGGGATCACCCGGCAGGTGGCGGGCATGGTCCGGGTCGGCCCGGTCTACACCCCGCCGGAGCTGCGCGGTCACGGGTACGCGAGTGCCGTCACCGCCGCGGTCAGCAAGCAGGCGCTCGCCGCCGGCGCGGAGGAAGTGCTGCTCTACACCGACCTGGCCAATGAGGTGGCCAACTCCATCTACCAGCGCATCGGCTACCGCCCGGTCGAGGACCGCGTGGTGCTGGCATTTTCGCAGGAACGCGGGCTATGAGGTGCGGCGGGGGATCTTTCCGTTCCACCCGCGCCGCTGCATACTTGAAGGCATTATGTAACCTTCTGGATATTTTTTCCGTTACATTACGTTACGCTCCGCGAGTCCATAGTTCCGACTATCACCTCCCCGGCCGTACAGGCGCGTGCGAGCGGCTGGCAGCACCCGCGGCCGCTGCAGACACCGGAGAGCCGGGCCGGTCCCGGTATGAAGCCACGACGGGAAGCAGGAGGGCAATGGGCTGGTGCACCACCGCCGATCTGGACCGGTTCGCGACGGCGGCCGGCGGCTACCTGACAGCCCGGGCGGCTGAGAACACGCTGCTGCTGTCGGCCGCGCACGCCGCCCGGTCGGGATGGCGGGCGCGCGGTGCACGCCAGCCGCCCGGCACGGTCGGCCCGGGTGACCCGGATGGCCCGGATGGCCCGGGCGGAGCGACCGCCGGAACCGCCCGCCGCGGCGCTGCCCCGAACGGGGTCAGCCCGCTGTTCGGCTGGTGGGAGCCGCCGGACGGCAGCGGCCCGCGTGGCGCGTTCCTGCACGATCCCACGGTTCCGCTGCTCATCGCCGGGCGGACACCGGAGATGGCCGCGGCGCTCGCCGCACTGCTGGCGAAGACGGGCCGCCCGGTGTGCGGGGTGGATGCCCCGGTGGATGCGGCTGACGCGTTCGCGGCCGCGTGGCATCAGCGCGCGGGCACAACCGTCCGGGTGCACCGGTCGTGCCGGGTATACCGGCTGGTGCCCGCGACCGCGGGGGCCTTCGAGTCACCGGGGCCGTCGGGCAGGCTCCGGGTCGCGACGGCCGCCGACCTGGAGCTCCTCGCCGGCTGGCTCGCGGCCTGCGCGACCGAGGCGGCCGCGCGGATCGGGTCACCGCAGGACCTGGCCCGCGAGCTGATCGGCTACGGCGGGGCCGTCTTCTGGGACGTCCCGCAGCGGGCATCGCGGCTTCGCGAGGCGGCTCAGTTCCTGGCCGGCCCCCATCACCGGGAGCCCGGCTCGCACCACGACGTGGCTTACCAGCCGGTCGCGATGGTGGTCCTCACCAGGCCGGTCGCCGGCACGGTGCGTGTCAGCATGGTCTACACGCTGCCCGAGCGCCGCCGCAACGGCTACGCGGCGGCGGTCACGTTCGCGGCCAGCCGCGCCGCCCTCGACGGTACCGCGCCTGGCTGCCCGGCGGCTGACCGCCAGCGCCCGGTGACCCAGGTCGTGCTGATCACCGACGGAAGCCGGCCGGACCGGATGGTCAGCCGGCTCGGCTACCAGCTGGTCGACGAGCGCGCCGTGTTCCGCTTCGGGCCCCCCACCAGTCCGCAGCCACAGCTGAAGTCCGCGTCCCGCCCGATGCCAAGGCTCCCCACCGGCCCGCTGCCGAGGCTCCGGCGGTAACGCGACGTAAGGACGCCAGTGGCTCGGCGAGGATGACCTCGGTCGCCAGTTCGCCGTCGCTTCCCGCGACGATCGTCAGCTCGGTGATGTTGCCTGCGGTCCGCAGATCGCCGGAGCTCGCGCGGGCCACCTCCGCCGCTGATCCGTGCACGATGACTTGCGCGGCCTCGGCCTTGATGGAGACCTTCGCCTCCGATTTGGCCTTCCGCACCTGGCCGAGCACGGCGGCCGCGGTCGCGAGCACCGCCGGGTCCCCGCCCGCCGCACGCAGTTCAGGCAGCGCGGGAGACGGCCACGCTGCCAGGTGCACAGACCCGTCCTGCCACCAGGACCACACCTCTTCGGTGACGAACGGCATGAACGGCGCGAACAGCCGCAGCAGGACGTGCAGCGCCTGCCGCAGCGCACCGCGCGCGGAATCAGCCTCCGGCCCCGAGCCGTACCCGCGCCCCTTGACCAGCTCCAGGTAGTCGTCGCAGAACATCCAGAAGAACCGCTCGATCGCCTCCAGCGCCGGCGTGTGCTCGTAGCTCTCCAGGGCGGCCGTGGCCTCCTCGACCATGTCGGCGAGCGCGGCGAGCAGGGACGCATCGACGGCCTCCGTCACCGCGCCCGCCGGACCGGGCAGCGAAAGCACGAACTTCGACGCGTTGAGGATCTTGATCCCAAGCCGGCGGCCGACCTTGAGCTGCCCGGCGTCGAACACCGTGTCCACCCCGTACCGCCCGCTGGCCGCCCAGTACCTGACGGCGTCGGACCCGTACTGGTCCAGCAGGTCCATCGGGGTAGTCACGTTCCCCTTGGACTTGGACATCTTCTTCCGGTCGGGGTCGAGGATCCACCCGGAGATCGCGGCGTCCGACCACGGCAGCCGCCCGAACTCCAGGTGCGACCGGGTCACCGTGGCGAACAGCCAGGTCCTGATGATCTCGTGCGACTGCGGCCGCAGGTCCATCGGGAACACCCGCGCGAAGAGGTCGTCGTCGGTGCCCCACCGGGAAGCTATCTGCGGCGTCAGCGACGAAGTGGCCCAGGTGTCCATCACGTCCGGGTCCCCGGTGAACCCGCCCGGCACGCCGCGCTGGGATTCCGTGTAGCCGGGGGCGGGCTCCGCCGCCGGATCCACCGGCAGCGTGTCCTCGCCGGGCACTATCGGCGCGGAGTACACCGGCTCCCCGGCAGCGTCCAGCGGGTACCAGACCGGGAATGGCACACCGAAGAACCGCTGCCGCGAGATCAGCCAGTCACCGGACAGGCCGGCCACCCAGTTCTCATAGCGGACCGCCATGTGCGCGGGATGCCAGTTGAGTTCCCGGCCGCGATCGAGTAGTTCGCGGCGGACCGTCTCGTCGCGTCCCCCGTTCCTGATGTACCACTGCCCGGAAGTGACGATCTCGAGCGGCTTATCACCGCGCTCGTAGAACTTCACCGGCCTGCTGACAGGGCGGGGCTCGCCGGATAGGTCGCCGCTCTGCCGGAGCATTTCGACCATCCGCTCGCGCGCCGAGAACGCGGTCTTCCCGGCCAGTTCCTTGTACGGCTCGGCAGGCACCCCATCCGGCGGCTCGGGCAGCAGCCGGCCGTTCCGCCCGATGACCGCCCTGATCGGCAGGCCGAGTTCCCGCCACCAGGTCACGTCGGTCACATCGCCGAAGGTGCAGACCATCGCGATCCCCGACCCCTTGTCGGGTTCCGCGAGGTGGTGCGCCAGCACCGGCACCTCGACATCGAAAACCGGTGTCCGCACCATACTGCCGAACAGGCCCTGGTACCGGTCGTCGCCCGGGTGCGCCACCAGCGCGACGCAGGCCGGGATGAGCTCGGGCCTGGTGGTCTCGATAAAAACCAGCCGACTGGGACCATGGAACGAAACGCGGTGGAACGCCCCGGCGTACTCGCGATCCTCAAGCTCCGCCTGCGCCACCGCCGTCTGGAACGTCACGTCCCAGAGCGTTGGCGCCTCAGCCCGGTACGCTTCGCCGCGCGCGAGGTTACGCAGGAACGCGCGCTGTGACACGCGCCTGGCATCTGCGCTGACTGTCGTGTACAGCAGCGACCAGTCCACCGAGAGCCCGACCCGGCGCCACATCTCCTCGAAGGCGCGCTCGTCGATCGCGGTAAGCCGCTCGCACAGGTCGATGAAGTTCCGCCGGGAGATCGGGATCTCCTGCTTGCCCGGCTTCTCCGGCGGCGTGAAGTCCGGGTCATAGGGGACCGACGGATCGCACCGCACGCCGTAGAAGTTCTGCACGCGCCGCTCGGTGGGCAGCCCGTTGTCGTCCCAGCCGATCGGGTAGAAGACCGACTTCCCGGTCATCCGCTGGTAACGGGCGATGAGGTCGGTATGCGTGAAAGAAAACGCGTGCCCGACGTGCAGTGAGCCGGAGACGGTGGGCGGCGGGGTGTCGATCGCGTAGATCTCCGCACGCGGCCTGGACCGGTCAAACCGGTATACCTGATCGGCCTCCCAGCGTACGCTCCATACCGCCTCAAGTCCGTCGAGAACGGGCTTGTCTGGCACGGCGGCAGGGCGCGACCCCGGGTAGGCATCAGTCATGTGCCAACTGTACTCAGGCACCGGGATCGGCCCTCGGAATTTACCGACCGCTAGGCTCACAGGTGTATATCGCGCGCCAGGAAGGCTCCACCACGTGACCACGCAGCCAGCCGCTCCCGCCCCTGTCAGTCAGGGCAGCGCGGCCAGCATCACCAAGCGGATCGCCGCCGAGCTCGGCGTGCGCGACCACCAGGTCGCCGCCGCTGTCGAGCTCCTCGACGGCGGAGCCACCGTCCCGTTCATCGCCCGGTACCGCAAGGAGGTCACCGGGACGCTGGACGACGCCCAGCTGAGGACGCTGGACGAGCGGCTGCGGTACCTGCGTGAGCTTGAGGAGCGCCGGGCGGCCATCCTCGCGTCGGTCGCGGAACAGGGCAAGCTCACCGACGAGCTGCGGGCGCAGCTTGAGGCTGCCGACACCAAGGCCCGGCTGGAGGACCTCTACCTGCCCTACAAGCCCAAGCGGCGCACCAAGGCGCAGATCGCACGCGAGAACGGCCTCGAGCCGCTGGCGGACCAGCTGCTCGGTCACCCGGAAACCGACCCGCGCGCGGCCGCCGAAGGCTACCTCAGCGAGAACGTCGCCGACGTCACGGCCGCCCTGGAGGGTGCCCGCGCGATCCTCGTCGAGCGTTTCGGTGAAGACGCCGACCTGATCGGCCAGCTCCGCGAGCGCATGTGGTCGCAGGGCAGCCTGGTTGCGCGGGTCCGCGAGGGCAAGGAAACCGATGGCCGGAAGTACAGCGACTACTTCGACTTCGCGGAGCCGTTCGGCAAGCTGAAGGCGCACCGTGTCCTCGCGATGTTCCGTGCCGAAAAGGAAGAGATCCTCGACCTCACCCTCGACCCCAACGACGAGGGGTTCTCCGGCACCGGCGAGCTGTCCGCGTCATATGAGCAGCCGATCGCCGAGCGGTTCGGTATCCGCGACGGGGGCCGCCCCGCGGACAAGTGGCTGTCCGACACGGTCCGCTGGGCGTGGCGCACCCGGATCCTCGTCCACCTCGGCGTCGACCTGCGGATGCGGCTGTGGCAGGCGGCCGAGGCGGAGGCGGTCGACGTCTTCGCGGCCAACCTGCGCGACCTGCTGCTCGCCGCGCCGGCCGGGCAGCGCGCGACGATGGGCCTTGACCCCGGCTTCCGGACCGGCGTCAAGGTGGCGGTCGTCGACCAGACCGGCAAGGTCGTCGCGACGCACACGATCTACCCGCACGTCCCGCAGAACAAGTGGGACGAGTCGCTGTACATCCTCGCGAAACTGGCTCGTGACCACCAGGTAGAGCTCATCGCCATCGGCAACGGCACCGCGTCCCGGGAAACCGACAAACTGGCCATTGACCTCATCAAGGCCAGCCCCGACCTGGGACTGACGAAGATCGTCGTCTCCGAGGCCGGCGCTTCCGTCTACTCGGCGTCCGCCTACGCGAGCGCCGAACTCCCGGAGCTCGACGTCTCGCTGCGCGGCGCGGTCTCGATCGCCCGGCGTCTGCAGGACCCGCTGGCCGAGCTGGTCAAGATCGACCCGAAGTCGATCGGGGTCGGCCAGTACCAGCACGACGTAACCGGCACCAAGCTGGAGCGTTCCCTTGACGCCGTGGTGGAGGACGCGGTCAACGCAGTCGGCGTCGATGTCAACACGGCATCCCGCCCGCTGCTCGCCCGGGTCTCCGGCATCACCGATTCGCTGGCCGGCGCGATCGTCGCCCACCGCGACGGACGCGGCGCCTTCGGGACCCGCGAACAGCTCCGCCAGGTACCTCGCCTCGGTCCGAAGGCGTTTGAGCAGTGCGCGGGCTTCCTGCGCATCCGCGGTGGCGGCAACCCGCTCGACACCTCCGGCGTGCACCCGGAGGCCTACCCGGTCGTCCGGCGGATCTTGACGAAGACCGGTACCGACGTGGCAACGCTGATCGGCAACACGCAGACGCTCCGCGGCCTCGACCCGCGTGAGTTCACCGATGACAGCTTCGGCCTGCCGACGGTCAACGACATCCTGAAGGAACTGGAGAAGCCGGGCCGCGACCCGCGCCCGGAATTCCAGACCGCGACCTTCGCCGAGGGTGTCCACACCCTGGAGGACCTGGAACCCGGCATGGTGCTCGAGGGCGTCGTCACCAACGTCGCCGCCTTCGGCGCGTTCGTCGACGTCGGCGTCCACCAGGACGGACTGGTGCACGTCTCGGCGATGTCGAGCACCTTCGTCGCCGACCCCCGCGACGTGGCCAAGTCCGGCGACGTGGTCAAGGTCAAGGTCCTGGCCGTCGACATCCCCCGGCACCGCATCTCCCTGACAATGCGCCTCAACGACCCCGCCGACGGCAATGCGCCCAGGCCGGGCGGCGGTAGCAGTGGCGGGCCAGGCGGCGCTGCCGCGTCGCGCCCCGCCGACCGACCCGGCCAGCCGCGTCGCGGCGAGAGCGCTCCGGGACCCCGGACCGGCAGGCCGGGAGGCGACCGCCCGGGATCCGGGCAATCGGGAGGCGACCGCGGCGGCCAAGGTTCCCAGCGCGGCGGCGAGCGCCAGCCCGGCGCCCCCGGCACAGGTAACGACCGCAGGGGCGGCGGCCCCGGCCCCGGAGGGGCCGGCCAGGGCGGTGACCGGCGTGCTGACCGCCGCGGCCAGGGCGGCGGTGACCGCCGCAACAGCCCGCCGCCCCCGGCGAGCGGAGCGATGGCCGACGCGCTCCGCCGGGCCGGCCTCCTCGACGACAAGGACGCCCCGGCCAAGAACGACCGCCGCTCCGACCGCCCGTAACTACCGCGTTCTGCGCGACGGGGGGAACAGCGGACGCGGCGACCCGCCGTCCCGCGGCGGCTGGCCCGGCGCCGGCTCGGCGGGCGGGGACTCGCCCCGCACCGGGTCGGCGTGCGCGGGCCCGGCGTGCATTAGCTCGGCCTGCGGCTGCGGCTGGGCGGGCAGGAACACCGCCGCCAGCAGTGCTCCCGCCGCCGCGACACCGCCCGCGACGAGCGCGCCGACGAGAAGGCCGCGCTCGAAGGCGTTGGTCGACGCGAGGTGCAGTGCCTGCCCGATCTCCGGGTGACCGAGCGCCGCGAGCTGGCCGGCCGCGGCATAGGCGGCGCCGACGGACTGGTGCGCGAGCGCTGCGACCGGCCCCGGCACGGTTGCCGGGAGGGTGGCGGTGAGCCGCGATCCGTAGACCGACGCGTACACGCTGCCGATCACGGCCACCCCGAGAGTGCCGCCGACGAGCCGGGTGGTGTCGTTGACGGCCGAGCCGACGCCCGCCGCCGATCGTGCGACGGCCCCCATGATCGACTCGGTGGCGGGCGCCGAGGTCAGTCCCATGCCAAGCCCGTAGACCACCATCTGGGTCGCGATGATTCCGTAGCTGAGTGTCGCGCTGGTGCTGGCCGCCACCCAGACATAGAACCCCGCCATCGCGATCAGGCCGATCGTGACGATGACCTTCGTGCCGACGCGGACGGCGAGTTGCGTCCCGATGACCGACCCGATGGCCACCGATGCGGCCACTGGCAGCAGTCGCACGCCCGCCGACAGCGCGCTGTACCCGCGGACGAACTGGAAGTACTGGGTGATCAGGAAGATGAAGCCGAGCAGGGTGAAGAACGACACCGTGACCGCGCCGCTCGCCGCGCTGAACCGCATGTTGCGGAACAGCCGTACGTCGAGCATCGGGTGCCGGGAGCGCTGTTCGGCCACGATGAAGGCGGCCAGCAGCAGCACGGAGACGGCGAAGCCCGCCAGGCTGCGGGCCGCGGTCCAGCCGTACGTGGGTGCCTCGATGAGCGTGTAGACCAGCAGCGCCATCGTCGCCGACGACAGTACGAGGCCCGCGGGATCGAGCGGCACCGCGCCGGGATTCCTTGACGCCGGCACGGTGAGCAGCACCAGGCCCGCGGCGAGCGCAGCGACCGGCGCCATGGCGATGAAGATGCTGCCCCAGCTGAAGTGCGCGAGCAGCCAGCCGCCGACGATGGGTCCCATCGCGATCGCGACGCCGGCGATCGCCCCCCACAGGCCGATGGCGCGGGCGCGTTCCTTGCGCTCGGTGAAGACATTGGTGAGCAGCGACAAGGTCGCGGGGAACGTCATCGCGGCGCCCAGCCCCATGATGGCCCGCGCCGCGATGAGCTGGGCCGCGCTCGTGGTGAAGCCGCCGGCCAGGCTGGCCGCCCCGACGACGTTGAGTCCGGCCAGCAGCATGCCCTTGCGGCCGAACCGGTCGGACAGGCTGCCCGAGGTGAGCAGCAGTGCGGCGAAGACGAGGTTGTAGGCGTCAACGACCCATTGCAGCTGGGTCGTCGTGGCGTGCAGGTCACGTGTCAGGGCCGGCAGCGCGACGTTCACCAGGGTCGTGTCGAGGTTGACGAGAAACGCTGCTAGCAGCAGCGCTACGAGGATCATGGCTTTAGATCTCATGGTTTACATACTCAATGGAGACCTTGAGAAAGTCAAGTTATAAGACTTGGAAATCAACTACCGATGAGCTAAGCTCAGCGTCATGCGTAGTTACGGCCAGTACTGCTCGATCGCCAAGGCGCTCGACGTCATCGGCGACCGGTGGACACTGCTCATCGTCAGGGAGCTGATGCTCCGCGGTCCAAGCCGGTACACGGATCTGAAGAACGGCCTGCCGGGAATCGCGACGAACCTGCTCGCCGACCGGATCCGGGAACTCGAGGCGGCCGGGCTAGTGCGGCGCGAGGACGCGCCGCCGCCGGTCGCCACCACGCTCGTGCACCTGACCGAGGCCGGCCAAGAGCTGGAACCGGTGCTCAAGGCTCTCGGCTGGTGGGGGATCAGGTACATGAGCGGGCCCGCGGACGACGATGAGTTCCGCAGCCAGTGGCTGGCCTATCCGGTCGAATTCTTCCTGCGCGATCGCGACCCCGGCGGTCCGCCGGCGTCGATCGAGGTCCGGACCGGCTCTGAGCCCTCGGCGGTCATCGAGGCAGCGGGCGGTTCGGTCCGCATCCGGCTCGGCACCGCCGCTGCACCCGACCTGGTGCTGGCGGGCCGGCCGCAGCTGGTCGCCGCCCTGCTCACCGGTCAGCTGACCGCCGCTGAGGTGACCGCTCTCGGCCTGGAGATGACCGGAGACAGCAGCGTCCTGGACCGGGTGCTGCCTGACCCGGCAGCCGCCTACCCGGCTGCCTCGCAATCCGGGCGGAGCAATCATGGCGATCAGTGAGATAGCAGGCCAGTACGCGACCGGCTTGTCCCGGCACGGCATCGAGCAGGCCCTCGTCAAGGCGGGCAAGGACCCCCGGAACGTGGCGCCCGCGGACCTCGGCGCGCTCGAGGACTTCCACACCATGGGCCGCATCGCCACCGGCCAGCTCGCGGAGCTGGCCGGGATCTCCGCCCCGGACCGCGTCCTCGACGCCGGTGCCGGTATCGGCGGTACCGCCCGGTTCCTCGCGGCGAGCTACGGCTGCCAGGTCACGGCCATCGACCTGACCGAGGAGTACTGCCAGACGGCCCGCTGGCTCAACGAGCTGACCGGCCTCGACGGAAAGATCTCGGTCAGGGAAGCCGACGTCACCAGCCTCCCGTTCGCGGGCGCCACCTTCGACGTGGTCGTCAGCCAGCACGTTCAGATGAACGTGGCGGACAAGGCCCGGCTGTACGCCGAAGCCCGCCGGGTCCTGGTCAGCGGCGGACGCCTCGCGATCTGGGACGTCACCGCGGGCGCGCCCGGACAGCTCGGCTACCCGCTGCCCTGGGCAGACCGGCCGGAGCGCAGCCACCTGGTACCGGCCGCGGAGCTGCGCACCGCCATCGAAGCAGCCGGGTTCGGCATCCGTCACTGGGCGGACCTTACCGGTGAAGCGGTCACCTTGATGCAGGCGGTCCTGTCCCGGCCCCCGGCCCCGCTGGGGCTGGACGCATTCGTCCCGGACTTCGCCGTGAAGGCGGCGAACCTCACCCGCGGGCTGGCGGCCGGGCACCTCCGGGTCATTCAGGCCGTCGCGCTGGCGTGACCGGTAGGGCCTACCTGCGCTGGATCGACGCGACTAAACGCCGGCCGGACCTGCGCCCGGCCCGCATCACCGAGGTGCTGGACCTGCTCGCGGCCGGCCTAAAGGAACGCCCACGACCGCCCGCAGGCGACGCGGTTAAATAGGGCTCGTGGCTGATATCGAGGACTTCAAGCGGCTCATCGCCGGGGACCACGGGCTGGTGACCGTGTGCGCGCTGCGCACCAACGGGACGATCTCGTCATCGGTTGTGAACGCGGGGGTGCTCCCGCACCCGGTGACCGGTGAAACGGTGATCGGCATGGTGATCAGGGGCGGCACCCGCAAGCTCGGCTACTGGCGGGAACGCCCGTATGCGAACGTCGTCATCCGGGCGGGCTGGCAGTGGGCGGCGGCCGAAGGCCCGGTCGACCTGATCGGGCCCGATGACCAGGAGCCTGGCATCGACGCCGAACGGCTGCGCCTGCTGCTCCGCGAGATCTTCACGGCAGCGGGCGGCACGCATGAGGACTTCGGCACTTACGACAAGGTGATGCGCGCGGAACGCCGCACCGCGGTCTTCGTCCACCCCGATCGCGTCTACACAAACCCGGGCCGGTGAGCTGACCGGGACTACGCTTCTCGCATGGAGACGGTGCGGCGGCGGGTTCGGCTGAGCGACGGCCGGGACATTGAGCTTGTGACGGCGGGCCGGGAAGACGGATTCCCCCTCGTGGTGCACTCGGGGACGCCGAGCGGCCTGGTGGTCAACACCAGGCTCGCCAGCGCGGCCACCGAGCGGGGGTTGCAGATCGTGCAGCCCGCGCGGCCCGGTTACGAGGGCTCGACGCCGCGGCCGGGCCGCCGTGTCGCCGACGTGGTCGCGGACGTGGCCGAGGTACTCGACGCGCTCGGCGCTGGCAGCTACGTCGCCATCGGTTTCTCCGGCGGCGGTCCGCACTCGCTGGCCTGCGCCGCGCTGGCGCCGGACCGGTGCCTTGCTGCCGCCTCGGTGGCGGGGGCCGCTCCGTACGGCGCCGAGGGCCTGGACTTCCTGGCCGGGATGGGGCCGGAGAACGTCGAGGAGTTCGGCTGCGCCGCCCGCGGTAGTGCGGCGCTGACCCCCTTCCTTGAGAAGGAAGCCGCCACCTACCGCAATGTCACCGGCGACCAGGTCGCCGCGACGCTCGGCGGCCTCGTCTCCGGTGCCGACACGGCAGTCATCACCGGGGACTACGCGGACAAGCTTGCCGCGAGCCTGCGCGGCGCGCTTCGCGAGGGGATCGCCGGCTGGCACGACGACGACCTGGCCTTCATCGCGGACTGGGGCTTCAGCCTTGACTCGCTGGCCGGGCGGGCGGCCATCTGGCAGGGCGACCAGGACAACATGGTCCCGTTCGCTCACGGTCAGTGGCTCGCCGCACACGTCCCGGACGCACGCGTCCACCTCAAATCCGGCGCGGGCCACCTCACCATGACGGTCACCATCATCGGCGACATCCTCGACGACCTTCTGGACCTGGCCGGCCGCTAGCATCGGTTAGGTGAGCGTTCCGACGTCGCCCGAACCTGGCCCGAACCCGAACATGAACCCGGATCCGGACCTGCCGCCGGATGCTGCCGTTTCCGCGGAGACGGACCTTCCCGGCACGGGCGTGCCCGACGCGTTCGAACGGCTGTGGACGCCGCACCGGATGGCATATATCAAGGGCGAGGGCAAGCCGACCGGCCCGGGCGCCCACGAGGGCTGCCCGTTCTGCATCGCCCCGACGCTCAGCGACGAGGACGGCCTGATTGTCGCCCGCGGCGACCTCGTCTACACGATCATGAACCTGTACCCGTACAACAGCGGCCACGTGCTCGTCTGCCCCTACCGGCATCTCGCCGACCTCACCGAGCTCACCGCGGCAGAGACCGCAGAGTTCAGCGACTTCACCAAGCGGGCGATCCTGGCGCTGCGGACCGTGTCAGGTCCGCACGGCTTCAACATAGGGATGAACCTCGGCACGGTGGCCGGGGCCGGCATCGCCGCGCACCTGCACCAGCACGTGGTGCCCCGGTGGGGCGGCGACACCAACTTCATGCCGGTGGTCGGCCGTACCCGCGTCTTGCCGCAGTTGCTCGCTGACACCCGCAAGCTGCTCGCCGACGCCTGGCCCGCGTAGCTGCCGTGCGCGCCCCGAAATGCGGGCGGGCGTTTCCTCCGTACCGTGGCGCGTTACCAGGTGACCGCCTGACCTTGGCGCCTTACCAGGTGACCGCCTGCCAGGTCATGCCGCCGTTGCTGGTAAGCAGCAGCTCACCGGGCATGCCGTAGCTGTTGCCGTCGGTGTAGGCAGGCCCGAGCACGGCGACGCCGTCGGTCGTGGTGGTGAATCCGAGGTCGTTGAATCCAGCCCCGCCGTCGATCGCCTTGTAGCTAGTAACCCACTGGGCGCCGCCGTCAGCTGAGGAGTACAGCCAGGTCGCGCCGCTTGCCGCGGCGACCACGAGCCCCGCTGGCGCGCCGGCCGAGATCCCCCACGGGTCACCGCCTATCGGCGGCGAGCCAGCCTTGGTCCAGTGCACGCCGAGGTCAGCACTGACGTAGACCGTCTTCTGCACCTGGCCCGCGGCCGCTCCGCCGGCGCACAGCAGCGCTAGCGAATCCGGGCCGGTCACCGCCACCGACGATCCGCCGGAAGCGGGCGAAGCGCACGGGGAGGCGTGTGTGGCGAAGGTGAGCCCGCCGTCACCGGTGATGACGACGCTGGTGTCGTCCAGCACCGCGGCCACCCGCGCCTGGGTGGCGATCACCCGCGCGTTGCTCACATGCGTGACAACGTGCCACGACCCGCCCGCCAGTGCCCGGCGGTACAGCGTCTCCGACGGCGAGCAGCCGGACTGGGCCGAGCAGTTGTCGCTAAGCGCTAGCAGCTGGCCGTCGATGACCTCAAGATCGACGATCGCGCCACCTGGACCGGCGACGGAGCTCCAGTGCTCCCCGCCGTCGGTTGTCGCCCACAGCCCGTTGCCGAACACGAAGCCGGCTGACGGGCTGGCGAACCGGATACCCCATGCCCCCGGGCCGGAAGAGCCATACGGGTCCGCGAGCGGCGTGACCGGCGCCGGCAGCCCGACCCAGCTCGCGCCGCGGTCCAGCGTCCGCACGATCGACGTGCACGGCTTGTTCACGCACGGCGCGGTGCCAAGGACGAACGCCTCATCCGTTGAGACGAACGTGACCGATGTCGCCGCGAACCCCTTCGGCACCGGTCCGCCGGCCGGGGTGGGCGCCGGAGTCGTGGCCGGGGTGGACGCCGGGGCGCTGACCGTGGGGGTGGCGCCCACGGGTGTCGTCGACGACCGGCCCGGGGCGCCCGATGCCGTCGAGGTGAGCGATGAACCCGCCCCCGTACCCGGGCCGGAACTCACCGATCCGCACCCGGTCAGCGCCAGCCCCGCCAGCAGAGCGGTGATGCCGACCGCGACCCCGGACGCGCGCATTGAGATTCTCATGAGTCCCCCTGATGCCGCTGGACCTCGGGCCCGTTACGGCCCGGCGGACCAGAATCTCCGGAAATGTCCTTACGGCATTAGAGACGCCGTTGGGCCCCCTTCGGTTGGGGACCTATGCCGCCCCTGTTACGGCCCAAGAACACGAACCGGGCGCGACCAGCGAAAATCGAGGTACGCGCCCGGTTCGTGCCGGGGTCGGTGACTAATCGGGTCGTGAGTCGGCCGCCACCTTCGAGGCCAGGTGCGAGGGCAGCGGCTCGTGCCGCAGGTATCCCCGGGTGAACGACCCGGTGCCGTGCGACACCGACCGCAGGTCGATCGAGTACCTGGTGATCTCGAGTTCGGGCACCTCGGCCTTGATCACGGTCCGTCCGGTGCCCACCGGCTCGGTGCCGAGTACCCGCCCGCGTCGCCCGGACAGGTCCGACATGACCGCTCCCACGTACTCGTCGGGCACCAGGATCGACACCTGGTCCACCGGTTCGAGCAGCATCGGCGAGGCCTTCTCTGCCGCGTCCTTCAGCGCGGCTCGCCCGGCCTTCTGGAACGCCATGTCCGAGGAGTCCACCGGGTGCGCCTTCCCGTCGAACAGAGTCACCCGGACTCCGGTCATGGGATACCCGGCCAGCACCCCGGCCTCAAGCTGCGACCGCACCCCCTTCTCGACCGACGGGATGAACTGCCGCGGCACGACGCCGCCGACGATCTTGTCGACGAACTCGAACCCGTCAGAGCCCGGCAATGGTTCCACGGTGATCTGGCAGATGCCGAACTCGCCGTGCCCGCCGGTCTGCTTGACGTTCCGCCCGAGCCCCTTCGCCTGGACCGACACGGTCTCCCGCAGCGGCACCCGCAGCGACACCGTGTCCACCGACACCCCGTACCGCGCTGAGAGCCGGTCAATCAGCAGGTCCGCGTGCGCCTCGCCCATGCACCAGAGCACGAGCTGACGCGTCTCGGCGTTGATCTCCAGGCGCATCGTGGGGTCCTCGGCCACGAGCCGCTGCAGCCCCGCGGACAGCTTGTCCTCATCCGCCTTCGACTTGGCGACGATCGCCACCGGCAGCAGCGGTTCCGGCATCGTCCACGGCTCCATCAGCAGCGGCTGGTCCTTCGACGACAGGGTGTCCCCGGTTTCCGCGGTTGACAGCTTCGCCACCGCGCAGATCGTCCCTGCGGGGCACGCGGTGACCGGCCGCTGCTGCTTGCCCAGCGGCCAGGTCAGCGCGCCGACTCGTTCGTCATCGTCATGGTCGGGATGCCCGCGCAGCGAGCGCCCGTGGCCGGACACGTGCAGCACGGCATCCGGCCGCAGCGTCCCGGAGAACACCCGCACCAGCGAGATCCGCCCTACGTACGGGTCGGAGGTGGTCTTCACCACCTCGGCCAGCAGCGGCCCGTCGGGGTCGCAGGTCAGCCCGGTGACCGCGTCGCCGCTCGAGGCGGATGTCACCGGCGGCAGCGAGTGCGCCAGCGGCGAGGGGAACGCCGAGGTGACCACCTCGAGCAGCTCCGCCATCCCGATCGCCAGCGGCGAGGAAACGGCGAGCACCGGGTAGAACGAGCCGCGCGCGACCGCTGTCTCCAGGTCCGTGATGAGCACGTCCGTCGGCACCGTCTCACCGGACAGGTACCGGTCCATGAGCGTCTCGTCTTCGCTCTCGGTGGTGGTGCCATCGATGAAAAAAACCCGGCCCGGCCCCATCCGCGCCATGTCATTGTCGGACGGCACTCCGGGGTACCGTTTCCCGGACGAG
>Ga0123356_10002377_pt1 | contig 20152 bp, 15 predicted proteins | sample TergutEmb28metaG_2_FD_92546 | JGI IMG/M metagenome (GOLD analysis project Ga0123356, IMG submission 92546) | Embiratermes neotenicus P3 segment gut microbial communities from Petit-Saut dam, French Guiana - Emb289 P3 | ecosystem: Host-associated > Arthropoda: Insects > Digestive system > Gut ... | reverse complement strand
GCGCAACCTGGCGCTCGCGCTGTGCGAGAGCGGCAAGCACGTCGTCGTGGTCGACCTGGATCTCCGCAACCCGAGCCTGCGCAAGCTGCTGCGGATTCCGAGCGGCCCGGGCTTCACCGATGTGCTGAGAGGCGGGACGTCACTCGATGACGCCATCGTCGAGGTCCCGACGAACGTCGCGACGATCGAGGACTTCGTCACGTTCGGTTCGCTGAGCAGCCACGAGCGGCACAACGGGAACGGCAACGGCAACGGCAACGGCCGCAGCGCCACACGGCTCGCGTTCGTGCGCTCGGGTCCGCGGCCGGCGAACCCCCCGGCCGCGCTCAGCTCCGAGCGCACGCTCGGGCTGTTGAACGAGCTGCGGGACCGGTTCGATGTGGTGCTGATCGACTCGGCGCCGGTGCTGGCCGTGAGCGACACCGTCCCGCTGCTGCGCTACGCCGACGCGACCCTGTTCGTCGGCCGCTTCGGCGTCACCTCGCGTGACACCGTAAAGCGCCTCCGGGACTTCCTCTCCCGCGTCCCCGATGCGAGCGTGCTCGGGGTGATCGCGAACGAGCTGCCGAGGCTGGAAGCGTCCTCCTACGGCTGGGGCGTTTACGGGTATGGCTACGGGCAGACCGGCGAAGAGGGCGACGGCCCGGACTCCGGGCGCCGCGGGCTGCGGCTGGGCGGCGCCGGCAAGCCGAAGCAGCCGGCCTGAGCAGCCACGGCGACGGAGAGCGAGACAGACACGGCGATGTCGATCACCGCCTTTGGACGGCCACTTGGCGCCCCGCGTCTTGCGGTCACCCGGCGCGAGGCCGTCTGGCAGACGCTGGGCGGCCTGCTGATCGCCGCGTGTGCCGGCGTTCTGGCCGTCTTCCTGGTCCGCGACGCGACCCTCAAGGGCATCGCCGGCGGCCTCGTCGTGGTCGGCTCGATCTGGTTCCTCACAACCCGCAACCCGCAGCTCGGGCTCGTGCTGATCATGCTCTACCTGGGCCTGCTCGACGGGTATCTGAAGCTGGCGTCGGGATCTTCGGTCGTCACCCTCATCCGCGATGTGTTCATCTTCTCGCTCGTGCTGGGGCTGCTCATCCGGGCGGCCGTGACGCGGCAGCGCCTGCCGTTGCCGCCGCTGAGCATGTGGCTGATCGCCTTCACGGTCATCGTGCTCGTGGAGTTCGCGAATCCGCAGGCCGGCACGCTTGCGCATTCGTTCGCCGGGCTGCGCCAGCACCTCGAGTTCGTTCCCCTCTTCTTCCTCACCTACGCCTACGTCCGGACAACGCGCGCCCTGCGCGTCTTCTGCATCCTGCTCGCCGTCGTCGCCGCAGCGAACGGCGTCGTCGGCTGGATCCAGTTCAAGGAGTCCCCGACGCAGTTCGCCTCATGGGGCCCCGGCTACTCCGAGCGGGTGCTCGGCACCGGCGCCTTCGCCGGCAGCGGGCGTACGGGCGAGTCCAGCACCGGCGCGTCGCTGACCCGCCCCTTCGGGCTCGGCAGTGACGCGGGCGACGGCGGGCTGTTCGGCATGGTCGCGCTGTGCGGCATCTTCGCGCTCGTCGCCTCTGAGCGCCGGCGACGGTACCAGGTGCTCGCGGTCGCCCTTGCGCTGCTCGCGGTGGTCGGGATCGTGACCTCCCAGGGCCGCTCCGTGATCGTGGCAAGCGTGATTGCGCTGCTGGTGTTCGCCCTGCTCACCCAGCGCGGTGGAAACCGCGTGCGGAGCCTGGCGGGCCTGGTGGCGGTCGTCGGAGTCACGGGGCTCGTGGCGGCCACGGTGGTCGGCGCGGCGGGGTCCGGCTCGTTCCGCTACAGCGGCCTCGGCCCCTCGGGGATCGTCAACACAACCTCCAAGGCGCGTGGGATCAGCATCGACACCATCCCACACAACATCGCCACGTACCCCTTCGGAGCGGGGTTGGGGACGGCCGGGCCGGCAAGCGGCTCGGCAGGCGCCTCGGCGCTGACGCAGCAGGGAACGCTGGACGCGGAGACGGAGTTCTCGTTCCTGGTGCTCGAGACGGGTGTTCCCGGGATGCTGGTGATCACCGGCTTTCTGCTGAACCTGCTCTATCTGGGATTCAAGCGCGTGCGCGACGAGCCGGACCGCGAGGCGCGAATCCTGCTCGCGGCGCTGATCGCGCCGCTGGCGGCGATGTTCGCCCAGTTCTTCGTGAGCGCGATCACGCCCAGCGTGCCGCTCGGCCCCTACCTGTTCGCGGCCGGGGGGGTCATCTCGTACTGGCTCGTGGAACTGCCCGCCGTCCGGCGCCGGGAGGCCGCCGGCTACGCCGCCGCGGCGACGGCCGGCTACGCAGCCGCGGCGACGGCCGGCAGTGCCGCCGCGCCGATCGCAGCGCCAGCGGCCGCCGCATAGTGCTGAACGCTGAAGTCCTGGGCGCGGCGCTGGGCTTCCGCGCCCAGGCCCGACCGCAGCCCGGGATCGCCGAGCAGCCGGACGGTTGCCTGCGCGAGCGCGCGCGCGTCGCCGTACGGGGAGAGCAGGCCGTCGGCTCCGGGCGTGATCACCTCGGTCGGGCCGCCCTCGGCGCTGGCGATCACGGCCTTGCCGAGCGCCATCGCCTCGATCACGACCAGCCCGAAGGGCTCGTTCTGCGCCGCGTGGATGAAGACGTCCATCGCCTGCATCCAGGTCTCGGGATTGCGCTGCGGGCCCACCAGGCGGACCCGGTCGCCGAGGCCGAGGCGACGGGCCTGCTCCGCGAGCTCGGTCGCGTGCCCGGGATTGAACTCGTGTGGACCCCCGACGATCACGAACGTCACGTCCGGATGCCGCTCGAGCACAGCCGGAACCGAGGCGAGCATGACGTCGAAGCCCTTCCAGCTGTCGAGCCGGCCCACCGACCCGACGATGAGGCCGTCCTCCGGCAGCCCGAGGTCTCGTCGCGCAGCCCGGACATCACCGATGCGGACCGGATCGAAACGCATGAGGTCGACCGCGAGGTGGACAACGGTCGTCGGCCGCCGCGGCAGAAGCCTCGCTTGAGCGCGCTGCACCGAACGCGAGACCACGATCACGTCTCGCGACGGGAGCAGCGTGGCGATGCGATCCAGGGCCGCGAAACCTGCCGGAGAGCCCATCTGCACCCACATGCTCGGAATCCCGGCGGCCATCGCCGCGGGAGCCCCGTACAGGTGCGGCTTGGCCATCCAGCTGACAACCACCTGTGCGCGCATCTCCTTTGCGATCCGGGTCAGTGCCCGCACGGTTCGCGCGACCCTGTGCAGCTGGCGCAGCCGGCCCGCGTCGATGACCACCGCGGGCACACCGTGCTCCCGGCACCAATCGACCATCGGGCCCGGCTCGAGGAAGGCGACCGTGGGCTCGAGGCGTGCCTCCTCGCGGTACTCCAGCAGGTGCAGGAGCGCGACCTCGGCGCCTCCGCGCTGGGTCGCGAGCGGCATCACGATCAGTGCACGTGTCGGCGGCAGCGTGTGCGCGGCAGTCGCGTCGTCAGCCTCGGCCAGCATGATCGCGCCCGAGGCTATCCATGGCACCTCCGGCAGGCGTGACGGAAATGTGAAGGTATGTGTCCATCCTGGGCGTCAGTGGTGGTGTGAAAACAGTGTGAAAACGGTGTTCAGGGAAGTCACATCTGGTTAACCCGAGGTTCACTCCCGGCCCGGCTTCCTGATCGATCGTTTCCACTTCCGCGTTGTCAATTTGCAGCGTCGCGTGGTCGTGACGCCTTCTAAAGGATTCGGACACCGACGCGATGCCGCCAGCCGCCAACACGATGAAGCGCAAGAGCCTTCGCAGCCGGCTCGGTGAGAGGTTCGCTTCGGTACTGGAGTTCGTGGCGCGCAACACGCTCGCCGTCGGGCTCGCGACGACGGCCGCCACGCTCCTGATCCTGTTCTTCGTCGGGCTGTCGATCCTCGCGCCCAGCTCCCGGGGTCAGGAGATCCAGTTCTCGGACGCGCTCGCGTTCATCGACACCCCCGGCGCCGTCCAGCAGGCGACGCTGCTCGATCAGGACGCGCGGCTGGAGCTGGTGACCCCCTCCGGGCAGAGGCTGTGGACGGCCTATCCGCACGCCGACCCCTACACGCAGGAGCTGCTCACGCAGCTCCAGAGTCATCACGTCCCGACCTCGATCAACCCACAATCGGGCAAGCCGACGCTGCGGGTCGTCGTCCAGTTCCTGCTGCCGATCCTGATCCTCGCGACGCTGTTCGCGCTGTTCGCGCTGCTGATGCGCGAGCAGGGCGGGATGATCGCCGCCTTCTCCAAGTGGAGCGGCAAGGGGCAGAAGGCCGGCAGCGGGCGCTTCGGCTTCAGGGATGTCGCCGGCGCCCCGGAGGCGCTGGTCGAGCTGCGCGAGTTCACCGATTACCTCGAGAACCCGGCCAAGTACGCAGAGCTCGGCGCCCGTGCACCGAAGGGGGTTCTGCTCGTCGGCCCACCCGGGACCGGCAAGACGCTGCTGGCGCGCGCCGTCGCCGGTGAGGCACAGGCCAACTTCTTCTCGATCTCCGGCTCCGAGTTCGTCGAGTCGCTGGTCGGTGTCGGCGCCGCCCGCGTGCGCGACCTGTTCCGCCAGGCCCGCAACGCCGCGCCGGCGATCATCTTCATCGACGAGCTCGACGCCGTCGGAAGACAGCGCGGCGCCGGCATGGGTCAGGGCCATGACGAGCGTGAGCAGACGCTGAACCAGATGCTGGTCGAGATGGACGGGTTCGGCGCCGAGGCGGGCGTCGTGGTGATGGCGGCGACGAACCGCCCGGACATCCTCGACAACGCGCTGCTGCGGCCGGGCCGGTTCGACCGGCAGGTCGTCGTCGACCTCCCCGACATCCATGGTCGCACCGAGATCCTCGCCCTGCATGCGAGCAAGAACCCCCTGTCGCCGAATGCGAACCTGTCCTCGATCGCCCACCAGACGCCCGGCATGTCCGGGGCCGACCTCGCGAACGTGATCAATGAGGCGTCGCTGCTGGCGGTCCGCGCCGGCAAGCCGATGATCGAGCAGCCGGAGCTGGAAGAGGCGATCGACCGGGTTCTGATGGGCCCGGCCCGCAAGAGCCATCTGCTGACGCCGGAAGAGCTGTGGCGGATCGCGGTCCACGAGTCGGGCCATGCGATCGTCGCGAAGGCGATCGAGCTGCCGACGGCGCTCCAGAAGCTGTCGGTCGTGGCCCGCGGCCGCGGCCGCGGCGGCACGACGCTGTATGCATCGGGCGACCAGTTGCTGATGACGCAGCTGGACCTCACCAAGCGGCTGGTCGCGACGATGGGCGGCGCAGCGGCGGAGGCGTTCGTGTTCGCCATGCTCTCGACGGGCGTCGAGGACGACCTCGATCAGGCCACCAAGATCGCGCACTCGATGGTCGCCATGTACGGCATGAGCCCGGCCGTCGGCCCCGTCACGATCGGAGAGAAGGAGGGCCAGGTCTTCATCGGCCGCGATCTGGCGAACATGGGCAACGTCGCGGCGGCGGCGCTGGAGCCGGTCGCCACCGAGACCCGCCGCATCGTGCACGAGGCCGAGGACACCGCCAAGCAGATCCTCGCGCTCAACGCGGAGGTCCTTCAGGACCTCGCCAACTCGCTGCTGCGGTCGGAGACGCTGACCGGCCCGGGCCTCGACGTGTACATGGCGGCTGTGACCACCTGGCGCGAGCCGCTTGTCAAAGAGCTGTCCGGCCATGTGCCTCCTGTCCAGATGTCTCCTGGGGACGGCGAGTGACGCTCCCGGACCATGGCGATGAGACAGCGAGAATTCGCTCCCATCTACGACGAGCAGGTGTGGCGGGTGTACGGGTTCTTCGCGTACCGCCTGCGCTCGCGCCAGGACGCGGAGGATCTCACGCAGCTGACGTTCGAGCGGGCGCTGAAGGCCTGGTCCAAGTACGACGAGCGGCGAGCGGGAGTCACGACCTGGCTCATCGCGATCGCTCGCAACCTGCTGATCGATCATCTGCGCGCCGCGTCGGCGGGCGTGCAGACGGTCGCGGGAGAGCTGGATCTGGAAGCCCTGCCGGACGCGCCGGACGCGCACAGCATCGGTCTGGACCCGGATCTGGAGCGAGCTCTGTGCCAGCTGAGCCCGCGCGAGCTGGAGCTGATCGCGCTGCGCTTCGGCGGCGACCTGACGGGCCGGGAGATCGCTGACATGACGGGTCTCTCACTGGCCAACGTCCAGCAGATCCTCTCGCGTGCGCTGCGGCGCATGCGCACCACGCTCGATGGCTCAGATCTACAGCAAAGCGTCACCAAGGAGCCGGCAGCATGAATGGCAGACACTGGCTCGGCGTGATACCGATCGCGCTGGCAGTAGCAGGGCTGGCCGCGTTGCCGACCGGGGCGCTCGCGAGCGCTGTGCCGGGGGCCACTTACACAGGCAAGGCTTCCGACGGCGCCATCGTCACTTTGACCGTGTCGAGCGACGGCACGACCGTGACCTCCTACAGCGTCCTCGGGATATACGGGGCCGACGGCAATGGTCGGATGTGTCAGGACAGTTCGTCGCTCGGTCCGGCGGGGTGGGCCGGAGCGCCGATCAGCAACGAGACCTTCCAAAGCTCGATCGAGGACACCCTGTTTTCGATCCAGGGCGCGTTCGGGGCGTCGCAATCCGTCTCGGGCACATTTCAGCTGGCGATCCCGCCAACGCAGAATGGTGGTGCCGGCTGCTCGACTGGCTCCGTGACCTGGACAGCCACGGTCGCATCATCGTCGGGATCAGGCGGGAGTGGTGGTAACAATGGCGGTGGCGGCGGATCGTCGGGCGGCGGCGGCTCGTCCTCGGGGGACAACGGGAATGGCAACGGCAACGGCGGCGGCGCCACCGGGCCGCCCAAGAAGATTCACGTCCGTGTGATGTTCCGCAGGGCCGCGCACGCCAGGTTCAACGGCGCCCTGAAGGCGACGACCGCGAGCTGCACCGCGCGGCGCATGGTTTACCTGTGGGCCGGGCACAGGCGACTCGGTTCGTCGCGTGCGACGGCGAAGGGCGCGTTCCAATTCAAGGAACGCAACGGATGGCATGGCAAGCGGGTGCACGCGAGCGTCACGGTGCTGAGCACCAAGGCGGGAACCTGCACGGCCGGATCGTCGGCGACGATCAGAGGCTGAGCGGTGCGGATCGCCTGGACCGGGCCAATCGCGGACACGGGCGGAGTCGCCGGCATGGGCCTGCTGATCCTGCGCGAGCTGTTGCGCCAGGGCGTCGAGGTCGACCTGTACACGCCGCGGCACGAGTTCGAGGCGCTGCCGATCGAGCCGACGCCGGGTCTGCGCGTGATCGAGCGGCGCTCGAGCTGGACCTGGGGCCGCTGGTACAGCAGGACCAAGGTCAGGGCGATGTTCAGCGGGACCGCCAGCCGCAGCCTCAGCTACCTGATCCTCAACCTCAAGCTGCTGCGCGAGCACCGTCGGCGGCCCTACGACGCGGTCTACCAGCTCTCGACCACGGAGCTGTTCCTGCTGGGACGGATGCGTCGCTGGGCGCCGCCGATCGTGGTGCATCCCTGCACGCACGCCGCCGGCGAGCTGCGCTGGCATCGCGCCGAGGCCAGGTACGCACTTCAGGTCGAGCCGCGGAGCGTGCACATGCTGATGCGTGGGTGGCTGACGCTCAGGAGCCGCCTGCAGCCGAAGGAGCTGGCGCGTGCCGACCTGGTGCTCGGCCTGAGCGAGCGCTTCAACGCGCACCTTCACGAGGATTACGCGGTCTCGGCTGAGAACCTCGACGTGGTCCGGACGCCGATCGACCTGACGCGCTTCACGCCAGACGGGCCGATTGCGCCATCCGCGAAGCGGACGCTCCTGTTCATCTCCCGGATCTCGACCCGCAAGGGCCTCGAGGAGGTGATCGCACTCAGCCACCGCCTCAACGACCTGGCCGGCTCGGTCCGGTTGCTGGTGATCGGCGGTCCCACGCAGTGGTCCGATTACCGAGGTCACCTGCCGCGGCTCAATCCGCGCATCGCCGAGTATGTCGGTGCGCTGCCCAGCGATGAGCTCCCGGCGCTGATGCGCTCGGCGGCCATGCTGCTGGTGCCGAGCCGGTATGAGCCGGGCTCGATCGCGACCGCCGAGGCGCTCGCCTGCGGGCTGCCGGTGGTGCTCTCGGCCGAGGTGGGCAACGCCGAGGTGGTCGAGGGACCGCACGCGCGCCGGCACGCAGGCGGTGACACCGACGGCTTCGAGGCGGCCGTGCGCTCGCTCCTGGAGGCGATGGAGCGCGACGAGGCGCTGCTGCGGATGGCGGCACGCGCCAACGCCGAGGAGCAGTTCGCTCCCGACACCGTCATCGCCCAGCTCATCGAGTGCATCGCGTCGCTGCGCAACGGAGCCAGAGCGCCCAGCGGCTCGCCTCGCAGCGGCTCGCCCCCGCTGAGCCCTGACCCGGTCGCCGAGCTTCCCTGACCGGAGTAACCGTCATCGTCGCGACGTTCAGGCGCCTCGAGCGCTTGACGGCGTGCCTGGACGGCATCGAGCAGCAGACGCTGCCGGCCGACGAGATCATCGTCGTCGTCCAGGACGACCCGGAGAGCGAGCGCTACGTCACCGAGCGCGCCCGGCGCCAGCCGGGCCTGAGAGCGGTTCAGTCCGGCGCCGGGCGCTCCGTGGCGGCATACAACGCCGGACTGGAGGCTGCGGTCACACCCCTGGTGGCCTACGTCGATGACGACGCGGTGCCCGCTCGCGACTGGCTGGAGAGGATCGTCACCACCTTCGCGCAGGACGAGCGCGTCGCCGCCGTCGGGGGGCGAGATGTGATCCTCGGGCCGGCACGGCCACCCGATACGGCACGGTCATCCTGCACGGCAGGTGAACGCCGCCGCCCCGTCGAGGTGGGCATGATCCAGTGGTTCGGCAGGATGACCGGTAACCACCACATCGGCGCCGGGCCCGCGCGCGATGTCGACGTGCTGAAGGGCGTCAACATGAGCTTCAGGCGCGCCGCGGTGGCCGGACACGGCTTCGACGAGCGGCTGCGCGGCCCGGGCGCCGTGGTGCACGCCGAGCTGTCGATCTGCCTGCCGCTCCGCAAGCGGGGTCTGCGCGTCATCTATGACCCCTCGATCGTCGTCATGCACCATCCTGCGCCGCGTCCGGCGGGTGATCACCGTGTGAGCGCGACCGAAGCCGCGGTGCTTAATTCCGCATACAACGAGGCGCTCGAGATCTTCGAGTACCTGCCGCCGCGTCGCCGCGCCGTGTTCATCGCGTGGTCAACGGTGGTCGGCAACACGGGCGCGCCCGGCCTGGTGGTGTTGTTGCGCGACCTGGCCCGGCGCAGTCCTGATGCGGCGGCCCGCTTCGCCGCCGCGCAGCGGGGCCGCGCGCTGGCGTTCTCGACTCGGCGCCGCCGAGTGCCGGTCAGTAGTCGCTGCGCCTGAAGAACGACCCGATGCCGCGGGCGAGGTAGTACGCGGCCAGCCGCCGCCGCAGCGCCCAGCGATCGAGGACCGGCAGTGGGCCGCCGCAGTACCGCAGGAACTCGCGGTCGACCTTGGACGGAGCCTTCCCGAGCAGCGCCCGGCCGACCAGGTTCTTGTTCCAGGGTTTTGGGGAGCCCGTGGCGTGGCTCAGGATCGCGCCGCCGGGCGCGAAGTCCATCGCCTCCGGGCCACGCAGCGAGCATCTGTCGGCGAAGCTCATGAGCGCCAGGTTGAAGAGCTCCTGATCGAGGTGCCGCGTCCTGAGGTACGAGCGCAGCTGCGGGTTGTCATATATCTCTCGTGCGAGCGCAGACTCCATGAGCCCTCCCCAGAGCTCGAGGAACGCGAGATCACGGCGGGGGACGCCGACGAAGCCCGCGTTGCAGTAGATATCGAGCGATCCGTCTGTCTCGGCCGCCGTCCGCGGCACCGAGAGCATCTCTCTGAGCTGCCGCCAGCGGGCCCGCACCGGGCTGGATGCCGGCGTCAGCCAATTCTCGTCGCCGATCGCGGCGATGCCCCGAACGCACCAATCCTCGATCTCGCCCCACGGACATTTGATGATGATGTCCGGGTCGAGATAGACAAGAGCGCTCGCCTCGGGGACACGCTCCGCGATCGAGAGCATGAAGGCGGGCTTGCAGTTCGTCAGGTGGTGCGGCGGGTCAAACGCCACAGCCTGAACGTCGATCGTTCTGCCCCAGCCGGACACGGGTCCCGCCCAGTTCGGCGGCCGGCCCCGAACGCCACACCACACAGTGCCCGCGTACCCGCTGCGGATGAGCGAGTTGCAGAGCGTCATCGCGCCGAGCTCGTAGTGCCCCGCTTCGAACAGGGTCGTCACCACGACTGAACGCGCTTGCACGGGACGCAAGTCTAGATTCGGGTCCGACCGCGGATGTGGCGTTGCAGTGAACCGCCCCGGCCGGCGGTTTACCGCGCGGGCGTCACACAACGCAGACCGACACACAACGGTCACATGACATGTCGCGCCGGCCCGTAGCCTCGCTGTGAACATGTTGAAGTGTCGCCGGTGACAATGAGATGACCGAGCGGACAGAGGTTCTGGCGGACCAGGAGATCGCGCGGCGCGCCAGCCGGGGCGCCGCCACCTACGTGGTTCGCACCGCCGCCTGGCAGGCGATCCAGGCGGTGAGCGCGCTCGCCGTCGCGCGGATCCTGGAGCCGCACGAGTACGGGCTGTTCGCTCTGGCGCTGACGCTGGTCGCGGCCGCGCGCACCCTCGGTGACCTGGGGATCACCTACTCGATGATCGTCAGGCGGGAGGTCTCGGACTCCGACCTGCGGATCGGGCTGGCGGTCGCGCTGGCCGTCGCGCTCGTGAGCGCCGCCGCCATCTCACTCGCCTGGACGCAGTTCGGGCTCGTGCAGCGCGCCGGCGGCAGCGCGGTCTGGATCGGCCCCGCGATGGCCGCGACGTTGCTGATCTCTGTGCCGACCTATCCCTCGACCGTTCTGCTCGAGCGCCAGCTCAAGTTCGGCCGGCTCGGGGTCATCGGGGTCATCCAGGGAGTCTGCCTGTTCGGGACCCAGATCATCCTTCTGCTCGTTGGTGTCGGCCTGTGGTCGATGGTGATCGCCCAGATCGTCGGCACGGTGGTGGCGACATGCCTGACGGTACACGCAAGCGGGCGGCTGATTCTCCCGAGCCTGCACGGGCCGGTCCTGCGGATGCTCCGGGACGGCCTGCCGTACGGCGCGAGCATCTGGACCGGGAGCTTCGCCGGGGCTGCGATGAACCTCCTGGTGGCGGCTCAGCTCGGCGCGCGTGGCGTCGGCTTCTTCGGCTGGTGCACGATCCTCGCGACACCCGCCGTGGGTGCGCTCGCCGCCGTGCACAGCGTCGCCGTTCCCACGCTTGCGCGGATGCGCCGCGACGACGGAAGGCGCTACGAGGAGAGCGTCGGCGTCGTCATGCAGACGATGGCGGCGACGGCGGCGATCGCGGCAGGCTGCTTGATCGGGCTCGCCTCGCCGACTATCCGCTACGTCTTCGGCACTCGCTGGCTGCCGGCCACGGCGGCTGTGCAGTTCTGCTTGGGGGGGATGATCGCGAGCGCGCTCCTCAGCGTGCTGTACTCGGATGCCAACGCGCGTCAGCTGCGGGGCAGGCTGCTGACGTCCGCGGTGATCGGCGCGGTGGCCATGCTCGCCTCGTTCTGGCCGTTGGTCAATGTTGGCGGGGTCGGCGGTGCGTCGGCGGCGGCAAACTGCGTCGGGCCGGCCGCTGCCGTTGTCGTGCTTGCCTGGGGGACGCCCAGCCTTGTGACTCGGGCGTTGTGGAGAAGCATGCGGCTCTTCATCCCGCTGCTCGCGACCTCGGTGGCGCTCGGCCGCCTCGTCCACACGCTGCCCGAGTTCGCTCTGGCCTGTGCACTCAGCGCCACGGCCGGCCTGCTGGCGGCGTACCTGGGTGAGGGCGAGCTCGTGAGACGTGTGGTGCGGGTGTTGCGGGCAGGGAAGCCGGCGCCACTCGCGGTCGTCGAGCCCGTCTCAGGCGGGTGAGCGCGGGCGGACTGACAGAAAGCGTCGCTTCCCGTCGGCGAGCATGCCGGGTTCGAGCGCGCGCCACTCGACGCCGGTGTCGTCGCTGACGCGGACGTCAAACAGTGACTCGGGGAAATGCGCCAGAACATCCTCCGCGCGGCTTCCGGCGCGGGCCAGTGCCGCGGCGTCGTGCAGCTCCACCTGGAAGTCTGTCATGCCCGCCCCCAGTGTGCGGGTCGCGCCGTCCAGCACGTGCGCCTCGTATCCCTCGACGTCCACCAACACCACATCGGGCGCTCCGAAACGCTGCGCCAAGCCATCCACGGTAACGGCTGGGACATCCACCGCGCCCGGTGAGCCGCGCCGCTTGGCGACCTCGCCATTGAGACCCTCACGGAAGGACAGCAGTCCCTCGCTCGCGGCGCCCGCGGCGTGCAGAACGGTGACGCTGGTGGCTCTGTTCGCCTCGACGTTCGCCTGGGCCACCCGTGCATTGTGGGGCTCGGCCTCAACGGCGACGACATGGCCGTCGGGACCGACGATGCCGGCCAGGATCAGCGCCACCACGCCCTGGTGAGCACCTAGGTCGAAGACTGTAGCTCCGGGAGCCAGGCGCCCGCTGCGCAGCACCGCGACCTCCGGCGGCTCCTCCCAGTCGTGGTCATACCACGCTTCCGCGAGGCCGTCTTCGAGGCGCACCGCGAGTTGGATCCCGGCGTAGGAGTGATGCACCGTCCGTGGCTTGTAGCGCTCCACCTCACGACGGACGCGGCGTGCGCGTAGCGGGCCGTAAATCCGCGCCGGCAGCACCGCCTTCAGCGACGCCCTCGAGATGCTCACTCGGCCAGCTCCGCGTAGAGCGACAGATAGCGTCGCGCCATCACGTCCCACGAGTAGGCGACCGCGGTGGCCCGGGCGGCGGCGGACATCGAGCACGCCAGCTCGGGATCGGCGCTCAGCTCGTTCAGCCGCCGCGCGATGTCCGCCGGCTCGCGCTCGATGAACCAGCCGTTGCCGCCGTCATGCAGCATCTCCTCGACGCCGTTGACGCGCGTGACGAGCATCGGCAGCGCCGACGCGGCGGCCTCCAGCGTCACGAGCGGGAACGCCTCATAGCTCGTCGGTAACACGAAGGCGTCCGCCGCGGCATAGAGGCGCGGCATGTCCTTCACGGCGCCGAGCAGCCGCAGCCGCGGCTCGACGCCGGCCGCGCGAGCGAGCGAGAGCACGGGCTCGGGGTGTCCCCTGCCGGCGACGGCGAGCTGCCATCCGGGCGCCGCCGCCAGCGCGCCCACCGCCGCCGCCAGCCCCTTGCGCTCCCAGTCACCACCGACGAACAGCGCCAGCGGCTCGCTCGCTGACAGCCCGAGCTCGGCCCGCCAGGCGTCACGGGCGGGCGCGTCGGGCCGGTAGACGCTCGCGTCGACCCCGTTGGGCACGGTCCGCACCCTTGCGGTCATCGCCGGAAACGACCGGCGTACCTCCTCCGCGACGCCGGTCGAGACCGCGCACAGCAGCCGCATGCGCGCAGGCCGGTAGCACCAGCGCTCCCCGGCCCGCGACAGCGCGTCACCGGCCACCTCATTGAGCCGGTGCAGCCATCCGGGGCGGCTCGCGCGGGAGCCGCCGACACGCTCGCGCGCGGCGTGGTGGCAGTAGTGAACGGTCGCCAGATCCGCGCGGTTGGCGACCACGGCGCCGGTCGTGTGCAGCAGCCCGCGGCGCTCCCACGCCACCAGCAGCGCGCCGGCCACGAAGAACGTCGGGTAGGCAAGCACGAACGGGCGCCGTGGCGTCGGCACGCGCCGGAAGCGCAGCCCCGGCCGTGGCGCCAGCTCGCAGGTCCGCGCCACCACGGTCACGTCCGTGCCGGCGTCGACCAGGTGGTTGAGCAGCTGCTCGGTGTGCCGCTCCATGCCGCCGGGCCCGCCGATGTCATGCCCGACGAACACGACCCTGCGCCGCCGCCCGGCCAGCCCCTCCAGCTCCGCAGAGACTCGCCCTGCCACCACCGGCCAGTCGAACTCCGACTCATAAAGCAGACGCCCGGCGGCGCCGACCTGCTGCAGCCGGTCCCTGTCCACCGCCGCCTGGGCGGCGGCACGGGCATATGCCTCGCGGTCCCCGAGCGGGGACAGCAGCAGCGCATCGCCCGCCCGCCGCACCAGCACGGCGTCGGTCCGGGGGCCGCTGAGCCCGAGCACCGGCCGCCCATGTGCGAGCGCGGCCATCAGCGTGGAACGCCGGGTCGTCAGGCCGTCGGTGAACGGCAGCAGCACCAGGTCGCAGGCGGCCAGGTGCCGCGAGAGCTCCGCAGCCGCCTGCGGCCCAGGGCGGCGAACTGTCACCCCCGCCGGGGCGCGCACTGCGGGCGCTCCGGCGCCGAGGTTGAGCACCGCCATATGCTCGGACCCGAGCCGCTGCGCGATCGCCGCGATCGCCGCGTCCGCGTAGTCGAGCGCGCGGCTCGGGTTGCCGCGCCCGAACAGCCCGAGCGTGAAGCGGCCGCCGAGCCCGAGTTCCTGTTTGGCGGCACCGGGCCCCGTGACAGCGTCGGACCCGGCCGGCGTGATGTTCGACCCGACCGGCACGTGCACGGCCCCGGCCCCGAGCTCACGCGCGATCGCCTCCGTGCTGGCCATGACCCGGCTCGCGAACCGCAGCAGGGCTCGCAGCTGCGCTCGCTGCCAGAGCCCGATCACCCCGGACTTTCCCCCGTCGATGTCGATCCAGGCCTCGTGCACCATCACCGCGACGGGGATTCCCCGGCGGGACAGCCGCTGGACGTCCCTGACCACGCCGGGCGCAAAGCCGCTGCGCCCGTAGCAGAACGGGTTGTATTGCAGGAGCACCCAGGCAGGCGAGGACCGCTCGACGGCTGAGAGCCCGGCGCTCGCATAGCGGACGCTCGCGCCGCCGGCCGCGAGCGCCTCGGTGAGCCGCCGCGAGTACTCGTCGATCGCATCGATGCCGGCGTCGGCTGAGTCGCGCCGGTAGACGACCACTCCCGCGTGAGCTTCGGTGCGAGACGTCATCCGCGCCGCGCGAGAACCCGGCCGTACAGCTCGTGCACCTGCCCGGCGACCACGTCCGGCGAGTAGGGCTCGAGCGCGCCCCGCGCCGACGTGCTCAGCCGCTCGCGCAGCACCGGATCGGACAGCCTGCGCATCGCGTCAGCCAGGCCGCTGACGTCGGCCGGCCGGTAGAGCACGCCGGTCACGTCGTGCCGGAGGATCTCGGCGGGCCCGCCGGTCCCGGGCGCGATCACGGGCACACCCGCTGCCATGCCCTCGAGGATGACCTGACCGAACGGCTCAGGCGTGATCGAGGCGTGAACCAGCACGTCCAGCCGCGCGAGCTCGGCCCAGATGTCGTTGCGGTGCCCGCGCATCTCGACCCGGCCGGCGATCCCGAGCTGCTCGGCCAGGCGCGGGAGCTGCTCGGCGTATGCGTCCTCCCCGAACAGGGCCCCGCCGACGAGCACGGCACGCGCCTCGCCGTCGGGGAACGCCCGTGCGAACGCGCGCAGGAACAGGTCCTGGCCCTTCCACGGCGCGATGCGACCGACGAGCCCGCAGGTCAGCGTCCCCCGGTCGACCTGCAGCCGAGCCGGCGCCTCGCCGAGGACGTCCGGCAGCACCGTGTAGATCGTCGCCGACTCGCTCGGCGCGGCGAGCGTCGCCATCGTCGTCCGCGAGTTGGCGATCACGGCCGCGGGCAGGCGCCGGGTCATCCCCCGGATCAGCGCCACGGCCGCCGCCGGCATGTAGTCAGCGGCGATCCGGTCGCGCATGTGCCAGACCATCGGCACGCCCGCTAGCCGCGCCGCGAGCGACCCGTAGACGCCCGACTTCAGCGAGTTGGCGTGAACCAGATCCGGCCGCAACGCGCGCAGGCGCCGCGCGAGCGCCACGACGTAGGCGGTCGTCATCGCCGCGGCCCTGGCCGGCACCCCGCCGCCGCTCACCTCATCCCGGTGCAGGTCGCGCGCGCCGGCGGCCAGCGGCAGGACCTCGGTGGAGACGCCCGCCAGGTGCGACTCGGCGACCAGCGGCCCGTCCTCCGCCAGGATCAGGTGCGGGCTGATCCCCCGCAGGTGCGGGAGCAGCCGCAGCAGCGCGATCTCACCCCCCGACAGCCGCGCGACGTGGTCCAGGTACACCACCTTCAGGCCGCTGCGGTCGCGTGAGGTCGCCCGCTTGGCGACCTCACGGAATTGGGCCGCAGCCCGCTCCCACGAAAACCCCTCGGCGAACGCTCGCGTCGCCGCCCGGCTCGGCCGCTGTGTGACGCTGCGCAACAGGCCGTCACGCAGCGCCGCGCGGTCCCCCGGCGGCACGATCAGCGAGCGGTCGAGCCCGGCCACGGCCTCGGGAAGCCCGCCCACCGCGCTGACGATGGTCGGTGTCCCGCAGGCAGCGGCCTCGGCGACGACCAGCCCGAACCCCTCGTGCTCGAGTGACGGCACGGCCGCGATATCGGCCGCGCGGTACAGCGCCACCAGCTCATCGTCACTGACGCGGCCGAGCAGGCGCACGGAGTCCGCGCCCGCTTCGGCGCCGAGGCGTCGCAGCTCGTCCTCGAGCGGGCCCTCGCCCGCGATCAGCAGCGTGCTGCCGGGCGGGAGGCCGGCGAGCGCCTCGCCCCAGGCGCCGACCAGGTGCTCGAGCCCCATGCGCGGCACCAGCCGTCTCACCGCGACCGCCACGAACGCGTCAGCCGGGAGTCCGAGCCGCTCCCGCGCGCGCTCCCGCGAGCCGGGCGTGAAGCGATCGAGGCTCACGCCCGGAGGCTCGACGCTGACGATCCACGGCGCCACCCGGTAGCGCTCGACCAGCACCTGGCGGAAGGCCGAGGTCAGGACGACCGCCTGATCCGCCCGCGCGTACACAGCCCGCTCGAGCAGGCGCTTGGCCCGCACGCGCACGGGCGAACCCTCACCGGCGGCGACGCTCTCATCGGCCCAGGGGCCGTGGAAGTGGACGACAAGCGGCTTGCCGCGCAGCCTCCCCAGCCACAGCGGCAGCAGCGCATAGAGGGCGAAGTGCGCGTCGACCACCTCGGCCGTCGCGGCCTGGCGCTGTGCGGCGCGCCAGAAGGCGAGCAGCCGCAGCGGCAGCGGGCTGCTGTGCGCCGAGACGCCGGCCAAGCGGGCCGGCGGCGAAGCATCCCTCCCGATCACCACGCCGCGCGCCTCCGGCAGCTGCTCGAACAGGTCGCGGTAATACCGGTTGAGGCCCCCGAGCTGGTCGGGGAACCAGCCGGCGCCGAGCATCAGCACGCGTGGGTGCGCTGCCGCCTGCGTGGGGGGCATTGGTCAGTAGGGAAAGGTCGCCTGCCGATGCCCGAGGATCGGCGGCACTGACCGCCAGCCCCGTGCGATCGCGAGCTTGATCGTCAGGTTGCGGGCGAACCAGGGCAGCCTGCCCAGCATTCGCAGGGAGCTGCGGACGCGCCCGCCCGTGTCGAGCCTGCCGCGGCGGAAGGCGACGAGCGTGCGCTGCGCGTCGACGAACGCGAACTCGGCGGAGCCGAAGAAGGCGGCGAACATGGCGCGCGTGACCCCCGGGGAGGAGTACGCGTCATGCATCAGCACGACCGCCTCCGGCGAGAGCTTCGTCAGCCAGGCCTCGAGGTCGGCGCGGACGGTCGGGTAGTCGTGGGCCCCGTCGACGAACAGCATCCCGACGGGCTGCTCATGCCAGGTGCGTCCGGCCTCGGCGCCGAACGCGCGCAGGTGTTCGACGTCCGCGCTGAGGCCGCGCCGCTCGAGGTTGTCGTTGAAGATGTCGAGCGCCGGGGCACCGCCGCCCCAGCGCGGATCGTCATAGGGGTCGATCGCGATCAGGCGGATGCCGTCGGGCTTGGCGGTCGCCATGACGACGGTTGAGCGGCCGTGGTGGCTGCCGATCTCGACGATCGCCTGTCCCTCCGCGACCGTGGCGGCGTTGCTGTGGAGCAGCCGGGCCTGTCCCTCGGTCAGCCACCCGTCGATGTTGGCGACATCACGCCATACCTCGGCGAAGTCAGACGTCACTGTGCCTCCGTTCGCTGTCTGGCGAGCGGGACTATACGTTTGACGAGCGGCCCCTCCAACTGACGCTCACAGGGCGTCAACATCATGTTCTTCTGCTGGTTACAAGTGGGCTGGGTGCGCGGTGATTCGATTCCGACTGATGCCGTCCACGGCCCCGCGCCGCCTGCTGGTGGTGAGCCATCCCGCGGTGCTGGCCGTGAACCAGCTGCCGTATGTCGAGCTGCGCCGGCACGGTTGGGATCCGTATGTCGTTGTGCCGGCCCGCTGGCGGCACGAGTACGTGTCGGCGGCGTTCCCGCCCGAGGTCGCGCCGGAGCTGCGAGGTCGCGTCGCCGGGCGCCACGTCGTGCTGGCGGGAAGGGTCCAGCGCCATGTCTATCTCACCAACGCCGGGCGCCTGATCGACGAGCTGCGGCCGGAGGCGGCGTTCCTCGAGGCGGAGATGACCTCGGCGGCAGCGTTTCAGTGGAGCCGGCCACTGCGGCGACGCGGCATCCCCTACGGCGTACAGGCCGCGGAGAACCTGGAGCGGCCGTGGCCGCTGCCGGCGCGGCTCTTCCGCCGGGTCAGTGTCGGCGGGGCGAGCTTCGTGGCGTCGCGCTCGCCGACGGCGGCCTCGCTCGCCAGGCGCGTGCGCGCGGACGTGCCCACGCCGGTCGTCCCGCATCACGTGCCCGCCTGGCCGGAGGTGGGGGACATCTCCGCCGGTCGGCGCGAGCACGGGTTCGTCGCGGGGTTCGCGGGCCGGCTGGTTCCGGAGAAGGGACTCGACACGCTGATCGATGCGGCGGCAGGCCTGGACGGCGTGGCGGTGCGGCTGGTCGGCAACGGCCCCGAGCGCGAACGTCTGACGGCGCGGGCTGTGGCATTGGGTGTGCCGCTGCGGATCGACACCGACGTGCGCCACGAGCAGATGGCATCCGCGTACGCCGGGTTCGACGCGCTCGTGCTGCCGTCGCGTACCACCCCGACCTGGATGGAGCAGTTCGGCCGGGTGCTGGTGGAGGCGATGTGGTGCGGCGTGCCGGTGATCGGCTCGAGCTCGGGCGAGATCCCCTGGGTGATCGAGTCGACCGGCGGCGGCCTGGTGTTCGAGGAGGGCGATTCGGCGGCGCTGCGCGCCGCCATCGTCGAGCTGCGCGACTTCCCGGAGCGGCGCCGTGAGCTCGGTTTGCAGGGCCAGGCGATGGTGCGTGAGACGTTCAGCGTCGAGGCCGTCGCGCGCAGTCTGAATGCCGCGCTGTCAGATGTCTCAGCGGGTGGCGAGCCAGTCGCCGGTCGCGCTTGACTCAGTACGCGCGGTCGTGCGCGGCGGCACGCTGCTGAGCACCAGTGCGTTCGCGCTGACCTGCGCGCCCTCGCCGATCTCGATGTCACCTGCGACCACAGACCCGGGGAAGAGGGTCGCGCCCGCCCGAACCACCGGGAAGCCGCCCGGATTCCATCCCAGCGTGACGTGCTGGTAGAGCACGACATTGGGCTCGACGCGGCATCCGCCGCCGATCACGATTCCGAGCGGGTGGGGAAGCACCAGCCCCGGGGCCAGCTTCGCGCCGTGCTGGACGTCACAGCCGTATGTGACAACCAGCACCTGCCGGGCCGGCACCGCCACGGCGGGCGGAGCCTGAGCCGCCATCCGCATCAACCAGAGCGCCGGGTGAGACGGATGCAGGGCGAACTGCAGAGCGGTTCCGTTCCAGTGCGACATGAACGCCCGGCGGTCTCCGGCAATGCCCGCGACCAGCAGCTTGATCCACGATGGCATCAGGTGCTCAGCGACTGCTCGAGGAGGTGGTGGAGATTGAGCTCGAAGGCCTGGCGCGAGAAACGCCGGGACGCCAGGGCGATCTGGTCGGGGGTCGATTGGATCGCATCGGCACGACGGACCGCGTCGAGCACGTCATCGGGATCGTGACGCTTGAAGAAGGCGCCGGTGACACCCTCCTCCAGCGTCTCCAGGGCACCGCCGGCGGCCAGCGCGATCACCGGCTTGCCGGCCGCCTGGGCCTCGACCGGGGTGATCCCGAAGTCCTCCTTGCCCGGGAAGCAGAGCGCGCGGCAACCCTCGATCAGGGCGACGACCTCGGGATCGGGCAGGCGTCCGTGGAAGCTGACGGTCGGTCCTGCGCGGCCGCGCAGATCCTCGAGCGCGGGGCCGGTCCCGACGACGTCGAGGCCGATGCCGGCCCGGGTGGCGGTGTC
>Ga0123356_10002376_pt1 | contig 20165 bp, 21 predicted proteins | sample TergutEmb28metaG_2_FD_92546 | JGI IMG/M metagenome (GOLD analysis project Ga0123356, IMG submission 92546) | Embiratermes neotenicus P3 segment gut microbial communities from Petit-Saut dam, French Guiana - Emb289 P3 | ecosystem: Host-associated > Arthropoda: Insects > Digestive system > Gut ... | reverse complement strand
GCCATAACAAGTATTAGCTGCACCTTTTCCTTATTGCCTTTTGAAAGGGATTTCAGTGTATTATGCGGCTCAATTCTCAGTCTCTTGAGCATATCCAGCGCTTTGTTGCGGTCAAAATCCGTGTAAAAATCGGCAAAGAAGTCCAATAGGTCACGCACGCGCATCCAGTTGTTCAAATATGTGACATCCGGTAGATACGAAACAATGCTTTTTGTCTCAATGCATGGAGCCAAGCCGTTAATGCGGATTGTGCCTGCTGTTGGCGTCAGAAGACTGTTGCACAATTTGATTAGAGTTGATTTGCCGCTTCCGTTTGGACCAAGCAATCCAACGATACGCCCCGGCTCAACGGTAATATCAACCCCGTTTAGTGCGCGCCGTTGCCCATAATTTTTTGTAAGACCCCTGCACTCCAGAATGGACATATGTATCCTCCTTTCTGCATCATGGCGGATGCCTGCGCCTATGAACGCAGTATCACTTGACTCGATTATAGCCGTACATGCATTCGTTTGTCTACTCTTTGTATGTGTTCAATACTTTACTTTGGTATTTTGCAGCTCGTTTGAACTGGTGTTAGCAAAAACTAACCTTGCCATGCGCCGACATTGACTATGGCGCATGGCAAGATAAAAGTTCGGTTTGATAGATTGGATTTTAGGTGTGGTTGTGTTATTATGACTTGGCATCAATAATCGTATTGGAGGTGCAGATAGTTTTGAAAACACCTGAATCGATGGAAGATTATTTAGAAACCATCCTGATGCTAGGTCATGACGGCACACCGATACGTTCTATCGATATTGTAAATGAGATGGTTTATTCCAAGCCAAGTGTCAGTATTGCCATGAAAAAACTGCGAATGAGCGGGCATATTGAGGTTAACGCGAGTGGTTATATAACGCTAACTGACAGCGGGCATGAGATAGCACAAAAGACATATGACCGCCACATGCTGTTTTCCGACTGGTTGGTTTATTTGGGCGTGGATAGGGAAACAGCTGTAAATGACGCCTGTAAAATTGAGCATGGTATAAGTGATAAAAGCTTTTTGGCAATTCAAAAGCATATTGAGGATTGGAAATGCAGCCTTTATAAACAGAACCCCAAAAGGGTTAGTTGAAAATAAAAAGCTGGAAGAGGAGTAATTATGAAAGACCTAAAGGGAACCAAGACAGAAGCAAATCTCATGGAGGCATTTTCGGGCGAATCGCAGGCTAGAAACAAGTATAACTATTTCGCTTCACAGGCAAAAAAAGATGGCTATGAGCAGATAGCCGCAATATTCTTGGAAACAGCGGGCAACGAAAAAGAACATGCAAAGATGTGGTTTAAGCTGCTTCACGATGGTGCTGTGCCCGGTACGGTAGCCAATTTAATGGCAGCTGCCAGCGGTGAAAATTTTGAATGGACTGACATGTATGCCAGAATGGCACGAGAGGCATACGAGGAGGGTTTTGAGCAAATCGCCGTACTGTTTGAATCTGTTGCCAAAATTGAGAAAGAACATGAAGCGCGCTACCTTGCGCTATTGAAAAATGTTACGGAGGGTCAGGTTTTCAAGAGGAACGGAAAACAGGTTTGGCAATGTGCCAATTGCGGGCATCTTCATGAAGGCACTGATGCCCCCGGCGAGTGCCCTGTGTGCAGCCACCCGCAAAGCTACTTCCAAATTGTTGCCAAAAACTATTAAAGCACCTAAATTAACCGATAATAAACAGCCGACCAAATGAACAATCATTTGGTCGGCTGTTGTAAAACGCGCAAAGCATGAAAATATGAGGTAGTTGTTATCCCAGTTCGTCCACCAGCTTACGTCCGCCCAAAAGGTGTATGTGTAGATGCTGCACGACCTGTCCGCCCCACTTTCCGCAGTTTATGACCACTCGATACCCGGTTTTGTCTAAACCTTCCTGTTGAGCTATCAAACTTACTATATGCAGTAGATATCCCTGCAAGTTCTGGTCTGCTGCATCAAGCGCTGACAGATTTTGGTAGTGCTTCTTGGGGATTATAAGAATATGGGTGGGAGCCATGGGATGTATGTCGCGGAGAGCAAAAACCAACTCGTCCTCAAATACTTTATTGCGGGGAATTATGCCTGCGGCAATCTTGCAGAAGATGCAGTCTTCCATATCGTTCTCCTAAATGCGACGGTATTTGGCAATTTGTTCTTCGAATAAATTCCCGCCGTGAGCATCGTTTGCCACAATAGCCGGAAAACTCTCCACTTCAAGCCGCATTATGGACTCAGCCCCCAACTCAGAATATGCGACTATTTCAGCTCTGCGTACGCTTTTGGCTAACAGTGCTCCGGCTCCGCCGTATGCTACGAGGTAAACGGCGTGGTTTTTTTTGATGGATTCAAGTACTTCTGACGATCGTTTTCCTTTACCAATAATGGCACTCAGTCCGGCATCCAGCAGTGCCGGGGTGAAAGCATCCATGCGCCCGCTGGTTGTCGGACCGCATGACCCGATAATCTGCCCCGGACGGGCCGGAGACGGTCCCATGTAGTAAATGGTCTGTCCCTGTAAATCGAAAGGCAGAGGGATTTCATTATTGAGCGAATCAATCAGGCGTTTATGAGCAGCGTCCCGTGCCGTGTAAATGGTGCCTGAAATTGCGACCAAATCCCCTACATGAAGCTTATCTAGGGTCGCTTTGTCAAAAGGAGATGTTATATTCCACTTGCCCACTAAAGTATTACCTCGGCGTGTCGTGCGCTGTGGCACTGCAGATTAATTGCAAGCGGAAGACTGGCGAAATGGCATGGTCTCGCTTCGGCATGTACTGCCATTGCAGTTATGCTGCCCCCCATACCCAAAGGCCCAATCCCAAGCCTATTTACGCTTTCCAGCACTTGGGCTTCTAAGGCTGCTACCTCAGGGTCAAAACTGGGCTGACCAGCCGGGCGCAACAGTGCCCGCTTGGCGTTTTGCATGGACTTTTCTGATGTGGCTCCAATCCCAAGCCCGATGATAAGCGGCGGGCAAGGGTTGCCACCAGCTTCATCTACAGCGGAGGTCACGGCATCAATAATGCCCTGAATCCCCGCGCATGGTTTTAGCATTACCAAGCGGCTCATGTTTTCAGCGCCTCCGCCTTTGGGCATAAAGCTGATTTTGATTTTATCACACGGTACAATTTCAGTGTGTATAACAGGCGGCGTATTATCTGTGGTGTTAATACGGCTGGAAAACGGATGTTCAACCATAGATTTGCGCAGGTAGCCTTCATGGTAACCTTGTCGCACGCCACTGGCAATAGCTGCGCAGAGATCCCCGCCTATGACATGTACGTCTTGACCGATATCTAAAAACACTACAGCCGTTCCGCAGTCTTGGCACAGCGGCATGTTTTCTGATTTGGCTATGCGGGCATTGTCCAACAGCTTGTCCAATATCTCGCATGCGACGGGGGAAACCTCGCTTGAGCGGGCTTTTTTCAGGAGTTCTAAGACGTCGTCACCAAGTTCAAAGTTGCTTGTTTGTGCCAAAATAGCAACAGCTTTTCTGATTTCGTCTGAGGTAATTTCTCTCATATCAGTTTTAATTCTAACATGAAAATGGTGGGCATGATAGTATTTGTGCGTCGAGAATTTCAGTTAATTTATAACTGGAGGTTGGTTAATCGCCCTTGAATTTGAAATAGTAAAGCAATCCGGCGATGCTTTTGGCATCTTCAATATCGCCTCGGCGCAGCATTTCAATCGCATCAAGGGATGACACCTTTATCACACTTATTTCCTCCGTGTCTTCGGCTGTTAAAGGTGACATGAAAAGTTCGGTGGCAAGAAACAGGTGTAAATACTCGTTGGAAAACCCGGGTGCCGAATAAAATCCGCCCAGCCGCTCCAGCTTCCCGGGGCATAAGCCGGTTTCCTCCTGTAATTCGCGCTTTGCCGCTTCCTCCGGTGTCTCATTCGGATCAATGCATCCGGCCGGTATTTCAAACAACTTTTTACCAGTAGCGTGGCGGAACTGTTTTTCCAGTAGTATGTGTCCGGTGGGGTCCAGTGCTACGATGGCAACAGCCCCGCAGTGCTCAACAACCTCCCGTTTGGTCTGTTGTCCGGATGGCAACTGAACGTCGTCCACACGCAGGCTGACGCATACTCCGGAATATATAGGTTTGCTGGAAAGTGTGCGATATTCGCCCATTACTTAACCCGATAAACCATGGCTACCTCATCACAGTTGGGGAATTTGGGGCAGCGATAGCATTCGCCCCAAATTTTATGCGGCAAAACGGCTTTGTCGACCTCCATAAAGCCGCATTTCTGGAAAAATGAGGTGACATAAGTCAGAACAAAGGTATTGTGAATGCCGAGTTCCTTGGCTTCATTCAAACAGATTTCGACTAATGATTTACCAATTCCTTTTCGTTGATGTTTCTCGCAGACGGCTAAGCTTTTTACCTCGGCCATATCGCTCCATGCTATATGCAGTGCTGCGCAGGCGATAACACTGCCGTCCTGGCGTGCTACATAGAAATCACGTAAATTTTCGTAAATTTCAGAAAGGGGGCGCCCCAGCATTTCTCCTATCTCGGCGAAAGAATTGACCATTTCCTGTATGGCAGGGGCATCCTCAATTTTAGCTTTTTCAATTTTATATGTCATACAGTCGTCCTTTTTAATTTTTGGCTTAGGGATGCGTAAAAGTGTCCCGGCGGGTCAATACGCAGAAAACGGGTACGCTTGGTGCTACTGCGCACGGTAACACTGCTACCGTCTAAAAGTTCAATGCTGATGTGCCCGTCAACGGAGAGCGTGGCAGGGCTGTTGGTAGAGAGTTTAAGAGTAATGACGCTTGTGGAGTTGAGCACCAGCGGATGTTGCAGCGATACATGCGGCAGGATGGGTACAAGTACCATATCTGTCGAGTTCGGGTTGAGGATAGGACCGCCTGCTGCGAGGGCATATCCTGTGCTGCCGGTGGCGCTTGCGACCAGTGCCCCATCGGCTTTATAGGTATCTACGACGGCTCCGTCAACACTGGCAGTGATTTCTACGATACGGGCGATTGCACCGCGTGCCATGGCTATATCGTTTAAGGCGTTGAACTGCATTGTTTTCGGTTGACCATTTATTGTTTGGCGCAATTCTGCCTCCAACATGGCGCGTTCATCGCACCAGCCCTTGCCTGCCAGCAGCGTCAGCAGTTTTTCACTGCCTTCATCTGGTTGTATTTCAGTTAAAAAGCCCAGTTGCCCAAGGTTGATGCCGGCAATAGGGATGAGTTCGCCGTCAAGTGCCTGCGCGACGCGCAGAATGGTACCATCACCGCCTATGGTGAGTATCACATCTGTGCCTTCAAAATGTTGGCGCAATTCCGCCGTATTCCATGCCGAGCATTGCCAATACTCCAGCCCATGCGCCTGTAATACGGCGCTCAAGCGACTGGTTAAATCGGGCGCTCTTGCATTCAGTGGATGATAGGCAATGCCGACTTTTTGCATAATGAACAACTTCTCCTAACTGATAGGCAGTTTAACAATCTATTTTGCAGCCTGTCAAGCGCCTAGCGACGAGCGGAAAGTATTATGAATGCGATGCCGGAAAGTATGCTAATCCCGGCTACGGCAGACAGAATGAAGATGAAATTAATGATTGAACTTAATAGAATTCCCAGCGCTACCATACCTGCGACTATGAGGATAATCCCCAGCCAGCGCAGGCGTTTTTGGCGTATTGTCATAGCTGCTGGTTCTTCTGTGCTGGCGGCATTAAGTTGTCGCGTGTGCGTCTTTCGCGATGTGGATTTCGCTGTTCCGCGCTTGGAACTGCGTGCCAGCAATAAAACGCCGCAGGCTATGATTATGATGAGGACGATCTGCCCAAATCCAAGTTTCACGTAATCTCCGTTACAATGGTTTCTTACAGCATAGCACAACTGCTATCCGTATCAAAAAATGGTAGCGAAAAAGCAAAGGCCCTTTTGCAGCAGATAGATGGCTATTATAGCCTTGGACAACTCCATACCCCTTGACAAAGAAGTGTTAGACATGTTAGCATAATTAGCAATCTCATCGAGAGATTGCTAATTATGCTGAAACCACGTGAAGAATTAATACTAAGTTCCATTATCCGCCAGTATGTTTTGCGGGTCGCGCCGGTGTCTTCATCCAATGTTTTGGATGAGTGCGGCTTAGACGTAAGCTCGGCAACCGTGCGCAACGATGTCGCGCGGCTGGAAGAGGAAGGTTATATCGTGCGTCCGCATCATGCCGCCGGTTCCATGCCATCCGATAAAGGTTACCGCTACCATGTAGCCAACATGAGGGGTCCGGAACTTCCGCTTGAGGAGCAGTTCCTTATTAATCACCTGTTTCATCAGGTGGAGGACAAACTGGAGGAGTGGTTGAATTTGGCGGCAACACTGCTGTCGCAGCAGGTTAAAAATGTGGCAATTGTCACCACGCCGCGCTCTCCGGCAACGCAGTATAAGCATTTGGAGATGGTGTCTATTCAGCCGCATTTGGTGTTGGTTGTGCTGGTTTTGCATGGCGCTAAGGTGCGCCAGCAACTTGTGAGTTTTGAAGACGCTGTGACACAGGAAGACCTCGCTGTAATGGCGGGGCATTTGAATCGCCTGTTTACCGGACAAAGCTTGGCGCAAATCGAACTGAAGATTGCAGAATTAAGCCGGATTGAGCAACTCATAATGCAGCATGTGTTACGTATGTTACAGGCAGAGGACTCGCATAGCGGTCAGGAAATGTTTTTGGAAGGCTGGCATTTTCTAATCAACCAGCCTGAGTTTAGTCAGGGGTCGCGCCTGTTAAACCTAATCCGTCTGGCGGAGCAAAAGAAACTGGTGGACCTTATGACATTGCACGACTCGGCGGATTATGGCGTTCGTGTCGTCATCGGGCGCGAAAACAAAGAAGAGGCTGTGCATGATTGCAGCCTGGTTATCAGCCGTTATGGTTTACCCGGGGCTCCATTGGGGAGCATAGCTGTTGTGGGTCCTACACGTATGGAATATGAGCGCACTATTGCAGTGCTAAGTTATGTTTCTTCGCTTATTAGTCTGTTGGTGACCGAACTTTATGGCGGTACCTCGGGCAGGCGTTCGTATGTAGCGAACAATTAATTTTGGCAGGATGGAAGTATGAAGAGTTTTGAACAGGGTGATATGTCTGAATTCGAGAAGACCTGTCATGCACAGGAAGATGAAGCCTCTTCTGAAGACATGCAAACATTACTCCAAGAGCTTGATGCGGCAAAGGCAAAAGCACAGGAGTATCTTGACGGATGGCAGCGCGGGCAGGCGGATTTTACCAACTATAAAAAACGACTGGAGTTGGATAAATTGGATGCCATCAGGTATGCCAATGCGGATTTGATGCTCAGGATACTGCCGGTGCTGGATGATTTTGAGCGGGCAGCAGAGCATGTCCCGCCGCAAATGGCATCTAATCCGTGGGTGGGCGGCGTCAATGGTATTGCCCGTAAGCTGGAAAATGCACTTGAAGTATTGGGATTAAGCCGTATCAAGGCGCAGGACGAAGTTTTTGACCCAAGCGTACATGAAGCGGTCAGCAGCGTTCCCGGACCGGATGGCATGGTTGTGGGAGAATTGGAAAAGGGTTATATGCTAAATGAGCGCGTACTTAGACCAGCTAAGGTAATGGTAGGCAATGGCGAGGATAATACATAGGTTAATCCTAAGCTAATTATAAACAAAAGCAAACAACAAAAAGGAGAAAAAATAATGGGAAAAGCAGTTGGTATTGATCTTGGGACTACTTTCAGTGAAATTGCCGTCATGCAGGGCGGGGAGCCGGTGGTCATTCCTTCCGCTGAAGGCGGCAATATCACGCCTTCGGTAGTGGCGGTAAGCAAAACCGGTGAGCGTTTGGTCGGGCAGGTGGCTCGGCGTCAATCGATTGTTAATCCGGAAAACACCATTTACCTGATTAAGCGCTTTATGGGGCGCAAGTGGGGTGAGCCGGCAGGCCGCGAACTTTCTATTGAAGACGACGCCAAGCGCAAGCCGTATAAAGTGACGCGCGGTGCCAATGATGAAGTGCGTGTGGCCATGGGTGGCAAGGATTATTCCCCACCTGAAATTTCGGCCATGATTTTACAGAAGCTAAAAGCCGATGCCGAGGCTTATCTTGGGGAAGCGGTGACAGAGGCTGTCATTACAGTGCCAGCATATTTCAATGATGCGCAGCGTCAGGCTACCAAGGACGCCGGTCAGATTGCCGGACTGAAGGTATTGCGTATCATCAACGAGCCTACCGCAGCTGCCCTGGCTTACGGCTTGGATAAGAAAAAGGACGAAACCATTGCTGTGTATGACTTGGGCGGCGGAACCTTTGATATTTCTGTTCTTGAGTTGGGAGAGGGCACTTTTCAGGTAAAATCCACTGCCGGTGATACGCACCTTGGCGGTGATGATTTTGACCAGCGCATCATGGACTGGTTGGCCGATGAGTTCAAACGCGACCAGGGTATTGATCTGCGCAACGATAAGATGGCCATGCAGCGCCTTAAGGAAGCAGCGGAAAAATCCAAAATAGAACTTTCTACGGTACAGTCCACCGAAGTCAATCTGCCATTTATCACAGCAGATACCTCTGGCCCCAAGCATCTCAACATCACGCTATCACGCTCTAAGCTGGAACAACTGGTAATGGATTTGGTGGAAAAGACGCTTGGTCCATGTAAACAGGCCATTTCAGATTCAGGTAAGTCAACGGCGCAGATTGATGAGGTGATATTGATTGGCGGTCAGACACGCATGCCGCTGGTGCAACAAAAGGTAAAGGAACTTTTTGGCAAGGAGCCTAATAAGGGTGTCAACCCCGATGAGGTTGTGTCTGTCGGTGCTGCCATTCAGGCCGGAGTACTCAAGGGAGAGGTCAAAGATGTGTTGCTGCTGGATGTTACTCCGCTGACTCTTGGCATTGAAACCATGGGTGGCGTGGCTACACCGCTTATCTCGCGCAATACCACTATACCGACGTCAAAGACACAGGTGTTCAGCACCGCATCGGATAATCAGCCCAGCGTAGAAATCAACGTGTTGCAGGGTGAGCGTTCCATGGCCGGGGATAACCGTCAGTTGGGCAAATTTGTACTGGATGGAATCTTGCCTGCCCCGCGCGGCGTTCCCCAGATTGAGGTGACTTTTGATGTGGATGCCAACGGCATACTCAATGTCAAAGCCCGCGATAAGGGAACTGGCAAAGAACAGAAGATTACCATCACGGTTTCCTCAGGTCTTTCCAAGGATGAGGTGGAGCGCATGCAGAAAGAGGCTGAGTCCCATGTTGCCGAAGACAATAAGCGCAAAGAAGAGGCTGAGACGCGCAATTTGTCGGACAATATGGCTTATCAGGCGGAGAAGACACTGCGTGACAACAAAGATAAAATACCTGAGGATATCGCAGGAGAGGTCAATACCAAGATTGAAGCTGTTAGAGCGGCAATATCTGCAAATGACGTAGAACGCATGAAGAGCAGCACGGATGAGTTGTCGGCGGCGATGCAGAAAGTCGGCAGCCACGTCTATGAACAAACCCAGCAGTCTGCGTCTCAGGATGGCGAGCAGCCCGGTGCCAGCGAGGCATCTGAGGGCGACAATAAATCTGATGAGGGTACTGTGGAAGGCGAATTCCGCGAGGTCTAGCCTTTATATTCCAAGTGCAATGTAATATAATTCTGTGATATGGGTGAAGGGCTGGAAGCAATATCCAGCCCTTCTTTCCTAACTTTTAGGATGGTGTATGTCAGGTGGCTGCGAGTAGTGATTTTTATCAGGTGCTAACGGTACGGCGTGATGCTACTCCGCAGCAGCTCAAGGCGGCTTTTCGCAAGAAGGCCATGCGCTACCACCCGGATCATAATCCGGGCAGGGAAGAGTGGGCTAACCGTAAGTTGAAGGGTATTATTGAGGCGTATGAGGTGTTGGGAGACCCGGAGCGCCGCCGTGCCTATAATCGCCGTTTGGCACAAACTGAGGTGATGGTCAGGCGCAAGAATAGCGCCAGTCGGTCGAAATCGGTATCGCAGTATATGGTTGATATTATGCGCCATCGTGCTACGCCGTCATGGGCGCGCAAAATGGCCTTTGCATTTGTATTATTTGATTATTACGCCAAGGAAAACAGAAAGGTTAAAAAGGAAAGCACATGACGGCTAAACGGGATTACTATGAAGTGCTGGGGGTGGGGCGGAATGCCAGCAATGATGAGATCAAGCAGGCTTTCAGAAAGCTTGCTTTCCAGTACCATCCTGACAAAAATCCTGGCGCGGATGCAGCGGACAAATTTAAAGAAGCAAGTGAGGCTTATCAGGTGCTGTGTGATCAGGAAAAACGTCAGGCTTATGATCGCTTTGGGCATGCTGGCGTGGACGGCGCGTCGCGTAGCTTTGAGGGATTCGGCTTTGGTGGTATGGGGAGTATTTTTGAGGACTTTTACAATTTTTTCAGCGATGGCAGCGGCGGTCGCAGTGCCCCTGTATGCGGTGAGGATATTCAGGTTTCATTGGATTTAACCTTTGAAGAAGCGGCATTGGGCGTAGACAAAGAAATCCGTATAATGCGCAGCGAGAATTGCTCGGTGTGTCATGGCAGTGGTGCGAAGCCTGGAACGCAGCCACAGTCGTGCTCTGAGTGCAATGGCAGTGGCCGTGTGCAGCGTGTACAGCAAAGTTTATTCGGGCGTTTTACCAATGTATCAGCATGTCCTCGTTGTTCCGGTAGCGGTCAGGTGATTACAGATGCCTGTACTAACTGCCGCGGTAGCGGACATGAGCGCTTTGAGCGTAAAATCAGCATTACCATTCCGGCAGGGGTTGATAGTGGCGTACGTATGCAGATGAGTGGGCAGGGACATGCAGGGGAACGCGGCGGCACGCCGGGCAACCTGCTGGCAAATATCCGTGTCAAACCACACAAATTCTTCCTGCGCGAAGACAGTAATATTATTTATAACCTGAATGTGAACTTTGCCCAGGCGGCACTGGGTGATGACGTGTCGGTGCCGACACTATATGGTGATGCAACTGTCAAAGTTTTGGCAGGTAGCCAGGGCGGCGACGTTTTTACTCTTAGAGGAAAGGGAATACCGCACTTCCGTCGTTCCGGCAAGGGTGATCAGCTGGTGCGTCTAACTGTAGTCACGCCAGACAAACTCACCAAAGAACAAAAACATTTGTTTGAGGAGCTGGCTGCCAGCTTTGATACGAAAAAGAAATAGCAGCGTTTCATGCTTCACTGGTTGTTGACGTTCTTGTCATGCGGCGAAAAAGAGAGTAGTTTTCGTGGCCATGTGCATGCGACGAGGTGGGGATTTATTAGCCAATTCGCCAGAATGTAACAAGTACAATCGCTAAATTATGCAGGCTACAACCGCCAAATTGTGCAAATTACCCATGGCGATATTTTACAAAAAATGAATTAACTATTACGGTTGTCATTCAGAATAGGTAATGCTGTGGTAGTTAATATTAGCCAAGATAGGATAGTCAGCGCGCAAGAAAAGCTAGCGTGGCTTACGTCTGAAGAGTTTCCAGCGGCGGCCTGTCAGTTCGTGGCGGCAGGTGGTGCCGAGTATTTCAGGAATAACGTCGCGTATTGAGGCATTTTCATACAGGATGAGATAAATTTTCTCAGTGATGGGCATTTCCAACATGAGTTTTTGTGCATGGGGCCATACGACTGCGGTAGTGGTAACTCCCTCAGCCATGCCTGTCATTGATGCCAGTATTTCATCAAGTTTTTTGCCTTTGGTCAACTCTGAGCCTACGTAATGGTTGCGGCTCAGATTGGATGAGCAGGTGGCAACAAGGTCTCCCATGCCGGCAAGCCCTGACATAGTCAGCGGGTTTGCCCCCAGTGCCACGCTAAAGGCAGTCATCTCGGTAAGACCACGCGTGATAAATGCTGCTTTGGCATTATCGCCGTATCCCAGCCCATCAATCATCCCGGCGCCTAAGGCAATAATATTTTTAAGAGTGCCGCCCAATTCTACTCCGATGATGTCGTGGTTGATATAGACGGCCAGATTGGGACCGCTGAAAATTTTCTGTGCCTTGATGACAGTGCTTTCGCTCTGGGCCGCGACTACGGCGGCTGCGGGCGATCCGTCCAATATTTCGCGGAATAGATTAGGCCCTGACAGGACGCAGATGTTCTTGTGGTATGTTTGGGCAATTTCATCGGCAATCACCTGCGACATGCGCTTGTTAGTACCCATTTCCAATCCTTTTGCAGCGCTTACAATTAGTTTATGGGCATTGAGGTATGGCTTGACCAGCTTGATATTCTGTCGCATGGTCTGCGACGGCACTGCCATCACAACGACATCGGATGAGGAAACAGCTTCCTCAACGGATGATGTAACGCTAAGTGATGACGGGAATACAGCGTTGCCAACAACGTGTTTGTCCGGACCTTTGCCACGCAGGTGTGCAGCCTCGTCTTCAGTACGTGCCCACAAAGACACCTCCATGCCATGCCGCGCAAGCATGATGGCAATGGTTGTGCCCCAACTCGTGGTACCGATGACGCATGTTTTGGCCATCTTTATCTCTTGATACAGAAAATGATTACCCTTGATTAACGCTGGAGTCCGATGCTGTTTTTTGGTTTAACTTGCGTTCTTTGCCGCTTAGCAAACGCCTGATGTTGTCAAAGTGCGCAATAAGAATGATCACGGCACCGAAGAGCACGTATATCAGATACTCGGAAGGCACGCCATAAATAATGACAAGTGGAATCATAATGAGATAGGCGCATACTACGCTGATTATGCTACCAAGCGATGCAAACCCGGAAATGCTGGCGCCGAGGAGCAGAACTTCACCGCCGAAGAGTGCCGCCACTGGACAGATAGCGGCGAGCCCACCGATGAAGGTGGCTACGCCGCGCCCCCCTCTAAACCGGGCGAATATAGGGAATATGTGCCCAATGATGGCGCAGATTCCAGCAATGGCGTGTGCTGCCGGAGGCCCAATAAGTATATGTCCGATCGTAAAAAATTGTTCGCTCATAAGCCATCTGGCTATAAATACCGCTGTTGCGGCTTTGAGTATGTCGCCTACGGCCACAATGACGAAAGCCTTACGTCCTAACGTGCGCAACACGTTTGTGCCGCCTGTACGACCGCTGCCGAAGTTGCGTATATCTACCTTGGCGCGCAGTTTGCTTACTATTAATCCAAATGGAATAGAGCCGAGCAGATAACCGGTAATTATAACCAGAAGCAGTCTTAGCACAGCCATTTTATTTACCCCTGGTCTTAAAGATGAGGCGCAGCGGCGTTCCGTTGAACCCGAAATTATTGCGCAGTTGATTTTCAAGGTAGCGCTGGTAGGAGAAATGCATCAGGGTGACGTCGTTGACGAAGAATACGAATGTGGGAGGATTGACCTCCGCCTGCGTGACGTAAAGGAACTTGAGAATGCGGCTGCCTTTGTGAGGTGGCGTGTGTTTGGCGAGTACCTGTTGCACTGTGCTGTTGAGTTCGCCTGTACCAATACGCTTAAGCCGTTCGCGGTAGACGTTCAGAGCCTGAGGTATGACGTCGGAAATACCACTGCCATCCTTGGCGGATGTGTACAACACAGGGGCGTATTTCATGAACTTAAAATTTGCCCGTACGCAACTGGCAACTTCGCTCTTATTCAAATTCTTTGCCAAATCCCATTTATTAATTACGATAACAATGCCCTTGTAAGCCTGTTGAAGATAACCGGCAACATGCAAGTCCTGCGCCGTGACCAACTCCTCGGCATCAAGTACCAACAACACCACATCAGAGCGGTCAATGGCATCCAGCGAGCGAATAACACTGTACTTGTCTACGCCTTCGCCCTGGTGCCCACGCCTCTTTATGCCAGCGGTGTCGATTAGTATAATACTTTGCTCTTCAAAGTCAAAAACTGTATCAATGGCATCCCGTGTGGTGCCGGGTATTTCGCTGACAATGACGCGTTCCTGCCCTAAAAGACGGTTGAGCATCATGGATTTGCCTACATTGGGACGTCCTACGATGGCTATTTTAAGGTTGTTATCAGATGCTACTGCCACATTGGATGGTGCTTGAGGGAGACGCTTTAAAATGGCATCTAGGAGGTCATTAATACCGCGCCCGTGGTATGCGCTAATTGTGATAGGTTCTCCCAAGCCAAAGCGGTGTAACTCGGCGGAGATAATATCGGCTTTTTCGTTATCAGCTTTATTGGCTACAAGAATGACGCGTTCTTTAACAGGGCGCAGCCCGGCGGCGATGTCCTGGTCGGATGGTAGTATGCCGTCCTTGGCATCTACCAAAAAGAGAATGATAGCAGCCTCGCTTATGGCGGTGTCTACCTGGCGGTTAATATCATCGCTGAAAAAAGAACTTCCCTTGCTCTCAACTCCTCCGGTATCAATGAGCGTGAAATCATGTCCCAGCCAGTTAACATTGGCGCTTAGGCGGTCCCGTGTTGTGCCTGGCAGGTCTTCTACGATGGCGATGCGCCGCCCTGCTAGGCGATTAAGCAGCGTAGACTTGCCCACATTTTGCCTTCCCACGATGGCCACAAGCGGGCGCACTGCCTGAGTGCCGCTTTCAACAGCAGTTTCGTTTGGCGTTTGATTTTTAATCGCAGACATAGTCGTCTGATTTAATGTTTACTTTGTGACTCTCTGTTAACAATAGCATGGCAGTATTCCGGCTCCGCCCATGAGTTGTACCAGCACGGCTTTTTGCGCGTGCATGCGGTTTTCGGCCTGATCAAAAACCACTGAAGCACGGCTTTCTATAACCTCGTCTGACACCTCTTGCCCGCGATGTGCCGGCAGGCAGTGCATGAAGATGGCATCCTTGTCAGCCACCGCCATGAGGGCGCTGTCCACACAGTACATGACAAAATCTTTCAGACGGATCGTGTTTTCAGCTTCCTGACCCATGCTTGTCCATGTGTCTGTGTATACTATATCGGCACCCTGTGCTGTAAGGTATGGGTCGTGGTCGCATCTGATTTCGGCACCGCTGGTTTCCGCCATAATCATGGCGCGCTCTATCACATTGCTGTTTAACTCATACCCTGCAGGCGAGGCAATTTTGAAATTAATGCCGGCAAGTCCACAGCCAAGAGCCAAACTGGCGGCCACATTGTTGCCGTCGCCGATAAAAGCCAAGGTTAGCCCTTTTAGCGTTCCCTTATGCTCAAATATGGTGAGCAGGTCTGCAAGTATCTGACATGGGTGCTCCTCGTCGGATAGGGCGTTAATGACGGGAATATCGGCATAGTTGCCCAACTCCTCCAGTGTTTGCTGGCTGAAAGTGCGCACGGCAAGGATATCCGCGTAGCGCGACAGTACGCGCGCCACATCTGCTACAGATTCGCGCTTGCCCAAACCCACCTCGGCGGGCGAGAGGTATAGAACCTCCCCACCAAGCGCTCGCATGGCCATCTCAAAGCTGACACGGGTGCGCAGCGACGGCTTTTCAAAAAGCAATGCCAAAGTCTTTCCGCTGAGTGCGCTGTTCCATCCGCTAGCTTTTAAATCTACGGCCTCAGCTAATAACAGCTGCAAATCAGTGCTGGACAGGTCTGCGATTGAAAGAAAATCTTTCGTATGCATAGCTTCCCTCTGCCAAATAATGGCGATAGTATAACATGAAATGAAATAAGGGTGTGCAAAATTTTGTATGGACGCAGTTCTCATGCTTGCCCTGCGGCTCTGCTATAATTAGCCCGTGAATGAGAGAAAGGCTCCCCGTTTGTTATTGGTTGACGGCAATAATGTGGTGCATCGTGCATTTCATGCCCTGCCGCCGCTTTCAGTGCGCCGCACGGGCGAACTGGTGAATGCTGTCTTTGGCTTTTCCTCCATGCTGCTTAAGGTGATATCCGAGCAGCGTCCGACACATTATGCGGTGGCTTTTGATAAGAAAGGACCTACTTTTCGCCATAATTTGTTTGAAGATTACAAGGCCAATCGTCAGGCAACACCGGATGAATTGATAGGGCAGCTGTCGCGTGTGCGGCAGTTGGTGCTGGATCTCAAAATCCCGTTGTTTGAGATGGATGGGTTTGAGGCCGATGACATGCTTGGCACACTAGCGCATCAGGCGGCAGAGCAAGGGCTGGAAACGATTATTCTCACCGGAGATGCCGATGCTATGCAATTGGTTGGGTCACACGTACGTGTACTGTACCCGCGCACGATGGGGGAAGCTGTGTTGATAGATGCGGTTGGGGTGGAGCAAAAGTATGGCGTACCGCCAAGATATATTGCCGATCTGAAAGCACTTAAAGGGGACCCGTCGGATAACATACCCGGCGTAAAAGGCATTGGCGAGAAAACTGCTGTTAGACTTATTCAACAATACGGCAGTGTGGATGAGATTTATCAGCATATAGACGATGTGTCGCCGTTGCGCATACAGGAGTTGCTACGCCATGGTGAGGAGTCAGCCCGTCGCTGCAAGGTTTTGGCTACAATAGAGGTGCATTCTCCGGTGACGCTGGATTTGGAAAAGTCCAAAGCGGCGCATTTTGACCGTGAAAAAGCTGCAGCACTTTTTCGTGAATTGGAGTTTTTTAAGCTGCTGGATCGCTTGCCCGGGAGCGATTTGTTTGATGCTACGCCACATCAACCTCCACAGCTTTTTGAGGCTGAAACTGCTACGGCAGATTATTCTGTTGTTGAAGAGAAGAAGAAATACGACACAATCAAAACATCTGATGCCCTTTTGGCGCTGGCAGCACGTTTGCGCAGCGTGAAAAGGTTTGCTTTTGAAATAGTCGCCGAAGGGTTGCATCCTGTGTCGTCCCAACTGGTGGGGATGGCTTTTTCACCGGTTGCGGGTGAGGCGTATTACATACCGCTGACGCATGCAGGACTGGATACCGGAGCACAACTGTCGCTGGAAGAGGTTCGGCGGGTTTTATCGGAGTTGTTATGTGTGCCAGGTGCTGTCTGCGTTCATAATGCCAACTTTGCCATGACTATTATGGCGCAGGCTGGTACACCGCTCGCCGGTGTTGCATTTGATACTATGCTTGCGGCACATTTGATTGGCGAACAAGCATTGGAATTGTCCGCTCTGGCATTAAGTCGACTGAACATGGAAATACAACCCTTAGCCGTTGGGACAGGTTCCAAGCGTGTGCCGGTATGCAATCTGATGGTGGAACAGGTGGCACATTTTGCCTGTTCGTGCGCTGATGCAATAGGGCGCTTGCGGCAGCCTTTAGCTGATGAACTAGAAAAAGAGCAATTGCTGGCGCTTTTTAATGACGTTGAATTGCCTTTGGTGCCGCTTTTGGTCAAGATGCAGCGTTGTGGCGTACAATTGGATGCTAACCTGCTTACGGGGATGTCTTCTCGTTTGGGAGAACGGCTTGTGGCACTTGAGCGCGAAATTTACACCTTGGCAAAATGCGAGTTTAACATAAACTCCCCCAAACAGTTGGGGGAGGTGTTGTTTGAAAAGCTGCGCCTGCCCACAGGGCAGAAAAAACATGGGGCATGGTCAACTGAATCATCGGTTCTGGAACTATTGCGCCAAGATTCCGAAATAGCAGACTACATATTGGAATACCGCCAACTGAATAAACTTATTACCACGTATATTGATGCATTGCCGAGATTGGTTAATAATAGGACCGGACGCGTGCATACCAGTTTTAACCAGACGCGTACGACTACAGGGCGGGTGTCTTCTTCAGAGCCGAATTTGCAGAACATTCCGGTGAGGGGCGAGTTTGGGCGTGAAATTCGGCAGGCTTTTATTGCACCACCCGGCTGTGTGCTGCTTTCAGGTGATTATTCCCAAATTGACCTGCGCTCACTGGCACACCTGTCGCAGGATGCGGCTTTGCTTGATACATTTGAACGCGGAGAGGACGTGCACAGTGCTACGGCGGCACATTTGTTCAATGTTGAGCAAACGCAGGTTACCCGGGATATGCGCCGCTTGGCCAAAACGGTTAACTTCGGCGTGATTTACGGCATGAGTGGTTATGGGCTGGAACAGGCCACGGAGTTTTCCCGTAGCGAAGCGGAGAAATTCATAGCATCTTACTTTGACAGATTTCCAGGCGTGCGAGCTTATATGGATAAAACCAAAGAGCAGGTGCGTCGGTTAGGTTACGTGCAAACCATATTGGGAAGGCGGCGTTATATTCCGGAAATTAACTCGCATAATCGCATGATACGCGAAGCTGCTGAGCGTATGGCCATCAATATGCCGGTGCAGGGTACATCGGCTGATATCATCAAGGTAGCCATGCTGCATTTGGATAAGGAAATGGCGCAACGCGGTTTGTTGAGTAAGCTAATACTTCAGGTGCACGATGAGTTGATTTTTGAGGTGCCGCAGGAGGAATCGCCCATAATGCGGGATATTGTGATGCATTTGATGCAGGATGCCATCAAATTGGATGTTCCTGTTCAGGTGGATATAAAAGTGGGGCACACGTGGGACCTGATGCAATAGGAGTTTAGGAATTATGCCTGAGTTGCCGGAAGTTGAAACTATCAAAAAACAACTCACGCCGCTGCTTGTCGGGCGCCGCATACAGTCGGTGCAATTTTTATGGGCAAGGACGCTGCTCTCGCCCTCTATTGATGAATTTAACAGGCGCGTGGCGGGAAGGGTGATTGAGGAGATGGACAGGCGTGGCAAGTATTTGATTCTGCGCTTGGATGGCGCAGACGTGTTATTGGTGCATCTGCGCATGACGGGCTCATTTTTGGTAGGCGAAGATGGGACTTTGCCTGACAAGCATACCCGTGCTGTGGTGCATTTGGATGGCGGGCTGAAGATGTTTTTCATCGACCCACGTAAATTTGGCAAATTTCAACTGGTTTGGGGGGATGATTCACCATTGTTAAAGCTGGGACCGGAGCCGATGTCCGATGCGTTCACTGTAAGGCATCTGGAAGCTGTAATGCAAAGCAAGGGAATTCCTGTAAAGGTATTACTGGTGGAGCAGTCTTTGATTGCGGGAATAGGCAACATGTATGCCGATGAAGCCTTATATGATGCTGGTATTCATCCGCTTAGGCAGGGCGGTAGTCTATCTATGCCGGAAATCGAACGATTACACGGCTCAATAAGGCATGTGTTGAGCAAGGCTATTGAAAGCGGTGGGGCCAGCGTTTCAAATTATTTTCATCCGGATGGGGCTAAAGGCAAAGCTCAGGATGGTTTTATGGTAGCTCATCGCATGAGTGAAAATTGTTTTGCATGCGGTGGGGCGATTGAGCGTATTGTGGTACGTCAGCGCGGCACATACTTTTGTCCTAATTGTCAGCGGTAGGCATACATTTACCACATGGCATTTTACCTGCGGTAACCATACCATGCCGGGACTGTTTGCCGCTGGGTCGTATTGAGCATAATAATGAGTGTAATAGAACTGCTTCTTATCTCTGTCGGGCTTTCAATGGATGCTTTTGCGGTGGCAATATGCATTGGCTTGGCTGCGGGCAAAAAACGTGTGTCCAAGGCGCTGATTGTCGGATTGTACTTCGGTGTTTTTCAGGCTGTTATGCCGTTAATCGGTTATTTTATGGCGTCTCTGTTTGCCGATAAGATTACACCGTTTGATCACTGGGTGGCATTTGTTCTACTGGGCTTTCTTGGCGGCAAAATGATACTGATGAGCCTTAAGCGTGATGGTGAGCCTGTCATACAACGGGCAGGCAAAAGGGATGATTCCCTGAGACCGGCGCAAATGCTGCCCCTAGCGGTTGCAACAAGCATTGATGCTTTGGCTGTGGGGGTGTCATTTGCCTTTTTGCAGGTCAGTATTCTTTTGGCTGTTGTATTAATCGGGTGCATTACATTTGTGTTTTCGGCTTTTGGGGTTATGGTGGGAAATATGTTCGGCGTGAGATTCAAGTCGAAGGCTGAACTGGTCGGTGGAATCATTTTGGTATTGCTCGGAATTAAGATATTGCTTGAGCACATGAAAGTCATTAGTTTTTGAGCCAGTAAGGAGCATCGTTAAGGTAAGATTTCTTCCGCAATCTTTTGAGTTGCATACCCTGTTATGATATAGTAGTGCATACCAAACTGGGGGGGGGATCGCATAGTGGCCTAGTGCGGGCGCCTGCTAAGCGCTTGCCTCGCGTGAGCGGGGTCGTGGGTTCGAATCCCACTCCCTCCGCCATCTCATTATGAGTCGTTTCGATTCT
>Ga0123356_10002375_pt1 | contig 20168 bp, 23 predicted proteins | sample TergutEmb28metaG_2_FD_92546 | JGI IMG/M metagenome (GOLD analysis project Ga0123356, IMG submission 92546) | Embiratermes neotenicus P3 segment gut microbial communities from Petit-Saut dam, French Guiana - Emb289 P3 | ecosystem: Host-associated > Arthropoda: Insects > Digestive system > Gut ... | reverse complement strand
TTGATTGCGTATTTTTTTTACTCATAATCACACCCGTAAATAAAGTTTTTTTCCCATCCCGAACAGATTTTTTATTTGTATTTGTTCTCCGTCAGAATTTACCAACATTCCATTATAGTATCCAAAAGCGATATTATAATCCGCTCTTGTTATAAAATATTTTAACCCTTTTTTTGTCTGTTCCTTTTTGGTGAATGTTAAATCAACCATTCCCTCGACATCCTGAATAACCCAAACATCATCAGAGCCGTCGGGCATCGTAATTAATACAGGCGGAAGCGGCGTTAATTTGCCGTCTACCCATAACGCGTTTTCGTTATTTTTATTTGTTTCTCTTGTTTGATTTTCGGCAATATGGAAGCCAAAACGCCGTATTTTTTCAGGATTTTCTTCGATAAAACCCGCCGCGCTGCAATATGTTGAACGCATCCTGTACGGGAAAAATCCCTTAAAATCACAGAAAAACCCGGAACTTGTTTCCTGTTTTATTCTGATACGTTTCCCCGCGCAAACAATGTCTGCCTGTACCGGGGTTAGTATTTTATACGCGTACATTGTACGCCTTTTGGAAATACCCAACGAAACCGTCATAGGGTTCGTTTCCTGACTACGCGCGTTATAAGCGAGATGAACTGTAAGCGAAGGCTTTTTTCGTCTGGCTTCTATATTTATATCCAGATTTATAGTATCCGCGTCCAGCCAGTTGTGAATACGGAAGTAAAACCCCGATGAATGGCTGTCTATGGAAGAATTCGCGAGACTTAACGGGAGCTTCCAGCCTGTTCCCGGTATTATCTTTCTGTAGACGAATTTTTCGTTGGTTTTTTTATCGTATAGAATAACCTGGGCTATACGGAATATTTTTACATTGCAAAAAATAGCTTCAAGCATATATAATTTGTCGCTTACATTAAAAGACTGCCATTCTTTTATGCGAAAATCCCTTAACCAGCGTGGAAAGGGGAAACGAAACGGCTTGCGAATTTCCAATAAATCAACTTTTTCAAAAGCCTTATTCCATGTCCCGATTACGGGGTTTCCATCCTCGATGGGTGATGAAATTGGAGGCAATATCTCCCTAGTGTACATCTAAAATAAATTCTACCATATATATTGAATTGACGCCATACAGGTTTTTGTAACTATTGTAATAAAGCTTATATTTAATATAAAATATTAAAATGCGGAAAAAAATAAAAATTATTATTTTTATGATATTTGTCATTATTCTCGCGGGATGCGGGGAAAAATACCCGTTAAACGGAAAATGGAATGGCAATTTGGATGGTGATGCCGTAAGCATTATTTTTGTTGACAACATTTGTTTTCTTAAAGATGATTATGAGATAAGAAAAGGCACTTTTAATTTTGATAACGATTCCGGTACATTTAACTTTCGCGATAATTATCTGATTACTTTTTCTGTTAACGGAAACGAAATGATTCTGAATAATTATATTGAGTTATTTACCTTTGTTAAAGAAAGAAACAGAAAACCTGCGCCTTCAGCGATACATGGCGTATGGGAAGGACCTGACGGCTGGGTTTTAGCGTTTATTAACGATACTGTTTATGTAATTGACAATGACGGTGATGTTACCCATGGAGTTTTTAATTTTAATCTGAATACCGGCAGTTTTAAATGTGAGTATTGGTACGAAGTAAATTTCTCTGTTAAAAAAAATACATTGGAAGCTAAAATTGATACTAACTGGGAAACCGAAGAAAATATTTCTTTTACCAGAGTGGAGCAGTAGGGATTAATATGAATTGTGACGCGGCTAATCCCAAAGGCGCAGGGATTGTAAATGTTTGGCAGGAAACTTTTCCAATACGCTTTGGGGTAATAGATAAATCCGACAGGCTTACATTGGACGCTATTTTTCAATTTTTTCAGGAAGCCGCGATAAGTCACGCGGAAAACCTGGGTGTCGGGCGCGAAGACATGGCAAAAGCGGTTCAAGCCTGGATACTTTCACGAATGACTGTAATTGTGGAAAGGCGCCCAAATTACCGCGAACCTGTTACTATAAGAAGTATGCCTTGTGGGTGTCAAAAACTTTTCGCGATCCGCGACTATGAAATTAAAGATAAAGATGAAAGGTCTATTGTATCCGCCCGCAGTACATGGCTTATTGTAGACATGGAAAAACGCCGGCCCTTAAGACCGCAGTCTGTTGTAGAAAATCTTCCTGTTAACGAAGGGCTGCGGGCTTTAAACGAAGAAACAGAAAGCGTTACAGAACTTGAAAAGCGTAACGATTTACAAAAAGCTGCCGAAAGAAAAGCTCTTTACACTGATCTTGATTATAACGGCCATGTTAATAATGTTCGTTACATACAGTGGATAGAAGATATTCTTGACCCTCATCTTTTATTTAACGCCGGTAAAATACGTTTTGATATAAATTATTTAAACGAAATCCTTGAAGGCGAAGTAACAGATATTTTTTATGCGCCAATTAACGATAAAACTTTTGCCTTTGAAGGCCGCAAGCGCGAAAACGGGCAAGCGGCATTCAGGGCAGAACTGCGGTTATCTTGTTAATACTACTGGTTCTTGATCTTCTATAATGGTTGCATTTCTTGCTTCCGTTATAGTATTCCATTCCCATACAGGATTTTCTTGCGTCCCTGTTATGTAATGTAATAATGTTATCCGCGTATTACTGTGAGTAAATACGGCTTTGCATTTTGAGTATTTGGTTGTTGGCGACACACCTTGATCAATTAAATATCTTTCAAGGTAGTGTGTAGACCACCACTGTATTTGAGCGTTTTCAATAACTTTCCTTTGAGCCGCGGATAAAGCGAACCAATCACCGCCATATCCCCATCTAATATCGTTCCAGCTTGCGTCATAAAAATAAAAGATACCGGGTGCATCTATTGGATTAAATTCCGGCGGAGCTATAGTAAGTTTTGTCACTGGGATACCTTTATTTGCAAACCAAGAAGCTATAAATGTTTCCCACTGCGCTTTTGTTGGAGATTCAGGATATAAAAAAGATATACTATATTCACCGAGAGCGATATTTAATTGATTAGTTAAGGAATTTTCCCAATCAATTGGATTTGGACCGATATTTTCAACAATGTTAAAGTTGTATTGAAAGTAATCATGTTCTCCGGGACTATAAACATAGTACCAATTTGTCATATAAACCCAATCCGGTGGAAAAGGATTTGCAGGCAATAATTCACCTGTTAGACCTTTACTAGCCAAGTATTCAGTTGCGGCAGTTTCAACCTGTTCTTTTGTTCCGATATAAACAGGATAACTGAAAATTAAATCCCAGTAGCCGCCTTTATAATTTGCTTCTATTACAGAAGCGCTTAATGAATCATAAATAATATTGCCTTCATAATTTTCTTCATATTCCTGTAAAATAGCCCATTGGGAAAAGAGAAGTTTCATTTTCCATCCTTGCCCGCTAGTTTTCCACCATCCCCATGCGAATGAAGGAATCCCACCTGTATCTTCTTCCGCATCAATTGTGCTGGTAATTGTTACTGCTGTTTCCGTAACAATATGAGAAACAGATGTCCAATTATCACTAGATTGATCGGGTCTGGTAGTTACTGTAGCGGTAGTTCCCAGAGAAACGCCGGCTTCGTTAAATGAACCGCTAATTGTAAAACGAATTATTGAACTCGCGGCGGATGCTATAAAATTCCTCGCGATAGGGTCATAAGTGCCGGTAAGCCGGAATACAATATCGCCATCTTCCAGTTCACCTCTAATGGCGTAACTATCGGCGCTTACTGAACGGGCATAATTTTCCGCGTTAGCGATGCTAAATATTTTGCCGTCGAATGTGCCTTTTATAGAAAATGTAGTGCCGGCCGGAATACTGCCTGGTTCTTTATCGCCACCTGGGTCTAAGTCGCAGCTTAAAATTGAAAACCCGATGAACATTACAGAAGCGATAACAGAAAATTTAAATATTTTTTTCATACTAAAACTCCTTAATCAAAATATTAAATTCATTGAAAAAAAATTATTTATCAACGTAACATTTAATATAATCAATATTTCATTGATTGTCAACAATTCGTTTATATTTATCATTGATAAGTAGATAAGAGAGTAAAAAATTTGAGTAATATTAGAACTGTTTTGGCAAATAATTTAAAATCAAATCGGCAAAAAAACCAATTTTCTCAGGCAAAACTGGCGGAAAAAGCGGGTATTTCTACTCAATATATCGCTATGATAGAACTATCCCGCCAATTTCCAACTCCTGAAGTATTAGAACGAATAGCTTCAGCTTTCGGGATTTTATCTCATGAACTATTTATGGTAAGCAAAACCCCCGAAAACGCGTTAGAACGGTTACATAAGGATATTATAAAAGAAGTTAGAGAAGTTATTGTAGAAATTTTAGAAAACGCGCTTATTGATAAACATAAAAACAAAATTAACGATAAATAATACAATTTTATTTAATTTAAGAAAATTTTATGCAATATAATTTCTTTTAGCTTTTTTGCCTTGATAAAATTACGATAAATATTCTTTTACTAGTTGAAAATTCTTTTGGTATGAATAAGCGTCCAATACAAAAAATAAATGGGATATAATGAATAATGAACCAGGTTGAAATTTTTCCGAATCTATATCAATTATTTGTCTTTGCGCTTTATCAATAAAAAGCATTATAAAATTGACTTTGTAATCCTTTATATCACTGTGTATACATTCGGGGAATTTTACCTCTAAATTATAAATTCCTTTATCAATTTCAGTTTTGTGAGTATCTGATATATTAAACTTATCTACAATGTATAAAACGCTAAATATTAAAGCCAATTGTTCATTTGCCGTTCTTTCTACAAAACGATTAAAGCCGGGTTTTTTTCCAATTGGCATAGCTTTTAATATTGCGCAAAAGAAAGCTGCCGCTATTTTATGCCTATCCATTTTTATTATAGGTTTTTCCTTTCTGTTTCTTTCGTTCATATAATTATGAAATTCGATCCTATATCGTTGATATAATGTAAATATTAATTCAAAGTTTGCTTCATCAAGGAAGAGTCCGTCAGATGCTTTGCAAATGTCATTTATATCTTCTAGTAGTTTTCTGCGGAATTGATTTTCTGTTTCCTTAAGCATGTAGTTTTTCCTTTTGCCGCAATTTATAAAGATGTTTATATTGGATCAATTACAATATGATTTAAGATATTATAATTTTTTTCTTCAAATTTTAAATTATCAATATTTTGTTCATCATTTTGATGAGACATTATAGAAATAAATTCTTCGTCTGATAATTGTGGTGACGCTTCTATTTTTTTTCTTATTTCAAGAAGTTTTTCATCCGTCATAAAACTACCTTTAAATTTATCATTCTTATAATATGATATTATTAAAAATAATCACTAGTCAAGTGTCTTTTTATAACTAAGGCACTACAATTTCGCTCGCGGCGCTGCCGTCTCTCGCGTAGACTCTTCGCGGGTTATACGGATCGGCGTGACGCTGACCTCGATGAAAAAATAAATATTGGTATGTGCCGGGCGGCAGAGGAAGAACAAGACTGTATACACCGGCGGGTCCTTCTCTAAGTTCATACATAAACGGATCCCAACTGTTAAAATTGCCCGCTACATAAACAGTTTCGCCGGGCGGCGCTATATAAGTAAATTTTAAACCAACAGGTAAACCGTCTAAAGGATTTGGTCTTAATTGTCTTTGCGGTAAGTTTAAAACTGATAATGATAGTCCGGAAACCGGATCTCTTTGTACAAAATCATTGTATGGGTCAACTGTCCATAAACCGTCTATTACAAGCCTGTACTCAAGCTCTCTCGCGTGACTTGGGATTCTGTGTACATGAAACTTAATACCGGAATCTTTTTGAGCGCTTGGAAACTTTTCACCGGGCAGAACAACTGGGTTTATACGGTCATTTGGAACCATTAATTGCCTAAACCAGTATACATTGGCGAAGTTTTCATGGGCAAACGCTATTCCAATCCTGCGAATACCGGAATCGGCGGTAAAAATCGCCCAATCATCCAGAATTACAGGCGCGCCGGGTCCCGGCATGGACATTAAACGATTAATTACCTCAAAAGTTTCCCACTCTGAAGCAGCCGCTGTATCAGGTAAAAATGAGGCGAAAAATACTAAAATTACCAATAAAAAAATCGTTTTCATACATTCTTTACAATTATCGGTCGATATATAATTATCTTAATATGAGAGTTTTATGCCATCGATATTAGAGTTGGGTCAATTTAAATCCTCTTTTGATAATATCGCGAATGAAAGGGACAATGCCGAAGCTCTAAAAATACCTTTCGACAACTTCCCACTCCCGGAAAAAGACGCGCCTCCTTTTAATTTTAATAGAGACGATTTGGTTTTTGACCCCAATAAACCATCAAATAACCAAAGCGATATTTCTGATATTATACCCGATAGTACGCCAGAATCAAGTTCCGATGTAGACAGTTTTGATTTTAGTTCTTTTATGAGCGATTTATCAGGTGATGATAATTTACCAACTATGGACGATACTCCTTTGGATGATACTCCCCCTGACGGCGCCGCTGACAGCGCCGCGTCCGCTCTTGATGATTTTTTAAATGATTTAAGTTCACCTCCCGCTCAGGAAGAGCCGGATTCCGATTTTTCTCAATGGACAGATGATGGAATAAATAATGATGAAGGTTCTCCTCTTGAAAGTTCTCCTATTGATAATTCACCTATTGAAGGTTTTGATTCTTTTGATACACCTTCAGATTCAGCGCCTGCCGGTTTTAATCTGGACGATTTTGGTTTTGATGGACAAGAGCAAGAACAAGAACAGGATCAAGAACAAATGCCGGAACAGCCTCCGGCGTATGATACAGATAATACTGATGATTTTGATGATATGGGCATCGACATGGGCGGCGAAAGCCTTGAAGGCGGCTCTTTTGGCGAACAGGCGGCAAGCGATGATGTAACCGACGATTTTTCTGATTTTGGTTTTCCTGACACTGGAAGCGAACCTGCCGCTGAAGATACTCCGCCTGATGATTTTGGAAGTGATGACTTTGGCAGTGACGATTTTGGCGGCGATGAAACCGGTATCGACATGGGTGGTGAATCCGCGGATTTTGAACAGGCAGGAACAGATGATACAGAAAGTGATTTTTCCGCGGACAGTTCTTTACCAGACGAAGGTTTCCCCGGCATGGATGACTTTGGTTCAGATTTTGGAACTGATTTTGATACAGGTTCGCAAGACGATAGTTCTTCATTCGGTACAGGCGGCGGCGATACAGATTTCGCGCCTGATACATCAAGTGAAGGATTTGAAAGTGAAGGACCTCCTTTAGATTTAAGTGATTTTGGTTCAGACTTTGAATCTTCTTCGATTGATTTAGACAATACATTTGAAGCCGCGCCTGAAGGTGATGATTACAGCGATTCAAGTTTTTCAAGCGATACATTCGGGGATGATGATTTTTCTCTTTCCGGCATTGATGATATTTTAAACAAATCCAAAGTTCCTTCTTTAAACATACCTGTTCCCAAAAAGAAAAAAGGATTGTTCGGCAGAAAAAAAGATAAAGACGATGATTTGCCCGAACCAGAAGACAGTATAGAAGAAATTTCTTTAACTCAGGATGATGTTAACAGTTTATTAAGAACCCTTTCTTTTTATCCGCTGAACTTAAGAATTATTTGTCAGGAATTAATCGCGGAACAGGTAATTCAGCCGCAGCATTTATCAAAGTTAATTCGTTTGCTTGTACATGGCGCGCATGTTAAAGAAACCGCCGCTTTAGTAGAAGAAATTACCGGCAAGCCGGTAGTTATACCAAAAAGTTTTGAAAAAATGACCGGTGCGGCGTTTGAAGCCGAACAGTCAAGTTTCGCTTATATATTCGTTCACAATTTCCTTCCTGTATTAAGATTATTCGCGGTTATCGCCGCTTTATTAGCTTCGATTTTTTACCTGAGTTATACATTTATTTACATACCTATGCGGGCTGAATCAATTTATAAACGCGGCTACGAACGTATCGCCGAAGGAGAGTATCAGCGCGCCAACGATCTGTTCCAGCAGGCTTTTAGTCTGCATCGAAAGAAAAAATGGTTTTATCTTTACGCGGAAGCTTTTAGGGATCAAAGACGTTTCACGCTCGCGGAAGGAAAGTACGACGAACTTTTAAGACATTATCCGCGCGACAAAAAAGGCGTATTGGATTACGCCAGTTTAAACACACATTATCTTTTGAATTATGAAAAGGCAAACAGGCTTTTACAAAGAGAGCTTTTGGATTACGCGCCTAACGATAAAGAAGGGTTATTGGCGGCAGGCGATAACTTTATGGCATGGGCGGATTCCAATCCGTCAAGATTTTTTGACAGATATGAAGACGCGCGTTTTTCTTACGCCAGGTATCTGGAATTATACGGATGGCAGCCGCATATTGTAGAACGAATGATGATGTATTTTATCCGTGTAGATGATCTAAGGCGGGTAATTGAACTTAGAAGATGGTTTGAAAGTACTGAAAGAAGACGGCTTTCTCCTGAATCTCTTTCTGAACTTGGCGGATATTTATTGGATAAACAGCTTGAAACACCTGTCGGCGTGCCTGACCCTTACATTGACAGCATAGAAAGCGTACGCGACATGCTCTTGCGGGCTATGCTGGAAAATCCGGTTCTGCCTGAACCTCATTATCATCTCGCCCGCTATCATCATAGTCTTGGCAATACCTACGATGAACGGCTGACACTTGAAAACGCCATACGCGCTTTTGATTTGGCGAGACAGGAATCTGTGCGCCGCCGCTTACAGCGTGTTGATACTCACTACCGTTACGCGAATCTTCTTATTAACGCTGGAGAAACCTTCCCCGCGGAAGAGCAGGTTGTAAGAGGCATCAATTTATTCAGGGATTTTTATGACAGGAATTTAATCGCCGCTTCTCCTCAGCTTGGGCAGTTATACGCGTTAAGAGGTGATTTGGAATACTTTGTAAAATCAGGCAACATGGAAGCCGCTTTAAGTAATTATCACGATGCCGAAAGATTCGGGTATTCACCGCCGGAAGTTCAATATCGAATGGGAGCCGCTTATTATCAGCTTGAAAGATGGGGTGAATCTCTTGAATACCTCTTTAAAGCTGCCGCGGAACTGCCGTTGAACAGGCGGCTTTTATACGCCCTTGGCAATGTCACTTATCAACGCGGTGATTACTTCGCGGCGCAAGGGTATTACAACCGTCTTTTGGATGTTTTGGAAGGGCACAGAGTTAGATTGAATGTACTTCTGCCAAACGATAATCCTCAATTTATTGATACCGGAGAACGTTTGATGATGGCTCGAAATAATTTGGGAGTTGTTTATGAGTATCTTGCCGACCAGACAGGCAACCGTGAATACCGCAACAGGGCGATGACCATGTATATATATTCTTCCAGCGCCTGGGATTCCATTACCCGTAACCCCCAGTCGATGACAAGGTCGCGTCTTGCCGACAGCCCCGGCGCTCCAGGCATCAATTTAGGCTATTTAAACGCCAATAACGCCCTGCGCCCCAATAATTTCTTTGATCCTCAGGTTTTTGTCAGAATTGATAGGGATGTCCTTGAACCCTCCCGCTGGGAAGAGATAACTACCCGCGTCAGAGAAGGTGACTGACACCAAAAATAAAAGTTGACGTTTTGCCGGAATTATGGTAGAATTGGCTATACCAGTTTGGTAAACATCTAAATCATTTCTTTTTGGAAAAGCTATGCAATATTTTGATACTCACGCCCATTTGGGGCTTATAGTTGAGGACCCAATCGAGCAGCTCATTGTCATACAGGAAGCCCGTCAGGCTTCTGTTAACCGAATTGTCTCGATCTGTAACAGTCTTCATGATTTCGGACACGTATATGAAAACCTGAAATCGGCAACGAATGTTTACCATGCTGTGGGAGTAAGCCCTTCAGAGGTTCAGAATCCCGGCAAGGATTGGGTTTCTCATATTGAACAGAGTGTTCAGTATCCAAGAGTAGTCGCTATCGGCGAAATTGGCTTGGATTACTACCGTAAGTTTGGCGATAAAAAATCCCAAATCGAGCTTTTTATTACCCAGCTTGATATGGCCGCGAAACTTAACCTGCCCGTAATTATTCATAACCGAGACGCGGGGCATGATGTACTGGACATTTTGCGCGACCGCTTGCCACCGCGCGGCGGGGTGTTTCATTGTTATTCTGAAGATGCCGCTTATGCCCAAAAGGCGCTGGATTTAAATGTATATTTTTCTTTCGCGGGTAATCTTACATACAAGAACGCGAAAAATCTGCATGAAGCGATTGGAGTAATACCTGTAGATCGTTTATTGATAGAATCTGAAAGCCCGTTCATGGTTCCCGCGGATTTTAGGGGAAAAAGAAACATGCCAAAGTATCTGCCATTAACTGCCCGTTACATGGCGGACATGCTTAATATGGAAGAAGAAGCTCTAACATCCAAACTTTGGGAAAACTCCTGTAAGTTTTTTGGTTTACCTATTGATTTATAAGATGTGAATTTATATAAACCTGTTAAGATTGGTTCTCTTGAGATACCCGGCAATTTATTTCTCGCTCCTGTTGCCGGTTACACCGACAGGGCGTTTCGTTCGATCTGCGCCGAAGATGGCGCGTGTTTTTCGTTTACGGAACTCGCCTCGGCAGAGGCTATTTATCGCAATTACGGAAGATATGGATTGGAACCCCTTGAATCTTCACCATCTGCGTTCTCTGCGTCTTTGCGTCTTTGCGAGAGGAAAATGGAAAAAATTTCTCTTTCTGTAAATCTTATTAAACGAGGCGAAAACGAAAAACTCTACGCCATTCAACTCTTCGGCGGAGAAGCCGACTCAATTTACAAAGCGGCTTCGCTTTTGGCGCCTCTTAAACCTGACGCGCTGGATATAAACTCAGGCTGCCCTGTTCCAAAAGTTGTAAAAAATGGAGCGGGCTCCGCGCTTATGAAAAACCCCGCAAACCTTGGTAAAATAGTTGAAGCCGCCGTACGCGCTTCGCGCGAAAGTTTAGGCGATATCCCCGTGACAATAAAAATCCGCTCAGGCTGGGACAGCTCTTCCATGAATTATTTTGAATGCGCGCGAGTCGCGGTCGAAGCGGGCGCGGCGATGGTTACACTGCACGCCAGAACGCGGGCGCAAGGTTACAGCGGTTTAAGCGAGTGGTCGCACATCGCCGATTTAGCCGCGAGATTGCCAGTTCCAGTTACGGGCTCTGGCGATCTTTACACACCTGAAGACGCGCGAAAAATGTTAGGTGAAACCGGCTGCGCCGCGGTTATGTTCGCGAGAGGTTCAATGGGTAACCCTTTTATTTTTTCAACGACGCGAGCGTTATTGGAAACAGGTTCGTGGCAGCCTGTGCCGTTTTCCGCGCGGATAAACGCAGCGATGTCTCATTTGGAAATGCTAGCCGCGGATATTGGCGAACGTTTGGCTTGTCTTGAAATGCGAAAACAATTTTGCGCTTACACAAAAGGAATAACAGGAGGAGCGGCTTTGCGGGACAAAGCGGTACATGCCGAAACAATCGAACAATACAGACAAATTATCAATGATTATGAAAATCAAATAAAAATGTGAGGTTGACCAACCTTCGCTCAATCTTTATTCTTAATGTATGACTTTGAACATAATCAGGCGGCCGCTAAAATACACAAATTACAATGCTGTATATTGGCTTATAGGGATAAATGTACTTATTTTCGCGGCAATGTATTTTATTGGCAGAAATATTGTTGGCAGTGTAGAAATTTCCGGTTTGGAAGTTATAGATAGATTTGGGCGGCGGCTTGTCGCGCCTCCGGATACACATCTGCCTTTGACATTGGAACGTTTCCTCGCGATGATGCCGCAGGCGATAATAAAAAACGGAGCTATTTGGACATTTTTTACATATATGTTTATGCACGCCAATTTTACGCATATCCTTTTTAATATGCTCGGTCTTTTTATTTTTGGGATACATGTAGAAAAACAAATGGGCAGCAATGAATTTGTGCTTTTTTATTTGGTTACAGGGTTTCTCGCGGGAGTATTTTCTTTTGTAATGTATTATTTTTTCAGTAATCCTTTAATACCGCTTGTTGGAGCTTCGGGAGCGCTTTTCGCGGTTCAGCTGGCTTATGCCGTGTTTTTTCCAACTTCTATAATTTATATTTGGGGTATACTTCCCCTGCGCGCTCCTGTTATGGTACTTGCTTTTACCGTATTGTCGTTGTTTTTTACAGTTACCGGTACAGGCGGTAATGTCGCGCACCTTACACACCTAGCAGGTTTTGCTTTCGCGTGGCTTTATTTTATGTTACGTTACGGCATGAATCCCTGGTTTCGTCTTACGGGGCGGTATGGATAAATAATATGGATTTAAAAAGGATATAAATCGATGAAAAAAGTAGGAATAATTTTTGGCGGTAAATCCGCGGAACATGAAATTTCTTTGTTATCCGCTAAAAATGTTTATGACGCCATAGATAAAGAAAAGTTTGCTCCCACCCTTATAAAGATAGAAAAATCCGGTAAATGGCAAATGAATGAAATATTTAACTATGATGTTATTTTTCCAATTCTGCACGGACCGTTTGGCGAAGACGGCACAATACAGGGTTTGTTAAAGTTAGCCGACATTCCATTCGTAGGTCCCGATGTATTAGGTTCCGCAGTCGGCATGGACAAGGATGTAATGAAGCGACTTTTACGTGATGCAGATATTCCCATTGGAAAGTTTTTAACAGTAAAAAGCAACGAAGCAATGCCAAGTTTTGCAGAAGTTCAAAAAGCGATTGGCTCGCTCGAAAATAATTCTATATTTTTTATAAAACCTGCAAACATGGGTTCTTCTGTAGGAATCAATAAAGTTAAAAACCAGGATGAATTGTCCGCAGCATTAAAAGACGCATTCCAATACGACACAAAAATTATAATAGAAGAGTTTATTCCCGGCAGAGAAATCGAGTGCGCTGTTCTTGGAAACGAAGAACCTGCAGCTTCTTTACCCGGCGAAATAATTCCCTCGCATGATTTTTATTCCTACGATGCCAAATACATCGATGATAACGGCGCCGCTTTGGAAATACCAGCCAAGCTCGATAACGAAACAATAGAGCGTATACAGCAGCTTGCGATAAAAGTTTTTAAAACACTTAACTGCGAAGGACTTTCCCGTGTTGATTTCTTTTTAAAACCTGATGGAAATATAATCGTTAACGAAATAAACACCATGCCGGGTTTTACAAAAATAAGCATGTATCCAAAAATGTGGGGATCAAGCGGTATAAGTTACACAGATTTAATCACACGGTTAATTGAGCTTGCTATCAGCCGTTTTGAAAGAGACAGGTTGCTAAAGACGAGTAAATAGTAGCTTATTACAGAATGAGTTCTCGTAGAGGCGCTAAGTCGCAGAGTTGTTATTTGAATTATACTTTTAATACTAGAAATCCTGATAGTTATTCGAGATGTCTAAGATTTAAAGTAAATATATCGAACAATAGCTCCGCGTTCTTTGCGCCTTTGCGATCTCCGCGAGAGTAATTTTCTAGATAGTCTATAAGCTGTCGCCGAAGTCTTCCCTGAATTTTTTTGCCAGCTTTTGCGGCCAGTCGGAAACAGGTTCCAGCCTTCCGAAGAAAAAGCGCAAGACTTCAGGTTCAAATGTAAATCGCAAACCGCCGATTAATTGCCTGTTTTCATACAGCCATGTTAACCTGTCCGCTACATATTTAATTTGTGATAATGTAAAAACACGTTTCGGTAAAGCAAGGCGCAAAAGTTCCATTTCCGCGAAATGCTCGCTGCCGTCCGCGTTACGCACTTCGCTAATGGTGCCGCGTTCCATGCCGCGAAAACCACCGGCTATATACGCTGCGATTGCCAAAGCGCCCGCACGGTATTCACTTTGTGGAATATGATCGCAAAACGCCATAGCGTTTACATGGCAGCCCAAACCGCCAGGCGGAGTAACAACAGAAATGCCGGATGACAATAATTCTTTCGCGAGCGCTTCGACAAATATCGGTGTTTGTTCGATAACATGAAAATCTAAAGTTTCGCGCAAACCAACAGCGAGAGCTTCCATTTCACGCACGGACATTCCGCCATATGTTAAAAAACCTTCGTAAAGCGGCACAAGGCTGATCATTGCGTTGTATAAATCTTCGCGGTTTGTAATTATTCCGCCGCCGCGAACGCAGCCCAGTTTGCGCGCGGAAAAATATGCCATGTCGAACAAGCTGCCCAATTCCAAAGTAATTTGGTTTAACGATGTGTTTGCGAAATCTTTATCTCTTGTTTTTATAAAGTACAAGTTGTCAGCTAACAGTGAAGCGTCATAAATAGAAAGTATTCCAGCGTCTTTGGCGATTTTTGCGACTTCCCGCATATTTGCCATAGAGACAGGTTGTCCGCCAACGAGATTTGTTCCGGCTTCAACCCTGATAAACGCTATTTTTTCCGCTCCGATTGTTTTAATCTCATTTTTCAATCGTTCTATATCTAAATCACCTTTAAAAGGTAATTCGCTTTTTACTTCCAACCCTTCTTTTTTAATAATTTCTACGACCGTACCGACGTTTCGCATAATGTGCGCTTTGGTTGTAGTAAAGTGATAGTTCATTATTGCCGTTTGCCCGGGTTTAATAAAAGTCTGGCAGATAATATTTTCGCAGGCACGCCCCTGATGACATGGAAGAAAGTACTTTGTGCCAAAAACTTCTTTTAGCGCTTCTTCGAGCCTGTAAAAAGTTTCGGAGCCGGCGTATGAGTCGTCAGCATTCATCATGGCAGCGTATTGCGCCTGACTCATGGCGTTTACACCGCTATCTGTCAGCATATCAAGAAAAACATCGCTATTTTTTAACAGGAACGTATTGTTTCCCGCTTCCTGCGAAGCTTTTAATCTTTCTTCGACAGGCAGAAGGTTCAACCTTTGAACCATACGGGCTTTGTGCATTTCAAGGGGAACATTTTCCCCGCTTCTAAATTTTACCGGCATTTTTACCTCTTAATTTATTGTACTTATTAAGGGAGAATTATCAATCACTTTGGCTTGTATAATTTTATAGGTATATATTTAACATAATTATTGAAGTCAGTATCTTCTGTAAATATCTCCCAATCGTTTTTTATCGCAATTGCACAAATTAAAAAATCAGTATGAGAACCTTGAATTCCGTTAATTCTGCATTGATTTGAACATTCTGCCGCAAATTCATAATCTTCTGTCTTAATAATATAATCAGGAAATGCGGACATTTTATTTTTAATTTCAAAATATTTGTTTTTATCCGATATACCTGATAATATTTCTTGTCTAATTGAACCAATTATTGCGATTTGCCTATTTTTTATTAGCTGAGTTAAATTATTAATTATTGTTTCATTGGTTTTATTTTCTTTCTTTTTTCTAAATGCTAATGACCAAATTGGCGTATCAACCAAAACTTTCATCTTTTACCGCGGAATTTTTTATAATCATAACCTTCATCATATTCAACTGTATTAAATAATGATATTACATCGTCTTTTGCTCTTTTATCAATAAATTCTTCAAGAGCTAGGGTTACTGTTTCATTTTCAGTTTCCAACCCTCCAACAGAAAGAGCCCTCTCTAGCAATGTCTCGTTTATAACCAAATTAAATATCATACAAATATTTTATCTTTTTCCTTTTGTTATTGTCAACGTATCTTTCCCCTCAATACTTCTCCCGTTTCACATTTTGCAATTCGATAAGTTCGTCTATTTGGCGCAGGACAAAGTCCTGGAAGTCAGGGTACAGTTCGTTAAATGTTGCGGTTACCCGCTCCAATTTTTCTTCGGGGGTGCTGTTAAACATACGCCCCTCGCCTGTGAGCAGCCAGTGTTTATTGACAGAAAACGCGCTGGAAATAAGGTGGACAAGACGGTCTTTTACCTCGTTATGACCCAGTTCTATATCTGCTAAATAGCCATTGGAAACATACACTGCTTTTGCGAAAGCTCGTTGAGATAATTTTAATGTACATCTAAGTTCCCTAATTCTTTCATTTACTGTCATAAAAAACCAATTAACTACCATATTATTACTTGTTTGCTCGCCTATCAAGCAAAATATGTTATTTTTTGAGTATTTTATGATTTTATATTGACTATTGCTCGTTTTTATGATATTATATGGTCGTATTGGAGCATTTTATTATTAATCAAGTAAAAATTGAACGATTACAATTTTCTTTCTCAAAACTTACAGAAACCAATCAGCACTATGTAATAGGTCTTGTTGAAGGTTTGAAACACGCGCAAGTTAACAGAAAAGAAAAACAAATTTTAAAAATGCCTGATAACGCGAAAAGCGTTACTACGGCTTTTTATAAATATTAAAGGAGTATTAAATGAAAGCGAAATTTTTTGGAGTAACATTATTTGTTATATGTTTATTATTTATTTTTTCGGGATGCCCGGAAGATTTGCCACAAGATAATGGACCTAGTGCGCCTAGAAGAGCAATTGCAATCGCTCCACCACCTTCTCTTATTGGTGTTACTTATTTAGCATCTTATACTGATGGCGAATATAATTATTACATAATTGACGGCGGTACTGTTCGGGATACTCACATAGGTACAATTCAATTAGTTCATTACAATGGTATAACTCCTATAAGTTTTTCAGCTACAACTATTACTGAAAATACTATAAGTGAATCTAAAACAGAAGCAGCGCTCAGCAGTTATAAAGATGAAGAAACACATAAAGCGGGTGCCAATGTATCAACTAAAGTAAGAGCACCTGGTGTTAAAGTCAATGCAAATGCCTTTTGGACAGGGTCATGGAGCAGAGAAAGTTATAATGAAAAATCGACAGTAACTTCTTTTTCGAATGTTATTTCAATTGCCGAACAAAGAGCCATACATATGACAATTGGTAATAATGGTGAATCTGCAGGTTGGTATCGTTATGCGATGTATGCTGTTTGTGACCTTTATTTCTTTATTAAAACAAGTTTGGACAATGAAATACTGGAAGATTGGGAGCGCGGAATTTTTGTACGTAATAATCCCGCAGCTTTACCATATTTTGAATATTCATCTGATGGAAACTTTGATAACAGTCCTGAAAATACATTATCGCTTCCGCATGAATTCTGGAAAAATTTACCATTGCCAAATGAAATTAGTAGTGGTAATTTACAACTCAATTTTAATAACAGGTTCAATGCTGGAACTTATCATAGTTTAGCTATAGACTCAAATGGTGATTTATGGACTTGGGGGCTTAATATGTATGGACAAATTGGTGCTGGTGATGGTGGAGGAGGTAATAGAAATTTTAACAGACATAGACCTGTACAGATAAATACTGAAAAACTTAATGCTCATATTTCTAGTACTAAATTTTTAGTTGTAAGTGCAGGATCATTTCATAATTTAGCAATAGACACAAATGGCATCTTATGGGCTTGGGGTAGAAATAATAACGGGCAGCTTGGTGATAATACAACAACACAACGAACTAAACCAGTAGAAATTAGACATGGTACGAAGTTTAAATCTATAAGCGCAGGAGCTGTATCGCCAGAATATGCATCTCATAATTTAGCGATTGATATTGATGGTAATTTATATGCTTGGGGTAATAATAGTTTTGGTCAACTTGGTGATGGAACAACAATACAGCGAACTAGTCCTGTACATATAAAAACTGATACAAAATTTAAATCAATTAGTGCATGATCGAATTCTAGTTTTGCAATTGATGAACATGATAATTTATGGGCTTGGGGGAGAAATAACACAGGTCAACTTGGTGATGGAACAATTATACAGAGAAATACACCTGTACAAATAGGAGCTGGCACAAAGTTTAAAGAAATCAGTGCTGGAGGTTGTTATGGTACTGTACGTTCTCATAGTCTTGCAATTGATACTAATGGAAATTTATGGGTTTGGGGAAATAATACCTATGGACAACTTGGTAATGGGAATACAACCCAGCAAACAAGTCCTATGCAAATAAAATCTGGAACAAAGTTTATAGCTATAAGTGCAGGAGTTCACAGTAGTTTTGCTATAGACGATAAAAATAATTTATGGGTTTGGGGTAAAAATAATTATGGACAGTTAGCAAAAATGAACACAACTAATTATTTCATTCCTCAACTTGCGGAAAGAAACGATTTATTATTTACTTCGGTTAGTGGAACTTTTCATGGTTTAGCAATGGATATAAATGGTGTTTTATGGTCTTGGGGAAGAAATCATGATGGTCAATTAGGTTTAGGTGATACCACTCAAAGAACAGTACCGTTAAGGGTTAATAATCTTCCATAAAGTAAAAGTTTTTAAACCAACAGCACCCGAGCCGTAGCAAAGGCGCTGTTTTTAAATTCTTTTTAACAACACATAATACATAACAGAAGCGTATTCACGAAACAGGTATGCGGGTAGTACTGACCTCTGACTGATACTTGGAAGCCCGTATACATTTTTGTATCCCAATTTTTTTAATTTAGTTTATATAATTTAATAGGAATAAATTTTTCATAATTAAAGAAATCAGCATCATCAGTAAAAATTTTCCAATCATTTTTTATCGCTACTGCGCAAATTAAAAAATCAGTATGAGAACCTTGTATACCATTTATTCTGCATTGATTTGAACATTCTGCTGCAAATTCATAATCTTTTGTTTGAATTATATGATCAGAAAATACTGACATTTTATTTTTTATTTCTAAATATTTATTTTTATCAGATATACCTGATAATATTTCCTGTCGTATTGAACCAATAATTGCAATTTGTCTGTTTTTTATTAACTGAGTTAAATTATTAATTATTTTTTCGTTTGTATTATTTTCTTTCTTTTTTCTAAATGCTAATGACCAAATTGGTGTATCGATTAAAACTTTCATCAATTGCCGCGCAATTTTTTATAGTCATAATTAACATCATATTCAACAGTATTAAATAATGATAATACATCTTCTTTTGCTCTTTTTTCAATAAATTCTTCAAGGGCTAAATTCACTGTTTCATTTTGGGTTTCCATACCTCCAATATAGAGAGCCTGTTCTAATAATGATTCATTAATAACTAAACTAGATATCATATAAATATTTTACCTATTCCTTTTATTTTTGTCAAATATTTTTACTTTTCCTTGAACAATACCTCGTACAATCATACAATATACTGCCATTTTATACGAGGCATTATTTTCACGGTTTAAATCCCGGCAAATCAAACTCGGCAGGAATTTTTGTAGGGACTCCTCTTGAGTCAACAAATACCCAGGTAACTTTCGCGTCGATTATCAAATCTTCACCCCGCCATATTTGCTGACTGATAGTTCCGCTTACCGCGCCTTTTTTTACAGGTTTGGATTTTATTACAAGAGTATCATCTGTAAAGGCCGGTTTTTTGTAATCGATTTCTATTCTGGAAATGTATGTTCCAAAACCCAATTTTGTCGCTTTGTCGTAATCAAAACCTACTTCTCTCAAAAACTCGTAACGGGCGTATTCCAAATAATTTAGATAATTAGCGTTGTTAACATGATTGTAGCCGTCACATTCGTAGGTTCTTACCTTTAATGTACATTGTGTTTCCATAAATTATTTTATCATATTTCAGGGTGTCAGTCACCACTTGACAATTTGCCTTTTTTTGTACATCTTAAACATATGTATAGAGGCAGTCCGTCTACTAATTTTTCAATGCCAGGCGAATACCGCAAAACGGCGGAGCGCCTGTTCATGAAAGACAAGCTTTTAAAAGGTCAAAAACCGGATTTAAAAGCCGCGGGCGAGTTTGCCAAGTCGCTTGGAATTGGCGTTGAGTATCAGCGCCTGCTTACAATCGATAAAAACAGCAATGATTTTCGGGTGTTCCTAGACCTTTTCCAAAACAATCTGGATTTATTGATAAAAAAAACCTGGGTCGAAAAATCTGACGAAACCCGCAAAGGCAAACTTCAAGATGATATTCCATCTTTCATGGAAACAATTGAAAAAGCCGATTTTATAAAAGCTATCGAAAAATTTAACGTAATTCTTGACGAGCTTGCGTATTTATTTTTCGGCTCTCAAAGTGAAAAAGAAGATTTTGCCGAATATACTTTCCGCATAGATGCGCAGATGGGGCTTTTTTGGTGGTA
>Ga0123356_10002374_pt1 | contig 20175 bp, 16 predicted proteins | sample TergutEmb28metaG_2_FD_92546 | JGI IMG/M metagenome (GOLD analysis project Ga0123356, IMG submission 92546) | Embiratermes neotenicus P3 segment gut microbial communities from Petit-Saut dam, French Guiana - Emb289 P3 | ecosystem: Host-associated > Arthropoda: Insects > Digestive system > Gut ... | reverse complement strand
CGCGATCACATACCCGACAAGGACGAGCGACTCGTTGCCGCGGTGCGCGCCGCAGGCGCCATCGTGCTCGGCAAGACCAACACGCCCGAGTTCGGCGCGGGTGCCAATACGCGCAACAGGGTGTATGGCGCGACCGGCAATCCGTTCGATCCGATGAAATCGGCCGCCGGTTCCTCCGGAGGCTCGGCCGTGGCGCTCGCAACGGGCATGGTGCCGCTCTGCACCGGCTCCGACACCGGCGGCTCGCTGCGCAACCCGGCCGCGTTCTGCGGCATCGTCGGTTTCCGTCCAACCCCGGGCCTCGTGCCCAGCGAGCGCCGCGATCAGGGTTGGAGCGACCTGCCTGTGCTCGGGCCCATGGCGCGTACGGTGACCGACGCGATGCTCTTGCTTTCGTGCATCGTCGGCGACGATGCTGCCGATCCGCTAGCCAGCACCGTGTACGGCCGCCGCATCCGTTGCGCCGGAGACTTTGCCGCGCCGACATCGATCGATTTGTCCCGCCTCAACGTGGCCCTGACCGCGGATTTTGGCTTTGCCCCGACCGAGCGCCACATCCGCGCGGTGTTTGCAGAAAAGATGGCGCTGTTCCGTCACGTGTTCGCCCGCGCCGATGACACCACGCCCGACTGCACCGGTGCCGACGGGGCATTCGAGATCTTACGCTCGCTGCATTTCCTTACGTCGAGGCGGGACCTCGTGCTCAGCCGCCCAGAGGACGTTGGCCCCAACGTGCAGGCAAACGTCGAGGAGGGGCTGCGCTACACCGCCGCCGACGTCGCACGCGCGCAGTCATTGCAGACCGCGCTCTACCGTCGCTGGCAGACGTTCTTCCAGACCTACGACGTGATTCTGACGCCCTCGATCACCATCAGTCCGCGCTCCTGGCGCGAGCTCTATCCCGCCGAGATAGACGGCCATCCGACCCGCACTTACTTTCATTGGCTGGCCCTGGCGTACGCGGTGACGTTGCCCGGCCATCCGGCGGTGTCTTTGCCTGTCGGCCTCGACCAGAGCGGCATGCCGTTCGGCTTGCAGATCGTCGGCCCGCGCGGCGGTGACGCGTTCGTCCTCTCCGTCGCCGCCGCACTGGAAAGCATGCTGGCCGGCGATGCGCGCACCGCGCGGCCTGTACCTGATCTTGCCGCGCTCACGAAGGCGCCGCCGTTGCGGCAGGCGCCCGGGTTTATCGGCTTCGACTGAAGGGGCGAGCCTTACTCCGCCAGCCGCGTCGACTGCCAGGTCACCATCTGCCAGCCGGCGCCCTTCTTTGCATACACGTCCGTGAAGCGCACGGAAAACGCGTTCGGCTTGCCGTTCGAGAGGACGTGGATCCGCGCCACTCCGGTGAGGACCACCGCGTCGCCAAGATCCTGTGCCTTCACGTCCGACGGATCGACCCCGGTGTAGACCGTCGCGCCGGACTGCATGGCACCGATCAGGCTCGATTTGGTGTCAAGCCGCGCCGAGGAGTGGCAGTAGACCAAATCGTCCGACAGCAATGTCTGAAGTGCGGCGATATCCTTCTGCGCCATCGCCGTCATCCGCTTGCGGTCGAGTTCGATGATCATCGCGCCGTTGCCAGCCATGCGTTCCCTCCTTCGCGTTGGTCTGCGTGATGCTATCGCAGCGATAGGATCGCGTCACGCCCGCGGTTGGTTGTGGCCCGGGCGCGCCGGACCAAACAATAGCCACGCAAACCTCCTCGCGGCGATCGGCACTTAGATCGCGCCGCGTTCGCGCAACCGCGCAATCGCCGCCGCGTCGTATCCCAGGCCGGCCAGGATCTCGTTGGTGTGTTCGCCGAGTTCCGGCGTTGCCCGCATCATCTCGGGCTGCGGCGCGTCGGTCAACGTGAACGGCTGCCCGACCACTGCGATGTCACCCAGGATCGGATGATGCACCCCCCGCGCGATCCCGAGGTGCTTCGTCTGCGGCTCGGCAAACACCGCATCGATGCGATTGATTGGCCCACAAGGCACGCCGGCCTGGTTCAGCGCGGCCAGCCAATGTGCGCTCGGGCGGGTGCGCGTGATTACGCCGATCCGTTCGTTCAGCGCCTTGCGGTTCTTCGATCGCAGCGCGCCCGACTTGTAGTCCGGCTCATTGAGCGCTTCCTCCCAGCCGATTGCCCTGCAGAAGCGAGTCCACAAGGCATCGCCCGACGCCGCAATGTTGATGTGGCCGTCCGCGGTTGGGAAGACACCGGTTGGAATGCCCGTCGGATGATCGTTGCCGGCCTGGCCCGGCACCTCGTGCGCAATCAGCCAGCGCGACGCCTGGAAATCCAGCATGAAAATTTCCGCCTCAAGCAGCGACGTATGAACCCACTGCCCCTTGCCGGTCTCAGCCCGCTGCATCAGCGCCAGAAGGATGGCCTGCGAGAGAAAAATGCCAGAGGTGAGATCGGCGATGGGTATGCCAACGCGCACCGGCCCCTGGCCCGGCAGACCGGTGATCGACATAAGGCCACCCATGCCTTGCGCGATCTGATCCACGCCGGGCCGCGTCGCGTCGGGTCCGCTCTGTCCGAATCCCGAGATGCTGCCGTAGACAATACGCGGATTGATCGCCGCGACAGTGTCGTAATCAACGCGCAGCCGGTACTTAACATCGGAGCGGTAGTTCTCAACAATCACGTCGGCCTGCGCCGCGAGCTTCATGAAGACCGCATGCGCTGCTTCATCCTTCAGGTTCAGCGTCATGCTGCGTTTGTTGCGGTGGAGGTTCTGGAAATCGAAACCGTGGCGCGTGCTGCCTGTGGCATCGGCACCGCCGGAGCCGGGCGGCTCGATCTTGATGACGTCGGCACCCCAGTCTGCGAGCTGACGCACCGCCGTTGGCCCGGCGCGATGCGCGGTGAGATCAAGGACCGAGAGAGAGGAAAGCGGGAGACCAGGCATGGCAGTCGCTCCGTGTGCGCGGGTGAGGCGAGGAGTGTTGGGCAACCACCCGGTGCCAGCAAGCTGCGCCCGTCGCGCCAGCCGCATGCCGGGCGTGGTCCGGGCCACGTCGCCTGTTCTTCGCCTCGCAGTGTCGCAAGAGGATGGTAGAGAGAACGCCCGACCCAAGGACGGGCGTCCGCTGCAGGCCGGGCTCACTCAGCGCCGGTGCGGATAGGTCTGCCGCCCCAGCCGCCCGCTCTCGCTGCCCGCCTCGCCAGCGTCAAAAGGGCGCTCTGCGCGAGGACTTCGTCCGGCGCGCCCGTCCGTTTGCAGTTGCGCTCGGCGCGGCTGAGACCCGTCATCGCAGCCCTCAACGCCGGCGCAGACCACAGGCCAAGCGCGCGGGTGAACGCTGCCGTGCGGCGAAAGAAGATCGGCGGGCGCATCGCCTTCGTCGCCTCGGCTGCGGTCATGCCGGAGTCCACCAGGAGCCGCGCGCGATAGAGCCGCAGCAGATGCATCAGCGCGGCACGCAATATACTGACCGGCGTCGCGCCTTCGGCGCTCGCAAGTTCCAGTGCGCGATCCGCCATGGCGACATCGCCCTCAGTCGCTGCGAACAAAGCATCTTCGAGCGACAGACCGGCGAGATCGCCGACGCTGGCCATCGCGGCAGCGAGATCGATCCGTCCGTCCGGCCCGGCGTACAGGATCAGCTTGTCGAGTTCGGCGAATGTCGACGCCTGGTCAGCGCCAAGCTGCGTGGTCAGCCAGCCGAGTGCGTCCGCATCGATGCCGACGCCGCCAGCCTGCAGCCGACCGCGGATCGTCGCTTGCAGCGTCCGGCCTTGCTCGGGATAGCAACTGATCGCGACGCCGTCCGGTGCGGCGTCCAACAGCGCGCGCAGGCGCGAGCGCGCCGGCATGCCGCCGCCTTCGATCACCACCAGAGCCGTCGCCCGGCTGCGCAGGATCACCTGGACCACGCTCGTGACCGAATCGGTGGCCTCTCGCAGCCGCACCACGCGGCGGCCGCCTGTCAGCGCTAAAGACGCGGCCTCATCGTAGAGTCGGTCCAGACCGTCCCGGGTCAGTTCAACGACCAGGAACGGATCGTCAAGCGAACCGGCGACAGAGCGCACCAAGGTCTCGGCTCGCTCGCTGATCATGCCGCTGTCGTCGCCATAGAGGAGCACCACGCGACATGCGCCCGGATCGTGCAGAAAAGCCGGGATCTGCTGCGCGGAGAGCTGCACCGTGCTCAGCGCGACGCCACCGCCGCGCGCCGGCGGAAGAAGACGGCCAGCTGCAGTGTGATCTCATCGGCGAGTTCGGACGCGAGACGCTTCTGGGTTTGCTCCGTCGAAAGGTCGGCGGCGAAATATTGCTGGTCGAGGACGTCGAACCCGTCGACGGCCTTCGCGCTGCCGCTTGTCACCGCCGGGCCCCCGTCCACCGCTGTCAGGGTCCAGTTCGCGGTCCCAATCATGCGCACGCGCGTCGCGATGCTGCTCTGGAGGATGTTGATGCCCTGGCCGGCGACGCTATAGCTGACGGCAAGCTTGTACCGGGCCGGCGCGTCCCCGGCGTCGCTGCCGAACCGCGCCTGCAGCGCCTGGCGCAGCAGCTGGCCGGGGCGGTCGGGGATGATTGCCACGTTGACCGCTGCCAGGTCGCGCTGTGCGGGACCCGGCTCGCCTGAGGCGGTACGCATATAAATCGGCTGGAAACCGCAGCCCGAAACGGCGGCGCACGCGCCGAGGCTCAGCGCGCTCCGGCGCGACAGGCCTCTGGCGGACGTCATCCCGCCACCACGAAATTGACGATGCGGTTGGGCACGTAGATCTCCTTGATGATACGCTTGCCCTCAAGCGCCCGCGCGACGTTCGCCTCGGCCTTGGCAGCCGCGATGTTGGCTTCCTCGCGCGCATCGGGCGGAACGGCAATGGTACCGCGCAGCTTGCCCATGACCTGCACCGCGATGGTGACGGTTTCGGCGGCAAGCAGTGCAGGGTCCGCCTCAGGCCAGGGAAGGTCGGTGACAAGCCCGGTCGTTCCCGGATTGAGCCGTGCGTGCAGCTCTTCCGCCAGATGCGGCATCATTGGCGAGATCAGCCGCGACAGCACGCTCAGAGCTTCGTGGCGCGCCCAGCCAAGACCGGGTTCGTCCGGGATACGCTCAGCCTCGCCAATGGCGTTGGCAAATTCGTATAGCCGGGCGACCGCGACGTTGAAGGCAAATGTCTCCAGCGCCTCGGTAACGGTGGTGATCGTACGGTGCGTTGCGCGCCGTAGATGACCGGCCCCCGCCCCGGGCGCGCCGTCCGGAAGAGCACCGGGCGCGCTGCCCAACGCCTCGGCAAGGCGGAAAAGGCGCTGAATGAAGCGGTGGGCGCCGGCGACGCCAGCCTCGGTCCACTCCATGTCGCGCTCGGGCGGATTGTCGGACAGGATGAACCAGCGCGCGGTATCGGCACCGTAACGCGCAATGATTTCGCCCGGATCGACGGTGTTGCGCTTCGATTTGCTCATCGCCTCGACGCGGCCGATCGTGACCGGGCGGCCGTTGTCTCGTTCCGCTACGGAGCCGTCGGGCTGCCTGTCCACTTCCTCGGGATAGAGCCAACGCCCGTCCGCGGCGCGGTAGCTCTCGTGCGTCACCATACCCTGCGTGAACAGGCCGGCGAACGGCTCCTCCACCGAGAGGTAACCGGCCACTTTCATCCCGCGGGTGAAGAACCGCGAATAGAGCAAATGCAGAATCGCATGCTCTATGCCGCCGATGTACTGATCGACCGGCATCCAGTAATCAACTGCGTCGCGCGCGACCGCCACGCTCGCATGCGGGCTGCAATAGCGCGCAAAATACCAGGAACTGTCGACGAAGGTGTCGAACGTGTCGGTCTCGCGCTGGGCCGGCGCACCGCATTGCGGACAGGCGACATGCTTCCATGTCGGGTGGTGGTCGAGCGGGTTGCCAGGCCGGTCGAACGCCACGTCATCGGGCAGCACAACCGGAAGCTCGGCATCAGGGACCGGAACAATACCGCATGTCTTGCAATAGATCACCGGAATCGGGCAGCCCCAGTAGCGCTGGCGCGACACGCCCCAGTCGCGGAGCCGCCAATTCACCACGCCCCGGCCGATATCGCGGCGTTCCAACTCCGCGATGACTGCCCGTTTTGCTGCGCCGACATCGAGGCCATCGATGAAATCAGAGTTGTAGATCGCCCCGTCACCGACATAAGCCTCGTTTCCCACGTCGAATGCCGCCGGATCGGCGCCCGGCGGCAGAACGACAGGCGTTACGCTGAGGCCGTACTTCCGCGCGAAGTCGAGGTCACGCTGATCATGCGCCGGACACCCGAAGATTGCCCCGGCGCCGTATTCCATCAGTACGAAGTTGGCAATCCAGACCGGAAAACTCGCACCCTTCAGGAACGGATGACGCACCCGGACCCCGGTGTCATAGCCACGCTTCTCAGCGCCTTCGATCGCCGCCTCGCTGGTGCCGAGGCGACGGCATTCGGCAATGAACGCCGCTGCCTTCGGATCTCTCGTGGCGATCGCAGCGGCGAGCGGATGTTCCGGTGCAAGTGCGAGGAACGACATGCCGAACAGGGTGTCGGGACGTGTCGTATAGACTTCGGCGCGGTTGATATCCCCGATCGGGGCGACCAGATCAAAATGGAGCCTCGCCCCCTCACTCCGCCCGATCCAGTTCTCCTGCATCACCCGGACACGTTCCGGCCAGCGGTCCATGGTTGACAACGCTGCGAGGAGATCGTCAGCAAATTTCGTGATACTGAAGAACCACTGGCTCAGCTGTTTCTTTTCCACCGGCGCGCCGCTGCGCCAGCCTCGGCCGTCGATGACCTGCTCATTCGCCAGCACAGTACCGTCGACCGGGTCCCAGTTGACCCAGCTCTCCTTGCGCTCGACAAGGCCGACACGCAGAAAATCCAGAAACAGTTTCTGCTGGTGGCCGTAATAGGCGGGATCACAGGTCGCCAATTCCCGCGACCAGTCCAAAGAGAGACCCATGCACTGCAATCCAGCCCGCATGGTGGCGATATTCTCCCGAGTCCAGATCGCCGGGTGCGTCCCGCGCTCGCGCGCCGCATTCTCGGCCGGCAGGCCAAACGCGTCCCAGCCCATCGGATGCAGCACGGAAAACCCTCGCGCCCGCTTGTATCGCGCAACCACGTCGCCGAGCGTGTAGTTCCGCACGTGCCCCATGTGGATCTTGCCACTGGGGTACGGAAACATTTCCATCACGTAGTATTTTGGCTTGCCATCCGTCGGCACGTCATCGACCTGAAAGCAGCCGCGCGAGGCCCAGGCCTCCTGCCATTTTGGCTCTGCCTTGCGAAAGTCGTAGCGCGGCCCTTCGGTTACGGCCGTGGCTCGGGTTCCGGTCATGCTTTTGTATTGCCCGGGCCGGCCGCTCAGGCAAGACCAATCAGGCAGGCTTGTCCGCCGCCGCAGCCTGCCGCTGATGCCAGGCATCCATGAGCTGCAGCACTGTCGCCGCCGTTTCCTCGATCGACCGGCGGGTCACGTCGATGACCGGCCAGCGCCGGCTGTTACACAGTCGCCGGGCCCACTGGAGCTCGGCGCGTACGGCTTCGTCGTCCACGTACTCCGTGGTGCTCTGACGGACGACCCCATCGGGACCACCGGCGGCAATCAGTTTCAGCCGGTGACGCCGGATTTCGATCAGCGCCGAGGCGTCCAGTGTGAGGCCAATCACCGGGCAATGCGGTTTTCGCAAGCCGGGCGGCTCCGGTGCGTGTGGCACCAACGGCACATTGGCGGCCTTGATACCGCGATTTGCCAGGAAGAAGCAGGTCGGCGTCTTGGAACTCCGCGATACTCCGACCAAGATGACGTCGGCCTCGGCCAGGCCGGGCGCGGCCTGCCCGTCGTCGTGCGCCATCACATAGTGCATGGCGTCAATACGACGGAAATAATCGGCATTCAGGGCATATTGCTGGCCCGGTCGGGCTGAGACCTGCTCGCCGATATATTCCTGCAGCACTTGCCTGACCGGATCGAGCACATGCACGACCGGCAGGTTGAGCCGCCGGCAGGTGGTATCCAACTCGGCGCGCAGCGCCTGGTCGATCAGCGTGGTGAGAACCGGCCCCGGTTCGTGCTCGATGCCTTCCAGGACGCGGTGCATCTGCAAGCGCGTGCGGATCAGACTCCAGCGATGGTAAACGATGCTGGCCCGTTCAAAGCCGACCGTCGTTGCGCGGGCAATCGCATTCAACGTCTCGCCCGTGGCATCGGAGACCAGATGGAGATTCGTTCGCACAGGATCCATGGCTTTCCAGGATAGCGGGGATATTGTGGAATTTCATCAGCGCCCGCGCCATCGGGGGGCAAATCGAGGATAAGGCACGCGATACCACGACAGCAGGATAACAGGACACCGTTGTCATACGCCTGGGGACGACGCTGAAAACCTGAAGATTTTCTGCCCGTTAGAGGACAGGTCTGGTGTGGACAGCCGGCTGGTAACAGTGTCGGTGCGAGGTACCCCGCGATCCACAGGCCTTACTGAAGCCACTATCTATAAGCAATCATCTCTTGGGGTTAAGGGTAGCCATCACGATGCTAGACGCGGCAAAGCCTTTACTACGGGCGCTCAGCGGCGAGGCGGTCTGGCCGCCGCCAGTCTGGCTGATGCGACAGGCTGGACGCTATCTGCCGGAATATCGCGCGCTGCGGGCAGAGGTGCCCGACTTCATGGCGCTCTGCACATCACCGGAGCTGGCCACTGAGGTGACGTTGCAGCCGGTCCGCCGCTTTGGTTTCGATGCAGCGATCCTGTTCTCGGACATTCTTATGCTGCCATGGGGTCTCGGGCGCACACTGGCGTTTCGCGAGGGGGAGGGGCCGGTTCTACCACCGTTGCGCGCCGAGGCTGAGGTCACTGCTTTGGATTCCCGACGCCTGGTTGAGGCGATCGCGCCCGTTGTGCAGACGGTGCGGCAGGTCAGGCTGGGTCTGGCCAGGGAGGCGTTCAGCCAAGCGGCGTTGATCGGATTCGCCGGCGGACCATTCACCGTGGCCTGCTACATGGTCGAAGGTGGCGGCTCGCGCGACTTTGCGGTGACCCGTACCATGGTTTATCGGGAACCGGCGTTGTTTTCGGCCCTGATCGATCGACTGACCGAGGCAACGATTGCCTACCTGGCGGCACAGATCGACGCTGGTGTTGAGGCCGTGATGCTGTTCGACACCTGGGCTGGCCTCCTGCCACCATCGCAGTTTCGTACTTACGTCGAGCGCCCGACACGAGAGATCGTCGCGGCCGTGCGTAACAACTATCCGGATGTGCCGGTCATCGGATTTCCGCGTCTTGCTGGAGTACTGCTTGGCGAATACGCGGCCGATACGAAAGTCTGGGCCGTCGGCATGGATACTGCGACGGACCCTGTGGAGGCGATAAGACGCGTGCCGGCAAAGGTCGCGCTGCAGGGCAATCTTGATCCGCTCGCCGTGGTTGCCGGTGGCGCAGCCATGCGGGCGGAAACGGATGACATCCTGCGTGCCGTGCGCGGGCGGCCCTTCGTGTTCAACCTGGGACACGGGATCGTGCCGCAGACGCCGCCCGAACATGTCGCCGAGCTTGTGAGGGCTGTTCGTGCCGGATGAACGACCGACACGGTTGGCAATCGTCTTATTCAACCTCGGCGCTCCGGATCATCCCGAGGCGGTCCGACCGTTCCTGCGCAATCTGTTCCGTGACCCGGGGATACTACGTGTGCCGTCGCCGGTACGAGCCATTCTTGGATGGTGGATCGCGCGATCGCGCTACAAGCCAGCCGAGGAGAATTATGAACGGCTTGGCGGACGTTCTCCGCTGCTTGACCTGACACGTGCCCAGGCAACCGCGCTGACGGCCGCGTTACCGGAGTTTGTCGTCCGGTGTTTCATCGCCATGCGTTACTGGCACCCGCTGAGCGACGCGACAGCCCGGGCGGTCTTGGCATGGCGACCGGATAGCGTCCTGCTGCTCCCGCTCTACCCGCAGTACTCATCGACGACCAGCGGCAGCGCACTCATGGCGTGGCGCGAGGCCGCAGCGCGCGCCGGGTTGGCTACGTCGGTTCACGCGATCTGCTGCTATCCCGCGGAGGCAGGTTTTATCAGTGCCGTGACCGAGATGGCGAAGACGTTGTACGAGTCCAAGCGCCGCGAGCTGCCTCAGTCAGTGCCTTTGCGGATCCTCTTCTCGGCGCACGGGCTGCCCAAAGCGATCGTCGATGCAGGCGATCCCTACGAATGGCAGATCCGGCGGACCGTTGCGGCCGTTTTGTCCGCCTGGGGTGATCCGGAACCGGACTGGGCGATCTGCTATCAGTCTCGGGCCACGCCGCAGGAGTGGCTCAGCCCGAGTACGGACGCGGAAATTGAGCGCGCCGCGCGGGATCGGGTCGCTGTGCTGGTAGTGCCGGTCGCTTTCGTCTCCGAGCACTCCGAAACACTGGTGGAACTGGATATCGACTATCGTGCGCTGGCCGAGCGTCTCGGGGTCCCGGGCTATTTCCGGGTGGAAACACCGGGGACCCATCCCTCGTTCATCACAGGTCTGGCGGGCATGGTGCGCGCCGAGCTCGCGCGGCCAGCGGGACTGCACGCTATGGCCGGATTGCAGCTCTGCCCCCCGGACCACCAACTCTGCGCGTGCTGCAGCGGAACGGAGGTCCTCTGTCCAACGTCCTGACCGCGCTCTACCCCTGGATCAAGGCCTTCCACGTGATCTCGATGGTCGCCTGGATGGCTGGCCTCTTCTACCTGCCGCGGCTCTATGTGTACCACTGCGAAACGATTGTCGGCACGGCCGAGAGCGAGCGCTTCAAGGTCATGGAGCAGCGCCTGCTGAAGCAGATCACGACCCCGGCCATGGTCGCCACCTGGGTGTTCGGCCTCGCCTTGATCCTGACACCGGGGGTGATCGACTGGAGCCGGGGCTGGTGGCACGTGAAGCTCGCTGCGGTGATCCTGATGAGCGGTTTCCACGGCATGCTTGCGCGCTGGCGCAGAGACTTCCTGATGGACCGCAACATCCGGCCCGCCCGCTTCTACCGCATCGCCAATGAGGTCCCGACCCTGCTCCTGGTGGTGATCGTCATCATGGTGATCGTCCGGCCGTTCTGACCCCTTGACATCCGCGCTAGCCGCCGCCACCTCCCGGTTGACGGAAAGGTGCCGGATCCCCTAGCTTGTGGTCCTCCCTCCTGACCGGGCGGCGCCGTTCAGCAGCCCCCGAAATCACCAATCAGACGAGACGCCGCCAACCACCCGCTGCGGGTGCGCGGCCAAGCCCTCGGTGCGTTCAGCCCCTGTCTCGTCCGTTTCTCTCTCTTGAGGCATCCCGATGCACCTGGCCGAACTGAAGGCTAAATCACCCTCCGACCTGCTGAGCTTTGCCGAATCATTGCAGATCGAGAACGCCTCTTCCCTGCGCAAGCAGGACATGATGTTCGCGATCCTGAAAAACCTTGCCGAGAACGACCAAGCCATCCACGGCGAAGGAACGCTCGAAATCCTGCCTGACGGCTTCGGCTTTCTGCGCAGTCCGGAAGCCAACTACCTGCCGGGCCCCGACGATATTTATGTTAGTCCCAATCAGGTGCGGCGCTTCGGCCTGCGCACAGGCGACACCGTCGAGGGTCAGATCCGCGCGCCAAAGGACGGCGAGCGCTATTTTGCGCTGCTGAAGGTCGATACGGTGAATTTTGAGCCGCCGGAAGCCGTGCGGCACCGCATCAACTTCGACAACCTTACACCGCTTTATCCCGACCAGCGGCTGGTCATGGAAGTCGAGAACTTCCAGTCGGTCGCAAAAGGACCGACACGGGATTACACGCCCCGCGTCATCGACCTGATCAGCCCGATCGGCAAGGGCCAGCGCGCCCTGATCGTTGCGCCGCCACGCACCGGCAAGACGGTCATGCTGCAGAACATCGCAACGGCGATCGCGACCAACCACCCGGAGGTCTTTCTGATCGTGCTGCTGATCGACGAGCGGCCCGAGGAAGTCACCGACATGGCGCGCAGCGTGAAGGGTGAAGTGATCAGCTCCACCTTTGACGAGCCGGCCACGCGCCACGTGCAGGTCACGGAAATGGTGTTGGAGAAAGCCAAGCGCCTCGTAGAGCACAAGCGGGACGTGGTGATCCTCCTCGATTCGATCACGCGCCTCGCGCGTGCCTACAACACCGTCGTGCCCTCGTCCGGCAAAGTGTTGACCGGCGGCGTTGATGCCAATGCACTGCAGCGGCCGAAGCGGTTCTTTGGTGCGGCGCGCAACATCGAGGAAGGCGGAAGCCTGACAATCATCGCAACAGCCCTGGTCGACACGGGCAGCCGCATGGACGAAGTGATCTTCGAAGAGTTCAAGGGCACCGGCAATTCGGAAATCATCCTGGATCGCAAGCTGTCCGACAAGCGGACGTTCCCGGCGATCGACATCACCAAGAGCGGCACGCGCAAGGAAGAGCTCCTGGTGGAGAAAGGGACGCTGTCGAAAATGTGGGTGCTGCGACGGATCCTCAATCCGATGGGCACCGTGGATGCGATGGAGTTCCTGTTGGATAAGCTGAAATACAGCAAGACCAACAACGACTTCTTCGATGCGATGAATACGTGACGGATCAAACCCTCTCCCGCCGGGCGGGAGAGGGTTCTGTCATCATTGAAACCGTGGCTGCACCTCCCGGCACAGCAGCCGGGTCGCTGACATCACCCGCTCATGCGGGATCTTGCCGCCCGCATTCAGCTCGATCAGCACGCCATCGAGCCCGAGACTATCCCGCAGCGCCGTGATCTGCGCACTGACACGCTCGGGCGTGCCGATAAACACGGAGCCCTCTAACGTCTCTTCATACGTGATCGTCGCCAGCCGTTCGGCCGTCTTGAACCGTCGGTCCGCTGCATCGACGCCCGCGCGCCCTGCGGAGTCCGCGAGCAGTTTCGACTGCGCTTGGAAATAGTGCATCAGGCTTGGCTCGGCATCGCGCCGCGCCTCGGCCTCGGTCTCGGCCAGATAACCCGGCGCGCGCAAGAACACTCTGCCCTCGCCGGGATGCCCCGCCGCGCGCCACGCCTCGCGATACGCCGCGATCTGCGACGTAAAGATCCGAGCATCCTCGTGCCGCACTGCGAGGAAAATCGGCAGTCCTTGGCGCCCGCATGTGGCGTAGGTGTCGGGGCTGGTCGCGGCCACACGGATCGGTGGCCGAGGCTTCTGGAACGGCTCGGGCGTCACCGTCACGTCCTGAAAGCTGTAAAATCGTCCCGAATAGGACAAGACCGGCGCAGACCATGCCTTGACGATGATCTCAAGCGTCTCGGCGAAACGGTCTCGGCTTTCCGCATAGGGCACGCCGTACGCCTCATATGTCTTTGCGACGCCGCTGCGGCCGACGCCGAAGATCAGCCGACCGTGGCTGATCTGGTCCACCGTCGCGGCCTCCTCGGCGATGCGCAGCGGATTGCAGAGCGGCAGCACCTGCACCGCAATACCGATTTTGATGCGGCTGGTGCGCGCGGCGATCGCGCTGGCGATGCACATCGGTGACGACAGCAAGGAGCGCTCGGGATCGAAATGCAGCTCCGCCAGCCAGATCGCATCAAGGCCCCAGCGCTCGGCGCCATCCACGATATCGAAAGCCTGGGCGAACGCTTGCGCGTCCGGCTGCCCGGGCAGGGACGGAAACTCGTGAAAGATGCCAAACTCCATGAACAATCGCTCCCTGTCGCTCGCAGGGAGCCTAAGCCGAGGCGGAGGGCAAGGGAAACACGCTCCGACGCCGGGCTTGCCGTGGCCGGCGCCACGGGCAAGATCGCACCCATGCGTCAATGGATGCGCCGAATCTCTGCCCTCAGTCGTTGCAAGGTGCGCGCTGCCCTCGCAATCCCCGCTGTGATGTCGTCCGTTGCGGCTGACCGCGCGAAGCGTTCCGGCGTGGCAGGGGGTGGCGCGGCAGAGGGTACGGCATGGCGCGGATCGGTCAGCACCGATAAACACCGATCGCGGCGCGCGGGTCGGCACCCGTATGGCCCGTGTTGCGCGAGCATCGGGACGCCGCCGAGGCGAAGCCGCGCAGGCCAGGTGTCGAACGGCGCGCCCACGCCGCCATCAATTCGTAATCAGAACGAATTTTTCCCGGAGCCTCCCGCCGGCACAGGCGCGCCGGGACAGGGTCACGCCCGTGCGCCGTAAGGACACACAAGGCCCGCCGGCGGAGATCGTCGAGGCGCTCCGTCGTATGCACCTCCTGCCTCCGGGCGCGGCACTCAGCGGAGAACGTCTCACGGGCGGCGTCTCCTCTGACATCTGGCGCATCGATCTGCCGACGGGGCCGGTTTGCGTAAAGCGTGCCTTGGCGAAGCTCCGCGTTGCGGCGGACTGGCGTGCGCCCATCGAGCGGAACCGCTTCGAGGCCGCCTGGATGTTGCGAGCCAACGCCGCGGTTCCGGGCGCTGCGCCGGAACTGCTCGGTCAGGACGAAGAAAGCGGCGCGCTGGCCATGCAATACCTCTCGCCTCTCAATCATCCGCTCTGGAAGACGGAGCTTCGCGATGGACGCGCCGAGCCTAATTTTGCCGCGCAGGTCGCAACACGTCTGGTCGGTATCCATGCCGCGACCGCGGCCGATCCGACCCTCGCAGCCTCATTTCCGACCGATGAGATTTTTTTCGAGATCCGGCTCGAGCCCTATCTGCGCGCCACCGCCGGCGTCCACCCAGACCTTGCGTTCCGGCTCGAAGCCCTGATCGCGGCAACCGAAGCAAACCGGCGCGCGCTGGTGCATGGCGATGTCAGCCCAAAGAACATCCTCGTCGGGCCGTGCGGCCCCGTGTTTCTCGATGCGGAGTGCGCGTGGTGGGGCGATCCCGCATTCGATCTGGCCTTCTGCCTGAATCATCTGTTGCTGAAATGTCTGTGGACGCCCGCGGCCACACCCGGCTTTCTCGCCTGTTTCGACGCTCTCACCGAGGCCTACATGCGGCGCGTCAGCTGGGAACCGCCGGACGCTCTCGAGGCGCGGACCGCGCATCTGCTCCCCGGCCTCTTCCTGGCCAGGGTGGATGGCAAATCGCCGGTCGAGTACATCACCCTCGAGGCGGACAAAGACCGCGTGCGCCACGCCGCGCGCGCTTTGCTGATACATCCACCGGATCGTCTGACCGCCATTCGTCAGGCCTGGACGAGGGAACTCAAAGCATGAGTGAAACCGAGATCGCGTATGTACGTGGCCGGCGCGTCTGGGACAGCCGCGGCCGCCCGACCGTCGAGGCTGACGTCCTGCTGGAGGACGGCGCGGTCGGCCGCGCCATCGCTCCGGCCGGCGCATCCACCGGCACCGGCGAAGCGCTCGATCTGCGCGACGGCGGGGCCGCGTTTGGCGGTTACGACGTGACCCGCGCCGTCGGTCATGTCAACAACGAGATCGCCCGCGCCGTGCTGCACATGGACGCAACTGATCAGGCTGCGGTGGACGCGAAGCTGATCGAATTGGACGGCACGCCGAGCAAGTCCCGCCTGGGCGCCAATGCGCTGATCGCGGTGTCGATGGCCGTCGCGCAGGCAGCCGCGTCCGCTGCAGGCGAACCATTGTATCGCTATCTGGGTGGCCCGTCTGCGAGCACGCTGCCGCTGCCGCAGATCCAGATTTTCGGCGGCGGCGCTCATGCGGCCCGCCGCGTCGATATTCAGGATTTCATGGTGACCTGCCCGGGCGCGCAGAACTTCGCCCAGGCACTCGATTGGACAGCGGAGGTCTATCGCGCGGCCGGCGCCCTCATGGCGGAGAGCGGGGCGCTGGCTGGCGTCGCCGACGAAGGCGGCTGGTGGCCGGCGTTCGATAGCAACGAGCATGCGCTGGAAGCGCTGGTGCGGGCGATCGAAAAGGCCGGGCGCAGGCCAGGTACCGAAGTCGCCATCGCGCTCGACGTCGCGGCGTCGCAATTCGGCCACGGCGGCAAATACACGCTCGGCCTGGACAAGAAGGAACTCGACAGCGCGTCGATGGTGGCGCTGCTTGTCGGCTGGGTGCACCGCTATCCGATCGTCTCGATCGAAGACCCCCTCAGTGAGGATGACGACGCCGGCTTCGCCGCCTTCACCGCAGAGATCGGCAGCCGCATCCAGGTGGTGGGCGATGACTTCCTGGTCAGCGATGCCTCGCGCGTGCGCGAAGCGGCGCTGCGTCGGGCCGCAAACGGCGTGCTCTTGAAGCCGAACCAGCGCGGCACGCTGACCGAAACGCTGAATGCCTGGAAGGCGGCACAGGACGTCGGCTTCGCCGGCATCGTGTCCGCCCGTTCCGGCGAAACCGAAGACACCACGATCGCGCACCTCGCCGTCGGCTGGGGCGTCGGTCAGCTCAAAGTCGGCAGCTTTGCGCGCGGCGAGCGAACGGCGAAATGGAACGAGGTGCTGCGCATCGAGGAAGCACTGAGCGTGCGCGGCAGTTTCGCCGGCGCAGCGGTGCTCGGCGGCTCGAAGCCATGAACGTGTTGTTCCACTATGCCGCCGGCCCCGAACTGGCGGCGCGGCTCGCGACAATTCCCGGTCTCAACATCAGCGTCTGCGCGGAAGACGACGATCCCAGGCTGATGCGCCTGCTGCCGGAGACCGACGTCCTCTGGCATGTACTGAGGCCGTGCTCCGCAGCGATGATCGCAGCGGCGACGCAGCTGCGGCTGATCCAAAAGATCGGCGTCGGCGTGAACACGATCGACCTCGAGGCGGCCAAAGCGCGTGCCATACCGGTCTGCAACCTGCCCGGCGCCAACGCACGCGCCGTCGCCGAACTAACCCTCGCGCTGATGCTGGCAACGCTGCGTCGTTTGCCGCGCTTCGACACCGCGCTTCGCGGCGGTGTTTGGTCTGATCCGGTCATGCAGGACGGCCTGGGCGAGCTCGGTGGGCGCACCGTTGGCCTTGTCGGTTATGGTGCGATCCCGCGCTTGCTCGCGCCGGTGCTGACTGCGTTAGGATGCCGCATTGTCTACACCGCGCGTAGTCCCAAGTCGGAGGCCCAGGGCGAACGACGCTCGCTCCATGAATTGCTGGCGGAATCGGACCTGGTCAGCCTGCATGTACCGCTGACGCCGGAGACTGAGAAAATGATCAACAGGGCGGCGCTTGCCAAGATGCGGCCCGGCGCTGTGCTGATCAACACCGCCCGCGGCGGCCTGGTAGACCAGGCCGCGTTGACCGAGGCCCTGCAGAGTGGGCGTCTCGCCGCAGCAGGTCTCGACGTTTTCGCCGAGGAACCGCCTGCGCCTGGCGATTCGCTGCTGTCACTGCCGAACGTTGTTATCACCCCGCATATCGGGTGGCTCACCACGGGCACGTTCGACCGCAGCTTCGCGCTGGCCGCCGAAAATTGCCGCCGCATCGCCGCGCGCATCGAGCCGCTGCACCGTGTCGCCTGAGCCCCCCGGCGCCGCCACCGCGCGCGTGAATCATCAGCTGTGACTGCCGCGATTTCGCGCCGCGTGTCGTCTCGGCCAACTCGGAATCTTATTGCCTGGCTTAATCGAATCTGCGTCCATTCACCGAACGATCGCCACGTTGTCCGATCACGGATTCGCCGGCGATACAGGCGGCCGATGTACCCGCATGGAGGCGAAAACGGCTTTGCACGGGCCAGGCGAGGTCGCAGCGAACGCGCGAAAGCGTCGCGTCGGCCCGCGGCGTTTTTGGGCGACGGGTTGGCGGGCAAAACATCGCTCTCTTCTCGTTGGGGGGCGCTGCACGAGGTTCGTCCTTGCCTGCCTGACGCTGTGCCCGGGTGCGGCGATGTCCGGAGCCCAGGACGACACCCGCGCACGCGGAGAGAAGGCGGCGTATCTCTACAAATTCGCCCCGTTCGTCGATTGGCCTAATCCGACTGCGGAATTTCCGTCCGGCGCATTCCGCATCTGCGTCGTGGGCGGTCAGCCTTTCGACGGCGTGCTGGATCGCGTGGTGCAGGGCCACACCGTTGGCGGCCGCCCCATTGCCGTCCAGCAATTGGCCGGCGTTACCGGCAATTCGGGATGTTCTGTGATGTTCATCGCCGGGCCTGATGCGCAGTCCGTTGCACAGACGCTTGCGGCGGTGCGTGGCTCGCCGGTGCTGACCGTAACGGACGGGGCGGAGGGTCTGGACGATGCCGGGATCATCAATTTCGTGGTCGAAGACAGCCGTGTCCGCTTCGAGATCAACGCCCGGGCAGCCGCCGCCAATCGCCTTACGATCAGCTCCAAGCTCCTGAGTCTTGCGACGCGGGTGACCGGGCAGGATCAGACGCGATGATCGCCCCTGCCACGCGGCGGCTCTCGAGACTGACGTCTGCAATCGCGCTGCTATCGGTTATCGCACTGCTCGTCGCCGGCGTGCTAATGGCACGATTCATCGATCGTTCGACGGCACGCCAACAGGTCAGCGAAGCCAGCGCACAGGCGCGCGTGCTCGCCTCGACCGTCACCGCCGCGCTCGCGTTCAACGACCAGAAAGCGGCACAGGAATATGTCAACGCGGTCCGTGCGAACCCCGCGATAGAGGCCGCCGCGGTCTTTGACCTCAAGGGCAATCTCTTCGCCAGCTACCCCGCCAGCGGCGTCTATCTGCCACAGCACGTGGTCGTCGGCGTACCGACGTTTTCACATGGCCGTCTGGAGATCGCCGTGCCGGTGGTGCAACGGGGCACGGCGCTCGGCACGGTTTATCTGCGCTGCTTCACCGAACCACTGGCGCGTCGCGTGCAGCGCTATGGTCTGATCGCGCTCTTGGTGACGACAGTCTCGGTCGTGGTCGCGGTTCTCGCCGTGACGCAGCGGGCGCTCAGTCGCACGCATACGAATCTGGCGGAGCACGCCGCGGAACTGGCCAGTGTGAATCACGATCTGCAGATGCAGATCGAGCAGCGCGAGAAGGTGGAAGAAGCGCTGAGGCAGGCGCAGAAGATGGAGGCCATCGGACAGCTGACCGGCGGTGTCGCACACGACTTCAACAACCTGCTGCAGGTGATACTCGGCAACCTGGAGCGGGTCACACCGCGCCTGCGCGGAACCGGCGCCGACGACGAATTGCGCCGGCTGATCGACGCCGCCAGCCGCGCCGCCGCGCGCGCCGGAACTCTGACGCAGCGGCTGCTTGCCTTCTCGAGACGCCAGCCGCTGATGCCGACCACGCTTGATGTGAACAAGCTGGTGGTTGGCATGTCTGAATTAATCAGCCGGACCCTTGGCGAAGCAATTCGCACCGAGACCCTGCTGTATGGCAATGTCTGGCGCGTGTCGGCAGACGAGAATCAGCTTGAGAGCGCATTGCTCAATCTAGCGGTGAACGCCCGCGACGCGATGCCGTCAGGCGGGCGGCTTACCATTGAGACACGGAACGTGATGCTGGACGAAGCCTACGCCGGCTCAGAGCACGGCGTGCAGCCGGGCGACTACGTGCAGATCGCGGTCACCGACACCGGCACAGGCATGACCAAAGACGTGCTCGAGCGTGCTTTCGACCCGTTCTTCACCACGAAGGGCATCGGCCAGGGCACCGGGCTTGGTCTTTCGCAGGTGTATGGTTTCGTCAGGCAATCCGGTGGCCATGTGCGGATCTACAGCGAGCCGGGTCAGGGCACGACGGTGAAGCTCTATCTGCCGCGGCAGCCGGCGATGCCGGTACCCGAATCGACGTCGACGCCGGCACCGGTGCCGGTCGGCCAGAGCACCGAGACCATCCTGGTGGTCGAGGACGAACCCGAGGTCCGGGTATTCGCGCGCGATACGCTTCGTGGTCTCGGCTACGGCGTGCGCGAGGCCGGCGACGGCAAGGCCGCGCTCGACATCATCGAGCATGAGCCTCAGCTTCGGCTGCTGCTGACTGATATCGGCTTGCCTGGCGGCCTCGACGGACGCGAGCTTGCAGACGAGGTGCGTCGCCGCCGGCCAGGCCTGAAAGTATTGTTCACGACGGGCTATGCACGCGACGCCACGACCCACCGCGTTCGGCCGGAGAGGGAGGTCGAGTTGCTGCGCAAGCCGTTCAATGCTGCGGACCTCGCACGCAAGGTCCGCACTCTGCTGGATCTCTAGCGGGATGGCGCGGTCCCCCGCCCCGATGGACATGGCGCTCGCGGAAGCCCGCGCTGCCGCAGCCCGCGGCGAAGTGCCGGTCGGTGCGGCGCTCGTCGCATCGGACGGGGCGGTGCTGGCGCGCGCGGGCAACGAGGTTGAGGCGCGCCACGATGCAGCCGCCCATGCAGAGATGCTG
>Ga0123356_10002373_pt1 | contig 20184 bp, 16 predicted proteins | sample TergutEmb28metaG_2_FD_92546 | JGI IMG/M metagenome (GOLD analysis project Ga0123356, IMG submission 92546) | Embiratermes neotenicus P3 segment gut microbial communities from Petit-Saut dam, French Guiana - Emb289 P3 | ecosystem: Host-associated > Arthropoda: Insects > Digestive system > Gut ... | reverse complement strand
GTGCTACAGGATAATTTTAAGGAATATTTGAAGCTGTCGCAGATAGAGCCGACCAAGTTTCATGCGCTGAGGCATACCTTTGCTACCAGAACCAAGGAACAGCAGTTTGACGATAAAAGCCTGAGCGAACTATTGGGGCATTCCTCTGTGCGCTTCACCCTTGAAAGGTATGTACATAGCTCAATGGACGCAAAAAGAGCAAGCATGGAACGATACGCAGCTTGCTACTGATAAAAGTTATTCATGGTCATGATTTATGGTCGAGAAAAGCCGAAAAAGCTTGACAGCAGTAGGCTTGCGGGAGTATACTCGTAAATGATGAAACTTTGCGAGTGGATGAAGCTCCCGAAAAGTTCCCCTCATAGGTTGCGGATATATTGTACAACATATTTTTAAGGAGGACAAGCACTATGGGAAAGAAAATTAGGAAATGGTTATCTATCGCTCTTGCGGTTGTGTTGCTGGCTTCGGCCTTGCCACTGATTGCGGGGGCGATTGCGCCGTCAATAGGGGAAAGCACACAAAGTGCCTCAACAAGTGGAGGCCCGTTGAAGGTAGAAATCAAGTCGAACAAGGACAAATATACCTTGCTCGGCAAGATGACGTTCACCGCAACAATCACCAACACAAGCAGTAGCACGGTGGAAAATATTAGCGCGGTTGCGCTGTTCGGGAATAGCTTACGCCCATTGAATGGAAGCACACTCACCGCCAATAAGGCCAACCTTGCAGCCAATGAAAGCTTTAGCTTTACCTATTATGCAGACCTCAAAGGGCTAAAGAGCCTTGACAATTTGCTTCTGCCCCTATTCTGGTGCAGTTCCATTCTTCATGGCAGTAAAGCAGATGCGCCGAATAGCAACGGCGGGGCGGAATATATAGAAGAAAGCAAGGCCGTTGGACTGGTTAGTTTGTTTAGTAAACAGTATGATGCGAGTACGAGCGTTAGGGTGTGGCATGAAACAGGATATACGGACCTTATAGAAAAAGAATATGAGATGGCCGAAAAGCTAGAAACATTAACATCGTCTGCTGATTATCTTGCACTTTCTGAAACAGAAAAAAAGAACGTATTAGAATCCGCCCTTAATAGCTTTGCCAAAGATGGTGTGATAAAAGAAATACACTACAATTTCTCTGCAAAATCATTTGAGTATGAATATGTAGCTGGTGGTCTTGGTGGTTGGGATATAATTGAAGATACTCATGAACATGATAATAAGCCAGGTTTAAATTTTTCCAATTTTGAACGGTTATCATCTCAATATCAACAATCAATAAGCTCGCAAAGCGCATTAAGCTCTGTAATCCTTTATGATTGGTATGAACTAAACTCAACTGATGAAAAAGCAATAGAGATGCAGGAATATTTCTATTGCGTAAAAGATTTGTTAGTGGAAAATGGATTTTCTTCTCTGTTTGTTAATTCACCAACTGTAGATTGTTTTAAAACAAATTTAAAGGACAAAAATTTTATTGCGCTTGCTGTGCATGGAGCTGAATATAGAAACCAACCCGTGCTTAGTTTACACGAAAGAGATACAAGCGATAAAAGAACAAAATATAAAGAAGATATAGATGAGAACAGAATTGCTAGAAGAAATAATAGATTTACAATCCTTCCAAAATTCTTTGAAGAGCATTATAAAGGTAATCAATTAGATGATTCTATCGTTTTTCTTGCGACTTGTAGCAGCTTCGGAAAAGAAAGCGTATTTAACTACGACTTAGTAGAGTCTTTTCTCAATGATAGAGGGGCTTCTACTGTGGTAGGTTTTCACAATTCGGTTAATATGAAATATGGGGCCGGTATACTCGGTGTATTTTTGGAAGAATTACTTAAGGGTAAAACCACATTAGAAGCATTTAATTATGCCAAGGCTATATTTGGCAACAATGATATTGATCATCGGGACGCTTCCCATCCTAATCCAGGTATTCCTTGCATAAGGGGGAAAACAGATAAAAGGCTAGTTGATGATGCTGTACAGCAACTCGGCGAATATACTGCCACGGTAAAAGACGACACCTTAGCTGGAGGGATTAATCCCCCTCTTGCAGGTGTAAACGCAAAAGCGATTAATGCAGCCAATAGTGTTCTTGTCGAACTTATTACCGATACCACAGGCAAGGTTCATTTCAAGTTGCCTGAGGGGGAATATACCATTGTATACAGCAAAGAAGGTTACCGCACGGTTTCGTCTACCGAAACGATTAGCCGGGATGAACCGATTGTATATGATGCTATTTGGTTGACAAGATTAAGCGGTGATTTTGCCACCATCACAGGTAAGGTGCTCGAACAAGGCACCAGTACCCCCCTATCTGGCGTGTTGGTGCAAGCCACAAAAACAGGTTCAACCGCCGTTGTAGATTCGGCTACCACCAGTGCCAACGGAGGGTATCTCCTTATGGTGGAACCAAACATCACATATAATTTAAGGTTCACAAAAACTGGTTATGCGGAGCAAACGCTTTCAAATGTTAATGTTGGCAACGCACTAGCTTTGGATGATGTATTGTTAACGAAGCTAGATACTGGTAACCCCTTCGCAGGCGGCACCGGCACAGCCACAGACCCATTTTTAATTTCTACACCTGCCCAGCTTAATAACATGCGCAACGATCTTTCGGCCAACTATAAGCTTATAAACGATGTTGACCTTGCTAGCTGGGGGGATTGGGAGCCAATTGGAAGTAGTTGGCCAAATGATTTCAGTGGCGTTTTTGATGGTAATGGCTATGTCATTAGGAATATGACTGTTAATGTTAATAATAAATCTTATGCAGGATTATTTGGCTGTATTGATAGCCGTAATGCTGCAATAAAGAATATTGGCATAGTTAATTCCACAGTAAATTTATTGTCCAGTGGAGGTACAGGCGTTTATGCAGGAGCAGTTGTTGGATATTTTAACGGAAGTTTGATAAGTAATTGCTACAACACAGGAACAGTAAGCGCAATAGCTACTAATTCAGTTTCCATCGGTGGAATCGCTGGACACAGTTCTGCTTATCGTTTATTTGATTGCTATAATACAGGGAGAATAAGTGGAACATCCGGTGATAATTATTGGGATGATTCTCGTGTTTATGCAGGAGGAATTACCGGAATAAATATTTCAAACTTGTCTAATTGTTATAACATGGGAGAGATAAGCGCAACTTCTAGTGCAAGAGCAGCAACTGCTAATGGTAATAATGCTTATGCAGGTGGAATTGTAGGAGTTAGCTCTTTAGCTACTACAATGAGCAATTCTTATAATACAGGGACTATAAGTGCAACATCTATTGTTGGCGATGCCTACAAAGGGGGAATTGCAGGGCACTTTGCCTACACAATTGATAATACTTACTTTTTAGGCAGCGGTGCTATCAACGCTGTTGGGGATAACACTGGAATACTCACAAACGTCCACGCCCTCACCGAAGTCCAACTGCGCCAGCAATCCTCTTTCGTTGGTTTTGACTTCACCAATGTTTGGACAATCAACCCCGCCATTAATAACGGCTATCCATATTTGAGGGGAATGCAACCGTAACCCGCAACAAGATATACAAGACAGCAGGAAGCCCCTACACGAGCGTGTAGGAGCTTCTGTCTTATTTCTCGCAATTAAATTCAACTGAAATAATCCTAACCGTACCATGGATTTTTCCCTCTGGTATCTCGTTCACCGCAACAATACGCTTGACGAAGCGCACAAGGAATTGCCTTTTCTCTGCGTTTGTAAGTGAAATCCAGTTTCTTTTCAGCTCCGTTATGATGTCCTCTTTGCTGATTTCTGGCTCTTGCTCTACTTGCATATCAAGCTTTGCAAGCTCTGTTTTAATGGTTTGTCTGTCGCTGTCAATTTGTCTCTTCATGCTTCGGTACATGTCAAAATCAATATCATTATTGATGTACAGCTGTAGAATTTCTTTTTCCTTGCGGTCTAGCTGGCGTTGTTTGTCTTGATATTGTTGAATTTTTTGCTGGTTTTGCTCTCTTAAATGCTCTTGTTTTTGTAGTTCCAGCCTATCAGCTTCGCTGAACAACTCTATACGGTCAATATACTCTTGAAATGCCTGTTCCACCTTTTTTTGGCTCATACCGCCTGCATTGCAGAGCGCCATTGATTTCATTCGGCATCTGTAGTTAACGCTTGTCGCTGATTTATAAGCGTAATGGGTTTTCAGTCGGCTTCCGCAATCGGGGCAAAATAGCAATCCCGAAAAAAAACAGTGCTCTTTTGGTTGCTTCGTGGGGCTAATCTTTGCGTTTTTCCTCAATAATTCCTGTGCTTCTTCAAATAGCTTATCAGATATTATCGCCTCATGCAACCCATCTCCTATATAGGTCTTTGCTTTATCGTCTACATGATGTCGCACCTTTCCCAAGTATGTATGGTTGGACAAAATTGATCTTATTTGTGAGCTGGCCCATGTAGCACCTTCTTTGCTTCGCAATCCACGCAAATTTAAAACCTTTGCTATTTTCGTCAGCGATAACCCTTGCTTGACATACATCTCAAATATTTCTCGTACAATATCGGCTTCTGTTTCGTTAATGGTCAATAGCTTTTGCCCTTTTGGTTTGTCATACCCATAGCTTGGGTGGCTTGAGAGGCAATAGCCTTCCTTTACTTTTCTCTCAACGCCTAATTTCACACGCTCTATAATGTTTTCGCGCTCAAACTCAGCAAAAATTCCTATAATTTTTAGAAACATCCTCCCCGAAGCTGTTTGGGTATCAATGCTTTCCATGAGGGAATTGAACGTGCAATCATAAGCATTAAATAGCTCTACGAGATAAAGCAAGTCCGCTGTGCTTCTAGTCAAACGGTCAATCTTGAACACTAGAACATTTTTTACATATCCTGCCTTGATGTCTGCAATTAGCTCATTCATCGCGGGTCGCTCTGTGATATTTTTTCCCGATATACCCTCGTCTGCGTAAATTTTATAAATTGACCAGTCTTTTATGCCCGCATAGTCTTTTAGCTTTTGCTCCTGCCCTCGAATAGAAAATCCCTCTTGGGCCTGTTCCTCTGTTGATACCCTTAAATAAATCCCTGTTTCCATAGTCAATTACTCCTTATCTGAATTTTCAGATAGGAAGTTTTTGGCTTCTTGCTGTTTCTCTTTCTTTATCCTCGGAATGGAAGTGCGCAGAAAAAATTCTAACATTTCGAGCTGCAAATCTTTCGGTAACACAATTTTCTCTTGCGCATTTCTGCTCGTGGTTCCTTCACTCATATTCTCACCCGCCCATTCTCGCCTAACCTCGTAGGCTCATCATCTCCTTTACAGTGTATTAGGAAACTGGGAAAATATGTTGGATTCTTGAAAGAAAAGCGCACAAAACCAGCATCACCTTGCGGTTTAGCTGGTTGGGTTTTTTCGGGGTGGGAGTGCTCTACCAGAAGGACCGGGTGCATGTAGATGAAGAAGACTGGATCGTCGTTGAGGGAACGCATGAGGCAATCATAACGCAAGACGCTTGGGACGTTGCCCATAAAATAATGGAAAATCGTCGGCGGGAATGCAGCGATGGCAGAATCCAGATGTTCGCTGGACTTGTGAAATGCAGCGGCTGCGGTTCTGCGCTCAACGTATCCTACGATGCGAAGAAAGACAAGTTCAAGAATTTCTCTTGCTGGGTTTATAAGAATTATGGCAAGGAACGATGCACGAGCCACGCCATCGGCTGGCAGGCCATGCAGAAAATTGTGCTGAATGACATCCGCCGCAATGCACAGATCGCTGCCGATTATGCCGAAGATTATTTGCAGATGCTCACCTCAGCACATACAGACAAACAGAAAAAAGAAACCGCGAAAAACAAGCGGGCTCTGAAAGTTGCGGAGAAACGTATCGCCGAACTCGACCGAATTATCTCGAAGCTTTACGAAGACAGCGCCCTTGGCAAGGTGCCGGAAGTACGAGCGCAGACCATGATGACAACCTACGAGCAGGAACAACACGAGCTATCTACCAAGCGGGATGCCCTTCAATTCGAAATTAGTCAGGCTGAAGAAGCCTACGATAATGCCGAGAACTTCATTCGCCTGATCGGAAAATATCTTTATGTCGAGGAGCTTAATACAGCTATTCTAAATGAGCTGATTGAAAAAATCGTAGTGCATGAAAAGGAGATTGATTGGAACGGCAAGAAGGTTCAGCGGGTAGACATCCACTACCGCTTCGTAGGATTTCTGCCGATGCCGAATATTTTGGAGGGGTTCGGCAGGGTGGAAGTTGGATCGCTGCAGGAGCTATGGGAGGCGACAGAGAGGGAAGTGATCGCAGCACAAAGGGAGTTTGTAAAGGGGTAAACGTTAACAAAAAGAGAAGATAGGAACCCGCAATCCCTTGTGTATTGCGGGTTCCGTCGTGGAGCCACTGGTCGGAATCGAACCGACAACCTGATCATTACGAATGATCTGCTCTACCATTGAGCCACAGTGGCGTATTCTGTTGGGGATTGCGGGGGCCTTTGCCGGGGATTTTCCTGTGCGCCCAATTTGTCATCCTTACAAACAACCCGAGACTTGCTCATTACGAATGAGCTGCTCTACCATTGAGCCACAGTGGCGTATTGAGTTGGGGCGCGCTGGAGCTTGTGCCGAGGAGAGCGAGGGCGAGGAATCAGGTTTGGAAATTCGGTACGCAACTTTTTTGTTGGGCGCCGATTTCCATTTTTTGAAAGTGGAAATCGGCAAAAATTTTTGCCCTAAAAATGCATCGGGTCAAAAATTCGGGTTTCAAATAGATATCCTTACCAGCAACCACAGACCTGATCATTACGAATGATCTGCTCTACCATTGAGCCACAGTGGCGTATTTGATTTCGATGGGTAGTATACCACATTCTGCGGAAAAATGCAAGCCCCAAATCAGGATTTTTCGCGGTCTTCGATTACGCTTTCCCACTCCGCTTCACGGAATCCCACCAGCACCTTGTCAGCGCACACCAGAATCGGGCGCTTGACCAGCATGCCATCGGAAGCAAGCAGGCTTATCTGCTCCTCCTCGCTCATCAAAGGGAGCCTGTCTTTGAGCTGCATGGACTTATAGAGCAATCCGCTGGTGTTGAAAAACTTTTTCAGCGGCAGCCCGCTTGCCTCGTGCCATACGCGCAGTTCGTCCGCTGTTGGATTGTCCTGTTTGATATCACGCAACGTGTACGGAACATCATTTTCGTCCAGCCATTGCTTCGCTTTCTGGCAGGTGCTGCATTTCGGATAACACAGAAATAGCAATGCGCAGTCCTCCCTCATGAATTTCCTAATGCAAACGCTCCCTTTCAGGAGCGTAAAATAGTCATCCTTAGCGACAACCACAGACCTATGCATTACGAATGCATTGCTCTACCATTGAGCCACAGTGGCGTACAACGATGCGTTATTATAGCATATCGGGCAAGCTTTTGTCAAGCCTTCCGCCGCATAATTTACGTTGACATCAATCTTGGCAAAGGGTATAATATTCCGGAGGGGTGATTTCGTGCCAACAAAAACTTTAATTGCCATGAGCGGCGGAGTCGACAGCTCCGTGGCGGCAGCGCTTTTGCTCGAACAGGGCCATGCCTGCGCCGGGGTTTGCCTCAAGCTTTTGGCCGAGGGCGATTTGAACGCCGCAAATTTAGCAAAGGCCGTTGCGGATTATCTCAATATCCCCTTCCATGTCTTCGACTTCTCAAGGGAATTCGAGGCCGCGGTGCTGCGCCCTTTCGCGGAAAGCTATCTGCGGGGCGAGACCCCGAACCCCTGCGTGGACTGCAATAAACACATCAAGTTTACCGCCGTGCTCAAACAGGCCGACGTCCTGGGCTATGACAACATCGCCACCGGCCACTATGCCCGCCGGGAGGTCTCCGGCGGGCGCGTTCTCCTGCGCCGGGGCTCGGACCATAACAAAGACCAGAGCTACTTTCTCTTTTCCCTCACGCAGCGCCTGCTCGCGCGCACGCTGTTTCCGCTGGGGGAGCTAACCAAGGAGCAAACCCGGCGAATCGCCGAAGCGCATGGATTCCCCTGCGCCCGCCAGCGGGAAAGCCAGGATATCTGCTTCGTCCCCGGCAACCACGGCGCTTTCCTGGAGCGATACCTCGCCGCGCCCCTCATCCCCGGTGATTTTGTGGATCAGGAAGGCAATGTCCTCGGGCGGCACAAAGGGACGCCCCGTTACACATTGGGCCAGCGCAAGGGCCTGGGGCTGGCCCTGCCTCAACCCGGTTACGTTCTTGCCATCCGCCCGGAGAAAAACACAGTCATCGTGGGCGGGGAACCCGCGCTGTATTCCCGGTCACTCACTGCCAAGGATGTCAATTTTATCGCTGTGGACTCCTTGCAAGGCCCCGCCCGGTGCCATGCGAAAATCCGTTATCGGCAAAAAGAGCAGCCCGCCATCGCGGAGCAGCTGGGCGAGAACACGATCCGCGTGATCTTTGACGAACCACAGAGAGCCATCACGCCGGGCCAGGCCGTTGTGCTCTATGAGGACGATTATGTGATTGGGGGCGGGAGGATTGCGGGGGCATAAAATTGCTTGCATCTTTCTTCCGGGTATGATATAATATCATCCGCAAACTATAATTACGAATTACGCATTACGAACTGGAGAACCCCATGCAAGCCTACCTCGACAACGCCGCCACCACGAAATTAAGCCCCGCCGCCCGGGACGCCATGCTCCGGGGATACGAAATATACGGCAACCCCTCGAGCCTGCACAGCCTGGGCCGGGAAGCCGCTAACGCGCTGCAAGAGGCCAGAGAGCGAATCGCCAAATGCATCGGCGCGAGCCCCGGCGAAGTCTATTTCACCTCCGGGGGCACGGAGGCCGACAACCAGGCCATCGCCAGCGCCGTGGGCCATGCCAGGGACAAAAGGCATATCATCACCACGAGCGTTGAGCACCACGCCGTGCTGCATTATCTCAAGCGCTTCACCGTCACCCGTGGTTTTAGCTTGTCTCTCATTCAGGTGGATGAAGACGGCCTGGTGAATCCGGATGACATAAAGGCCGCCATTCGCGAAGATACCTGCCTGGTCAGCGTCATGTTCGCCAATAACGAGATCGGCGCGATACAGCCGATTGAAAAGATCGGCGGTATCTGCCGCGCGGCAAACGTCCCGTTCCACTGCGACGCCGTACAGGCCGCCGGTCACCTCCCGCTGGATGTGAAACATCTAAATGTGGACATGCTGAGCATTTCAGGGCACAAATTCCACGGGCCAAAGGGCGTGGGCGCGCTCTATTGCCGCCGTGGCATGCCCCTGCGCCCGCTGCTGCTGGGCGGCGCGCAGGAGCGAAACCGCCGCGCCGGCACCGAAAACCTCCCCGCGGTGATGGGTATGGCAGCCGCGCTGGAGGAATCCGTCGCCGAGATGAACGAAGTCTCAGCCCGGCTCATTGGCTTCCGCAACCAGCTCATAGAAGGCCTTTCTAAAATTGAGCGTTCCCATCTCAACGGCAGCGGAACCCGGCGGCTCCCGAACAACGTCAGCTTCTGCTTCGAGGGCCTGGAAGGGGAATCGCTGTTGCTTTATCTGGACGCCCGGGGCATCGCGGCGTCCACCGGCTCCGCGTGCACCTCCGGCTCGCTGGAGCCGAGCCATGTGCTGCTGGCCATCGGCCGCCCCCACGAGGTCGCCCACGGCTCCCTGCGGCTGAGCCTTTCGCGCTACACCACCCAGGAGGAAATCGACTATGCCCTGCGGGAAATCCCTATTATTGTAGAGCGCCTGCGCGGGATGTCTCCAGTTTGGGACCGGCTGGCGGGCAGTGCCCGCTGACAGCCGGCTGTGCCGCAACAATAGTTCACTTGATAAAGGAGAAAATGAAACATGGCAAAATTTTTTCAGAGCATTGGAGCATTATTCGCAACGGTATGGCTGATGTTTTCGAACCTCGTCGCGCTGCCGAACAAGGATTATCCGGTCAAGTTCGACCGGCTGGATTTTACGGCGGAAATCGCGGAAGGGCTCATGGTATTCGACAGCCTAAACGGCATGCTGACGAAAGACGAGCTTGCGCGGCTCAAGGCGCACGCCAAAGGGCTGGCCAACCCCGTGAATAATTTCACGCCGGGTCGCAATAGCTATGTCTATGGCACGCTGGGCAATGCGTTTGAGGCGTTGCTACGGCTCTACGAGGTTACCCGGGACCAAGAGATATTGGATATCCTGGTCAATTGGACGGACCATATCATCCATTCCCGCAACGACATGCCCGGCGGCGAGCAGCGCGTGATATGGAACGATACGATCGCGCCCGTCTGGCCCAACGAGGCGGATATTTACAAAGTACCCGATAGCGAGCAGGGCGAGATCATCGGCAAGCTCTATCAGGTCGCGCTGTTTATTTATCAGTCTGATTTGGATCAAACGTATATTAAAAAAGCCAACGCGTTTGTAGCGCGCGCGGAAGAATCACTGAAAGAGTACTTAATCCCCACATTCATTCATGAAGAAACGAATACCATTCGATATCCCATGGACCCGCGCTTTTATGATGATCGCAATCCCGGGAATATGAATTCTTCGGACATGGGCCGCGTGATGATGACCAACCGGCAGTTCATGGTAGCCTATGCCTTCCAGTACGCGGCCGAGGTGTATGACTATCTTGGAGACGAAGAATTCTCCGCGTTTTGCGCCGACGTGACGCAAAAATCCCTTGACAGCTTCGAGAACAGCCTTATTGTCAATAAGGCCTATGCCGTCGCGAGATTTTTCCGCAAAAGCAAACGAATCAGCTTCGCCGAGTGGAACTATTGGCCCGTGAAAGACAGCTGGGTAGAGGACTACGGCCATGGCGCCTTCGATATGCTCGCGTATTACAGGATACTCAATAGCGGCAGATATACCTCCGCCGGCAAATCAGTGGAGCTTGTTTGCAACATGATCGTGCATAGGCTGCACCGGGGCAACGGCACATTCGCTTCCGACGTAAGGGGCCGCAAAATTCTGGCGGACCCGCCTACAACACAAATCAGGCAGAATTACCTGCTCATGGCGGTGCATGACCCGGCAATCATGAAATTGATTACAAAGCCCTATGTTATGTCCGCGCTACGCAATGTTTCCGATTATGGAACGGTGCTATATCTCAAAGCGGCGCTGTATGGGATTGAAGATTTGGAAGGAGCATGACCCACATGGCAATGGCCTATAGCGAAAAAGTAATGGAACATTTCATGAGCCCCCGCAATGTGGGCGAAATCGCGGACCCAAGCGGTGTGGGTGAAGTCGGCAACGCCCAGTGCGGCGACATCATGAAGGTATATATTCTTGTGGAAAACGGCGTCATCACGGATGTAAAGTTTAAAACCTTCGGGTGCGCCTCCGCCATTGCCACAAGCTCCATGGCGACAGAGCTCATCAAGGGCCGGCCCGTGGACGAGGCCCTTGTCCTTACCAATAAAGCCGTTGTCGAAGCCCTGGACGGCCTGCCCCCGGCTAAAATCCATTGCTCGGTGCTCGCGGAGCAAGCCGTGAAGTCCGCCATCAAAAACTACTACGACCGCAGCGGCGTTTTGTATGACCCCGCCCTGTTCGCAGGCCTGGGGCAGGAAGAAGGGCATCAAGGGGATTTGGTGGAGGAGTAGCAAAACCGTGATATTAGCCGCCGGGCGGGTGATCGCCATGGCGGCTTTTTGCCGCGCTCCATCAAAAGCGGAAATTAACGGGCATAATAAACCCCGGAGTAGGCGCCCCAAAAATGATCGCCGCCAATTGAAAAAGCCATAATTCATATCTTGCTTTTTTCGCCGCTTTATGATATGATATACTCATCCAATCATAAAGGAGGAGCATATTATGGCAATCTGCAACAACTGCGGTTCGCAAGTGGCGGAAAACGTAAGGTTCTGTACATCCTGCGGCGCGACCATGGAGCAGCCCGCGCCTTTCCAGCAGCCCCCCATGCCCCAGCACATGCCGGTCCAGCCCGCCTATGCGGCGCCGCCCCCGGCTCCCGCCGACGACCGCCCGGCCAAGGGGAGCGTCTATGCCCCCATCGGCACCTTCGGCTACATCGGCTATTTCTTCCTGTTCGCCATTCCGATCGTCGGCCAGATCCTGTGCATTATGTGGGCCTTCGGGAAAAACGGCGGCAACGTCAATCGGCGCAGCCTGGCCCGGGCTGTGCTCGTGTTTCTGGTCGTCGGGCTGATTATGGGCCTCACGGTCGGAATCGCCGCGGGCGCCGCGGTCCGCAGCGCCGCCGCCGCCGGCAACGAAGCGGGGATATTTTCTCTGTTACAGGGCTTCGGCCAAAAAAACAACAACGAATTTGACCCGAATGGCGATTACATCGGCAATGACAACTTCATCCCGCCGGGCGACGGCGACGGCGCTCCGACCCCGCCGCCCGAGGCTACGGAATTCTCGCTGGGCAACGATATGATTTTTACGTCGCAGTGGCCGGACAATGAATTCACAAGGCTGGTGCCAAAGCCCAATTTCGACGTGACCTTCGGCAGCAGCAGCGAAACGGAATTTTTCGCCATGGCCGGGGGCGCTACGGTGGAGCAACTGCGGGCATACGCCAAACAGCTGGAAAGGGCCGGGTTCAATAAGGACAAGTCCGTCACAGACGAAAGCGCGCTGGGCATTAGCACCTATTCGTATAAAGCCCATAACGGCAAGGGCTACGAGGTGGAAATCAACTATGTTTCCTTGATGAATATCAACTCCATCGCGATCCGGAAATTGCAAAACTTAAGCTAAAGGAGAACAACCCATGGGTATGCTGGACAGAGCGATCACGCGCGGCGTCAAACGCGGCGTGAACCAGGCCGTGGGCAACGCCGTATCCAACGCCATCGGCAACGCGGTGACGCGCAAGGTGACGGAAACGGTGGCGCAGCCGCTCAACCAGGCCGCGAACCAAGCCTCGCCGCCGCCCAATCCGGCCCATATGCAGCAGGCACAGGCCAATGCGGCGCAGCTCGGCGGTATCTTCGGCAGCTTTGCGGGCGCCGCGGAAAACTATGCAAACCAAGCCGCGAGACATTTAAAAATCTGTGCCGGATGCGGGAACGCCGCCGGCGCGGAACAGAGCTTCTGCCCTTCCTGCGGGAGCAAACTCCCGGAGATGACTGCCGCGCAGGGCGCCGTGTGCCAAAGCTGCGGCCGGGAGAACGGCGTGGGCACAAGGTTCTGCGCGGGCTGCGGGAACAAACTCCCCGCGGCGATGGCCGGCGAGGAAGCCGCCAGGGCCAAGAACGAAGCGGAGCTCGCCAAGTGGGACGTTCTCTTGCCGCAATACCCCAAATGGACGCTGGGCGGGCAGGAAATCCGCATGGAAGAATACGGCCTCGAAAACGGGTGCCCCGCCTACGGGCTGCATGTCAGCGGCGCGGGCCTGCCGGGCCTGCTCGCGCAGTACAACCAGGTCCTCGCGCAGAACGGTTTTATACAGGCCGGGCAATATCCCTCGCCGTCCCAGCTGTTCAAGCGCATTGGCGGCGTGGTGTACAGCTTCAGCAGCGACAACGCCTTCGACGGCGGCGTGGACCACATGAGCCTGTACTTCTGCGTGCGCGAGCCACACGGCGGGTTTGACTATGTTAAGTCGGAACCCAAACAGAAGCCGAAAGGCTGGAAGGATGTGCTTGGACTATGAGGTATATTTCATTAAAGAAACTCGTTTCATGCCTGATCATTGTCTTAATCTGCGCAACGGCGATGGGCACGGCGGTTTATGGCGCGGAAGCAGAAGTAAAGTACGGCGATTTTGGCGCTGCGGGCGACGGCGTGACCGATGATTTCGGCGCGATCTTCGCCGCGCACGCCTACGCCAACGAACATAACCTGCCCGTGCGCGCCCACCCGGGGGCGACGTATTACATCGGCCGGATCGACGAGCCCGCCGAAGTACAGACCAGCACCGACTGGACCAGCGCCGAATTCATCATCGACGATTCCGGTATTGAAATCGGGCAGGGTCACAACGTCAATATTTTCGTTGTGACCTCCAAGCTTCCCCGGCAGGATATCACGGGCGTTAGCACGCTCAAAAAAGGCCAGGAAACACTTGACATCGCCTTAGAGCGGGAGTCCCTGATTTTTGTGGAGGACAATACCACGCGGCGCTATATTCGCAGGGGCGCCAACGCCAACGACGGCGCCACGCAGCGCGAGGTATTCCTTGCTGATAAAAACGGCAATGTGGATCCGGATGGCCCCATCATCTGGGATTACGACAACATCACCACCATGCAAGCGATTCCGGTGGACGACGAAACGCTGACCCTGAAAGGCGGTACCTTCACCACCAGGGCGAACAAACTGGTAGGCGGGAATTCGTATTTCAACCGCGGCATACAGATCAGGCGCTCCAATGTGGTGGTGGACGGCCTGGAGCACTACGTCACCGGAGAACCGGACGAAAGATGCGCGCCCTACGCCGGCATTCTTCTCATCAACGACAGCGCCAATGTCCTCGTACAAAACAGCGTTTTTTCCGGACGCAGGCAAGCCGTGCATGGTTCTTACGACATCCAGCTGGGCAACGCCGTCAACGTGACGTTCAAAAACTGCACGCAGGCAAACGATATCCATGACCGTTCATTGTGGGGCGTCATGGGCGCTAATTATATGAAAAATATTACTTACGACACGGTTTCGCTTTCCCGCTTCGACGCCCACGCGGGCGTGTACAATGCCGCGGTGAAAAACTCGGTGATCGGACATGCAGGCATCACCCTCATTGGCGGCGGCACTTTTTTACTGGAAAACACGGCGGTGCATTCCACTCACCTGATCAGCTTCCGCGAAGACTACGGCAGCACGTGGGAAGGCGAGCTTGTCATACGGGGCTGCGTGTTCAAGCCTTCCAACAACAACGACCCCGTCGTATTCGGCGTCAGGAATGACGGCATGCATGATTTTGGCTACAAGACCTATATGCCGCGAAAAATCACCATCGACGGCCTCCTGATCGACGACGTCAATCCGGGCTTCTTCCGCCCCCAGCAGCCATACTACAATTACGGGCCTTCGCTGTTCGGCGCGTTCCATCCTTACGGCAACGACGCACTCTATTTCACGCTCTTTTGGGATTGGCTCACGAGCCGCTTCAGCCCTCCGCCGCACCCCATCCAGCTAACCAGGGAAGTGCGCATGCGCGGCGTCAAGGTAGCGAGCGGTAGGCGTCTGCGCGTGAGCAAGAACATCTTCCGGGTCCGTACATGTTTGTTCCGGAATATGAAGGTAAGAAAATTTTAGTCCTCCCTTCGTTTTTTTCGTCATAGCAAACCTAACGGCTACCCGTCTCAACGGCCCCTTCGATTTCGAAGGGGCTGTCATCGCGAACGGAGCTTTCTCATCGCACAACTGTTGCGCGATGACTGGGGAAGCATTCGCGGAGCGACAATTTCGCTTGATTTTTTCCATGAGATATGCTATACTATGTGTGATGATATTCTGGGGATATGGGGGTATGTGATTTGCGCAAGCGATACCGCAAACGGTGGAAAAAAATACGCCGCCGTTTGCGTTTTTGGATGCGCGTCTTGCTGCTGCGGGTGGCGCGGCCCGCGTTATACCGCCTGGCGTGCCTGTTTACGTCCATTGACCCGAAGCTTGTGCTGTTCGCCAACGAGTCGGTGGCCGAGCCGGGGGACAACTTCATTCCGATTAAGGACAAGCTCACGGCGCTGGGGTACCGCTGCGTCTATGTCGGCAAAGTGGAGGAGGAACCCCACTGGCGGCGCATCATGCGCATGAACCGGTTTTATTTCACCTATGCCAGGGCGCGGGCGGTATTCCATGTGGAGTTTTGCTCCCTCACGGGTTATGTCAAGCCCCGCCGAGGCACGGATATCGTGCAGCTTTGGCATGGCTGCGGAGCGTTTAAAAAGTTCGGTTATTCCACCGTATATATGTCCTGGGGACCCAATGCCAGGTCCTTTAAGTGGTTCCCGGTGTATCGCCACACGACATATGCCACCGTTTCTTCGCCGGAAGTGATCCCCCAGTACATGGAAGCACTGAACCTCAGTGAAAGCCATATAAAACCATGGGGCGTACCCCGGACCGACTTTTTCTTCCGGAAAAATATCGCGGAGGAATGCCGGGATGATATATTGCTGGCCTTCCCGGATATCGGCTCACGCAGAATTGTGCTGTACGCCCCCACGTTCCGGGGCAACAAAATGCGCAAGGCCCGCCACGACAACGTGCTGGATTATGTCCAAATGGCCGATGAGCTCGGCAAAAGCTGCGCCCTGCTTTTAAAACCGCACCCGCGCTCGAAAACATTGATTCCGGTGCCCGAGCCCGGCCAAACCCCCTTCGTGTTCGACGCCGGCTATCTTCCCATCGAGCGCCTGCTCTGCGCGGCCGATCTTGTAATTACCGACTATTCCTCCCTGATTTTTGAATATGCCCTGCTGGAGCGGCCCATGCTCTTTTATGCCTACGACCTGGCGGGCTACGACAGCTCCCGCAGCTTTTATTACCCTTACATCGAATTTGTGCCGGGCGATTTGGTGTGGGACACCGAGGACGTCGTCCGTGGCGTCCGCAAAAATCTGCTGGAGGGCGGCTTCGACAAAGACCAGGTCGTCCGGTTCAAAGAACGCTTCATGTCCGCCTGCGACGGCCATTCAACAGACCGGATTTTGCACAACGTGCTTGGAATCTAAAAGGAGTCAGCTTTATGCATCTATCGTTGGTTATGCCCTGCTATAACGAGGCCGAAAACGTGGAGGCCATGCACGACGCCATCGTCGCGACATTCCAGGGCTGCGGCTTTGACTACGAGATGGTTTTCGTGGACGACGGCAGCAAGGACGAAACCTACGCAAAGCTCAAAGCCATCCACGAAACCTCCCCGCAGGCCATTCGCGTGGTGAGCTTTTCCCGCAACTTTGGAAAAGAATCCGCCCTCTACGCGGGTTTACAATATGCGACAGGGGATTATATCACCCTCATCGACGCCGACCTGCAGCATCCCCCGGCGCTTGCCCTGGAAATGGTCCGCTATCTCGACGAACACAAAGAGTTCGACTGCGTTGCCGCGTACCAGGAGCGGCGGCAGGAAAGCGACGGCATCGTTTTTTTGAAAAACGGGTTTTACCGCCTAATGAACCGCTTAACGGAAATTGAGTTTGTGCAGGGCGCAAGCGACTTCCGCACCATGCGCCGCGAAATGGCGCAGGCCGTGCTATCTCTTTGCGAGAACAACCGCTTTACGAAAGGAATTTACAGCTGGGTCGGGTTTCACACGCATTATATCCCTTATCTGGCGCATGAGCGTAATGCGGGAACCACAAAATACAGCACGCTAAAGCTATTCAAGCTTGCCTTCAACGGGATTATTTCGTTTTCCGCCGCACCTTTGCGGCTCGCGGCCCTGGCGGGCGTTTTCAGCGCTTTGCTGGCTTTGGTTTATATGATGGTGGTCATCGTCCAAAAGCTCTTTTTCGGCATACCCGTGCCGGGCTATGCCACCCTCGCGGTATTGATATTGTTGCTGGGCGGCATCCAGCTGCTGTGCCTTGGCATCGTTGGCGAATACCTTGCCAAAACCTACGAGGAAAGCAAGCGCCGCCCGATTTTTGTGGCGCGCAGGATTCTCGAGCCAAAACAGGGGACAGGAATCAGGAATCAGGAATCAGGTTAAGCTCATACAGATATAAAAAAAACCCACCCAAGATTTTCTCTTTGGTGGGTTAATGTTTCGCTTTATTCTTCTGTTTTGTTTTCCTGTTTCGGCTCAATCTTGCCGTAACGCCCTGTGCCGGTGGCGTCGCTACGCGGCGGCCTGTTCGGCTGCGGGGGAGGCGCCGGGCGCGGCCCGCGATCGCGGTAGTTGTCCCTGCGGTAATTGTCGCGCTGGTATCCGTCCCGGTTCTGTCCACCCTCTCGCTGCTGATACCCGCCGCCGTCTCTGTTCTGGTAGCCGCCCTCACGCTGCTGGTATCCGCCGCCCTCGCGGCTGTCTCTGCGATAGCCATCCCTGTTCTGGTACCCGCCTTCGCGCCTTTGGCCGCCGTCGCGGTCGCCGTTGAACCGGCGCGGTTGGGCGTTGCGCTGGTTGCGCTGCATATTTCCGCCGCGTCCCCTGTCATAACCGCCCGGCCCTCTCCGATTATCCTGCTGCCTGCGGTACTGCTCGTCGGGGGCCACCACAACCCGGCGGTCGCTGCCCTCGCCCACGGAAAAAGAGTTCGCGCCGTCGAATTCCTGCACGGTCGTGTGCACGATCCGGCGGTCATAGGGCGTCATGGGGTGCAGCGTAATGTTGCGGCCATATTTTTTAGCCTTGCCTGCTGAGCCCAGCGCCAGATCGCGCAGGGCTTGCTCGTGCGTTTCGCGGTAGTCGCCCACATTCACGCTGACTTTTTTGTAGTCGTCGCGCCCGCGGCTCACCACAAGGCGGGCCAGGTATTGCAGCGCGTCGAGGGTCTCCCCCCGCCGGCCGATGATGTAACCGTCGTTGCCGCCGCAGTCCAGCGCGAAGCGCACGCCTTCGTCCTCTTCCACGGTGAGCACATTCGCTTCCACGCCCATCAGGCGCAGCACGGTTTTAATGTAGCGCTCGGCCTTGGCGTATTCCGTTTCCTCGTAGTACACCCGGGCCTTCGCCTGCGCGCCGCCAAAAAGCCCAAGGGTCTTCTTGCTTGGCGCCTCCAGGATTTCCGTGGAAATGTCCGCGTCCTGCGGCGCCGCAAGGGCAAGCTTCGCCGCTTCAATGGCAGCCTCAATCGTCGCGCCTGTTCCAATGGCTTCTTTTATCATGGAATTCAACTCCCTTAATCGCCGCAATAACGGCGAAATAATCATGGCTGGTTCATCGCATAGACCTTCTTGCGGCTGTTTTCGCGGCTGCGGCGCACGATGGTTTCCTCCACCAGCACCCGGGCCAGCATTCTCTGCGGCGGGTGCGTCCAATTCAGCACCGCCATCTGGATAAACGCCACAAGGCTCGAAACCGTCCAGTAAATACCGATGCCCGTGGGGAAGCTCAGCGCGAGATACGCCGAAAACAGCGGCATGCCGAAGGACATGCAGCCCATCATCATGGCGTTCTGCTGCTGCTCCGGGTTATGCTTGCGCGTGCGCAAGAAGGTGTAGGCAGAGGTGGCCATGGCGGCCACGCCCGCCAGCACGGGGACGATATAATAAATCCCCTTGCCTTCCTGCGGCGTGGCGCCGAGATTCAGGCCCAAAAAGCGGAACTGGTCCACAAAGCTGACGATTTGGTCATACCATGCCTGGGTAAAGCTGCCTTCCCCGATGACCTCTTTGAACTTTTCGATATGTTCGATGATCATCAGCTGCGTCATCAGGCTGCCCCTGGTCGCCATCGTTCCCGCTGACTCCAGCACATCCGGGGCGTGTTGGTTCAGCACATCCAGAACGGTATCCGGCACGCTCAGCGCATATTTCAGCGGCCTGTAGATGGCCGAAAGCAGGCCGAACATAATCGGGAATTGCAGCAGCATGCCGCCGGAGCAGCCCGCGCTCATGGGGTTATACCCCTCGCGCTTATAGAACTCCTGGGTTTCCTGCTGGATGCGCTGCCGGTCGCCCTTGTATTTCTCCTGGATTTTGCGGACTTTTAATTGCATGCGGGCGTTCTTCGCCTGATTTTTTTGCTGGCTCACGGCCGAGGGCAGCATCAGGACGCGGCAAAAAATCGTGAACAGGATGATCGCCACGCCGTAGTTGCCCACCACGATGAAAATCGCACGCATAATCGGCCCGAACACCACGCCCAGGATATCATAAATGCTGTTAAAAAGCCCCACCGGCCATCCCCCTTTTACAACCTAAATTAGAGTTCCCGATTCCTGTTCTCTGATCCCTGATTCCTGCTTGGTACGGGATCATATCCCCCGGGGAATAAAATGTTGCACCGCAGCACCCGCAGCAGGGCCATAAACCCGCCTTTGAACGCTCCGTGCACCTCAATCGCTTCCATGGCATAGCTCGAGCACGTGGGATAGTACCGGCACATCGGCGGCAAATATGGCGAAATCCGCCGCTTGTAGAAGCGAATAACCGCAAGCATGGCTCTCTTCACCGCCGTAAATCCCCTAACTCTTAATCCCTAACGCCTATCTCCTATTACGCCCAAACGCCGCAGCTGATCTCTCATGACATTTTGGATCTGCGTGCTTTTCATATGCCGGGTTTTGCTCCGGGCCACAAACACGATGTCCCAGTTGCCGGTGAATGG
>Ga0123356_10002372_pt1 | contig 20189 bp, 22 predicted proteins | sample TergutEmb28metaG_2_FD_92546 | JGI IMG/M metagenome (GOLD analysis project Ga0123356, IMG submission 92546) | Embiratermes neotenicus P3 segment gut microbial communities from Petit-Saut dam, French Guiana - Emb289 P3 | ecosystem: Host-associated > Arthropoda: Insects > Digestive system > Gut ... | reverse complement strand
TTACTAAATTTGTCTAACTCTTGTATATTTGCGTTGCTCGATAATCAAAATATTTCTCTATGTGAATATTCTGTATTTTTATTAAAAATATACAGAAAAATTATATTAATTTTGGAGGTTTTCTATGAAAACAATGAAAAGGATTATTTTTTTGGCTTGTGTTTGCTTTTTAATTTTGGGATGCGCTTCAACACCTGGCGGTAAGTATGAAACATTGTTAGTTGGCGTTGTAATTCATGAAGGTAAAAATTTTGGAACTACTTTAGGACTAACAATTGACGGCATCAATAAAGATAATATTGAAATAACAATTTATGAGATTAACAGAAAAAAAAGCTATACGCTAAAGACAAAAGGCGAAGGGATATTCTTTTCTGAAAAACTTCCGGAAGGCACATATCAGTTAAGAAAATTATTTTTAAGAAATACTCTTAATAATGCGTCTGTAACTGTAGCATGGGAAACTCAAAACGATATTAGGTTTGAAGTAGTTAATGGAAAAATAAATAATTTAGGCATTATAAACTGGAATTGTGAAAAGAATGTCAGAAACAGTATCACTTATAACCGTGATCATGATGAAGTAGCAGAACTATTTAAGACAAGGAAAGAATACCAAAATTGGAATGAAAAAGAGTGGTCTAACACAGGCATAAGGCGTATTACAGAATAAAACCTTTTTTTATAACACTTTGCCTCTTTTGCTTGAGCTATGCTAAAAAGTATTAATTTGCTATATTGTACTTACGGAGGCAAAGCATGATTTACAGGGAATTTGGCAATACTGGCAAAAAGGTTTCTTTACTCGGATTCGGCGGGATGCGTTTTAAAAACGTAGATGATCACGATGAATGTGTCCGCTTAATGGTTGCTGCGGCAAAAGGCGGCATTAACTACTTTGACACAGCACCCGGTTACTTTGAAACAAGAAGCGAAACTGTATTTGGCAAGGCTTTTGCAGAAATGAGAAAACAGGGGCTTCCCTACTTCTGCGCAACCAAAACTTTTGAAAGCGACGAAGCAGAAATACGCCGTGAAATAGAAGCGCAGTTGAAACGCCTTAATATCGATTCTATCGATTTTTACCATATCTGGTGTATTTTATCTTTGGAAAACTGGGAAGGCAGAAAAAAAGCAAATATCCTGCAAACTTTTAGAAAATTAAAAGAAGAAGGTTTAATTAAACATATTTGTATTTCCAGCCATTTAATTAAAAACGAAATAAAAGAATTATTAATGGAAGGCATATTCGAAGGCATATTGTTCGGCTACTCCGCCTACAACTATCAGACAAGAAAAGAAGCATTTGACGCCATAAAAGAAAAAAAACTAGGCGCTGTTGTAATGAATCCTCTTGGCGGCGGCGTTATCCCGCAGCACCCTGAACTTTTTAAATTTATCTGCCGTGACGGTGAACCTATATCAGATGCGGCGCTTCGTTTTCTTTGGGATCATCCTGAAATTACAAATACTCTTGTTGGCTTTGATACCATCGAACACTTAAATGATTCTCTTGCCGCAATGGAAAGCTACAAGCCTCGTACATCATCCGAACTGGAAGCTGTAAAAGCAAAAGGAGCTGCGTCATTCGAAGGAATCTGCACAGGCTGCGCATATTGCGATAAATGCCCTGAAGGAATACCTGTTCCTTATTACATGGACACTTACAATCAAAAACTTTTGAATAAAAATTCACAAGATCCAATAGGCGACAGGCTTAAATGGCATTGGGGCTTAGACAGAGCAGGGGCTGGCAAGTGCACAGGCTGCGGTATTTGCGAATCTGCTTGCACCCAGCATTTGGATATAATAAAGCGATTAAAGGAAATTAACGGTTAAGATTCTCGCAGACTTCGAACCGAAGGTTCGGCAAAGGACGCAGAGTTGTAGTTCGATATTTAATATTAACCTTATAAATATTGCTAAATACAGTGATTTTTTATTGTTAAAAGAAAGATTTCGAACAATTACTTGGCGTTCTTTGCGTACTTGGCGACTTGGCGAGAACTCTTTTTACATAATTAATATTTCCAATAATCTATCTTCGTCATCCAATGCGCACATGGAACGTAACCTAGAAAGGCTTTGCAAAAAACTATAACTTGCACGGTTTAAATTATTACGGCTGGATATAAAAAGCGATGTTGCTTCGTTTAAATCGGATACAGAACTTTGCCCCAGGCGATATCTTTCCATTACAAACTCAAAATGTTTTTCTGTATACTCAAGTGACCTTCGCAAAGAAAGAACTGAACCTGCCTGAGTAAACGCATTTGTCAAAGCATTTCCAAGTTCCAGTTCCAAAGAACTTACAGAGTTCTCGTAATCTATAACCGCAGAATCTCTGGCTATCCTGCTTTTTTCCATCCTATTTGATAATACCCAAAAATCAATTGGTATACTTCCTCGGATTGTTACTCCGCCATGATTTGATGAATTAAATCTGTCAGGATATAAAAAGTTTACATCTGTAGAAAAAATAGTCGCGCTGATTGTAGGAGCAAAATCTCTTCTGGATAGCGTATAACTTTTTTCTGCTCTCTGATTATTAAGAGCTGCTTTTGCCAAAGATGGATTATCCCTAATTAAAATATCCCATAATTTTTCGTATAAAGAATCCGCATCTTCATCCGAAATCCCTGCAAGATTCAAAATTGTGTCATCGTAGGAGCTAAAATCGATATATTCAAGCTCTACATTTTCATTAATCCCTGTTAATGTTTTAAATCTTGTCATATTTAATGCAAGGTTGCGTCTTGCCTGATTCCTTGAGTTTTCTCGGGCTTCTTTTTCTGCCAGAGCTTTTAAAAAATCACCCTGATTTATCATTCCGCTTTGCTGGCGTATTTCTGCAATTGTTAATCCTAAAAGCGCTGCCTGTAAAGAAGATTCCTCCGCTTCCAAAGCTGCTTTAGCTTCAAGAACCGCATAATAAACATTATCTATCATATCAAGAACATTAAAGTATTCTGCCTTAGCGTCTTTTCTTACGCTTTCTGTCGCAATAGAACTGATTGCTTTTTGCAGAAAACTTTTACCTCCCTGAAATATTATTTGCGTAATGGAAAACGCAGCCCCGGAAGAAAATGTTTCTATTGGGTTTATAAAATCCCAGTCTCTTAGATAATACATAGATGCTCTATACTCTGCAGAAACCTGCGGCAGCATGGAGTAAAGTTGATTTCGCTCATCAAGTACGCTGCTTCTAATAGACATCTCATATCTTAAAAGAGAACGTGAGGAAGCCAGAGCCAGCTCCCTTGCCTGCTCTAAATTGACAGACTGCGCAAAAACCCCAACACAAGAAAAAAACAAGAAAATTAATATAATAATCCATTTCATAAATTTTACTCCAATATATTACATTTTAAGATTAACCACGGAGTACACGGAGTTTCACGGAGGAATAATAAACTTTCGTTCCTGCAGCGTAGCTTCCAACACAACAAACTCCGTGACCTCCGTGCCTCCGTGTGAAATTCTTTTTAAAATTTTTCATTCGTACCTCAACGCATCTATAGGATACAATTTAGCCGCTTTTAACGCAGGATAATATCCAAATACAACTCCAACAAATGCGGCAAAAAACGTTGCCACTGCTATTATTAACGGATTAATCGATGTAAAAACACCCATTGCGGACATTATATGACACACAAGGAAAGCCAAACCTATTCCAAGAACCCCTCCCATTAGGCTTAATATAATTGACTCTGTAAGGAACTGTAAAAGAATATCTCTCTTTCTTCCTCCTACAGCCATCCTTATGCCTATCTCTCTAGTTCTCTCCGTTACAGATACAAGCATGATATTCATGATACCTATTCCGCCGACCAACAGCGACACTCCTGCAATAGCGGCAAGTAATGTAGTAAGCGTTCTAGATGTTGCAGAAGCCATCTCTATCATATCCGCCTGATTCATAATATCAAAATCTGACTGAGCTCCTTCTGCAATACGGCGGGATTCCCTTAAAATTAACTCCGATTCCTTTTGCGCAGCTTCCATGTATTCCTTACTAACAACACTCATCACTATCATATTTATATTACGGGAATTACTTAGACGAGTAAGAGCTGTGTCTAAAGGAATCATAACAACATCATCTTGATCGTTACCGCCAAAACTAGCTCCTTTGCTTTCCAAAAGACCTATAACATAAAAATAATTAGTTCCTATTCTTATTTGCTGCCCCAAAGCATACTCGGCATTGCCAAAAAGATTCTTTGCTGTTGTTCTTCCCAGAACTGCAGTCCTGCTTCTAAGAACCATATCTTCATCATCAAAGAAAAAACCTGCGTCAACTTTCCAGTTTCTGGCTGTTACAAAATCAGGCTCTACTCCCTGAATTGATACAGAGGCATTACCTTCGCTTCCTGTAACATTTGCATTTGACATTACAACACCCGATATAGCAGCGGCAAAAGAAGATTCTTCCCTTAGTTTTTGAATATCTCTCTTTGTAAAAGCGCTCATACGCATCATTGTCTGCTGTCCGCTGCGGCTAACATTTCGCCTGGGCATTATCTGCAGTAAGTTTGTTCCCATAGCAGTAATTTGAGCTTCTATTACTTTCTGCGAGCCTTCGCCTATAGCAACCATAATTATTACAGAACACACGCCAATAATTACACCCAGCGATGTTAAAAGACTCCTCATGCGATTTCGAAGAATAGAGCGAACACATGTATGTAACAATTGAATCAGATTCATACTAACCTCAATCCAATATAATAACCACGGAGTACTCTAATCCAACACGAATTAGGATAAAGATTTTTAAGCACAGGTTCGTGTGGTTCGTGGTAAAAAAAAATCATATACTCTCCGACAAAAGCGCATGGTCTTTTTTCCATTTATCCAAATCTTCGATAGCGTTTCGCCTTTTTTTTACCTGCACATCAGATACAAGTTCACCGTCTCTTAAAGTAATAATCCGCTTTGTGTAAGCTGCAAGCTCAGGTTCATGAGTAACCATAATGACAGTCTTTCCTCTATCGTTTAGCTCTTGAAAAAGCCCCATTATTTCCAGTGTCATGCCTGTGTCAAGGTTTCCTGTCGGCTCATCTGCAAGAATAAATGCGGGATCGTTTACCATTGCTCTTGCAATTGCCACCCTCTGCTGTTGTCCGCCTGAAAGCTGAGACGGATAATGATCCATACGCTCAGATAGACCTACCCCTGCAAGAGCCGCTTTTGCAAGTTCCTTACGATCCATACTTGAATGTTTTTTTTCATTTTTTTCGATACGGCGGTAATAAAGAGGCAGTTCTACATTTTCAAGCGCTGTGGTTCTTGCCAGCAAATTAAACGACTGAAATACAAAACCTATTTTACGGTTTCGAATGTATGCGAATGTATCAGAATTAGAAGCAGATGTTTCTATACCATCCAAAGAATATGTTCCGTCCGAAGGTTTATCTAAACATCCAAGGATATTCATAAGCGTAGATTTTCCTGAACCAGAAGGTCCCATTACAGAAACAAATTCTCCTGCCTCCGCCGAAAAATCCACACCTCTAAGCGCTCGAACAACAACAGCGTTTTCGCTGTGTTTGCTTTCCATGCGGTATTCACGCTTAATCTTATGCATTTCGATAACGGGCATTAAAGCCTCTCTCTTAAAATCACCTGTATACCTTCAGATTCCTCTGATACAAAAACTTCTGTAGAAAAACCATCACTAATACCTGTTCTAACCTGCATTACATCAAGTTTGCCTTCGCTATTAATAAACCAAAGATTACGCATTACAACGGTTTGAACATTTCGCCCCGCAGAGCCCTGACCTCCGCCCGAAGACTGTCTTCCCCCGCCTCCCATCATTCTTGGACTTGGCTGCGGACCCATCATAAGCTGATTAATTCCCTGGTTAGAATTTTGCCCCTGTCTTTGCGATTGAGCCTGCGTATTCTGCTGGGCTCTGGCATCAATTGCAGCCTGCCTTTGCTCTTCCGGCATATTTGCAAGGCTTGCGTTAAATACCATATCAGAGATTTGGCTTGAGCTAAGATTTGTCGGCTGATAACGCAAAGCGGCATTTGAAACAATCAGGATATTTTCGCTTCGCTCTACAATAAAATCCACAGCGCAGGTCATCCCTGGAAGAAGCGAACCATCTCTATTTTCGACATTAATAATAACGGTGTAAGAAACAACATTATTTGATACAACAGGAATCATGCGGATATTTTCGACAACACCCGAAAACCTGCGCCCCGGAAGGCTTTCCAGCGTAAAACGAACTTCCTGCCCCTTATGAATAGATGTAACATCAAGCTCCCCTACGGCAGCTTCTATCTGCATTTCTCTTAGGTTTTCTGCGATTGTAAAGATACTGCTTGAGTTATTATTGGATGAATCAACGACAGTGTCTCCTACGTTTATATTGCGATCCAGCACAATACCATCGATAGGAGAAGTGATAAAAGCATATTGATTTATTTCTGTCTCTATTACACGTAAATTCGCTTCTGCTACGGCTAGGTCTGCTCTTTGGTTATCAAGTGAGGTTCTGGATGACCTAAGCTCAAACTCTGAGATTAGCTCCCTTTGAGCCAGAATTTCCTGATTCCGATAGGTTATTAATTGTAACTCATAGTTAGCCCTGGCTTTCTGTACCGATGCCTGCTGTTGATCCCTTTGAAGGCGAAGCATATCGGTATTAAGCCTTGCAAGAACATCCCCTCTTTTAACCGTATCGTTATAATCAACATGGACAGATTCAACCTTTCCGCTCATACGCGGCAGGACTTTTACGGTGGCTACAGGGTTTATAGTACCGCTTGAAGAAACTGTGCGCTCCAAAGTACCACGTCTTACTGTGGTAAACTCATAGGATGCAGGTCCTGTCTTTTTTGCCGAACAACCGCTGAGTAACAGGGAAATTACTAATAAAAATAATACTATTTTTCTCATTCCTATATATATTAACAACTCTAACGGAAATAAGTTAACCCCCATTGATATAGATACCAAATTAATGATATTTTTATGTAAGTGTGAGGAAAAAAATGAAATTATTTAATTTAATCAAAAATGCAGGTTTAACTCTTGCAATTCTCTTATTTGTTACGGCAGGGCTTTATGCCTCGCCAAATTCGCCGCGTGGAGCGGATGCTGTTCCTGATCTATACAGTGCGGCTCTAGCTCCTGCCGGCTTTACCACAACAACAGGCGGGGCGCCTGTAAGCGCCATAAACCCTGCACAGGGCGGAGACGCAAGACGCATGATTTTTGACCTAAGCTACCTGGCTATACCGGTTTTTCCAGGAGGCAAGGAAGACAGCGGTTATATGCAGTCTATTTCGGCAGGCGCGCTTTTCCCGACAAAAGCAGGTGTATTCGGCGGTTCTGTAAGATTCATAGGCGGCAGTGATTTTGATTACTTCCCAATTGATTCAACTTTTGGCGGTAATGTTTTTGCCTCTAAAGAAGTATACCCTGGAATGTCCGTTGGAATGGGCTTAAACTTTGGTTTTGGCAGTAACTCAACACTTTCTGGTGATTTGGGCTTTAGATACAATACAGGCGATCTTGCCTTCCTAAAAAACTTTACGCTCGCATTTGTCATGAGAGGTTTGGGTTATAGTTACTTCCCATCCTGGTTTACTCCAATGGCAGGCGTTTCTTTTGACTTAATTTCTATCGAAGGAGCTGAAGGCAAAAAAGACCCGTTTGTTTTAGGATTTGCAGGAGATCTTAGCTTCCCTTCACTTTTCTATCCTAAAAATATCAGCATGATTTTTAAATCAGGGATAAATATGACTATAGCCGAAACTATTACTGTTTCAGCTTCATGGCCAGGAGGCTCAGGGCTTAACGTAAGAGAAATGTCAAATGGTTATGATGAACCAAAAGATAAGTTTGGCAATGGCAAGGGTAATGCATCTTTTCCGATAGTTCCGGCAATAGGCATTACATTTAATTTTGTTATTCCTTCAAGCGGAGAAAGAATTGCAGGCGGACGCCTTCCTTCGGACGGAGATCTTAAAATCAGCGGCGCATACAAACCGCTATACGAAGGTGTTACAGCTATTGGCGGCGGAGTTAGCTGGTATGTTGGCGTTGCCGATACAAAACCTCCTGTAATTGATGTTAAGTATCCTGAAACGGCTTACTTTTCACCAAACAATGACGGTATAAAAGATACACTGGAAATTCCTTTAAGCATTACAGATCAAGGATATGTTGTTTCCTGGTCTGTAGAAATAAAAGATGGAAGCGGAAATGTTGTTCGCGTAGTAGAAAACAAGGAACAGCGGTTTGAACAATTTAACACAAAGGAATTCTTTACCCGTATATTTACATCCAAGAAAGAAATTGATATCCCATCAGTAATTAGCTGGGATGGCATTAAGTCTGACGGACAGCTTGCGGCAGACGGCAATTATTCATTTACAGTTACAGCTACAGATGATTCCGGCAATACAATTACAACGCCTCCTTTTCAAGCTGTGTTAAAGAATGCTCCGCCTACAGTAACCATTATAGCTATGACCGATGCGCAAAAGATATTTGATCCCAAGGGTCAAGGCGGAAATAGTACTGTAACAATAACTCCCCGTGGCTCAACAGAAGACGCCTGGGAAAGCGGTATGTATAACACCTCAGGTCAAAAAATTCGAACATTCGAAAACCAAAGCGGCGCTCCAAGACCTGTTATTTGGGATGGAAGAAATGATTCAGGACAAATTGCCCCTGACGGCGTTTATAGTTTCCGCATAGGAGCTACAGATAAAGCAGGAAACTCTGCAGAAGCGGATATCACAAATATCATCCTTGACTCAAGAGAAGCAGGCGCTTTTGTTACAAGTTCTGTTAACGCAATAAGACCTGCGCAAAATCAAAGTACAAACCTTGTTAACTTTACTGTCCGTCTTTTATTGACTGACGGCATTGATAACTGGAAACTGGATTTAAAAGACGAAACCGGCACAGTACAGCGTTCTTTCACAGGCAGAATAAATGTTCCTGCAACTATTGGCTGGAACGGTCTTACAGAACAAGGTCAAATCCGTGAAGGTTTATATACACCTGAACTTACGGTTAATTACACAAGAGGCGATGTTGTTACAGCTTCCGCTACAAATGTACTTGTAGATATATCAGGACCTGTACTAACTGTTGTTACCACACCTGAATATTTTAGCCCTGATAATGACGGCGTAGATGATGAGTTATTTATACATCTTACCGCGACAGACGCATCTCCAATAGCAAACTGGACTTTTGAGATAAAATCTCCGGAACCGCCTCATGGCACTTTTAGAAAGATCGAAGGCAGAGGCAGTCCGGCTAGCCGCATTGTATGGGATGGCAAGAGCGACAGAGGTGAACTTGTTCAATCTGCGATGTTCTACCCCTATACATATACAGCTACAGACGCGCTTGGTAATTCAAGTTCAGTTGAAGGACGAATTGGTATTGATGTACTTGTAATACGTGAAGGAGATCGTCTAAAAATACAGATTCCATCGATTCAGTTTAGATCGAATGCTGCAGACTTTGACGGACTGCCAAGAGATGTAGTTGACAATAATATGCGAATTATCAGACGTATTGCTCAGATTCTTAATCAATTCCGTGATTACAGAGTAGTTGTAGAAGGTCATGCCAATCCTACATTACCTGTTGGCGCTGCACGTGACCGTGAAGAACCTCAGTTAAAGAGCATAAGCGAAGCCAGAGCTAGAGCAATTGTAGACTTATTGGTTCGAAATGGCGTTACAAGAAGCAGACTTACAGCCGTTGGAGTTGGAGGCACTAATCCTATTGTTCCTTTTGAGGACAGGGATAATTGGTGGAAAAACAGAAGGGTTGAATTCTACCTGATTAAATAGTTAATGACATTCTGCATCGCAGACGTCATTAATTATCGCGCTAGACGACATTAAAACGTCGTCTAGCTCAGCGGTTTACGGTCTACTTGAAAGCGGTCAGACACTACATCCGACTACTAACCTTCGGGTTTAGTAGTCGGACATCGTAAACCGCCATAGTCGGACTCATTTTGACTAGCTATTCTTTTGATTTTTTCTTGGCTTTTTTCTGTTCACGTTTTTCTTTTAAGGACTTCTGAGGGGCTTTTTTTGCCTCTTTTTTGTGTAGTACTTTTTCTGCCATATATTCCTCCCTATGGGCTTTACATAATCTACAAAATAGTATAATAATAGTTTATAAAGATGTCCAGGGGGAAACATGAAGGTATCTGAAGCAGTTACGTTACTGGAAGGGCAATTTTTTACCGGAGAAGAAAAGGCAGACCGTGAAATAGCCTCGGCTTGCGGAGCAGACCTGATGAGCGATGTAATGGCTTTTGTCAAAGACAGAGTTCTCCTTTTAACAGGTCTTGTTAATCCCCAAGTAATACGAACAGCAGAGCTTTTGGATATTCATGCGATAATATTTGTACGTGGAAAAGTACCGGGACGGGATATGATAGAAATGGCTGAAGAATCAGATATTATCCTTGCCGGCACTAAACATCCAATGTTCATATCCTGCGGAAAGCTCTTCGAAGCAGGGCTTAGGACAGGCGGCACCAGAGCCATTTAAGACTCTTCAAACATTCTCTTAGTCTCTTCTTTTGCCTGTTCAACTACAGGTTCATAGTTACCTTTTACAGCGCTCATATGTTGATTATAAAAAGCGACAAATTCCGGATCCTGGAACGGATCTATGCGTATTTCTCTGCCTAATCTCCGTGACAATTCCTCTTCTTTCTGCCTAAGTTTTGGAGCGTACTGCTTGTGAACCATTTGCTCGTACTGAGACGATTCCTGCAAATATTGGGCATATATTTGAGTAAGCTGCTTATACATGGCTTGAAACTCATTGTTTTTGATAATTACCGCAAGACCTTTTCCAAGTTTTTCAATCTTAGCCTCATCTTCCTTAGCGGCAGGCAGACCTATTTGAGTGATAAAAACATCAAAAATACCTTGTTTTAAACTTGATTTTACGGCGGCAGAAGTCTTTTTTATCTCATCTGCAAGATCTATATCCCCGGTTAAATAAGAATTAGCTAACTTCTTGCCCTTCTGCTTTGCTTCATACTGTTCTATGCTGGATTTATCGCCTTTTACGGTTTCAGTCTTTTCCAGGGCGATTTCCAATGCTGTCTTGATTACTCCCATTGTAATGTTTTCCCCTTTAATATAAAATATAAACAATAGATTATTTTTGCAAGAAGGGAAAGAGGGTTAATGAGAGAAGATTCGGATTTTAAGAACATTATTCAGCTGGATTCTGAATTAAACCAAATACAGGACTTTGACCTGCTTTTGGAAAGGATACTCTATGAATCCAGAAGGGTTGTAAGTGCGGACGCAGGCTCTATTTATATAACTGTACCGACAGAACCCGGCGAAGAAGGTCTGGAAAAATTATCAATAAAATATTCCCAAAATGACACTATTCAGAAAAAGCTCCCGCCAGGGCAAAAGATGATTTATTCGATTTTTTCTGTTTTAATAAACGATAAATCCATTTCCGGGTATTGCGCCTTAAAAAGAAACCTTATAAATGTGCCCGATATGTATAACATTCCGCCCGAAGCTCCCTATAAGTTCTATTCAACATACGACACAATCACAGGCTACAAGACCGTATCAAGCTTAACCATTCCGCTTGTCGCTACAGATAAAAGACTTATGGGTGTTATTCAGGTACTTAACTCAAAAGACAATGCCGGAAACATCGTTCCATTTTCATCCGACGACGAACTGCTTCTTACCCATTTTGCGACAAATGCAAGCATGGTTCTTCAAAGAGCATACATCACAAGAGCAATGATTTTACGCATGATTAAAATGTCTGAACTGCGTGACCCAAAGGAAACAGGAACGCACGTAAACCGTGTCGCAGGTTATGCTGTAGACATTTATGACCGCTGGGCTTATCACCATAAAGTTCCTGTAGAAGAAAAAGAAAAATACCGTGATACGCTAAAAATAAGCTCCATGCTGCATGATGTAGGCAAGGTTGCTATTTCCGATTCTATCCTTAAAAAACCTTCTCGCTTTACGCCTGAAGAATACCAAATCATGCAAAACCATACCGTTTATGGAGCTAGCTTGTTTCATGACACAAGCTCTCCTGTAGATCTCCTTGCAAAAGAAATAGCGCTGACGCATCATGAAAACTGGGATGGAACAGGATATCCGGGCTGGATCGATCCAAACACAGGAAGTATTGAAAAGGCGAACGCAGACGGAAAACCTCTTGGCAAAAAAGGCGAAGAAATCCCTCTTGGCGGCAGAATCGTGGCTGTTGCTGACGTATACGATGCTCTATGTTCAAGGCGTGTTTACAAAGAGCCATGGACAGAAAATGATGTATTGCAGGAATTACGCAAGATGTCAGGTTCTAAATTTGATCCTGAGCTTATAGATATTTTCTTTGAAATTCTGCCTAACATCAAGCAGACACAGAACTCTTACCCTGAGGAAGCCGAAGCCTAGTAAGCAGTCTATCCAGGCTGTCTGCAAATGTCTTTAAGTCTTTCTTACTGTAATTTGCAATTCTATCAACCCCTAAACCGCTGTCTGCAAGGCTTACTGTAAAGTTGCGAAGTGATAATAGTTCATTTATATTATTGGCTGTAAACAACCTGCCCCTATCGTCAAAAACAGAAACATCTTTTTCTACAAGACGTTTTGCAAGCGGAACATCTCTTGTTATAACAAGGTCGCCTTTTTCTGATAATTCTACAATTCTGTCGTCTGCGGCATTTTCTGTATTTGGACAAATTTCCATTTGCGCGCTTTTTATAACTCCGTCAATCTCACATTCGCATGGGATAGGATGATTTGCCGCAAATATAATATGAATACCTAGTTTTAAGGCTCTTCGAAGAACAAGATCTCTTGCAGGTCTTGGACAGGAATCAGCATCTATTAAGATTTTCATACATTACCTTATTTTATCTGTTGCAATATAAAGTGAATAATGTCCTTCTATCGCAATTTCTTTGGTATCTTGAGGTATAAAAAATGATTCCCCTTTTTTTAATACTAAACCGCAGGTTTTTATCTCTCCCTTAGTTACAATACATATAGCAGGACCGCACCCATCTAATTTTATTTCACTGCCGTTCCCCTGAATATATGTAAGAGAAAAATCCTTGCAAACCATGGAAGAATTCTTTAAATCGATGGAAATTATATCGGGATAATATGGTTCTGTGTCTACAATCTCTTTAATCCCTGCAGTATCAATATATTTTGATGTAAGACCGCCTCGCATTACATTATCTGAATTGTTCATTAGCTCTATCCCAAAACCGCTTACATAAGAATGCAAAACGCCTGCAGGAATATATATAGCCTGTCCGGGATTAAGTGAAACAAGATTAAGATACAACGGCGAATAAATTGCAGGATCTTGCGGATAAAAAGTTTCCAGGCTTTTAATAAGTTTTAACTGCTCGGGAGAAGCATCATTTACTGATGTAACAATTTCTTCAGGTTTTCTAAACCCAATCATTAATGTAAAAGGAGTAAGAGCGCAAAGCAGTTCGTTTTTGCAGTTTTTATCTTTATAACAGCGCTTTGGGTCGTTTATATCAATACCGGCTTCGGTTTCTTTTTTAAACCCATAATAAGCCTGCCGTTTATTTGGATGCGCTTGTATCGAAAGCGGTTTATCTACTGCAATTAATTTTAAAAGATACTTAAGCTCGCCTGCTATTTCTTTAAGCTCTATTAGATTATCGTCTTCATGCGCAAGCGAAGGAGCGCTATTATTAGTTCCCATCCATACTTCCGCAAACGAAAGACCTTCTTTATTCTCAAATCCCAAAAACTCAGGAATTATATCCTTAGAACCCCAATCGTAGTGTTTAATTTGATTTTTAAGTTTATAGATTTTTTTCATTGCCAAACAGATTCAGCGCTTGTTCAAGTTTTGAAATTAACCTGAGTGTGCGCTCTTCTACTTCCATTTCTTCCAATTGCTTTAATTCATCATCTTCGCTTGCTTCTTTAAACTGCATTTTAATTTTGTTTATTTCATCGCACAGCATAAATCCTGTTAAAATAGCAATATTAAGAGGTTCACTAATACCTGAAATTTTCTGGGTAGCTTCTATAGCAGCCTTGTATTGAACAAGCACCTTTTTTAAATATTCTTCGTCAGCGTCGGCGGTTATAGAGAACGATGTTCCCAGAATATCAAGTTTAAGTTCAGAACGAGAAGCTTCGGCTTGTTGTTCATTGTTCATTAAATATCCTTAAAAGATATCCAGTTCGCCGGCATTTACCTCGGTGTCCTTATCAGCAATTTCAATAAATTCCTGCGAATTTTCATTTTCAGAAGATTTTTCTTTTTTTGCCGCCGGTTTTTTGGCGCTTGATTTTTCTCGATCTACCAGGCTGTTTTCAAATGCTTCTTCAAATTGACTTAGCCTGTCAAGTGCGGCAAGTACGCCATCCTCGATCTTGCCCTGATCTTCTTTAAAGCGCATTACCAGCATCTCAAGTTCATCAAGCCGTTTTTGATTTGCTTCCAGCTTAGAAAGCAAACCGGCTCTCTCGGAAGAGAGAGCCGCATTTTCATCATTTACACGCTGCACATATTCAATCGCCCTGGCGACCCTTGATTCTAAAAGCTGAACTTGCTCAAGGCTTAACATACTTACGCTCTGGCGGCTTGATTTCCAAGCGCAGCTTTGGCTTTTCCTGCAATTGCTTCAAACGCTGTAGGATCTTCGCTGGCAAGATAAGCCAATGATTTACGGTTAATAATAATTCCAGCCTTATCAAGACCTGCAATTAACCTTGAATAAGAGAGCCCGTTAACCCTGCAAGCCGCATTGATTCTGATAATCCAAAGCCTGCGGAAATCGCCCTTTCTGTCTTTTCTGTCGTTGTACGCATAAGCCAAAGATTTGGTAACTGCATCTTTTGCAACTTTAAAGTTAGTACTGCGTCTGCCCCAATAACCTTTGGCCTGTTTTAATATTTTTTTACGATGGTTCTTTCTTTTTGAACCGTCTACTGCTCTTGACATAAATTCCCTCTTTGTTTAACTGTTAAATTCTCAGCCGTAAGGCAGGAGCTGTTTTCTAATTACAGGTACATTATCATCGGATAAGATACCAGCTTTACGCAAGCCACGCTTACGTTTTGTAGATTTTTTTGTCAGTATATGGCGCAGGTTCTGCTTTTTATACTTTACCTTTCCAGTTCCGGTAAAGGAAAAACGCTTTGCCGCGCTCTTTTTAGTTTTCATTTTTGGCATTTGCCACCTCTCTTATGTTTATTTCTTGCCTTTAGGACCTAGTACCATGGACATAAATCTGCCTTCCATTGCAGGCGGTTTGTCCATGACATATTCTCCTTCTATTCTGGATAATACGTCCTTCATAACATCAAAACCAAGTTCTGTATGAGCAAGTTCACGACCTCGGAAACGAATCGTTACTTTTACCTTATTGCCATCGGTTAAGAATTCTTTAATATGCTTTGATTTGAAATCAAGATCGTGGTCATCGATCTTGGGCTGCATTCGGATTTCCTTAAGTTTAAGCAATTTTTGCTTTTTCTTGGAATCCCTAAGCCGCTTCTCATTTTCAAATCTGAACTTGCCGTAATTTAAAATCTTAACAACCGGAGGAACTGCGTTTGGCGCAACCTCTACCAAGTCAAGACCTGCATCTCTTGCAAGTTCAAGCGCTTGTGCAACTGACATAACTCCCTGGTCACCGTCATCCCGGATTAGACGAACTTCCCTGGAACGAATCTGCTCGTTTACACGTAAATCTTTCTCTGCCAACTGGTCTCCTCTTGCTATTCTGAACTATTCTAGCTTTTGTTATTTTATCAAAATCTTGTATTCTTTGTCTAGGGCATTATCATAGTACCTATGCCTTCGTCGGTAAAAAGCTCTATAAGTATGGCATGGGGCAGCCTGCCATCGATAATATGAGCCTTTTTTACCCCTCCATCCAGCGCCATTACGCAGCAATCGGTTTTAGGTATCATTCCTTTGGTGATAATTCCTTCTTTTTTTAAGCCATCCAGCTTAGACCTTTCTATGGATTTAATTAAGCTATTTTCATCCTGAACATCTCGTAAAACACCTCTTACATCTGTCATAAGCACTAGTTTTTCGGCTTCCAGGGCGGCGGCTATTTTTGCGGCGGCAATATCAGCATTAATATTAAGGGCTTTTCCTTCGTCATCTCCAATTCCGTATGCAACTGATGAAATTACAGGGATAATTCCTGAGTTAAGCAATGTGTTTAACATTGATACGTCAACCTGCTCAATTTCTCCAACTAAGCCTAAATCTTCCTTTGTCCGCCTGGCTTTAAGAAGCCCTGAGTCTATTCCGCAAAGCCCTATTGCGTTTCCGCCGTTTTTTTGAATTATGGCTGTTATTTCCTTGTTTACTTTTCCGCAAAGAACCATCTGCACGATATCCATTGTTTCTTCGTCCGTGTATCTAAGTCCGTTTACAAACTTGCTTTCCTTGCCTGTTTTTTTTAGCATTGCTTCAATTTCAGGACCGCCGCCATGAACCAGCACTGTTCTAATCCCGACACATGACATTAGAATTACATCTTCTATTACAGCTCTTTTTAAATCTTCATTAAGCATGGCATTTCCGCCGTATTTTACTACAATTGTTTTTCCGTAGAAATTTTGAATATACGGCAGCGCCTGTATTAAAGTTCCCGCTCTGTCTACATTTGAAACACGCTCATTCATGATCTGTAATCTCCGTTTATTTTAACATAGTCATAAGTAAGGTCGCACCCCCAAACAGATGCTTTTCCGTTTCCTTCTTTAAGACTAATTAATATTTCAATCTCTTCCTGTAAAAGTATCTCTTTTGCTTTCTTTTCGCAAAATGCTATAGGTTTGCCATCTGCAAAAACATCAATTGTTCCGTTTTTACTTTTAAAACTTACTGTTGTTTTTTCAGGCGTAAAATCAGCGCCAGAATATCCCATAGCGCATAACACCCTGCCCCAATTTGCATCCGCTCCAAAACATGCAGCTTTAACAAGGCTTGATGAAGCTACCGATTTTGCAAGTTTTTCCGCAGTATCTTCGCACAAAGCGCCTTTTACAGTTATTGTAACAAGTTTTGTCGCGCCTTCGCCGTCCCTAGCCATTTGTCGTGTAAGACTAACGCATACATATTCTAAAGCTTCGCAGAATTTTTCGTACTCAGGATTTTCTATTGTTAAAGAAGAATTTCCCGCTTCTCCGTTTGCCATGATTAAAACCATATCGTTTGTAGAAGTATCGCCGTCTACTGTAAGACGGTTAAAAGAACGAGCTGTGGCTCTCTTAAGGCTCGCATCCAACGCAGAAGGAATTATTGCCGCATCTGTTGTAATAAAGCTTAGCATTGTTGCGTGTTTTACAGCTTCCATGTTTGGATGAATCATTCCTGAGCCCTTTGTTATAGCTCCAATTCGGACAGTTTTTCCGCCTATTTCTATTTCTACCGCAACTTCCTTTTTGCGTGTATCGGTTGTCATGATAGCTTCAAGCGCGCTATCGTTTCCGATTAAATCGGAGCGAAGACTGGCTTTAAGCGCATCTATGTTTTCTTCTATTTTTTCTATCGGCAGCGGAACGCCTATTACACCTGTAGAAGCTACAGCAACCTCTGATGGAGAAACTAAAACTACATCCGCCGCAAGTTTTGCCATGCGTTTTGCGGCGTTAAGTCCTTCCTGACCTGTGCATGCATTTGCATTTCCTGAATTGGCAATTACAGCTCTTAGTTTTCCGTCTGCTATATTTTCCTGACTTAAAATAACGCTGGCTGCTTTTACTTTATTACTTGTAAACATAGCCGCTGCAGAACAGTAATTCTGAGAATAAATCAGCGCTAAATCTTTTTTTTGCGAAGTGTTTGAATTTAAACCTTGTTTTATTCCGCATCGTATACCGCCGGCTAAAAAACCTTTAGGTGCGCAAACACCGCCGTTAATTTCTGTCACAATTTTCTCCTGCTAAAACAACATAGGAATTGCTTCTAAGCCTGTTTTTTCATCAAAGCCAAAAAGAATATTCATGTTTTGAATCGCCTGCCCTGAAGCTCCCTTAACCATATTATCAATAGCCGTTGCTACTATTAGTGTTGAACCGTTTAAATCTACATGAACAGTTATATCGCAGTAATTTGACTGCCTAACCCTATTGGTTGCAGCGGTTAAACCTTCCGGCAGAACTCTTACAAACGGCTCGGCCTTATAAAAATCTGCGTATATTTTTATATATTCAGCAGTTTTAATTTCTATTTCAGAAGATGTTACACGCCATTTTTCTGATAACGGTATGTAAATAGTACTGAGTATTCCCCTGTTCATGGGAGCTAGATGAGGCGTAAAAATAATTTTAGGCGCAGTAACACCTGCCTGCTCTGCCATTACAGATAGATTTCGCTCTATTTCCGGTGAATGCCTATGGGATGCGATTTTATACGGCGAAACTGAATCGGCGCATTCACTGTAATGAAAAGACCTGGATGGCTCTCTGCCGCCGCCTGAAGTACCTGAAACAGAATCTATAATAATCGGCGCATTGCTGCCAACTACCTTATTAACTAAAGCAGGATATATTCCAAGAGATGCGCCTGTAGGATAACACCCTGGGTTTCCAATAATTAAAGATTCTTTTTTTGCAGCTTCTTTTATCTTCTGCCTGTTTAATTCAGGCAGCCCATATATGGATTTTTTATGTAAATCGGGAAACTGGTATTTTTTGCAATACCATGCATTATATGTTATTTCATCATCATCGAATCTAAAATCGGCGGAAAGATCTATGTAGTGTATATTCCGCTCCTTACAGGCAGCGGCAAACGGTTCGCCAACAGCATGAGGAAGCGCGGCAAAAACCACATCCGAAGAAGCTATAACTTCTTCGGCTTTTAGTAGTTTTAAAGAAACCCTATTAAGAAAATTTGGGTAAATATCTTCAAATTGTTCGCCTTCAAAGCTGACAGAGGAAAGTATTAATTTTTCTACCTTTTGATGCCCTGACAAGAGCCTAACAAGTTCAGCGCCTGCATAACCTGTAGCGCCAATAATACCAACTACCACTTAGGTAACCTCCTTTTGCTTTGTTTCCATAAATTATGCACTTTTACCCATAAATGGTCAATGTTACACTTTACTATCGCAGTTGTTATGGATATACTATGAACATGAAAAGATTACTTATTATATTGACTACTATACTTTTATTCTCAGCTTGCGCTACAAGGGCAAATATTACCGAAGATATGTCTCCTGCTGAACTAATACAGCGAGGGCAGGAAGCTATGGACAGAAACCGTTACAATTTGGCAATTAGATATTATGAAGCCTTGTACGATCAAAACCGTACAAATATCGACCTTATCATAACTGCTGAATATTCAATTGGTTTTATCCATTATAAACAAAGAAAATACGACCTTGCTCGGATGGAATTAAATTCTGTGCTTGCATACTATGACTCGCCAGATGAAGAACTACTTCCTCAGCACTTTAAACGCCTTGCGCAAATTGTTCTGGAAAATCTGGAAGAGAAAGCCTCCAGAAGAAGATCACGGTAAAGCCGTTATTGTATACAAACTAGATCCATAATCTCCCAGAAGCCTTGTTTTATTGTTGTATGGTCTTCCTGTAAATTGATTATTAAGAAAAATTCCTGAAGCTAATGTCCTGCCCTGACATTCATAAGTTTCTACACAGTCTGTAAGCGAAAATATTCTGTTTATCATCCGCAGAATAAAACTATCAGGATTTAATGCAAACGGCAGAAGATGATTTATAAGACCTCCAAAACGCTTTATATATAATTTTTGCGCATGTGTTGTTACACGATAAGATTTCTCGTTTTCTAGCCCGCTTACTCTTAATGTATCTGGCTCTATGCCCGCTCCTGCCTGAAACTGAAAAAATCCTGCTATTGCTTCTTTATCGCTTCTGCAAAGCCAGGTTATTTTATTTTTAAGCCTGTTTGACGGCACTTGCAAACGTTCGAATATTCCATACTGAAATGTTTTTCGGTGTTCTTTATAAAAATTAATTTGATCTTTAATCTCTTTTTTTTCTGCAGGAGAGAGAAATCGTAAATCCAATTCGTAACCTAAACTTCCAAAACATGCCACATTGTATCTTGTAGACAACGGCGTATCACGCAGTGTCTGCTGATGAGGCGCATCTGACACGTGAG
>Ga0123356_10002371_pt1 | contig 20203 bp, 12 predicted proteins | sample TergutEmb28metaG_2_FD_92546 | JGI IMG/M metagenome (GOLD analysis project Ga0123356, IMG submission 92546) | Embiratermes neotenicus P3 segment gut microbial communities from Petit-Saut dam, French Guiana - Emb289 P3 | ecosystem: Host-associated > Arthropoda: Insects > Digestive system > Gut ... | reverse complement strand
TTGGCCGTCGCCTCGGCCCGCGCCTCGCCGCGAACGACCACGCGATCGAATCGCGAACGCGACCCGGTCGGCTTGCCCCGCCTCGACGGTGAGGCCCAGACCGGCGCGCGGTCGTTGACGATCCAGGCCACGTCGAGGCTGGCGCCGGCAAGCGTCTCGCCGTGGAATGACGACGGCTGCGCCGGGACGAGCTGGCGTCGGGCGATCCAGAGCCCGTGCGACGTTCGCACCCAGTGCTCGTCGGGACCGGTCTCTCGTTCGTCGGTCGCACCGACGGCCCAGCCCCCCTCGAGCTGCTGATCCTCGGTTCCCTCGCGTGCGCCCTCGAGCGTACTGAACGCGCTTGCTCCCGCGGGCGCGATGAAAAAGTACCGGTGCTCCAGCCCGTTGACGACCGGAGGCAACGTCGGCACCGAAGCGGCCGCGGGCGACAGCACCGCGTCGTCCGAGCATGTCCAGGCCCACGGGCCGACGAGCCACCATGCTCCCGAGCAGCCAGGCCCTCGCTTCTCTCCGAAAAATGGGAGCGACGCGCCCGTCCGCACGACGCCGCGGCGCGAGCTCGTGCGGCTCGGGCCCGACTGAAGCGTAATCTCTCTTGGCTGCCCGATCTCATCGGTCGCCGCAATGACCGAACGAGCCCAGCTCGGCGGCGGGACTTCGCCCGGCTGCGTCCAGGGCGGAGCAGGTGCCGCGGCGTGTCCGGTCCGCTCCTCTTGCACGAGCACGGCAGACGCGGCGAGCACGAGAGCTCGCGCGACGCGGAGCCCGCGAGAAGCCGGAACGATGCGAACGGGGCGAACGGCGCTCATGCGGTTCACGCGGCCGGTTGGGGAAGGCGCAGCTTGAACATGGCGCCGCGACCGGACGACTGCACGGCAACCGTCCCCCCGTGCTCGTCGACGATCTTCTTCACGATGGCGAGCCCGAGGCCGGTCCCGTCGCGCTTGCCGCTCGTGACGAACGACTGGAAAAGGCGGTGCTCGATCTCGTTCGGAATGCCCGGCCCCGTGTCCGAAAACGAGAGGACGAGCGCGCCGTCGGTCTTGTCCCGCGTGACCTTGATCACGAACTTGCCGCCCCGGTGACCCATCGCCTCGGCGGCGTTTCGGGCGAGATTGTGCACGACGCGCAGGATCTTCCCTTCGTCGAAGCGCGCAGTCCCCCGGTCTTGCACGTCGACCACGAGCTCGACACCTCGCTTGGCGAGGTCTCCCTCGAGCTGCGCGCGCACGTCGTCGAAGAACTTCTGCACGTAGACCTTGCGTACGAAGACGCTCTTTTCGCCCCTCGCGAACTCGAGCACCTCGCGCTGCATCGCTGCGATGTGATCGAATTGTTTGAGGACGAGAGCGCCGTATTTCTTCCGCTCGTTCGCGTTTTTCGACGTCTGCATGAGCTGGACGTAACCGCTGATGACGGTGAGCGGCGTCTTGATATCGTGGATCACGCTCGAAAGCAGGCGCCCAATCGTCGTCAGGCGTTCCTCGCGCTCGCGCGTCTCACGGGAGAGCTGCAAGCGTATCGCCGTCGACGCGTTGGCGCCCACGAGGGCCAGAAGGGCCCGATCCTCGTCGTTGAAAGGCCGCCCGCCGCGCTTGTTGTAGATGGCGACGGCGCCGATGGGCGCGTCTTGATCGCCGGCGAGCGGGACGACGAGCGCCGTCTTGGCGCGGCCGGCGCCGATCCGTTCGTCGAGCGCGTCGTCGCGGCGCGGGTCGCTGTCGGCGGAGCTCGAGACGAGGACCTCGTTCTTCTGGATGGACCAGCCGATGAGCCCCGCGTCGTCGGGATAGGGCAACCGCTTCATCCGCTTGGCGCGGTCGTCGATGACGTAAAGCGCGCCCGAGCGGCTTTCTTGGTCGCGGAGCGCGACCGCGCCCATCCGCGCTTCGCAAGCCCGCATCGCTTCGCCCAGGACGGCGATGAAGAGCTCTTCGAGCGACGACGCGCGCCCCATCGCGCGCTCGAGATCGAAGAGCAGCTTGAGATCGCGGACGCGGTGCTCGAGCTGCTCCTTCGTGTCGAGGAGCTGGATGTTCTTTTGGGTGACCGACATGAACAGGCGCGAATTGTCGATGCTCACCGCGGCCTGCGTGGCGAGCGCCGCCAAGATGTCGGCGTCGTCGTCGGTGAACTCGCCCTCGGTCTTGTTCAGGACCTGGACGACGCCGATCGTGCGCCCGAGGTGATTGCGCATCGGTGCGGCGAGAATCGACCGCGTGCGGTAGCCCGAAATCATGTCCCACTCGGCGCTGAAGCGCGGATCGCGGTACGGGTCGCGCACGTGCAGGAGTTTGCCGGTGCGCGCGACGTAGCCGGCGATCCCGTGGCCGACCTTGAGGCGAATCGAGCGGATGTCCGTGCCGTGGGCGATGCGCGACACGAGCTCGTCGTTCGCTTCGTCGAGGAGGTAGAGAGTCGCGCGGTCGGCCTCGAGCGCCTCGGTAATCTTCAGCAAAATGAGCTCGAGAAGCTCGTCGAGATCGAGCGTGGTGCCGAGCGCGACCCCCACTTCGCGCAGGGCTTTGCTGACGCGAAGCTCGCGCGCAAGCGCGGCTTCGACGTCGGCAAGACGTGCGTCGAACGCGCGAACGGGGTCGGACTTCAGCGGCACGGTCCCATCTTATCAGCGCCCGCGCAGCTCCGGTCAGAGGCAACTTGAAAGCGGCCCGTCTCGGCGGCGACCCCGGCGCTGCGGTGTCGTTTGCGAAGCGTCGGGCTTTCGCGTAGTTTCACGCGTCCCGACATGGGCCGTACGCTTATTGTGACTGCCACGTACAATGAACGGGACAATCTGCCGCGAGCGGTACGGCAACTGCGCGAATCTCTCCCGGTCGCCGACGTTCTCGTCGTCGACGACAACTCGCCCGACGGCACAGGACGCATCGCCGACGAGCTCGCGGCCGCCGACCCGAAGGTGAGCGTCCTCCACCGGCCGGGCAAAATGGGTCTCGGGTCTGCCTACGTGCAGGCATTCACGCGCGGAATGGCCGAAGGCTACGAACGTTTTTTCGAATTCGACGCCGATTTATCGCACGACGCGCGATACCTGCCCGACTTCGTGCGCGCGCTCGACGAGGGATACGACGTCGTCATCGGCTCGCGAAACATCCCTGGTGGAGGTGTGGTCGGCTGGGGCCCGGGGCGGCACCTTCTGTCGAAGGGAGGCAGTCTCTATTCGCGCCTCATTCTCGGGCTCCCAGTGTACGACCTGACGAGCGGATACAAGGCGTACTCGCGCCGCGCGCTCGACGCGATCCGGCTCGGAGACGTGCGGTCGAACGGGTACTCGTTCCAGATCGAGACGACGTATCGCGCCATCTTGCACGGGATGCGTGTCAAGGAGGTCCCGATCCAGTTCGTGGACCGGACCGTCGGGCGCTCGAAGATGAGCCGCACGGTTTTCCTCGAGGCGGTCGGGATGGTCTGGAAGCTGCGGGCCGACGCGCTGCGCGGCAAATTGTGATCAGGCTTCAGGGCTTCCGCCCGTTCAGAGCTTGATTGCAGAAATCACGACGTGCGGATAGGGCAGGACGTCGGGCACCCGCACGATCCGCACCTTGAAACCGAGGTCGGTGAGCATCTCGCCCCATTCACGGTGATGGCGGTACGCGAGCGGCTCGCGAAAGCCCACCATGAGTCGATCGAGCGCCTCCGTGAAGAGAAGGCCGCTCCGGGGCTCCGTGGTGATGTCTTTGACGAGAAGCATCCCGCCCCGCACGAGAAGCCCGCGCAACCGTTCGAGCACCCGCCGCTGGTCATCCTCCGGCAGATGGTGCATCACGTCGAGCACGTATGCGGCGTCGAAGACGCCGCCGATCGTGGCGTCACGCACGTCACCCACCACGAAGGCGTGCTCGCGCATTCCGAGCCGTTCTGCGACCCGACGAGCCATGGCGATTCGCCGGGCGTTCGGGTCGACACCGACGATGCGCCGGCGCGGCTGGGTCTGACCAAAATAACCGGCGAAGAGCCCGAAGCCGCAGCCGACGTCCAAGATCCGCCCTTCGTCGCACAAGAGCAGGTCCATGACGCTCAGCAGCTTCGATCGCAGGATCGAAAAGCGCGCGATCGAATACGCCCGTTCGAGCGGAGGCAGCGCGCGCACGACGTTGGCGATGGCGGCGCGCCCATAGGTCTCGGGCGGGGCGAAGTCACGCCGCGCACCGCCGCTTTGTGGGGCCCATGGCGACCGGGGGGCGTTGCTCGACGCGGGCTGTGGCTCAGCGATGCGCGAGTCGACCACCGGGGCGTTCCTACGCCGCTGTATCGACACCCGTCAAGCCGTCGCGCGCGCCCCGCAAGCCAGCAAGGCGCACACGTTCTTTGCGCCACGCCGGCTGTACGCGCTTTGCGCGCCCGGAGGGATTCGAACCCCCGACCCGTGGCTTCGAAGGCCACTGCTCTATCCAGCTGAGCTACAGGCGCGGCAACGTCTTCGCTACCACGCAGCGCTCAACGAGACCAGCGGACCGTGTTCTGCGTGCTCTGCGCTCCACCCTCCCCGAGGATTTCCCGCCTGCTCTCTCCGACAATCAACCGCTTGTCCGAGCGTGGGGCTCGGAGCGTCGATTCGAAGGAAGCGGCGCGACGGGACTACCTCACCGCCAGACGCAGCTCACTCACGTACTCGCAATCCAGTACCTGATGGCCCCCGCGCGACGGCGCGACCGCTCGCCGTCGACGCGAGCAGCACGTCATTCAGCCGGGCTCGCGCCGGCGTCGAGAACCGCACCCGACTTGCTAGCCGGAGCCTCCACACGCGTTGTGGCTTCGCGGGCTGCTTGCAGCGCGCGATTGCGCCCACGGGCCTGCCCGCCGGCGCGTCCTATGGCCGCCATGTGCGCGCGGTCACGGCTCACGACCTCGCCACCCTTGCGACCCGCAACGCGAGCCTCATCGGGGGTGAACTCGTGGGCGCGGCCTTGCGCGTGCGCGGCCTTGCCTCCCTTACTCGCAATCTCGCGTTGCTTGCCGATATCCATGGAAGCAAAGCCACGATTGCTCTTCGGTCGCTCGGAGTTGTTCTGCGTCGTCATCGTCTTTCTCTCCTTCGATCCAGACTGGGTCAATGGCCACGGCCCCCGGGGCAGACACGGGCGGCAGCGCGAACGCTTTGTGCGGTCGCACCGATATTTCGTTTCGCGGCAGCTCCGCGAACCGATACGCCCGGCGGCTACCCCGAAGGCGCGAACGACTTTTAAGAAAGCTTCGTCACACGCCAACGCGCCAAGGTGGGAACTGTGGTTCGGTGATATTTGGTCTCCGCCGACGCGGTGCCCCACATTGCAGTGCTCGTGCCCCCGGGGCAAAGCTCGGCAAGGCCGCGAAATGACGGAACGAATGACGGGCCCGGCCATTTGCGCCACGTGGCGGAATGCCACGTTGGGGCGTATCCGTCCTGCCCGCTGAAATCCACTGCATGACTCCGCTGCAATGCGCAGATGGGAGGAAGGAACGAAATACGCAGTATTGCAGTGGAAATGGCGAGCGTGGCCTGTGACCAAAACCCCCCATCAACCTGTGGAAAGGCTGTTGGACCTCAGCCTCTTGTCACCGCCGCGCCACAGCGGACGGGGCTTAATCTGGCTTGCGGTCAGAACTCGACGGCGAGACCGAAGGTCCAGCTCGTTCCGCCGACGCGCAGCGCATGGCTCTGAATGCCGAGCCCGTCGAGATCCTCGCGCGTCCATTCGCCGAAGATGTACGTCCCGTTCACACCCATCGCGTCGTCGAACCCGCGCGCGGCGTACGCGTCGAGCGGGTTCAGGTTGATGGCGAGCCCGAGGGCGACGTGAGAACCGAGCGAATGGCCCGCTCCGGAGACGCCGTCGGCGTGAGAGGTCCCGAGGGTGTTCGACGCCCGCCAGAGGGCGTATCCCAAACCGGCTTTGACGTACGGAACGAGCGGAACACCGAACGCGCGCCAAAGGACGTCGACGCGCAGGACACCGACGAGGTCGAACGGGATGATCGTGAGGCTGGTCGTCTCGCCCGATGGCAGGCCGGTCGACGTGACGACCGCGGGGCGGCTGATCGAAGCGAAGCCGACGCCGAGGCCCGGCCCAAAGGATCCGACGTACGGGATACGCAGGGCTTGCCAATCGAGCTCCAGGCTGACGAGCAAGCGCGGCGCGGTTCCGAAGACCTGCTTGTAGGGAGCGCCGTGCAGCGAGTGATCGGAGTCAACGGCCGGATTGAGAAGGCCGAAGCGGAGCTCCGCGGCGAAGTTTTGCGGCGACTCGTAGTGACCGCGGCCCGAGATCCCGGCGAGCGGGTCGGACCGGCGTTCCTGCGCGAATGCCGGCGACGTCGCCGAAAGGAGACACACGATCGCGGCGCCGGCCAAGCCGAACGCGGGGAGCTCGCGGGGAAGGGCGCTCACGCCAAGTACCGCCCGGCGGGAGCTTGAGACTTCCGCCGCTGTGCGAGGTCGTCGTGGACGAAGCGGTCCGCCGTCGCGAACATGGCGATCACGTTCTCGACTCAGCACGGCGTGTGCCACCAAGAATTTCCCGCGTCTTCGTCGCGCGCGGGTGCTTTTTAGCGCACGCGCCGGTCAACGTGTCAGCCCGCACCGATGCGCGCGCGGCCTTTGCTGACAAAGTGACAGGCGGAGCTTACCCGGCGCGGCGGCGCGGATTGCGCTAAACCGCGCGGAGGATCCGACGCGATGCACCTGATTCCCACGCACCGAGGCCGCCCCTCCGACGACCCGATCTTCACGGCACATCAAGAGGCCACGCGGCGCAAGGCGCGGGGGGAGCCTATCGTCGACGCCACGATCGGCGTTCTGCTCGACGACGACGGTCGCCTCGCCGTGTTGCCTACCGCGGTGCGCATCGTCAGCGAAGTTCCGGCGCTCGAGTGGGCGACGTACGCTCCCATCGCGGGAACGCCCGAGTTTCGGCGTGCGGTCATCGACGAGCTCTTGGCCGGTGCGCCGGCGCTCCGGGAGAACGCCTTGGCCGTCGCGACTCCGGGGGGCTCGGGCGCGCTGCGGCACTGCGTCGCCAACTTCCTCGAGGCCGGGCAGGCCGCGCTGACGACGAGCTGGTACTGGGCGCCGTACCGGACGTTGTGCGACGAATCGGACCGCTCGCTCGACACATTCACGATGTTCGCGCGGGGCGGAGCCAATCGCCTCGACGTCGACGCTCTCGACGCGGCCGTCGCGCGGCATCTCGCAACCCAGGGGCGGGCGCTCCTCTTCGTCAATGACCCCGCGCACAACCCCACGGGGTACTCGATGACCGATGACGAGTGGGGCGCGGTCGTCGACCGCCTCGCGGCACGCGCGTCCGAGGGGCCGATCACCTTGGTGGTCGATTGCGCGTACATGCTCTACGGGCCGCGCGAGCCCGGGCGGGTGGCCGCGGCGCTGCAGCCGCTCGCCGGCAAGGTGCCCGTGCTCTTCGCCTGGAGCGCGAGCAAATCGTACACGCACTACGGCCTGCGCATCGGGGCGCTCGTCGCCTGCGTCGCCGACCCGCGGGAGCGCGCCATGGTCGAGTCGGCGTTCAGTTATTCGTGCCGGGGCACCTGGTCCAACTGCAACCGCGGTGGCCAGGCCGCCATTACGCGTCTTCTGACCGACCCGGCAGCGGCCGGCGCCTGCAATTCCGAGCGCGAAGCGCTCAAGACGTCGCTGCGTGCGCGCGTCGACGCATTCAACGCGCTCGCACAGCGCCGCGGCCTCTCGTACCCGCGCTACGACGGTGGCTTTTTCGTAACGGTCTTTCACGACGACGCGCTCGCAAAAGCCGCGCAAATGCAAGAGCACGGCGTCTTCGTGGTTCCGCAGGTTTTGCCCGAAGGCGGCGGCGCGTTGCGCGTGGCGCTCTGCGCCGTAGCGAGCCGGGACATCCCGAGATTGGTCGACGCGCTGGCCTGAACGCCAGCGCTGGGCGGAGAAACGAGGGCCTAGGGCCCGGGCGCCCGCGCGGTCTCGAGCTTGGCTCGCAAGGCTCCGGATGCGTCGAGGGCGGAAAGCTCGTCGTAACCACCGATCGGCTCGGGACCGATGAAAATCTGCGGCACCGTCCTTCGGCCGGTGGTCTCGACGAGCCAGGCGCGCTTTTGGGGGTCGGCCGTCACGTCAATCTCGTCGTAGGCGATCCCTCGCGTTTGCAGCAGGCGCTTGGCCGCGATGCAATAGGGGCAGACGCGGGTCGTGTAGATGGTCACGTCGGCAGGCATGAGTTCCTCGCGTGCTAACTTTCCACGACGATGGCCGCGGAGCAAACCATCCACCTCGACCGCTACGCCGCCGACGCGAAGGCCCTCGTCGCCGGGGCGCAGAGCCTGGCCGACGATCGCAGACACGCGCAAGTCGAGCCGATTCACCTTCTCGCTCGAGCGATCGAACGCGATCGGGGCGTTCAAGAGGTGTTCCGCCGCGCCGGCGCCGACCCGGCTGACGTCTCGGTCGAAGCCGAATCGGCCCTCGTGCGGATGAACAAGACGACGGGGGGGCTCGCATACCTCTCGAACGCGATGCTTGCGCTGCTCGCGCGAGCCGAGAAAGAGGCCGGCGTAAGCACGGTCGAGGTCGAGCACCTCTTGAATGCGCTCTCGCAGGAGATCCGCGGGGCGGCCGCCGTGGTGATGCAGGCGTTCGGGCTCGGGCCTGGCAGCTTGCGGCCGCACATGGGGGCGCTCAAGAGCGTCCCGCGCGAGGTGGCGACCGCCGGTGCCAGCGTGGGCAACAATGGGGACGTCCTGTCGCGCTTCACGCACGACCTGGTCGATCGCGCTCGCCGCGGCGGCTTCGACCCGGTCATCGGGCGCGACGTCGAGGTGCGCCGGCTGGTGCAGATCCTGGAACGACGACAGAAGAATCACCCGCTGCTCGTCGGCGAAGCGGGCGTTGGCAAAACGGCCATCGTCGGCGCGCTGGCGATGCGCCTCGCGGCCGGCGACGTTCCGGAGACGCTCGCGAAGCTCAGCCTGCTCGAGCTCGAGACCGGACTGCTCGTCGCCGGAGCCAAGTTAAGGGGTGAGATCGAAGAGCGCCTCCGCCAGCTTCTCGCGGCGCTCAGGTCGGGTACGAAAGACACGCTGCTCTACATCAGCGGGATCGACTCGCTCCTCGGCCAGGGCGCCGCGGGGAGCGGCGTGGGCGATTTGCTCAAGCCGATGCTCGGGCGCGGCGAGATCCGCATCTTGGCGTCGACCACGATCGACGGCGCGCGTAAGATGCAGGAGCGCGACCCGGGGCTCTTGCGGCGCTTCAGCGTGCTCACCATCGAAGCGCCGTCGATCGACCCGGCAACCGAAATCCTGCGCGGCATCGCGTCGAAATACGAGGCGCATCACAAGGTGCAGATTGGCGAGGGCGCCATCGTCGCCGCCGTCCGGTTGGCCAAAAGATACCTCCAAGATCGGGCGCTGCCGGATGCGGCGATCGATCTTCTCGACGAGACGGCCGCGAGAAAGCGCGTCGAGATCGACGGCGTGCCGGCCAAGGTCGACGAGGCGATCCGACGGCTCGCGTCGCTCAAGGCGCAGGTGGCGTCGCTCGCAGGCGATGCCGACGCGATGAGCGTGAAGACGCGCGAGCGTCTCGAACGCGAGATCCGCGACCTCGAGCCGACCGTGAGCGAGATGCGCGCGCGCCTCGATTCGCGGCGCGGTGCGATGGCGGCGCTGGCCGCGCTCAGGACCGAGGGCGAGCGCCTGCGCGGCGAGATCGCCCAGGCGCGCGAGAGACAGGATTTCGCGCGGCTCGGCGAGCTGGAGCACGTGCAGATGCCCGACGTGCAGCGGCGCCTCGAGGCGGCGGAAGCCGCCGTGGGGCGCGAGGTGGGTGGCGGCTCCACCTTCGTCACCGAGGAAGACGTGGCGGTCGTTCTCGGCGATTGGACCGGCATCCCGATCAGCAAGATGCTCGAGGCCGAGAGCGAAAAGCTTCTCAAGATGGAGTCGCGCCTTTCGGAGCGCGTCGTCGGCCAGCCCGAGGCGGTGCGCGCCGTCTCGCGCGCCGTGCGCAGGGGCCGCGTCGGCCTGCGCGACCCGGGCAAGCCCATCGGGTCGTTCCTCTTTCTCGGCCCGAGCGGTGTCGGCAAGACGGAGCTCGCCAAGGCGCTCGCCGAATTCCTGTTCGACGACGAGCAATCGATGACGCGCCTCGACATGAGCGAGTTCATGGAGAAGCACATGGCGCAGCGGCTCGTGGGTGCGCCGCCGGGGTACGTCGACAGCGAAGAAGGCGGGTACCTGACCGAGGCCGTGCGGCGCCGGCCGTACAGCGTGCTCCTCTTCGACGAGGTCGAGAAGGCACACTCCGACGTGTTCAATCTCCTTCTCCAAGTGCTCGACGACGGGCGGCTGACCGATGGTCGCGGCCGCACGGCCAACTTTTCGAACACGGTCGTCATCATGACGAGCAACATCGGTAGCAAGCGCTTGCTCGACACCGACCCGAAGCTTTTCGAGACGCCGGAGGGCGTCGAAGCGCTCCGCGACGTGCTGCAAGAAGAGCTCCGGGCATTTCTTCGTCCGGAGTTCTTGAACCGGATCGATGACGTCGTGCTTTTTTGCCCTCTGTCGAAGGCGGACCTGCGAGGTATCGTCGACATCCAGCTTCGCCGCCTCGAGAAGCTGATTGGTGACCGCGAGCTCAAAATGCAGCTCACTGAAAGCGCAAAGGACAAGCTCGTCGAGCTCGGGTACGAGCCGGCGTTCGGGGCGCGCCCGCTCAAGCGGGCCATTTTGAAGAAGCTGCAGGATCCGCTCGCCGAGGAGATTCTTCGCGGCGGGTACCCGCCTTCGAGCGTCATCAAGGTCGACATGTCGGGCGACGAGTTCACGTTCGCCAAGGGCTGACGGGCGCCCCTTCGCATGCACGCTCATCTCATCGGGGTCTCTGGAACAGGAATGGGGGCGCTCGCGGCCCTTTTGCGCGAGGCGGGCGACGACGTGAGCGGGTCGGACGTCGCGTTCGACCCGCCGATCGGCCCGACGCTCACCGCGATCGGCGTCGAGTGCCTGCGCGGATACAGCGCAGAGCACCTCGAGCGCCGTCCGGACCTGGTCGTCGTGGGCAACGCCAACCGCCGCGACAATCCCGAAGCGCTCGCCACCGAACAGCTCGGCCTGCGGCGGGTGTCGATGTCCGGGATACTCCGCGAGCGTTTCCTCGCGCGGCGCCGTCCGCTCGTCGTCACCGGAACGCACGGCAAGACGACGACCTCGTCGATGTGCGCCTGGGTGCTTTCGCGAGCGGGGCTCGAGCCCGGGTGGTTCATCGGCGGGCTTCCCAAAGGCCTCTCCGGCGGAGCGGCCATCGGCGCGACGCAGATCCGTCCGGGCAGCGGGCGCACCCCTTTCGTCGTCGAGGGCGACGAGTACGACGACGTGTACTGGCACAAGCAACCGAAGTTTCTCGACTACGTCGGCGTCGCCGGCGACGAGGTCGTGATCGTCACGAGCATCGAGCACGACCACGTCGACGTCTATCCCACGGCAGCCGCGTACGAAGGCGCCTTCCGCGAGCTCCTTCGCCGCGTTTCCCCCGGGGGCCTCGTCGTGTGCGACGCGCGCGACCCCGTCGCACGAGCGCTAACCCGGGCCGAGGCGCGCGCGCGCATCGCCTACTACGCGCTCGACGGAGACGACACGGGAGACGTGACGCCGACCTGGCTCGCCGCGCCCGTAGCCTCCGCGGGCGAAGACATGCAGTCGTTCGACCTCTACGCGGCAGGCGTCGCGTGCGGGCGATACGCGCTGCGAGTACCCGGGCGCCACAACGTGCGCAACGCCGTCGCGACCGTCGCCGCTTGCGCCGAGGGCTTCGGCGTGAGCGAGCGCGATGCGCGCGCTCACCTCGCTACGTTTCGCGGCGTCGCGCGGAGGCAAGACCTCCTCGGCGAGCCGGGCGGAGTCCGCGTCTATGACGACTTCGCGCATCATCCGACGGCGGTCGACGAGACGCTCCGCGCCCTCCGCGCTCGCCACCCGAGCGGCGCCCTGTGGGTCGCGTTCGAGCCGCGCAGCGCGACCGCGTGCCGCAAGCTGCACCAAGAAGCTTACGTCCGCGCGTTCGACGTTGCAGATCACGTGCTCCTCGCGCCGGTCGGGCGTGCGTCGATCGCCGAGAACGAGCGGCTCGACGTCGGTCTGCTCGCGCGAACGATCGGGAGTCGCGCCGAGGCGGCGGCGAGCGCAGACGCCATCGTGGAGCGAATCGCCGCCGGGGCGCGCGCCGGCGATACGGTCGCCATCTTGTCGAATGGGTCGTTCGGCGGCATTCACCAGAAGCTCTTGGACCGATTGAAAGGACGCTCGCCTTGACCGACGTGAACATGGATCGCGCGGCTCTCCTCGCGCTCGCGCTCGACGCCGCGCGGGCCGGGGCCGCGCTCGCCCTGGGCGGCTGGCGCAAGCACCCTGCGTCGACCCACAAGGGCCGAATCGATCTCGTGACGCAGTTCGACCTCGACAGCGAGGCGCTCCTGCGCAGCCGCCTCGCCGCAGCGGGATTGCCGGTCGTCGGCGAGGAGAACGGCGGCGAGCGGGCGCGCGACCCCGAGGTGCCCACGTGGTACGTCGATCCGATCGATGGGACGACGAACTTCGTTCACGGTCACCCGTTCTGGTGCGTATCGGTCGGGCTCACGCTCCGCGGGCGTCCGGTGCTCGGGGCGGTCGTGGCGCCGTCGCTTGGCGTCGAGTGGGCGGCGGTCGTGGGCGATCGCCCGCACCGCGCCGGCCAACCGTGCGCGGTGAGCGACGTCACGCGAATCGACGACGCCCTTCTGGCGACCGGCTTTCCGTATGACCGGCACACGAGCGAAGACAACAACTTCGACGCGTTCGTCGCCATCAAAAAGCGCTGCCAGGCCGTCCGGCGGTGCGGCTCGGCGGCCCTCGACCTTTGCCTGGTGGCCGATGGCACCTACGACGGCTACTGGGAGAAGAAGGTCAAGCCGTGGGATGTGGCGGCCGGCAGCGCCATCGTGTTGGCCGCCGGCGGGCGCGTGACCAACTACGCCGGCGAACCGATGGAAGTCACGCAGGGTGACGTCGTCGCGACCAACGGGCGAATCCACGATGCGCTGCTTTCAGGGTTGAAGGCGATCACGACGCACACGTGACCAGCAGCTACGAGGCCGACTCGCGCGGCGAGCTCGCCGGCTCGGCATGGGCGGCTTCGAGCCTGCGGAGCGCCGTGTCACACTCCTCCACGACGTGCCGGTACCCGGCGAGCGCAGCCGACGCCGCGACGCGCCGATACTCGGCTCGCGCATCTTCGGCTCGCCCTTGGCGGTGAAACCAGCGTGCCAATAGCAGCCGCCCGCCGAGCACGTCGAAGACGAAACTCTTGCTCTCCGCGTACGAAATCCCCTGGGCGAGGAGGCGCTCGGTCTCACCCGACCCTTGCAGACCCTCGAAGAACGCGACGTACATCCGGTTGAAGTTCGACAAGCGCTCGTAGCCATTCTCCCGGCACAGCTCGAGCGACTCGCGGATCGCCGCGTACGCGCGCGGCGTGTCGTCCAACTTGAGCAGCGCGCTCCCGAGCACGTGCAGGTTCATCATGACATCGTAGGTGAGCCCCATTTCGCGGCTCATGTCGATCGCCATCTCGCTGTGAAGCACCGCCGAGCGAGCGTCGCCGGTGAGCTGATCGACGAGCGCGCGCGTCTTCACACGCTCGACCGCGGCCATGCGATCGTCCGGCAAGAACAACTCGGCCTCGCTCAACTTGGCGATGGCCGACGCGCGATCGCCGGCCCCCGCCCGGGCCGTCGCCAAGTGGAGCGCGACGCGGTGCTTTTCGCGGTCGTCGCTGACCGCCGGGAGCACGTGGCGCACTTCTTCGAGGACCTCGAGCGCCCGCCGGACGTCGCCTTGGTTGATCGCGAGATCGGCGGCCGCGATGAGCACCGGCGCGACGAGGCGCGGGTCGGTCCCGGCCATCGCCCGCGCGTCGATCAATCTCCGACGCGCTTCGTCGATGTGTTGCACCGCAGCCAGGATTTGCCCGGCCGCCACGTGCGCGCGCACCCGGGTCTCCCGCCCCGCGGCTTGATCCACCCGGTCGAGAACGCGCCGGCACAGCTCGGCCGCGTCGGGCGCCGAGCGGACCACCCGAACGGCGGCGGCAAAGTCGGCCAGCCAACCGGTGATCTCATCGGGCGTACGCCGCCCCAGGTCGGCGAGCGCGACGGCCCGCGCGTAGTCTCTTGCGGCCGCTTCGAGCTGGCGCGTTTCGAGGCGGCGCTCGCCGCTCTTTGCGAAGTACGTCGCCGCGCGCTCTCGATCGCCGGCCTCGTACAGGTGTGCCGCGATTCGCGACGCCTGCTCCGAGGCGCGCGGTCCGAGCGCAACCTCGAGCGCCTGGCCGGCCGCGGCGTGCATCTTGCGCGCGGAGTCGGGCGTGAGCGCGTCGGCGACGATTTCGGGCACGAGGGGCGAGATGAACCGGAGCTCGCTCGGACCCCGGTCGACCACGAAGTCGTGCGCCTTGAGCGCGGCCACCGAGCGCTCGAGCGCCGGCATCGGCTGGCCGAGCATCGTCGAGAGCACCGTGACGTCGACCGGATCGCCGAGGATCGCCGCGGCCTGGAGCGTCGCGCGGTCGGCGCTCGCCAGCCGGGCCACCCGCGATGCGACCAGCCCGCGCAACGTCTTCGGAAGCGACAGCTCTTGGCCGAGCAGGTTCATCGCGATGACCTGACGGTCGACGACCGTCACGGCGCCGGCGTCGACGAGACCCTTGATGACTTCTTCGACGAACAGCGGGTGACCGCCCGCACGCGAGCGCACGAATCGAAGCAGGTCGTCGGAGACCGTGTCGACTCCGAGCCGGAACGCGATGAGGCGCTCGATCTCCGCGGGGGCGAAGTCCCCGAGGTCGAGCACGACGTGCCCGGCCGCCTTTTCGAACGGATGGGAGAACCCCGCCCGGGCCGCGAACGCAAAGACGAGCCGCGCCTGCCGAAGGCGGCGGAGCACGTCGTCGAGGAGCGCGATGCTCTCGTCGTCCATGGCGTGCGCCACGTCCCACGCAAACGTGTGGGGCCGGTCTTCGCAGAGGCTCTGCACCATGCGCGCGAAAGCCTGCCGGAGCGGCGCGTTACCATCACCGCTGCTGCCGCCGGGCATGCTCGCGCCGAGCACCGTGAGAACCGCGTGGACCTCGTCGGCCTGAAGGCCGAGCGCGCGCAGCCGCGGCTGCACCGCGAGGATGCGGTCGTTCGCGTCGCCCTCGTTCGTCCCGCAGAGCACCTGGAGCATGCTGACGATGCCCGAGAGCGGGAAATCAGCACCACGCGGCGGGCACGTCGCGACATGGAAGCCGACGTTGTAGCCGCCTTTACGGAGCCGGCGCTCGACCTCGTAGAGCAGGCGGGTCTTGCCGATGCCGTTGTCGCCACGGATGGTGAGCACGCGCGCCGACCGTTTCGTCGCCGCGGCGAGCACCTCGCCGATCCGCCGCAGCTCGTCTTTGCGCCCGACGAAGCGCCCGAGCGACTCGGCGGGCATTCGCGTGTCCTTGACGAGAACGCACGCCACGTTGGCGGGTAAGTCGCCATCGGCCATCGGTTCGAACTCGAAGAGCTCGCGCACGTGGCGCATGGCGTGCGTGCTCATCGCGGCGCGACCCTCCCGCGCGCGGGCGAGGTCGCGGGCGACATCGAGCAGCGCGCCGATCCGATCGTCGTCCGCAGGCTCGCCGGCGCGGGTAACGTGAATCCGGCCTATGTGCAGCCCGGCGCTCGGCGGGCGCTCAGCGTCGAGGCTGCGCAGGGCGACGAGAGCAGAGCGCGTGGCCATCTCGGTGTCGCGGCCGTCGGGGTCGGCGAGGCCGAAGACGGCACCGATCTGCCCCGCTTCGCGTCGCAAGAGCCGCCCGCCCCATCGCTCGAAAATCCCCGCTGCGCGTTCGATCACCGCGCCCGACGCGTCGCGGGGCAGCTCCAAGACGAGCACCGTCACGTCGCGGCGCTCCCCCATTTCAGGCGCACGGTCCATGACGACGAGGCGCGTCGCGCTGCTCCGAACGTTCGGCGCGCGACGTGACGACGGGATCTCGACGGGCGTGCGCTCGGCGCGCGGGTTGGCCGTCTCGGGCTCGAGCAAAGCGTCGCGCACGGCGCCGCCTGCGGTGTCGCTCGCGTCGCGAAAACGCGCGAGAAACTCGGCGAGCTCGTGGGCCCCGTAGCGGCTCCCCTGGGTATAAAGAAGCGCGAGGAGCGCCTCGTACATCCGGCCCGCGTCGGGGTATCGGGCGGCCGGCGACTTGGCCATTGCCGTCTTCAGGATGGTGGCCAGCTCGGGCGGGACATCTGGGCGGAGCAGCTCGACGGGCGGATACTCGCCGGCCTGCACGCGCCGGAGTGTTTCGAAGGTCGTCGGCGCCGCGAACGGGTTGACCCCCGCGACGCACTCGTAGAGCACCGTACCGACGGAGAAGAGATCACTCCGGGAGTCGACCGCGTCGCCGCGCGCTTGCTCCGGGCTCATGTAACCGAACTTGCCTTGCAGAGCGCGGGTGTGGCTGTCGTCTCGTCCGGCGCGATCGAGCACCCCGCGCGCCTTGGCGATTCCGAAATCCGTGACTTTGACCTCGCCCTCGAACGACAGCAGCACGTTTTGAGGAGAGACGTCGCGATGGACGATCCCGAGCGGGCGCATCTGCTCGTCTCGACGCCGATGCGCGTGATCAAGCCCCTTGGCCACCTCCGCCGCCACGTACGCGCCAAGCTGAATGGGCAGCGTGAGCTGGCTCCGGCGCGACCGCGCGAGGACGCTCGCGAGGTCGAGACCGTGCACGAACTCCATCGCCATGAAGTACGCGTCGGCCGACGGCGCGCCGCCCGCATCTCCCCACGATGCCTTGCCTAGATCGAAGACCTGGACGATGTTCGCGTGCGAGAGGCGAACCGCGAGCTTTGCCTCGTGGATGAACATGTCCACGAACTCTTGGCTCCGCGCGAGCTCGGGCAAGATCCGTTTGATGACGAGAACCTTCTCGAAGCCTTCGACGCCATAGCTCTTGGCCTTGAAAACTTCCGCCATCCCGCCCTGCCCGAGTCTCTCGAGCAGCCGATAGCGACCGAATGCTGCGTTCACTCGCCGCGGAGACGCTACCATCTCCGTCTCGCCCGCGCGAGAGCGAGCACGGGTCGGGCCAGTGCCACCCGGCGCTGGTTGCGTTCTATGGCGCGGGTGGCGGCGGTAAGCGCGAAGCCGCGACGCCCGGGAATGGTGGCGGCGCGACCGCGTGCCGCACGATGTAAATCGGGTTGGTGAACGCGAGGGGAGGAACGGGCATGAATGGCAAGACGTCGTCCATGCGCCGCTCGCCCCGCACGACGACCATGACCCAGCCGTTCGCGTCCGGCGTGGACGTCGGCGACACTTCGAGGTCCTGATCGAAACGAATGGTCCGATCTTGCGCCTCGGCGACCGTTCCCGGCTCGGGCCCGATTGCCGTGGGCCGAGACGGAACGTTGAACGACTGCGCGATCCGCGTTCCCCCGCCGACCTCGCCCACGACCACGTCGACGCGCGTAACGTCGATCCAGGGAGCGGCCCGCACTCTCAGGTGACCGCGTACCTGGTTGTCGAGCGTTTGGGCTTCATCTCCCGGATGTACACCGCCGAGCTCGAGCTCGACGATGGGTCCGCACGTCACGACGGCATGGCCCTTTTTGATGTTCGCCACCACCACGTGCGGGTCGACGGGCTTGGAGTCCCCGTCGGGGGTCGCGTCTGGATCGACCATGACCATCGTGCGGGGATAACCAGCCCAATGAAACTGGATGCGGTGCGAGTCGCTGCTGCCGGTCGCGGCATAGCGCCAGCCGAAATCGAGGAGCGCCCAATAATCGCGAAGAACCTGGTCGACCCGGTCGGGGAACTCGCTGTCGTAGCCGTTGAAGACTTCGATGCCGTCGAAATCCACACGGTTGTGAACGTGGGAGCGGGGGCTCTTCGGGTCGAATCCGATGTTGTTGAAATACCCGATTCCCTTCGGCAGCCGCGGGTGGTTCAGCTGGAAGTAACGGGTCGGGTCACCGCGCACGGCCCGGAAGATGGCGGCCATCGTGGTGTGCTTGAAGGGCGGAACGGGCTGGCCGAGCGGGTACGGGAACACCCCGAAGTGCCCGAAGCCTTTGCTGTACGTCGTGACCTCGACGCCCGGTACGCTGAGCAGATCGCGCGCGAGGTCCAACGTCGCGAGCGCAGACGTGTAATCGCCGACGAGGTTGTGCTCGGTGGGAACCGCGAAGTCGACGCCCGCGGCCACCAGCGACACGACGCGGTCCTCCGGGGTCACCGGTGTGTCGAAGCTCGGGCGGGCGTGGACGTGCAGGTCGCATCCGACGACCCCCGGCGTCGGGACCACGTGACGCGGCGCGAGCTCGACGTCGGTGACCCGCCCGGGCCGGATGTCGACGAGCTTGGCGTCGATGCTCCATTCGATGCCCTTGGTCGCGGCAACCCGGTAATGCCCCGAGGGCAGCGGCGTCGTCACGTCGCCGCGGAGCGCGTCGATGACCGGACCGGCCCCGGAGGCGCGGTAATCCGGGCCAAAACTCGGGTCGACCGTCCCGTCGATGCCGTGAACGAGCAGGCGCGCCGTGAGCGCGCCGCGCGTGTCGCCGTCGAGGACGACGACGTGCAAGTCGCCGCCAGGTGACACGTCGAGGACGAGATCGTGCGGCGTGCCCGGCACGAACGACACGAGCCCGCTCGATCGCCCCGGATCGATCGCCGCGTACCACTCGACGACGGAGACCGGCGCGTCGAGGACGAACGTTCCACTCCGATCGACACGAGCGCGAATCTGGGGATTGCCCTCGGCGTCGCGCCCGAAGACGACCGACGGCTCGGCGAGCGCGAGCGACTTGCCCCCCGGCCCGGCAGACCCCTCGGCACCGGTGACGTGGCCGCGGACGACCGCGGTCGGGGTGCCTTCGAGCACGGCCACGGACCGCCAGATGTCGGTGCTGCTCTCGCCGACGACGAGGGCGACGTCGGCCCGCTTTTGCCCGCGGGCGGGCGCGGCAGGGCCAGTCACCGAGAGGCGGATCGGTTCGACCGGCATCGACGTGTTCTCGGGCACGGCCTCGACGTCGACCGGCCCGGCGGTGGAAAGCACGGCGAGCGGGCGCGGCGACGCGTCGACCAAAACCGTTCGTCCCGACGCCGTCGTGCGGTCGGCAACTTGCCCGAGACCCGAGACGAAGACCACCTCGCCTTCGCTCCCGAGCTCCGCGCGCAAAGCCAGCGTGTGCGCCACCGTGTCCGTTGGCGGCGGCGCCTCGACCGAGACGATCATGGCGTTGCGCGCTCGGTCGGCACGCAGGTCGAGACTCAGGTCGGTCACGCCATCGTCGACCGGGACGGGAATGGCAACGTGCAGCGCGTCTTGGGCGGCATGCACGTCTTCGCGCGCCACGGCGAACGCCCGCGCCGTGCCATCGATGACGAGGGAAAGATCGACATCGCGAACGAGCGAGCCGTCGCGACTTCGCACCGTAATCTGGGCGGTGCCCGCGTGGAGCTCGAACGTGGCGAGGGGCGTCTCGAGCGTCATCGTGGCGCGTGCGCGTGGAGTGCGCGCGGCCCGTGGACGCGCGAAGTACGCAAGCCCGAAGGCGACGACGCCGGCGATGAGCCCCATCGCGAGCCGCTCAAAGATGGGCCTCTTCATGTGCCAGCGCGTAGTGCGAAGATACCTTTAGCCGACCCGGGCGGCGCGTGCGCCGTCGATTCTCGCGGCTCGAGCATGTGGGCCGGTGGCCGCGAGGCGCACCTCGAACGCCGCGTCGCCTCCGAGGACCGGCAGTACATCCTCGCCCCACTCGACGACGACGATGGCCCCACCCGCACGTCGCTCGCGGAGGCCGAGACGCTCGACCTCGGAGACGAACCGGTGCGAATCGTCGCGCAGGCGATAGAGGTCCGCGTGCAGCAGTGGGCTGCCGCGCGCCGTCGCGTACTCGCGCACGAGCGTAAACGTGGGGCTCGTCACGGCGCCCGACACGCCCAGCGCCCGCGCGAGCGCCCGCGCGAGGAACGTCTTGCCGCTGCCAAGGTCGCCGGACAGCGACACCAGATCTCCCGGAACGAGGGACTCTGCGATCACCGCGGCCAACCGCCTCGACTCGCGCCGTGTCGCGAGCTCCAGCTCCACGGTCACGAACGTTCCGTCACGTCGCCTCGGACTCCGCCGGCACCT
>Ga0123356_10002370_pt1 | contig 20205 bp, 19 predicted proteins | sample TergutEmb28metaG_2_FD_92546 | JGI IMG/M metagenome (GOLD analysis project Ga0123356, IMG submission 92546) | Embiratermes neotenicus P3 segment gut microbial communities from Petit-Saut dam, French Guiana - Emb289 P3 | ecosystem: Host-associated > Arthropoda: Insects > Digestive system > Gut ... | reverse complement strand
GACGACAGCCTTGCCCCCGATTGGATGGGCGCCCGGGCGTTGGGGGTGAATGCCGAAGGGCCCTTCATCAACCCCGTACGCAAGGGCGCGCAGCCGGGCGAACACATCCGCCCTGGCGACGCCGGCTTTTTGCGGGAATACGCCGATATCATCCGGATCGTGACCATCGCGCCGGAGATGCCCGGCAACCTGGAATGTATCCGCCAGATGGCGTCTTTGGGTATGCTGATTTCCATGGGCCATACCGATGCCACCTATGCCCAAGCCATGGCGGGCCTGGAAGCCGGGGTGCGGCACATGACGCACTTATTTAACGGGCAGGGGCCCCTGAGTCACCGGGATCCGGGGGCGGTGGGCGTGGCGCTGGCCGATCAGCGGGTAAGCTGCGAGCTGATTGCCGACACCATCCATATCCATCCGGGAATCTTTGGGCTGATTGCCAAGGCCAAGGGCGATCAACTGATCCTGATTTCCGACTGCACCCGTGCCGGTGGCCTGGGCGACGGCGAGTACAAGCTGGGCGGGCAATCCATCTTTGTGGAGGGGACCAGGTGCCGCCTGGCCGACGGTACCTTGGCCGGCAGCGTGATGCGGTTTAACGAGGCGATAAAAAACATGTGGCGCAACACCGACTTGCCGTTGCATCAGGTGGTGCGTATGGCTACGCTGAACCCCGCCAGAGTGATCGGCGTGGACAACGTAAAGGGATCGCTGGAGGCAGGCAAAGACGCCGATATCGCCATTATGGATGAAGAGTTTCGTGTGCAGGCTACCATTTTGGGTGGGCGCACCATATTTTCCTGTGCAAAATAGAGGAGGGTATATACAATGAATCTAAAAGTAAAAGCAAAACTCGATCCCCAATTCGCCCCCATGTCAGTGTTTTGGCGTGAATTCGAGCAGGAGGTGGCGGGGCGCCCCTCTCAGCCCCTGGGCATCGCCGTGGAACGCAACCAGGGCCTGCTGGAATCCCTTACCCTGGATATCCTGCGCGACGGCGAGGATGACAAACGCAATGCCGCCCTGGTGGAGCGCCTCGCAAAATCCATGTTGTGGGCATACGGTGGCTTCCGGCTCCACATCGCCGGTTCCCGCGCCATGTACGAGTGCATCCGGGCCGCTTATGCCCCCGGCGGCACACGGGAGTTTGACCGGGAGTTGATGAGCCGGGTGTTTGAGCAGCCCTTTGAAGTGTGCTATGCAGAGAATGTGGCCGATCTGCCAGCCCTGCGCCGCTCTGCCAGCCCGGCAGGGCGGCATCTGGACGGTTGCCGCATCGGCTTTGACGCCGGTGGCAGCGATCGCAAGGTATCCGCGGTGATCGACGGCCAGGCCGTGTTTTCCGAAGAGGTGGTGTGGCATCCCAAAATCAACACCGACCCGGACTATCACTACCAGGGCATCTTGTCGGCCATGCGGCAGGCCGCCGCCCACATGCCCCGTGTGGATGCCATCGGCATCAGCAGCGCGGGCATCTATGTGGACAACAAGATCATGGCGGCTTCGCTGTTCCTGAAGGTATCCAAAGAAGATTTTGCGCGCCGGGTGAAAACCATGTACCTGGATGTGTGCCGGGAGATTGGCCAAGACATCCCTGTGGAGGTGGCCAACGACGGCGACGTGACCGCCCTGGCCGGGGCCATGGACCTGGAAGATACCAATGTGCTGGGCATCGCCATGGGCACCAGCGAGGCCGGTGGATACGTGGACGGCCAGGGCAATATCACCGGCTGGCTCAATGAGCTGGCCTTTGTGCCCGTGGACGCCAACGAGCAGGCGATGATAGACGAATGGTCGGGCGACTATGGGTGCGGGGTAAAATACTTTAGCCAAGACGCGGTGATCAAGCTGGCGCCTGCGGCCGGTATCGAACTGGACGCAGCCCTTTCGCCTGCGGAAAAGCTGAAGGTCGTGCAGGGGTTGATGGAGCAAAAAGACCGGCGCGCGTTGGATATTTACGATACCATCGGCGCGTACTTTGGGTATGCCATTGCCTACTACGCCCGTTTGTACGATATCAAACACGTGCTGGTGATGGGGCGGGTTACCTCCGGCGAGGGTGGCGTATTGCTCCTGGCCCGCGCCCAAGAGGTGCTGAACACCGAATTCCCCGAGCTGGCGGCCCGCATTCGTTTGACCATCCCGGACGAAACCAGCCGCAGGGTGGGGCAGTCGATTGCAGCGGCGAGCTTGCCTGCGTTGAAGAAATGATTCTCGCTTCATTAATACGAATCAAGGATTAAAGCGCAGCGTACTGGGCACGGAATCCCCCCGCCACTGCGGTGGCCCTCCCCCCTTTAACAAGGGGGGCAAGGGAAGGAGCGGTTAGTTCACGATGTATAGCCCTTACCTCCCTTGTTAAAGGGAGGGGGACCGCCGCAGCGGTGGAGGGATTCCAGCGCGGCGATGCTTGTATCAAATGTCTTTTGGATTGTTCAACTCGTTGATTAACGTTTTTTATTTGGTGGAAACATATGCAAGATAAAGCACTTTATGTACTAGCGCAATTCGGCGAGGAAACACAAAACATACTCGCGGGCTATTATGATGTTCTTTATCTAAATGGCTTTATTGGAAGTCAAACAAAAAACATCCCCTATCATTTTACGCTCGGAAGCCGAAGCATTGACTGTGAAGAACAAACGATCAATGACCTTGAAAAAATTTGTTCTGATACCCCTTGCTTTGAAATAAACCTTGCCCATATCGGCTTGTTTGATTTGAGTGTATTATTTATTTGCCCTAACATGAATTTTGAGCTGCTTAAGCTACAGCAGTGTTTCTTTCCCGACAGTGGCAACGGGTATCACCTTTGGGTGGCACACGCTACTTTGTTAATAGATGAACCTGAAGCCATCCATGAAGCACTCCTAATCGTTGCTCAAAACTTCAAACCCTTCAAGGCTCGAATCGAAAGCGTTGCGTTATATGAGTTTTTCTCTGCGCGGTTTATTTATGAATGTAAGCTTCGGAGGTAACCATGCAAGCCGACCGCCTATTCAGCATCGTATACCTCCTGCTCGAACGCAAGCAAATGACCGCTAGGGAATTGGCGGAGCGGTTTGAGGTATCCCAACGCACCATCTATCGGGACATCGACGCCCTGAGCGCCGCAGGCGTGCCGGTGTACGCCCGCAAAGGCAGCGGCGGCGGCATCCGGCTGATGGATCACTTTGTGCTCTCCAAATCCTTGCTCACCGAGGGCGAGCAGGTGGATTTGCTGGCGGCGCTGGAGGGCCTGAATGCCGCACGATACCCCGACGCCCTCAGCGCCCGGCAAAAGCTAAGGGCCCTGTTCCAAAGGCCCATGGACAATTGGATATCCGTGGACTTCTCCGGTTGGGGCTGCGAGGAGGACTCGCTTTTTGATACGCTCAAAACCGCCACGCTTCAGCGCCGGGCGGTACGTTTTGATTACTATGGCCGCAGCGGCGAGCACACCCGGCGGGAGGTGGAGCCCCTGCAACTGCGCTTTAAGTACCGATCTTGGTATTTACACGGGTTTTGCTGTGAGCGGCAACAGTTTCGCTTATTTAAGTTTACCCGCATCCGTGGGATCGAGCTCACCGGTCGGGTGTTTGAGCGGGGGCTGCAAGCTGATCAAGATGCCGAGGGGGAGGAGGAGGCCACCTCTGCCGTACCATTCGTGGAGATACAGCTTTGGCTGGACGCTTCCATGGCCTACCGCGCCTACGATGATTTCCCCCTGGAGTGGATCGATCATCAGCCCGATGGCAGCATGATCGTGCATTTGGTATACGCAGAGGATGAGTCGTTGTATGGTTACCTGCTCTCCTTTGGCGTTCACGGGCGGGTGCTGTCCCCGCCCCACATACGGGATGCTGTGGCAGCTCAGTGCGAAAAAATGTTGCGCTCATACAAATAGTTTGCAAATAAGACACGCTTTGGCATATTCATCGCCTTATACTGTGTATATCAAACAAATAGGAGGGAACCCCATGGAAGCTACAAAGGTTTTTTGCCAAAGCTGCGCGATGCCCTTGGAAAAACCCGAGGACTTTGGCACCGAGTGCTGCGGCGCCAAGAGCGCGGATTACTGCCACTATTGCTACAAGGATGGTGCGTTTACTAGCGAGGCCACCATGGAGGGCATGATCGAGGTCTGCGTTCCTTATGTGGTGGAGGCGGGCGTATACCCCACGGCGGAAAAAGCGCGGGCGGAGATGCTGGTGTTTTTCCCCACGCTCAAGCGCTGGGCTGCGCAGTAACACAAAGCAGCACAAAACAGATAAACCCGTTGGCCGCTTTTCGGCTAGCGGGTTTCTTTTATCTATTTCGTTTTTTTTGTAGAAATATATCGAAAATGTAATAGTTTTTTTCTGTTTTGTTATGTATAATGAAATCTATAAGAACCTGAAATCTATAAAAACGCAACGATAGGAGGGGCGGGCATGAACGAGGTTTCCGCAGCGTTTGCGGAGGCGTTAAAAAATGATGATCTGGATGCACTGATGGAGATTCCCAAGGCGGAACGGCACACACATACTGGATTGACAGGAAACCCCAAGTTTGTATTTAAACGCACCGGCGTATGGATTGCGCCGTTGCAAAAACCATTGGCAAGCATGGAAGAAATGCACCGCTGGGTAGGCCGGCACATCGGCGAGCGGTTTGGCGATACAGCAGGCGAAAAGTTACTGATAGAAGCGTGCTTCGAACAGGCGACGCGCGACGGGATACGCGTATTGTGGACAGGCGAGGATGTTTGGGCAAACGACGCACTGTTTGGCGGGGACATCACCGCGCTGGCGGGCGCATTACAAGAGGCCAAGCGTTTTTATGCGCCCGATATCGAACTGCATATGCAAATAGGCTTTTCGCGCCATTGCCCGATTGATGCGCTGCAAAAATGGGCCGAACCTTTTTTTGTCCACGGTGGGTTTGATTGTGTGGATCTGTACGGCGATGAGGGCGCGCAGCCCATCGAGGCATTTGTACCCCTGTATCGCCAGGCCAAGGCCCTGGGCATGACGTTGCGCGCCCACGTAGGGGAGTGGGGCCAGGCTCATGACGTACAACGCGCCGTAGAGGCCCTGGAGCTGGACGAGGTGCAGCACGGCATCGCCGCAGCGGGCGATCCTTCGGTAATGCGCTTTTTGGCCGACCATCGCATCCGTTTGAACATCTGCCCCACCAGCAACCTGATGCTGGGCCGTGTGGCCAGCTTGCAGGATCACCCCATCCGCAAACTGTACGACGCGGGTGTGCGGATAAGCATCGGCTCCGACGACGCGCTGGTATTCGGCAGTTCCCTATCCCAAGAGTACATGAAGCTGTATCAAAACGGCCTGTTTACCGCCCAGGAGTTAGACGGCATCCGCATCGACGCGTTTTGTTAAAAGACCCATTGGATCATCGCCATGTAGGCAAGGGTGCCTAGGCCGATGCTGAGCATGGCGTTGCGCCTCCATTGCTGGAGCGCCAGCACCAGCAGGCAAGCCACGGCCTCGGGTATGGCATAGGGTGGGCTGAAAAGGGCCACATCCTTTAGGCTGTAAATCACCAGCAGCGCCACGATGGCCGGCGGCAGCACCCGGCCCAGGTACAATACCAGTGCCGAGGGTTTCCGCCCGCCGGAAAAAAACACAAACGGAAAGGCTCGCGTGCATAACGTGATGATACAAATCACCCCAATGGCCAGTATCAGTGGGCCTCCGCGAAGGATTGTTTCACTCATGGGTTCTCCCTCTCTGTGGCAAGGAGGCGTGCCCGCAGCGCGATCATCAGGCATACGACCATGGCCACCGCCACCAGCAGCATGTTGCCCGAACCCACCAGCACGATGGCGGTTATCCCCGCGCCCAAACCCACCACAAAGGGGAGTTTGGTGCGGAACTGTTGCCATTGGCCGTGTAAGATCACCAAAAACAGCGCAGTGAGGGTAAATTCAATGCCCCGCGGGTCAAATTCGAAAAGGCTGGCGATCACATTGCCGATGATGCCGCCGATCACCCAATAACTCTGGCACAGAACCGTAACCCACAGCGTAAATGTGCCGGGATCGGCGCCCGGAGGCGGCGGCACACCGGTGTGCAGGGCGTACGCTTCGTCGGTCAAACCAAAGATGGCGTACAGTTTGCCCAGCTTGCCGCAGCGGCCAAAGGTGTCAAATAACGACAGGCCGTACACCATGTGCCGCGCGTTAACCAGCAGGGTGAGCAGGGCGATTTGGCCCAGAGGCGCGCCCTGGGCGATCAGCGGCACGGCCAAGAATTGCATGGCCCCGGCGTAGAGCAGCAGGCTCATCACCATGGCCACCGGCCAGCCATAGCCAGTTTGGATGTACAGCATGCAGCCGAAAGTCATGCCGATGGCTAGGTAACCCCACAGCACCGGCACCGTAACCCGAAAGGCGGCCCGAAAAGCCGCCTGCTTAGCTATTCTTTTATCCATGCTTAATATCCGTCGCTGGGCGCAACGGATGCATATGCTTTAGCTTCAACCAGTGCACCCATCTCGTAACGGCGCAAAGCTTCTTCCATGATGGCCGCCGTGGCTGACACACCGCAGCGAGCTGCTCCCTCCACCCGCATGGCCAGCACCGTGTCCAAATCGCGGATGCCGCCCGACGCCTTCACCAATACCCGGTTGGAGACGTGGGCGCGCATCAGCCGCACATCCTCCACGGTGGCCCCGGCGGTGCCGTATCCGGTGGAAGTTTTCACAAAATCCGCCCCGGCCCGCTCACTGAGCTGGCAGGCGGCGATTTTTTGCTCTTCGTTTAGGTAGCAGGTCTCTAATATCACCTTGAGGATGGCCCCTCGCTCATGGGCCGCTTGGGCCACGCCGCGGATATCGTCTTCGGCAGCTTGGAAGTCCAAAGCCATCATCAAGCCGATGTTGATCACCATGTCCAGCTCCTGGCAGCCGTCGTCCAAGGCGCGCTGGGCCTCAAAGGCCTTGACATCGGCGCGGTGTGCCCCATGGGGAAAACCAATTACCGTACAAACCTTCACATCCGAGCCACGCAGCAGCTGGGATACCAGCTTGATATCCCCGGGCCGCGCGCATACCGAGGCGGTGTTGTATTGCAGGGCAATCTCGCAGCCGGTGCGTATGTCGTCGGCAGTTAAAAAGGGCTGCAAGGTGGAATGATCCAGCATTTTGGCGATGATCTGTGGGGTTAGCATGGTGAGTTCCTCCTAATGCGGTTATTCCACAGGCGGATCGTATGGAATAATCTGATAAAAATGCAGCAGATTATCCTCCGGCCCATTCTGCAACCTGCGGAAAGCCTTACTTAAAACAAAATAGTATTCACCGGCATCTTTTTGAATCGCGGGCCCAGTATCTTCCATTCCCTCGACCATCGGAACCCATGTCCCACCCTTGTGGTGCGTAATTAGCAGCCCAAGATACCCCGCAAAAATCTTTGAAAATGAAAGAAGATTTTCTTGTGACAACGCACCCGAGACATACGCTTCATGCGCTGTTGATGCGATCGTTTCGACATGAAAAATATCTTCTTCCGATAAGGTTAAACTGATATTATAGTTGTTTCTGGAAAAATCGATGAAATCAAGCCCATAGGCTAAGTACAGCAACTCTGTTTTATTGATTTCATCAGCATCCGAGGTATGTAACTTCGACTTCCCATGCTCGTATGTCGTTTGCAATGCTTCAATAGAAGGCGGAGCTTTTTGGCTGCTTAGATCGTGAAGGGTAGCATTCTCTATTTCCGATGCACTCCCAACCTGCATGGCAAAGAGCAAAAGAAAGATCATTAGCAAAGCAAATGTCCTGCACATAGAAACAGGCGCCTCCCCTTAATGCCCCAAGTACGCCTTGCGGATCGCATCGTCGTCCATCAGCTCTTTGGCGTCTCCGCTTTTTACGATGCGCCCGGTCTCCAGCACGTAGGCCCGGTGGGCGATGGACAGCGCCATGCGTGCGTTTTGTTCCACCAGTAGCACCGTGGTGCCGGATTGGTGCACCTGGGCGATGATGCTGAAGATCTCGTTCACCAATATGGGCGAGAGGCCCATGGAGGGTTCATCCAGCATCAGCAGCTGGGGTTTGCTCATCATCGCCCGACCCATGGCCAGCATCTGCTGCTCACCCCCCGACAGGGTGCCTGCCAGCTGCTTGCGCCGCTCCTTAAGCCGGGGGAAACTTTGGAACACCTGCTCAAACCCGGCTTCGATTTCGGCCCGGTCATTGCGGATAAATGCGCCCATCTCCAGGTTCTCCAGCACCGTCATCTGCTGGAAAATCCGTCGGCCCTCGGGCACCTGGGCCAAGCCCAGCTTTACGATGTTGTGGGGATCCACATTGCGCAGGCTTTTGCCCGTGTACACCACATCGCCGCTTTTAGCGCGCAGCAGGCCCGAGATGGTCTTCAGCACCGTGGATTTGCCCGCGCCGTTGGCGCCGATCAGGGTAACGATCTCACCCTGTTGCACCTCAAAGGAGATCCCATGCAGCGCGTGGATGGCGCCGTAGTACACCTGGATATCTTTTACGATCAGCATGTTTTCTCCTCCTTATGCCCCTAGGTATGCGCCGATTACCTTTGGGTTGCTGCGCACTTCATCGGGTGTGCCGGTGGCGATGATCTGGCCGTAGTCCAGCACCACCAGCCGCTCGCAGATGCCCATCACCAGCCGCATGTCGTGCTCTATCAGCAGGATCGCCACCCCAAAGCTGTCGCGGATCAGGCGGATGGTGTCCATCAACTCCTGGGTCTCGGTGGGATTCATGCCGGCTGCCGGTTCATCCAGCAGCAGCAGCTTGGGGTTGGTGGCCAGGGCGCGGGCGATTTCTAATTTACGCTGCTGGCCGTAAGGCAAGTTTTTTGCATCTTTGGCCGCCATCTCGCCCATGCCAAATACGTGGAGCAGCTCCCGGGCCCGGGCATTGGCCAGCCGTTCCTCCCGCCAGTGGCGGGGCAAGCGGAATGTACCCTCCACAGGGGTGGTTTGCATCTGATTGTGATAGGCGATCTTTACATTATCCAGCACACTTAGATTCTTAAACAGCCGGATATTCTGGAAGGTGCGCGCGATGCCCACCTGGGTGATCTCGTGGGTGGGTAGGCCTACAACGCTCTTGCCTTCCAGCTCGATGGAGCCAAATGTAGGCACGTATACGTTGGTCAACAGGTTAAAAACCGTGGTTTTCCCCGCCCCGTTGGGGCCGATGAGCCCCACGATTTCACCGGGTTCGATGGTTAGCTCAAAACTATCTAACGCCTTGAGGCCGCCAAATTGAATGCCTAAATCACGGGCTTCCAGCAGCGCCGGTTTATGCCGGGTGGCAAATACCTGCTCGGCCTCCACGGCTTCGATTTCGGCCTCGGGTTTTCTGCGCAGAACCCAGTCGATCAGGGCGGTAAGGGAGAATTCCTTGGTACCCAGCAGGCCCGAGGGGCGGAACAGCATCATCAGGATCAGCATCACCGAGTACACCAGCATACGGTAATCCGAGAATCCGCGCAGCAACTCGGGCAGGGCGGTGAGCACAATGGCCGCGCCTACCGCGCCGGTGATGGAGCCCATGCCACCCAGCACCACCATCACCAGGTAATCGATAGACCTGATAAAACCAAAGTTCTTTGGGTCCAGCACACCCACATAGTGGGCAAACAGCCCGCCGGCCATGCCCGCAAAAAAGGCAGATAGGGTAAAGGCAAATATTTTGTAATAGGTGGTGGGGATGCCCGAGGCCTCCGCGGCCACCTCGTCTTCGCGGATGGAAAGAATGGCGCGGCCATGGCGGGAGCGCCCCAGCGTAAACATCACCGCCACCACCAGCACCACCATCACAAACACATAGGAAAAGGTGGTGACCCGGGGGATGCCGCGCAGGGTGCGTGCGCCGCCGGTAAACTCTAAATTTGTGATCAGGATGCGGATCACTTCGCCAAAACCTAGGGTGATGATGGCCAGGTAGTCACCCTTCAGGCGTAGCGCAGGGACACCGATCACAAGCCCAAAGACAGCCGCTACCAAGCCGCCCACCAGCAGGCTGATGGGGAAGATGGCTTGGGGTTCTGTGCCGATGTGGATGGTAAACAGGGCGGCGGCGTATGCGCCCACGGCCATAAAACCGGCGTGGCCCAGGGCAAGCTGCCCCAAAATGCCCGTGGTTAGGTTTAAGCTTACCGCCATCACCACAGAAATGCCGGCGGTGAGTATAATGCCCATATAATATCTGCCGATGGTTCCATTGCCGATCAGGTACATGGCCAGGCTGTACAACAGAACCAACGCTACGATGTTGATGATATAAGAGCGTACTTTCTTTTTCATTGTTGCTTTCTCTATCATTGCTTTGCCCTACACTTTCTCGCTGGTGCGCCTGCCCAGGATACCCGAGGGTTTTACCAGCAGCACCACGATCAGTATGCCAAATACCACGGCATCGCCCCATTGGGAGGAGATATAGCCATTTGTAAGGCTTTCGGCCACACCCATCAAAAAGCCGCCCAGCATGGCGCCGGGCAATACGCCGATTCCCCCCAGCACTGCGGCAATAAACGCCTTCAGGCCGGGCATGGCGCCCATGGTGGGGATGATGATGGGGTAGGCGGTACTGTACAGCACCGCGCCCATGGCGGCCAGCGCCGAGCCGATGGCAAAGGTAACGGAGATGGTGGTGCTGACGTTGATGCCCATCAGCTGCGCCGCATCCCTGTCTTCGGACACGGCACGCATGGCCTTGCCTATTTTGGTTTTATGCACAAAGGCTTGCAAACCCAGCATCAGCAACACCGATACGGTGATGGTGAGCAGCGTAATAAAGCTGATCGTCATTTCCCCAATGGCTACCGGCGGCACCCTGATGGCCACCGGAAAAGGCAACGAGTTGGGCGAAAAGATCAATTGCGCGATGTTTTGCAGCAGCAGGCTAACGCCGATGGCGGTGATCAGCGCGGCAATACGTTGTGTATTGCGCAAAGGTTTGTAAGCCACCCGCTCAATCACCACCCCAAAGGTGGTGCATACCAGCATGGCTGCCAGCATGGCTATCAACAGGCCAACCCATAGGGGCAGGCCCGTAAGCTCCGTCATGATCACCATAGCGGTGTAGGAACCTACCATGATGATGTCGCCATGGGCAAAGTTGATCAGCTTTACGATGCCGTATACCATCGTATACCCCAGGGCGATCAGCGCATAGATGCTGCCCACATGGAGACCGTTAATGATTTGATTCACAAATGTCATGCGTCTGTCATCCTCTCGCCGCGTGTGCGTGGTGCGAAAAATCGGAAGAAGGGAAGAGAGGTTTTTCTCTCTTCCCCCAATTTCCAAACCAAAACGTTAAGCAAAAATCACGGATCCTGCTGCTTCACGAAGGTCTGGTTGCCGTCTACGAAGGTCATGATAAAGGCGCTCTTGGTCGGGTTGTTGTTTTCGTCAAAGGTCAATTTGCCGGTAACACCCTCGGTATTGGTGTTTTTCATCGCTTCTACCACAGCGTCGAAATCGGTGGCTCCGGCGGCCTCGATGGCCTCGCACAGCACCAGCGCGGCGTCGTAGGCGGTGGCGCTAAACACGATGGTGGGCGCCCTGCCGTATTTGGCAGTAAAGTCAGCGATAAAGTCAACGACTGCCTCGGTGGTGGCGTCGGAAGCAAAGTGGTCGGAGTAGAAGAAGGAGTTTTCCAGCAGGGCTACGTCGCTGATCACGTTTTCAATGCCGCTGATGCCGTCGCCGCCCAAGAACTTAACGTCCAGGCCAACTTCGGCGGCTTGGGCCACAACCAGGGCGGCCTCGGTGTAATAGAAGGCCACATACAGCACCTCGGGCTCCTGGGCGGCGATGTTGGTGAGCTGGGCCTTAAAATCCACATTTCCGCCTGCGCCTGCTTCGTAGGCTACCACATCTTGGCCATTGGCTTCCGCCTGGGCCCTAAAGGACTCGGCCAAGCCCAGGGAGTAATCGTTGCTGTTGTCGTAGATCACCGCAACCTTCTGCGCGCCAAACTCGTCACGGGCGAAGTTAGCCATGGTGCTGGCCTGGAACGGATCCAGGAAGCAGGTGCGGAAGTAGTTGGGTTTGTTGTAGGTTACATCAAAGGCCGTGGAGGACGCTGTGATGATCGGGATGCCGATCTCCACCGCCTGATCGCCCACCGCCAGGCTGGGGCCGCTGGTTACCGAGCCGATGATGGCGACAACCTTGTCTTGCTCCACCAGCTTGTTGAACGCGTTGACGGCCTCGGTTACATCGCCGCGCTCGTCTTCCCAAACCATCTCTACCAGGCTGCCATTGATGCCGCCCCTTGCGTTGAGCAACTCAATATACAGATCCACACCCTCTTGCACGGCGATGCCGTACTGGGCGACCGGGCCGGTTAGGGGGGCCAGGCCACCGATTTTGATGGTGTCCGCCAGCGCGGCAGGCGCCAGCATGGTAATGGTCAGCGCCACCGCGATGATGATGGCAAAAAATTTCCGGTTCTTCATGAATACCTTCCTCCTATCTGGCGCCTTTGGCGTCTTTCCGCATATTATACACGTAGTGTACATGCTAGGCAAGTACTTTTTTGGGTTTATCCAATTTTTTTTGCAGGATATATATACCGCTCTTGCATTTCTTTGCGAAAACAGTCAGGAAAAAAGTTACAGAGCCATAACCTCGGGTTTTGCCTTGCGTTTGAAGGGCAGGCGGAAGGGAGGCAGCGCGGTTTGTTTCTTCGATATCACGTCGAAAGCCACTGCCGTTAGCAGCACCAAGCCCTTCACTACTTTTTGTACGGACGTGGGGATGCCAAGGAGGGACATGCCGTTGTTGAGCACGCCCATAAGCAGTGCGCCGATCAGCGTGCCGCCAACGGTGCCGATGCCGCCGTATGCCGAAGCGCCGCCGATAAAACAGGCGGCGATGGCGTCTAGCTCAAAGCCGTCGCCCGTGTCCGCCGCGGCGGAGTTGAGGCGGGCAGCCATTACCAGCCCGGCCACAGAGGCAAGCACCGCCATGTTGACATACGCAAAGAACATCATGGCATTTGTTTTAATGCCCGAAAGGCGGGCCGCCTTTTGGTTGCCGCCGATAGCGTACAAATGACGCCCCATGACGGTATTGGTGGTGAAGAAGGAGTAGAGGAGCAGCAATATGCCCAGCAGCACCAGCACGGTGGGCACGCCCGCAGGCATCCGCTCGTTTACATAGGTACCCATGGTGATAAACAGCGTCACCAGCACCGCGCTAACGGCCACCAGGCGGACGATCAGCCCCCGCAGGTTCCCGGCGGTGGCATAACCCTTGCGCCGCCGGTTCAAATAGCTGTATAATTGCACAGCAACATACGCGGCGGAAACCAGCCCGCCCGCTACCAACGAAAGGCCGTTGACCGTCATGTCAATATTGAGCCGGATCCCCCACAACTCGGGTATGTATATGTGCGTTCGGCCGATGATATCCGGCAAAAAACCTGTGGTGTATTGCTTAAACGCATCGGGGAAGGGCGCGATGGTCTGGCCGCCCAGTATGATGAGCGTTAGCCCGCGAAACACCAACATGCCCGCCAGCGTTACGATAAACGGCGGGATGCGCACATAGGCGATCCAAAACCCCTGCCACATGCCGATGGCGATGCCCGCAGCCACGCAAATAGCCATCACGAGGTGCACGTCCATTTTTTCGGTGATGATCAACCTGCCCGCGACGGCGCCGATCACTCCCACCACCGAGCCGACGGACAGGTCGATATTCCCGCCGGTGAGGATGCACAGGAGCATGCCGATGGCCAGTATGATCACGTACGCATTTTGGAAGATAAGGTTGGATACATTCATCGGCGAGAGCAGCCTGCCACTCGACTGTGTGTTAAAAAAGAGCACCACGGCAACCAGGGCAATGAGCATGGTATATTGTTTGAGGTTCCTGCTCAACTGTGACCCTAGCTTTTCTAAATTGACGCTCATGCTCCAATTTCCCCCTTGCTAGCTTGCATGATATGGTTCATGATGATTTCCTGTGTGGCCTCTTTACGGGGCAGCTCGGCCACCATCCTGCCTTCACACATTACATAGATACGGTCGCACATGCCCAGCAGCTCCGGCATTTCGGAGGAGATGAGCAGGATGGACTTCCCTTGTGCTACCAGCTGATTGATGATTTGATAGATTTCGTACTTGGCGCCCACATCGACGCCGCGGGTGGGTTCGTCCAGCATCATGATCTCCGGCTCGGCGAACATCCACTTGCCCACCAACACCTTTTGCTGGTTACCGCCCGAAAGGTTGCCCACCAGTTGCTCTACGGTGGGGCATTTGATGCCTAGTTTTTGGCGGTATGCCTCCACGCTGTGCACCTCGCGGTCTTTGTCCAGTATGCCATGTCGGCTGATCGCTTTGGGATGCGCCAGCGTCACATTGTGCTTCACGCTGTTGGTAAGGATCAGGCCGTCGCCCTTGCGGTCTTCGGTGATGTAGGCCAGGCCGTTCTGGATGGCGTCTGGAATGCTGTTGAGCCATAGTTGCCGGCCATCTTTTTTGAGTATTCCGCTGATCTTAGCGCCGTACGCCTTGCCGAATATGCTCATCGCCAATTCGGTGCGCCCCGCGCCGATGAGCCCGGCGATGCCCACCACCTCGCCGCGCCGCAAAGTGAGATGTACGTTGTCCACCAGCTTGCGCTCCGTGTACAGCGGGTGGTACACCGTCCAATTCGCCACTTCCAGCGCAACCTCGCCGGTCAAAAAACTCTCGCGTTTGGGGTAGCGGTCAACAATCTCCCGGCCCACCATGCCGCGAATGATGCGCTCCTCGGTAATCTCGTCCACGCCCTTGGTGAGGGTCTCGATGGCCATACCGTCGCGCAGCACGGTGATCTTGTCGGCCACGTAGGCCAGCTCGTTGAGTTTATGGGAAATCAGGATGGAGGTAATACCCTTCTCCCGCTTGAATTGCAACAGTAAATCCAGTAGCCTTTGCGAGTCGCTTTCGTTTAAAGAGGACGTAGGTTCGTCCAGTATCAGCAGGCGCACATTTTTGGCCAGAGCCTTAGCGATCTCCAGCAATTGCTGCTTGCCCATGCCAATGTCCTTCACCAGCGTGCGCGGATCCTCATTCAGGCCCACGACGGCCATGTACTCCCGAGCCTTCTCGTAGGTTATGTTCCAGTCAATGCGCCCGCGGCGCTGCCGCTCGTTGCCCAAAAACATGTTTTCGGCGATGGTGAGGTACGGCACCAGCGCCAACTCTTGATGGATAATCACGATGCCATGCCTCTCGCTGTCCTTCATGCTGCGGAACTCGCATGGCTTGCCATCATACAGGACGTCGCCTTCGTATGCGCCGTGTGGATAGATGCCGCTGAGCACGTTCATCAGCGTGGATTTGCCCGCGCCGTTCTCGCCGCACAGCGCGTGGATTTCGCCTTCTTCCACGGCCATGTTTACGTTACTGAGCGCTAAAACGCCGGGGAATGTCTTGGTGATGCCGCGCATTTCCAATAGGGTGTTGGCCAAGCGTATTCCTCCCATTGAACTAACTGAGCTAAAGCTACGGGGCGGGCGAAGTCGCCCGCCCCGAGTGTAGTGTAAGTGAAGCGATGGTTTACAGATCGTCCTGCGTGAAGAACTCACCGTCGATTTCGATGTAATACCCGGTGTCGATGAGCAGCTCTACATAGTTGGCGGCGCTGCCAAATACCGGCTCGCACAGGAAGGAGGGAACGATCTTAACGCCATTATCATAGGTGGTCGTGTCGTTCACTTCGGGCTCGGAGCCTTCCAGTACCGCCTTCACCATGCTCAGCGTCCTGGCGGCCAGCGTGCGGGTGTCCTTGAACACGGACATGGCTTGCTTGCCGGATACGATGTACTGCATGTTGGCCTTGTCGCAGTCCTGGCCGGTGATGAAGGGCCAGTTGTCCTCGGTGAAGCCCGCGTTGGTCAGCGCGTTGATGGCGCCCATGGCGGTGGAGTCGTTGGAGCAAAGCACCGCGTGCAGCTCTTCGCCTGTGGTGTAGTAACCGGCAATGATGGTGTCAAAGCGCGCCTGGGCTACAGGGGTTGCCCAGGTGGGGGTAGCAACCACGTCGAAGGCGGTCTGGCCGCTGGGCACGACGAGCTGGCCGTTTTCGATGAAGGGGGTGAGCAGGTCCATGGCGCCCGCGTAGAAATAACCGGCGTTGGTGTCGCCCGGGTCACCAGCGATAATCTCCATGTTGAACGGGCCGTTGCCTTCTGCTAAGCCCAGCGCGTCAATGAGGAACTGGCCCTGCACCATGCCTACCTTGTAGTTGTCGAAGGAGGCGTAGTAGCTGAGGGCTTCGGTGTTGACGATCAGGCGGTCATGCGCGATAACCGGCACGCCCATTTGCAGCGCAAGATCCATCGCGGTGCCCAGCGAACTGGCCTCGACGGCGGTGATTACGATCGCGTTGGCTCCGTTGGCGATCATGTTTTCCACCTGGCTGAGTTGGAGCGTGGCGTCGTTGTCGGCGAACTGCAGATCCACTTCATACCCGGCAGCCTCAAGGTTCTCCGTGAGGTACAGGGCGTCCTGATTCCAGCGCTGCAAGCTCTGCGTGGGCATCGACACACCCACCCGCAGGGTCTCGGCCACAGCGGAACCCATCGCAAAGCACATCGTCAGCACTACCAGTGTTGCCAGAAAACGTTTCATAAAGTATCCACTCCTTTACTATATGTCCAAGCATTTCTGCCTGAATCCGGTTGAAAATGAAACGAAAAACACGTGAAGTGGTTAATTGGTGCGAGCCTCCATTTTTCCATACACATTTTTGTTTGTTTTGTTGTTATAACCGAGTATAGCATTCATAGTTTGAGGTGTCAATGTTAAAATCCTGCACAGACTATCAAAATTCTATGATTTATGTGTTCGAGCACACGGCAATTTCTGGATTGCGATCAGAATAACTATCGGAATGTGACATCCTTTTCCAAATCCAAGGTAGGATAGATTTTGACCGTGCAGCTCCACTGAAACCGAAGCTTTTTAAACAGGCCGATGGCAGGCTCGTTGCTTCTGGGAGCCAGGATACGCAGTGTGGTTGCGCCCCGCTGGGCCAGCACTTCCTTTATATGAAACATCAGGGCGGTGGCCACGTGGTGCCTGCGCCATTTGGGCAGGGTGTAGAGCATTTCCAGCGCCGCTTCGCCGTCGCTGCCGGTGGCCATCACCTCACCGATACAATCGTTATTGCTGTACACGCCAAATACCGTAAAGTAGGGCAACTCCGACGCTTCCATCAGCCACTCCACCTCGTGCTGCTGGCTGCCCCAGTGGTTGACGCGCTTAAGCAGCGAGTCCATATCACCGAAGGACTGCAAAAACGTGGGCGCGATGGTGGTGCCTACCGGCGCGTAAAAGGGCCGGTGCTCGGTTTTTAGATCCCAATGAAACAGTTCCTCGCCATCGGTATCATTAAATCCGGCCTTGGTATAGTAGCCGCGCATTTCAATATCTTCGGGCGCGCACTCCGCCACCAGGCGGGCTTGGGTACTCCCGCGTTGCATGCCCAGATATCGCGCCCGGCTGTACAGCGCACCGTACAGCATGTCCCGCGCCGCGGGATGGGCGTCCATGTACATGCGGATTCGCAACGAACGATCAGGTACAAGAACAGGACCGGCGCTCATTTGCAGCCAGCCTTGCCCTAACTCCACACCGGCAACGTCTTGCACGATGTAGCTGTTATCCCGCTCCGCGCCATGCAGCGTGCCTTGCGGGTGGAAGATCTTCATCACGTCCAGGCGCTCCTTGTGTAAACGATCACATTCGTACCCAAGTATATTGTAGCATAATACATAGCGAAAAGTGAAGAGCGTTTGCTCTTCACTTTTCGCCATGCACGGCTACCAGGCGCGCACAACCTCCACGCCGGTAAAATAGTAGGTTACGATCTGCTCGGCCTTTTCACCTGCTTCGGCCATGCCGTACGCGCCCCATTGGGACATGCCCACGCCGTGGCCGTATCCCTTGCCCTTGATGGTTACCCTGCCATTGCTCAGGGAGATATCTTCCAATAGAGTGGATTTCATCTCGGTGCTTCCCAGGGCGATGCGGAAGGAACCGGCGGGTACGCTGGCGCCGTTTACGATCAGCGAGGTGACCCGGCCGGACTCACCCCGCTCGCCGATCTCTATGCTGCTGAGGCTGTTACCGGAAGCTCCGGCCCTGGCTGCGGCGCGCAGCACATCGGCGGCGGGGAAGGTGGCCGTCCAGCGGGCGTCATTTTCGGGGGCTTTGTCGCTCTCCCGCCCCGGCACGATGCGCACGTAACCGGGCTCGGCCTTTTCGTATTCCAGGCCTTCCTTTGCACCGGCGGTTAATCCCCCTGAATGGGCGTGGAACCAGCTAAAGGGCAGCTCGCCCTGGGCAGACAGAACCATGCCCCGGGTTTCATTTACTGCCTGGCGGATGCGGTCGTTGACATACTCGGCGTTGTAAGCCTGGGCCTCTTCGATGTCGGTGGAGATATCGGCTCCCGGATACTTTGAATTCTTTTCTTCCAAGAATTTGAGCACAAAGGTGCGAGCCAGTATGGCCTGGGCTTTGAGGGCTTCCATGGGCCAGCTGTTTTTCATTTCACCGGCCAGCACGCCCTCCAGATACTTCTCCAGCGGCATCTTTTCTACTTTTTGCGTTTCCTTTACGTATACGGACAGGATGGGCTGGCCGTCTTCGCCCATTTGCAGTTTGCTGGGCAGCTTGACGCTCTTTTGGGTTTCCGGTGCGGGAACTTCAGCCGGTTGGTTTACGGCGCAGCCTGCGATCAGCACAGTACAGATGGCAAGGGCCATCGCTTTTAGCAGTATGGATTTCATCAAAAACCGCTCTCCTTTTTTGCGTAGTTTGCGCTGTTAGAGAGCGGTTTTATACGGTATTCAGCCTACTTTATCCGCCTGCTTCATCTTGGTAAAAATCATCCGCCCCGCCGAGGTCTGCAGCACGGTGGTCACCACCACCTCAGTGGTTTCGCCGATGCAGCGGCGGCCGTTGTCCACCACGATCATGGTGCCGTCTTCTAGGTAGCCTACGCCTTGGCCCGGCTCCTTGCCCTCGCGCACCACCTGCACCGTCATCTCCTCGCCATGAAGCACCACCGGGCGCACCGCGTTGGCCAGTTCATTGATGTTAAGCACCCGCACGCCGGTGACATTGGCTACTTTGTTTAAATTATAATCATTGGTTACCACAATGCCGCCGGTTTGTTGCGCCAGCTTCAGCAGCTTTACGTCCACTTCGTCGGTCTCTTCGAATTCGGTTTCATCTACCATAAAGGGCAGCTCGATTTCTTTTTGCAGGCGCTGCAGCACGTCTAGCCCCCGGCGACCCCGGTTGCGCCGCAGCACGTCGCTGGAATCGGCGATGTGGCGCAGCTCGGCCAGCACAAACTGGGATACCACCAACGGCCCTTCCACAAAGCCGGTTTTGCAGATGTCGAAGATGCGCCCGTCGATGATCACGCTGGTATCCAGTATCTTGGGCACGCTGGACCCTGGGGAGGAGGCAGGCCGCTCGCGAAAGCGCTCGCCCCGGCGGGTTAGCGAGAGCAGGGGGAATTCCCGCCATCGTTTGGTGCTTACCGCCACGCCCAGATAGCCCATCACCAGGTACACCACCACCGACAGCATCCAGAAAAGGGGCGAACCCATTCCGGCAAATACCTGGGTGATCAGCGCCGCAATGGCCAGGCCGACCAGTAGGCCCAGCGCACCCACAAACACCTGGGCCATGGGTGTGGCGTTCAGATAACGCTCCACCTTGCTCACCAGGGCGGCGACTCGGTCGATGATGGGTGATGCGAATATGTACGACAATATGAGTCCTAAAAATGTGAGCGCCGCCACGATGCCGATGGCCATAAACGGGCCGGGGGGTTCTACCCTGCCGATGGCGACTAGTGCCAGCCAGCCCCTGTCAATCAATACGCCGAGACCCGCGCCCACCGCGCCTCCAATCAGCACGGTTAGCAGCCGCAGCCAGCGCTTGACGATTTTTTTCATTCTGTATGTTCCTCCTTGATTTTTCGATGTATAGGTTAGGGTGTCCGATTTGTGGAAATTTATGCCCAGGCACGGAATTCCCCCGCCACTCACGTGGCCCTCCCCCTTTTAACAAGGGGGGCAAGGGTTTTTAGCGAAGTTTTCGTTCCTAACCCCTACCTCCCTTGTTAAAGGGAGGGGGACCGCCGCAGCGGTGGAGGGATTCAGCCCAACAGCACGCCGATGGCCTCGGCCACTGTGTCCACGCCATAGAGT
>Ga0123356_10002369_pt1 | contig 20209 bp, 20 predicted proteins | sample TergutEmb28metaG_2_FD_92546 | JGI IMG/M metagenome (GOLD analysis project Ga0123356, IMG submission 92546) | Embiratermes neotenicus P3 segment gut microbial communities from Petit-Saut dam, French Guiana - Emb289 P3 | ecosystem: Host-associated > Arthropoda: Insects > Digestive system > Gut ... | reverse complement strand
TAAAACAGGCGGCCCTCGCGGTATCGGTCTTTTATACCTAAAAAAACCTTTGGAAGTTTTTTACACCGGCGGCGGTCAGGAAAACGGCATAAGAGGCGGCACCGAAAATGTTCAAGGCGCCATTGCTCTTGCAGACTGTCTGGAAAAATACGCAAACGGCGAATCTGTTGCAGCAGATTATGAAAAAGCAAAAACCAGATGGAAAAAATTGATTTCTTCTCTTGCGTCAATCGAACGCTGCACGATAATTCCAAAAAACCGCGGCGCAGACGACGACTCTTTTTCTCCCTACATTTTGCAGGCCGCTTTTAAAGACATTCCCGGCGAAGTTATGTCTCGCGCATTAGATGATCTTGGGTTTGCAGTTTCCACAGGCTCTGCCTGCTCTTCTTCTTCGCCCGAGCGCCCTGTCCTTGCCGCAATGGGTGTGGAAGAAAAGCTAAGGATTGAAGGGATACGTATTTCGCAGGGTCATGAAACTAGCGATGAGGATATTGAACTTTTGTTAAATGCGATTAATGAAGTGCTGAAATTTTTGTGATTGAGATTTCTTTAATTGTCCGCGGAAAGACGCGGACGAAGCCCGAAGGGATTTACGCGGAGAAGATTTAGGAAGAGGTTCTCGCGGAGACGCAGAGGCGCTGAGAAAGAAAGCTGTGGAAACACGCTATATCTGGTGTATCTCCGCCACAAACAACACTACAAAAAAGTGGTAAAAGCGGTACCTGTTACACTTGCGATGCCATTTCAAAAAACCTTTTCCCTTTAACTAAAACAACTATTGAAAAAGCTATTAAATATAATACTCCTATTATTCCACTATCTAAAGCGGTATAATATTCTTCATACAATAATGAATAAATCGATGACACACAACTGCTAATTAATATAATACTAATAATTGACATAACTTTTATTGTTCTAATATTATTTTTATTGCCTTGAACTAAAGATACAATAGAAAATGCTAAAGCATACCCAAATACCAAAAAAGTAAAAAATCCTACAGCATCTTCATCATTCTCTTCATAATTATTATAGTATACACTATAATAATATAATCCAAATGAAAAAATAACAATACCAATAATTGATAAAACACGCAGTGAATGAATATATTTTGTTTTTGATATTTCATTAACTGTTTGTATATTATATTGAGTTTCATTACTTATAACACTATCATTTATTTTATTACCACACTTAGAGCAATACTCCACTCTATCTATAAGATTTTCTCCGCAATATTTACAAAACATAATTTTCTCCAATATATCATTTATATATTAAGTTCATTTTTTATCTTTAGGTGAATATGTTAAATAGGTTTCAATTAGATAGAATAAGAATCTTCCAATTACTAATGTTGCAACAATACTACCAAAAGCTGGAGACATTAGTATTAATAGTATTAATATCAGAGTGACTATTGGTCCTACATAATAAACAATAGCAAATTTCCCAAATTCTAATTTTTTTAATTTAGGAATTTTAATTAATACTTTCCAAATACCATAACAAATCGCAAAGCTCGCAGCAAAAGTAGTTACTATTTGTAATAATGTTCCCATATTTATACCTTAATAATAATAGTAGTATTCCATTACTTTATAGTGGTCAAATAAAACGTACGTTAAAAATATGCATTCTTTTAATTGACATTTTGAGGAGATATACAGTATAATCAAGCTAATATTAAGTTTTTTTGTAATTTAAAGTGCTAAATAAAAACGTACATATAAATTAATCAATACAAAACATTCCCTCTGCGAGAAAAATTTGGGATAAATCTTTAACATAAATTGCCTTGGATAAGGGGGTATAATTAACCGTTTTGAGTAAAAAGTGGGGAATCTTGGCGGTTTACGGTTGTTTTTTTAGCAAATTTGGGTATATATTAGATTTATGGAAATCATCATTGAGATTAACCCCTCTGCGCTTATGCATACGGGCATAACAGAAGCTTCAATTCGCCAGGCTATAATGAATCCTGTTTATAATGATATTTTGGATGAATTTGCTAACAAATATCTACTTTTGGGTTTTGATAATAGTGGCAAATTGCTAGAAATAATATATAATAATATTGATGACCGAAGTATAAATGTGTTCCACGCCATGAGGTGTAGGAAGTGTTATTATCACCTGCTTCCAGGTAATTGAGAGGAAAATTATGCCAAGAATGACAGATGAAGAAGCACAGGCTCTTGCCGATGAATTCTCAAAAAACCCGCCAAAAGTAACTGGTGACGGTAAAGGCGGCTTTTTTATGAAGCATAAAGGGAACATAATAATACTGGATGATGTCTCTGCAACATGGCTTCGTGTGACATCTGAATCAACTCGTAAATCACCATCTACCCTTGTCAGTGAAATGATTCGTGAAAAAATGGCTGTGGGTATGTAAATTCTCCATTCCTCGTAACCGCCTACTTCACCAATTCATAATCACTTAAGGCTTCATCTATTAGCTCTTCCAGTTCCAGCTTTTCATACAGCTCATTTGCCTCTGCTACATTACCCCGCAGTACCGGGTGCTTGGGAGTAAACAGGGTGCAGCAGTCTTCGTACGGCTGTATCGATGTTTCAAAAGTGCCTATGCGTTTAGATTCATTTATAATGACCTCTTTGCTTATACCGATTAACGGACGAAAAACAGGAAGTTTTATCCGGCTTTGGGTGCAAGTTATGTTTTCGACCGTTTGGCTGGCAACCTGGGAGAGACTCTCCCCTGTAATAAGACACTTGCATTTTATTTTGCGGGCGGCTTTTTCTGCAGCTTCCATCATTGCCATGCGAAAAAGGACAGTTGACCATTCTGAAGGAGAGCGCTCCTTTATACGCATTTGCACTTTTGTAAAGTTTAATATGTAGAGTTTTATACCCATGCAGTACTCGCCTGTAAGCTGCGCCAGTTTTATAACTTTTTGTTTTGCTTCCAATGATGTATACGGGTATGCATGAAAATGTACGGCATCTATATTCATGCCGCGTGTTGCCATAAAAAAACCTGCGACAGGAGAATCTATCCCGCCTGATAACAATAACATTCCCCTACCCGCTGTGCCGACAGGAAGACCGTATAATCCTTTTTTTCCTCCTGAATAAACAAAGGCTTTTTCGCGTATCTCTATCTTTATCGTATCCTGCGGATTATGAATATCTACTTTCATATCGCTAAATGCATTTGTTACAACATTTCCGCCTTCGCAGCATAATTCGTAAGAAGACATAGGAAAACTTTTATCGGTTCTTCTCGCGTCAATTTTAAATGTCCTAACCCCCTGTTCATAAATCTTTTTGCCTTCTTCTATAGCGGCGGCAAGAACAGCCTCTTTAGTTTTTTCGCAAGTTATTGTTTTTGCCCAGCCTGAAATTCCAATAAGATGAGAAAGAATATTTTCTATTTCGTCAGATTTTTCTTCGGGAGCAATTATGTAATACCGGCCTGCAGTAAATTTTAAAGAAATCTTGCCTTCTATCTTTGACAAAAGACGCTGTATATTGCTTTTTAGAACACCTTCAAAACTTTTGCGGTTGTCGCCTTTTAATGTGAGCTCTGAAGGTTTTAATAGCCAGGTTACGGTATTATTCATTATTCAAGCGGCGGAAAATAGCCTGTGTCATCGCGCCCTGATCTTTCCATAAGATAAACTTCTACTTCCAGCGGAAGCCAGGCGCGGCCAAAGTCTGTAGGAAGACGGGAATTATAGGTAAAGCTATACAAGCCCGAAGGATTATCCGCGGCGCTCTTTATCAGTTCTCCTATACCGCGCGGACGGTACAGGTGCATTGCCCGTCCGCCTGTTTCACGGCACAAGTATTCGATTCCTGCAGTTATTTGCCCTTGCCCCAAAATAATCGCGTTAAAAACAATTCCATTATTTGCCAGGTAACTTGCCATTTCCGAAAGACTGTATTGTTCAAATGCCAAATCGCCTAAACTGCCCGAGCCGATATATACAACAGATCTTTTTGGCCCTGCACTTAAAAGATCCGTCGCGGCAAGACGAAGGCCAAGATCAAAACGCCAACGGGCAGAAAAACTATTTGCGCTTCCTCTTACTGCGTTTTCAAGCGAATTGGAATGCTGTTCCCGCCGCGGCTGTTCCAGCGCGGAAATTACAGAAACTATTTTTGAATTGTTCATTTCCTGTATGGCGCGGTTTATATCACGGCTTGCCGCGGTTAAATCATCGCGCATACGGCTTGTTGTATCAGATCGTTCAACCAAAAGAGAAATATCAGCTCCCGAATGCCCAAAACCAGGAGTCCGATAAACCTGATCGGCTACCGGTATGCCGCCCTCTGTAAGAAGGAAATTGTTATTATCAAGTCCAAGTATAGGACGGCGGAGTCTGTCTTCTACGGTAAGATTTACTTCAACATGGGGAAAACGCTGCGCATTTATGTTTCGTATTTGTACAAAGAAACCGGAAGCAAGATCGTCAAACCGCGTCATAATTACAGTTTCGCCCGCGTTAAAGTTTGCAGCGACAATATTGCCGTTTCTGTCCATGTCGGCGCCTGTTATGCGCACACGTTCTCCGCCTGCAAGTCCAAGTTCGCGGACAATTGCGGAATCAGGCTCTATTTGTAAAATTCTGTTGCCATCGGCGACAAGAAGCGTTCCGTCCGAAAGAAGCCTCATGCTTTCAGGGCCTGTAAGGTTTTCCGCGGCAAGGCGTCCCAAAAAGTTTCCGTTTGGATCAAACATAAAAATGGTTTTTGCCGCACTGTCCGCAACATATATTTTTCCGCCTGCCGCCGCAATCCCTGTAGGCGAAAGCATACCGGAAAATACAGAGCTTCTTAAACCAAACGAAATTATAAAATCTCCGTCCGGATCAAATTTGGAAATACGCCTGTTTCCGTAATCTACAGCATACAAATAACCGTCTTCGTCAATTGTAAGGTGCTGCGGGCCTACAAATTGACCTGCGCCCAAACCTCTTGAACCAATGTACGAAAGCCAATCTCCATTACTGCCAAGAACGCTTATTCTTGAACCGCGGTATTCCGAAAGATACATACGGCCGTCAAGTCCGCGTACCATATCATAGGGACGGTCAAAGCCGTTTAAAGGACCTCTTTTACGTTCCCTTATTATTCCATTTACATCTATTTTTACAATTTCATTGCTGCCGTATGCAACAATCCAGGAAGAACCGTCGTTATTTGCCAAAACAGATATAGGCTGACGGTAAAAAACATTACTCTGAGACCTTCCCGGATAACGTCCCGATTGCACATAACGCACGCCGTCATCTGCAATAGGCATAAGAAAGCGTCTGTTGGCTACGGTTTCTATTCTGGAATGAAGCAGCATTCCAATGCCTGTATTTCTGCCGTATATTTCCAGAGCTGCGCGCCATTGACGTAAAGCTGTTTCTTCAAAACCTGAACGATAGTATCCTCTGCCAAGCCAGTCAAGAATTAACGGCTGTCCCGGCCTTAAAGAAAGAGCTCTTTCAAAAGACAGTATCGCTTCGTTGTAGGAAAAACGATTGTAGGCCTGCACTCCAAGCCTGAACGCATCAGCCGCAGAAAGAGCGTCTGCCCCTGAACCGCCTGTAACAGGTCCCGGACGGATTGGCTCTGCCTGCGCATATAGGTTAACAGAGAAAATAATAATTAACCACAAAAGCGCAAAAAGGCGCACTAAAGACTTCACTTGTCGGCTCCTGAAACAATCTTAAAATGTTTTTTTATAACTTCTTCATTTGGGGCAATATCCAAAGCTCTTCGCAGCCATGTGCGCGCTTCCAGAACTTCACCGCTTTTATAGTAAGCCCATCCAAGCGAATCAAGGTAAGCTGCGCTTTGAGGTTTTGTATCGACTGCTCTTCTGCACAGGCGAAGAGCGCGCATAACATCCATTCCTGTATCAGCAAGAATATAACCCATGCTGTTCATTGCTGTCGCGTTGTCGGAATCTATTTCCAAAGCTTTTTCATAAAATTCGATTGCGTTTTTATGCTGTTTCTGCAGCCATGCCGCATAAGCGAGCGTATTGTAAAGCAACGGCGATTCAAGGCCGCTGGATTGCAGTCTTCTTAATTCATATTCCGCCATTTTAACGCGCTTTGTAATAACATAAATATATGCAAGAGTCATCCTGCATTGAAAAACACGCAGTATATCATGATTCGATGTAACAACCTGTTCAAGGAAAGTCAGGGCTTCTTCATAGTGTTCAAGTTTTGTGTAACATAACCCAAGGTAATAGGCAAGTTCCATTTTTTCATCATAGTTAAGGATGGCGGCATCTGTCGATAAAAATTCTTCCAGGGCTTTATCCCAGCTTCTTTGCCGATAAAGATTTACAGCGTTCTTGAATTTTTCATCCAGACGATATTCGTTTTCACCGTCTTCGAATTCATCGATACTGTTTGCCCTGGCAGTCATGCTTCCCCCCCGTTAACCTGCTGCTGTTGCAGGCTGAGACATCACCAAGCTGAACGCGGCGTTGCCTTTTAAGACCTCAGCCCAATCGGAACCTTCCTCCGGGATATTATCAACCTTTCCCGGTTTTGCAAAACAATACTTGCCTCCCTCAGGAGATATAAAAGTAACTATACGATCATTATAATACCGCATAGACGGAAAAGAAGGAACAAGTTCTGAAGGTTTTTTTTCGATATTTGGAAAATTTACATTTACAAAAGTGCCTGCTTTCCAGTAACCCATAATCAGAACCAGCTTCTCCAGGATATACGAAATAACCGATTCCCACTGCCATGGAAGGTCGCTTTCTACCAAAGACAGAGAAACAGAAGGAATACCAAAAAAACTTCCCTGTCTTGCGGCAGAGGCAGTCCCGGAATATATGATATCGGTGCCCAGATTCGCTCCTGCGTTGATTCCTGAAAGTATCAAATCCGGAGCTCTTTCCATATTCAGGGCAGCCCCTTCTGTCGATATACAAATTTCCGGAATTCCTCCCAAAAGAGCGGTAACAACGCAATCTACAGGGGTACCGGAACATGACCAGGTATCTTCTTCGATCTCTGACAATTTAAGCGGATTATTTAAAAATTCGATACAATGGGAACATCCCGAGCGGTTTTTATCCGGAGCAACCAAAAAAACCCTATGCCCCGCGTTACGAAGCGCTTTTGCAAGCAATTTAATTCCCAACGAAGAAATACCATCGTCATTTGTCAGTAATATTCTAAGCATTGGCTTTCTTCCTAGAGGGTATTACCCTTGCCTTTGCAGCCAATTTTACTTCGTAAATTACAGGACGGAAGCCGAAAATCCTTTCATATTCTTCCAGCCGCTTTTTGTATTCTTCTGCAAGCTCACGGCGGATTATTGTATATGTGCAGCCTCCAAAGCCAAGACCTGTCATTCTTGATCCTGCAGCGCCTTCTATCTCCTGCGCCCGTTTTACAAGCCAGTCAATTTCCGGGCAGCTGATTTCGTACAAGTCCCTTAGACTTTCATGCGAGTGATAGATAATTTTGGCAAAAGAAGCAAGATCGCTTCGTTCCAGCGTATCAGAGGCATCGTCTACCCTGCGAATTTCTTCGACAATATGCATGCTTCTGCGCCGTACCTGTTCCGGAAAATTTCCAAGCACTTCGAGCAGATCCGATGAAGCAAAATCCTTAAAACTCGCACCTTCTTTTTTCTTGCAAAGCAGCTTTAGGCCTTTGGAAATATCGTTGCGTCTGGATGCGATTTCGCTGTCCGCGCCCAACCTTGGAACCCTTGAATCGACAAGAAGGAATTTAAAACGAGTAAAGGGCGATTTTATTATTTTTACCTCGCCTGCAGTCGAATCTATGACAAGAAAGTGATCTTTTCGCGCTAAAAGGCAGACAAGATAGTCGGAAAGAGGCGTAGAACTGCCAAAAATCGATAAATGCGCTTCTTTTAGCTTCTTTGCCATGTCAATATCGTTAATTTGGACACGTAAAAGGCTTCTAAGGGCGGTAGCTGCGGCTGTTTCTATCGCTGTTGAAGAAGCAAGGGCAATTTGCTGGGGAATATCGCCGCAAAAAGAAAAATTTAAGCCCTTCATTGGGTATCCAAGCTGAATAAAAAGGTAAATTGCAGGTTTTAAGTAGTTAGCCCACCTGTCTTCGCGCCTGTATTTTAAGTTTGCTAATGTGCTTCTTTTCCGTTCTTTAAGATCAGCGGCAAAAAATCGGAAAGAATTATCTTTTCGGCTGCTTACCGCAACATTAATATAACGATCGATTGCCGCAGAAAGGAAGAAACCGCTTTCAGGATCACCTTGCTCACCCAATAAATGTATCCTGCCCGGCGCCTCTGCAATGGAGACAGGGGTTGATCGGTCGTCAGCAAGCTCATACTCTGTTCGGTGGATTTGACCGATATCCAACATGAAAACCCTCACTCTTATTTTATTGTGTTATTTTATCAGGGATCAGGTGGAATTTCAATGGCGGATATTATGAATAAATGTGGTTATTTAACTTCCCTACTCACGGCTGAAACCGCAATTATCGCGATTAACGCGCAAATATACGGAAAAGCAAGTATAAAATCGGCGGGTATCTGCAGAAATCCCTGTGCATAGTTTGACAGGTTTTCGGCTGCGGCAAAGACTAACGCCGCGGCCAATATTCCAACAGGTTTTCTGGCTCCAAGAAATATTACCGCAAGAGCTATCCAGCCCTTACCTGCCGACATTCCCGGCACATACGCATTTAGGTTTAAACTAAGGAAGGAGCCTCCTATCCCGCAGAAAAAACCGGAAATCAATATAGCGGCTGTTTGATAATTTTGCGGCTTTATCCCCAGAGAGACAAGAGCTGCAGTATTTTTTTCACATGCCCTGAGCCTGTAGCCAAAAGGCGTTTTATATATCGTAAGCCATGCGGCAAAAAGCAGAATTGTACCAATTACTAAATATAATATTAATAATGACGGAGTATTATTTGCCGTAACTACGCCTTTTGTCTTAAATAATTTATCGGAAAGCACTATGCACAATCCGCTAGAAAATAAATTGATAGCAAGCCCCGATATAAATACATTGGCGCGAAGACGAAAGGCTGCAAAAACATGAAATAAAGCCATTGTCATGGCCGCCATTATCGCGGCAATTATTGCCAGAGTTATACTGCCGGAAAAATAAAAAACTGTAAGTGATGTAAAAGCGCTTATAAGAAGAAGTCCTTCCAGCGCGATATTAAGAGTACCCGCAAGGGCTGTAAATAATCCTCCCATTGCGGCGAAAAATATTGGTATCATGTTGGAAAATATGCTGTTCATTTTACCCAATCCTTTTTCTTGCAGCAAGTAAAAATATTACTGCCTGTACTATAAACGCAATTTCAAAAGTAAGCCCTGTATTTTGCATTGCAATTCTGGCTCCTGCATTTATCCAAGCCAGAAAAAGGGCGCAAGGGATAACGGCGATTGGTGAAAAGCCGGCTATTAATGCCACTGTAAGGCCGCTCCAGCCAAGACCAAATGAGAATTCTTTTATTACGGCATAATGTGTTCCCAAAACCGCGATACTTCCCGCAAGGCCGTACATAAAACCGCTCATGGCCATGGCTAAAACAGTATTTTTCTTTGTATTTATGCCTCCGTAACGCGCAAACATTTCATTATACCCTGCCATTCTAAATTCATATCCAATTCTTGTTTTTTTAAGAAAGATATACACTAAAACTGCAAAAATAATCGATATAAAAAGCCCCATATTTAAACTGGCCGGCGTTAATGCAAAACCAAGTCTCATATTTTCTGTTATTTTTTTTGTTGATATAAGGGAAGTTTCCGGATCCAAAAACGGTCCTGTAACAAGAAAATTGATAATCGGAATAACCGCGCATGACAGCATAAAAGTAGTAATAAGTTCATTTGTATTCCATTTTGCTTTACAAAAACCGCTGAACGCGCAAAGCACTCCGGAAACAAGCGAGCCCGTTAAAACAGCTATTATTACCGCAGCTACTCCCAATAATTGCCCTGAAAAAAAGTTTGAAAATGCCAACGCGGTTATTGTCGTAAAAAATGCGCCTGTATAAATCTGTCCTTCGCCGCCAAGATTCAAGTTTCCTGTTTTCATTGCAATTATTATACCCAATGCTCCAAAAACAAGAGGCACTGCGGCATTAAGCATATTTGTAAAACCAATAATATTTCTGAAAGGGCCAATAAAGAAAAAATAAATTGTTTTTAACGGAGTATCGCTAAGTATTACAATAAGCAAAATTATAACTATAATACCAATCGCGGGAATAAAAATTATACCTGCATATTTATTTTTCATTATTTAAACCCTGCATGCTTCTGCCTATCTTTTCTTTTATTGCGGTATCGCCGTTATTTATATAAACACCCGCTATTTTACCTTTATACATTACAACTATTCTATCAGAAAGTTCCAGAATTTCATCCAGATTTGCAGAAATTAGAATAATAGCAGCGCCGTTTTTTTTAAGTTTATTTATTTCTTCTTTTATAAATTGACTCGATACGATATCAAGACCCCATGTTGGTTCTGAAAAAACTATATAATCCCTAAACTGTCTATTTCCCTGGCAAGTATCAATTTTTGCAAATTTCCGCCGGATAAAGACGAAGCTTTTTCGTTTAAACAAAACGCATCTATATTGTATTTTTTTAGCTTTTCCGTTTCTTTGCCGGAATTCTCTGTAAATACCCTGTCGTTAATAATCATATTTTCTTTTATGCTTGCATTTAGGGCGCTTCCTACCCGTATTCTATCCGCGGGAACATAGGCAAGTCCCTGTTCTCTTAATTTCCGTGTATTTAACTTTGATATATCATTTCCCTTATGGATTATTTTTCCGGAAACAGGGTGAAGAAATCCTCCCAGCACTGCTTCAATTACGCCAAGTCCGTTTCCGCCTACGCCTGCAAACCCAAGAATTTCAGATGAATTGACGGAAAACGAAACATTGTCCAACAACGGACGTTTTTGCCCGCGCCTTACAACCGTAACATTTTCAAAAGATATTACCGGAGTATTTTCGCGTAAAGGCGAAGGAGACGCAGAGGGCGCAATGGAAAAATTAACCGTAGGATATATTTCACTGTTAACCATTAATTTTGCTATTTCTTCGGCAGAAATTCCGGAAACATCAAAAATACCGTTTAGTTCTCCCTGCCTTAATACTGCTACTCTATCCGCCACTTGTTTTATTTCATTTATTTTATGCGTTATAAGAATAATTGCTTTGCCTTCTTTTTTTAGAACTTTTAGCGTATTAAAAAGTGATTTTGTTTCGTATTCCGTTAAAATAGACGTAGGTTCATCCAAAACGATGATATCCGATTTTCTGTAAAGGACACGGCATATTTCCGCCTGCTGCATTTCTCCCAGGGTTAATTCTTTTATTTTTGAGGCGCTGGAAATTGAAAAATTATTTTCTTTTATTATTTTTTCTGAATATTCATCCGCTTTTTTTTTATCAAAGAACACGCCTAATTTACGCGGTTCCATTCCCATAACTATATTTTCCGCTACGGTATATTCCGGAAAAAGCATAAAATGCTGGTGCACCATGCCGATATTTCCATTTATTGTAATTTCTCCCGAATCCTTTTTTTCCAACCCGCAAAGGATTTTCATTAATGTAGTTTTTCCCGCGCCGTTTTCACCTGCAATGCACAGAATCTCGCCTTTGCGCACATCCATACTTATATTGCAGTTTGCCTTTTTATAACTTCCCGCGTATTGTTTATTTACATTGTTTATTTCTATTATATTCATCTATATATAAAACAATTATTCATAAAAATAATCTTGCATGAAATTCTCAAATCTTTCACGAATGCCGGCTGGAAGATTTTGATAAGACGGATTATCAAACTTAAAATTAATATATCCTTCTCTTACGCCCAATGTGCCTGAAACGCCGTATAACATCCTGCCTGCCAGAACATCATTTAGTATTTCCATTACAAGTTTTTTTTGTTCCATTATACCGCAGCCTACTATATAGGGCTCGGCAAAATTATAAGCGTCTGTATTATACCATACTATGTATGCTTTTCTTTCAACTACAGTTCTTATTAACCCTTGCGCGGCTCCTCCCGCGATTGCCGTAAAAACATCTACTCCCGAATTAATCATGGAAGAGGTAAGTTCTGCCGCTTTGTTTGCATCTGTCCACAAACCAATTACCCTAAAATCAAGTTCAATTTCCGGGTCTACAAGTCTGGCTCCTTCCAAAAAGCCGGGTACCATCTGCCTTGTTAAAAGAGGATATTCCTGCGCGGCCAAAAAACCAATTTTCTTTTGATTGTTTGTGTAAGGCATTGCGCTTGTGGTAATTAGCCCTGCAAGGTATCCCAAAAATAAAGATTGTTCATATTGATTATACATAAAAGTTCTTATTTGCGGATTTCCTTCGTATTGCGCATCCGTAATGATAAACTTTATATTGGGAAACATTTTTGCGACATTTTCACAAATACCCGGAAGAGAAGGATTTGAACCTATAACAACATCATATTCGCCTGTTGAAACCATTTCCGCCAGCTGCTGCTCCCATAATGCCTGATTAACCCCGGCTTCATATATTTTTATTTTTACATTTGGGTTTTCTCTTGCAAACTCAAGGGCTCCTTCAGCCATTAATTCATACGGAGGACTTCCGGCAATTACTCCCGTAATATAAACCAGAACAGAAAGATCGGTATCCGCTGTTGATTCATTTTTACGGATACATCCCGATGTGATTAAGATTGATATAACAATCAATATAGTTAATATTCTTTTCATAGTTAATTAATAGAATAATTTTTTTTTATTTTTTTGTCAATGAATACGCGGCAAATACCGCTTTTTTACCGTGTATAATGCTTCGGAAGCTTCTTTTAGAGAGGCAAATTCGCCTTTAAAACAGGATCCTATCATAACCAGTCCAAGAAGCTCGGCTTCCTTGTGGACTCCTTCCAATACTTCTATCCCTGTTATATCCGCTTTCATCTGATTAAGCGGCTCGCAATTTGAAAGGCCGCCCGTTACGTGTATATGCAGCGTTTCTTCCCCTGCATTTTCCATTGTATTTATAACATCTTTTACGGAATAACATATTTCTTTAAATATTTGGCGCGCTGTTTCACTATTTAAATACTTTTCAAATTCATTAAACCCGGACTTTTTAAAACCTTCTTCTATTTTTTTTCCTGTACTTTCGATAATCCCTGAAAGGTTCCAAAAAGGTTTTACCGGATGCCTGTATGACATAAGTTTATCTTTATTAACATGATTTTTTGTACATAGATTTATTCCGTCCGAAGTCCCCGTGCGATTGCATATTTGTCCCGGCTCTTTTACTCCGCTTCCCAAAATAGCCGCAAAAAAATCAGGCCCCCCGGAAATTACAGGTATATCATTTTTAAAACCATAATGCTGCGCAGCCGAAGGAATTATCGTTCCAAATACGCCGCCGGGTCTTATAAAAGACGGAAACTTTTCTTTATCCAAACTAAGTTTTTCAAGAACATCGTCATTCCAAAACCAGCGATCAAATCCATCGCAGGGAATTACTGTTTTTGCCTGTCTTGTAAGTTTAAACGCAAGATATTCAGGACAGCCCAGAAAGAAATCTGTTTTTTCATATACTTTTTCTTCTTCGTTTTTTATATATAATATTTTGGGAAGAAAAAACTTTGCGTCTACATAACCGCCCATTAATGCAGACACTTCATTTGCATATTTTTCGGCTCTTCTATCCTGCCATAAACGCGCGTTTTCACATTCTTCCTGCATTACCGGAACCAATGTAGGACCGTTTCCGCTTATAATAATGACTTCTATTTTTTTTAAATCATTATGTTTTTTACAGCATTCTTCAAACGATTTAATCCAGACCGATGGATTAATTAAATATGGATTTATTTCATGTTTTGTTACATCATCATATTCTGCACAAACAGGAACGCAAAAAATTGATATACAATGCCCATGGTAATCCCAAACTGCGGATTTGAATGTTGAAGTTCCTATATCAATCGTTAACAGCATATTTTAGTATTTTCTTAATACTTCAAGCACAGGATTGTTAATCCGCTCGTTATTATTATACTGCGCAAGATTTTCATGCAGTTTTTCACCTATAGATATTATTCCAAAATCAAGATTTTTATAATTCCAGTATGAAAAACCAATTTCCATTTCTTTAAGAACAAAAAGCAAATCATTATACCAGCGTAATTGCGCCTGAAGTTCTACAGGCGTATAAACTCCAAATTCATTACAGATAACGGGCGCATTGTATTTTTTACTGAAATTATATACAGGCTCAAACTCTTTGTATATTCTTTCCCTGTCCCACTTGCCGGGCGATTGAGTAAAACCATATTTTCTGATAAAACCTGGGCCGTAATCATCGGGATAAGTTCTTTCTATTCTGATCTCAGGGCTGCTAAGCATCCATGGCGCATTCTGATGAGTAAAAAGCAGCGGTTCATAAAAATGCACGCTGTAAATTATATTATCATCATCAAAGGGCGTAAGTGAATCAAACATATTTGGCCAGTTCCACATATTGGATCCTGTAATTATCGCAGAAGATGGAGCATATTTGCGTATCTGACGGCATAACCTGTCTTTTACATTATTCCAAATCTCAGGGCTAGGCGCTACAGGTTCATTTAATGTTTCAAAAAGAACATGGTCGTTTTGGCCGTAGCGTTCTGCAAGGTATGCCCATATTTTTTCTGTTTTCTTTATATAAGTATCATCATCGGAAAATAATTTTTGAACAGGGGATTTTGTAACTTCGGAAAAATCATGACCCGGACATTCATGAAGATCCAGTATCATCATTAAATTATTTTGTTTTGCAAAATTAACGGCATTATTTATGTTTTTTAATCGATTTTCCAAAGGTTCATCATCATCCGTAAAAAAAAGATACGAGTCTACCGGTATACGCACATGATCAAAACCCCAGGATTTTACATTTACAAAATCATCATTGGTTATAAAAGTTTCCATATGTTTATCTATACCCGGAAACTTTTCGGGGTCTTTTTCCTGTATGGCATCAATTTGACTCAGCCATCCTCCCATATTTAATCCGCGCATTCTCTGTTTAAAATTACTCATATATTCTCCTTTTTTTCATTATACTATATTTTTGTAAAATATAACTCTCTTATAACATGATCTTTTGCAAGCCCTTTTTGTTCAAACTTTGTCCCTGGTCTCCAGTTTTTGGGCGGAGAAAAACCGTCATATGCGTTTTTTAATCCCAAAGTAGCGCTTAATTCTTCAAGCGCATGGAAAGCATAGTCTTCCCAGTCTGTAACCATATATATATAGCCGTTTTGTTTCAACCCATCCGCCAAAAGATTTGTAAAAGGACGCTGAATAAGGCGGCGTTTTCTGTGTTTTTTCTTTGGCCACGGATCCGGAAAGAAAATATGCACGGCATCAAGAGAACCGTTCGGTATCATTTTTTGCAAAACAGATACGGCATCATATTCAATGATTCTTATATTTGAAAGATTACGTTTTTCAATTTCCCATAATAACCGTCCAATACCGGGACGATGAACTTCTATACCAAGATAATTTTTATCCGGATTTGATTCTGCAATTTGCGCGGTTGCAAATCCGGAGCCAAAACCGATTTCCATTGTTACATTTCCACTGCCGAATACTTTGGTAAAATCAATATTATCTTCTGAAAAAGGAATTACAAATTGATCGGAAAGGGTGTCGTATGCTTTTTTTTGAGCGTCTGTAAACCGCCCTATCCTTAACACATAACTTTTTAACATCAGTTTAAAGGAACCACATCTGTAAAAGCGCTGCAAAAATTAATTTCATCTTCCGCCCAAAGCGCGGCAGTTCTAACGCCGGACGGAAGTCCCAGCTGCGAAATATTACCTGACAAAGATGAAAGCACAACCGTATTTGTATAAGTTCCCGAACTGTCATAACATACAAGACGGTTTACAGGCCATTGGGATCTGACATTGTATACACCGTCCGTGATTTCCAGTTCAGGAAAAGGAAAACGAACATTTCCGTCATATGTAAAAGTACGCTGGGAACTTTCGCCGCCCTTGTTAACAAGAACAGCGCGGAATACGCCGCGGGGCAGGCTGCCTTCGCTTATGGCCAGGCTTCGCGTACCTATCCAGTCTTTGCCGTCATGCCTTGAACGCACCCATTCATCGCTTTTTATATGCCAGCGAAGCTGTTCCCTGTCGTGATACAAATATAATTCATCCAGATTATCTATTCCGTCTTCATCTTCCGGAATAATAAAAAACGAGAATTGTTCGGTTGGCCCTTCTTCTCCCTGGTACAATACCAGCTTAATAAAACCAAAAGTTATTTCAGGCTCGGATCTCGTACAGGAAACAGAAAAAACAGCCAGCAGGACGGCAATAATAAAGACGTAATATGTTTTTTTGCTTAAATTTTTCATATATTGTACCTTTAAGTATAGATTGAAATATCAAAATTGTCTACAATAATTTTCATGAATATATGGTTTGCGACAAATAATACCCATAAAAAAACGGAGCTTGAAGCCATCCTTGGTTCTCCTTTAAAAATCCCCTCTTCAACAAGCGATGGTCTTTCCTTTAACCCCGATGAAACAGGGGCGACTTTTTACGAAAATGCGTTAATAAAAGCACGGGAATTGCAAAAATTTCTTAAAACGAATGAGCCTGTTATAGCGGACGACTCAGGCCTTTGCGTGGACGCTCTGGACGGAAGACCCGGCGTTCTGTCCGCGCGTTACGGTATGACAAACGGGCAAAAAATTACCAGTCACGAACAAAACATAAAACTTCTTGATGAACTTGGAGACAGCAAGGTAAGAACAGCGCGCTTTGTCTGCGCTATGGTTCTTTTGTTAAACAACGAGCAGTTCTTTCTTGTTCAGGAAACTCTGGAAGGAGAAATAGTAAATAAAAATGAAATGAAAGGAGACGGCGGTTTTGGCTATGACCCTGTTTTCTTTATACCGGATTTTAAGCGCACATTGGCGGAACTTTCCGCCGATGAAAAAAATGCCATAAGCCACCGCGGCAAAGCAGGTAAACAAATAGCCAAATTTTTATGGCAAAAATAAATTTTTTAACAGACTTAAATGAACCGCAAATCCAGGCTGTAACTGCAATAGAAGGGCCTATCCTTATTATTGCGGGAGCAGGCTCGGGAAAAACAAGGGTCATTACATATCGTATCGCGCGAATGCTGGAAAAAGGCATAACCCAGTCATCGATTTTGGCGCTTACTTTTACAAACAAAGCGGCGCGGGAAATGGAACAGCGGGTAAAGGAACTTACAGGAAAAAAACTTCAAAGTCTTACAATCAGCACATTTCATGCGTTCGGCCTAAAAATTATCAGAGAAACTTGCGAACTTCTTGGTTACAGAAAGAATTTTTCCATTTATGATGAAACAGACAAGATGTCATTAATAAAAGAATCACTAAGAGATTGTAAATTATTTTCTCCAAAAATCGATATTTACGCTCTTAGTCAATTTTTTTCCAGAATAAAAACAGGGCTTGCGCAATGGACTTCCAATGCGGATATGAAACCTGTTTATGACGAATATCAGCAGGGTTTAAAAATATACAACGCTGTTGATTTTGACGACCTTTTAACAATTCCGCTTGAATTATTTGAAAACAACGCTGATGTTTTGCAAAAATACCGCCAAAAATACCGTTATATACTTGTTGATGAATTTCAGGATACAAGTCTTATTCAATATAAACTATTAAAACTTCTAGCGCCGGATAAAAACTCAAACATATGCGTAGTTGGCGATGATGACCAGTCAATTTATTCCTGGAGAGGCGCAAATTACGGAAATATAATGATGTTCGAAAAAGATTTCCCGGACAGGGAAGAAATAAAACTTGAACAAAATTATCGTTCTACTTCTACAATTTTGGACGCTGCCAACGGCGTTATTTCCAACAATACCGGCAGAAAGAAAAAAAACCTATGGTCTCCCAAAGAAGGCGGAAAACCTGTAGAATTGGTTTTCCCTGAAAACGAAACTGACGAAGCGGAGTTTATAGCAGGTCATATAAAAACATTAATGCTAAAAGAAGGATTACGATATCATGACTTTGGAGTGTTAACAAGAACGAACTCTCTTGTCAGAAATATAGAAGAAGCTCTTTTATCCAGAAATATTCCCTACAGGGTTTCGGGCGGAACAAGTTTTTTCCAGCGAAAAGAAATAAAAGATATCACATCTTATTTACGCCTTATAGCAAACCCTGATGATGATGTTAGTTTTCTTAGAATAATCAACACTCCCCGCAGAGGTATCGGAAAAACTACTATTTCTGTTTTAAGCGAGATTGCAAAGAAAAATCATATAAGTATGTGGGATTCCCTGACACGTCTTAATTATAACAGGTCTCAGGGACAACAGGTTCTTTTTCAGGACAAGGGTGCGGCAACCGAACTTGAAGATTTTTCCGTTATGATAGAAAACCTTCGCGCCTTGTTTTTGGAACGTAAAGACGACCAGGGAGAAACTGCAAAACAATGGAGGCTCTCCAAATGCGTCAGAATATTGGTAGACAATATAGATTATTGGAGTTATCTTGTTCTGGAACATGGCAAAGATGAAAAAAAAGCAAGATGGAAATTCAGTAACATTGAATATTTTATAAGAATGATCGAAAACTGGGAAAGCGATCCTGATAATCTGGATCCCGGCTTATATCCGTGGCTTAACAGAATAAGTCTTATTACGCGCGATGACGGCGAAGAAGATAATGATTCTAAAGTAAATCTTATGACTATTCACGCAGCCAAGGGTCTTGAATTTCCTGTTGTATTTATCGCAGGGGCAGAAAAAGGTTTAATTCCTCACGAAAAAAGCCTTGAAGAAGCAGAAGATGAAAGCAATAACATCGCTGGCAGCGCAGCAGGGAGTATCGAAGAAGAACGCCGTCTTTTTTATGTTGCAATTACAAGAGCGCGTGAAAAACTTTTTATATCAAGCTGTCAAAAACGCCGCCGGCTTCAAAATACTGTTGAATGTTCCCCTTCTCCGTTCCTTGAAGAAATACCAAAAGAACTTATAAAAATTCACGAAAAAGAAACTGAAACTGTATGCGAAGAAGAACAAGCCGATAAAATCATGGAAAAAATGAAAGCTATGTTTGGTTAGGGATTTTTTAATTGTCCGCGGATGAAGATTGTTCCTACAGGCGGCGCATACTGCTGTCCAGAAAAACTTTTGCGAAGAACCCGTTACAGAGCCTTCGCTTCGCTTGTCTCTTCCACGGAGAACGCAAAAAATGTTTTTCTGGCCAGCCCCTGCTCCGCCTGTAGAGCAAAACATGAGCGTTACATTAAAACAATAACACTACAGAAAAGCGGTGCCAGGTACTCTTGCGTGACCATTATTATCCGCCAGGCGCACGCCATTCTGCTGCATAAGCATTGCAAAATCAAGTTGTTCTGTTCCATGCATCTCAAGTCTCATCTCCATAACATCAGCATTATTGGCATAATTCAATCTAATGATAAAAGGTGCTGGTGCAGAAGAAATGCCATTAGCAGTATCAATATGGAATGCGCTTACCTTGGCTGCGGTATAGTTTGCTTTGCCAGAAAAATCTCTAGCAAATGCCGTTTCAAGTGCAGTGAAAGCGTCTTCTGCCTCTTCATGGTCGACACCGACGGTTCTATAAACAGGAATATTATTAACCTTACCTGTCCCACCATAGTTATAAACTCCACATCCAGTAACATTTCCGGTACAGGCCACGAGGGGGGTAGAATGTTTCACGTTGCAAGGGGAGGGGTCGCCGCAGGAAACTAAAAATACTGTAATTGCAACTATAGCTGCAATTCCCATAAATCTGATTTTCTTTTTCATATCAAACTCCTTATTTATTTTTATTAACCACAAAGGCGAAGAAGCTGCTGCGCAGCTAATTTTATGAGCACAAAGGTTTTTTCATTCTATTTCCCTTCGTGCGCCTTTTGCGACTTCGAGGTAAAATTTCTTTTTAATTCTTTCTCTCTTCTCTGCGATCTCCGCCGAACCTTTGGTTCGACCCCTGCGTCTCTGCGAGAAAATCTTGAGAATAATTTTTATCAATAAAATGCTGATTATTTAATGGGGGGGGGGGGTTTTTATTTACCCCACATCCCGTGGGGTGAAATTTTTTGTTTTTTTTGGGGTTTTCTTTTCTATTTGGTTTTTCTTTCCTTTCTTTTGTACAAATTGAAACGGGGC
>Ga0123356_10002368_pt1 | contig 20216 bp, 21 predicted proteins | sample TergutEmb28metaG_2_FD_92546 | JGI IMG/M metagenome (GOLD analysis project Ga0123356, IMG submission 92546) | Embiratermes neotenicus P3 segment gut microbial communities from Petit-Saut dam, French Guiana - Emb289 P3 | ecosystem: Host-associated > Arthropoda: Insects > Digestive system > Gut ... | reverse complement strand
GTCCACGCGATCCGCGAGGGCCGGATTCCTTATCGACCGGCTGGTGGAGTACATTGGGCGTCCAGGGTCTAATTCACGCTCTGGCCACTGTCCCGCTGACAAGAGGCATCGCGGTGAAAATGCCATCCTATCCGAGATTGCTCGCGGTGTATTCGGGGTTGCTGACGGTCGCCTTCGTGGCAATGATGCTGATGGGTGCGGTGCAGCTCCATAAGGTGAAGCTCGAAGAGATCGACGTTCAGCGCATCAACATCGTCGAGCCAGATGGCACCGTGCGGATGATCATTTCCAACACGGCGCGCGCGCCAGGCATTATTTTGCGCGGCAAGGAGTACCCGCATCCCAACCGCAAGTCGGCCGGCCTCCTGTTCTACAACGATGAAGGCACCGAGAACGGGGGCTTGATCTTCGACGGCGCCCGGTCCAAGGACGGCAAGGTATCGAGCCATGGGCACCTGAGCTTTGACGGCTACGAGCAGGACCAGACCATGGTGATCGAGGCGGATCAGGATGCGACTGACGACAAGTCATCGTACATGGCAGTCTACGATCAGCCAGCCTATTCGCTGCAGGAGCTCATGGCGCTGCTGGACAGGAATCGCAGCCTTCCCAGGGACGAGCAGCAGGCGGCGATCAAGCAGTTCTTCAAGGATCATGCCCAATCTGCCTCGCGGCTTGTGCTGGGACGGCTGCCGGACCACTCCTCGCAGCTGGCTCTGAAGGATGCGCAGGGCCGCAACCGCATCGTGATCAAGGTGGCAGCCGACGGCACGCCAGCGCTGCAATTCATCGATGCGGACGGCAAGATCATCGATCAGTTACCTCCGATCCAGCGCTGATACTCCCTGGCTGCGGCTTCGTGCTGTCGCTCCGAGAGTTAGGGGCGCTGCCCGGCCGCACGCCTCGGGCTTTGATGGGAATCCCCAACCCTCGATCGCCGCGAAGCGTATAGAGGATGGTGTGCTGTGTGCTGGAAATTCCTAGGACGAGCAACATCGTCGTTTCCTGACTCACTGCTGCGGACGCGGCTCGCCACAGGTCCTTACCACGAATCCTGCAGAAGGGTCACGATCCACGGGGAGCTTCGTTCGGATCAATAGTGCGTCAACCTCACCAGGGCTTGCTCGTTGTGAGCGGTGAGGCTTTTCTTCAGGAGATGCCGATGCGAATCAAGATTGCTGCCTTGAGTACCGTCCTCGTACTCGGATCGATGCTGCCCATGTTGAGCCAGGCCGGCGTGATTGTGGCGGTCGCGCCCCCTGCGCCCGTCGTCGAGGTGGTTCCTACCCTGCCTGGGCCAGGATATGTTTGGCTCCCCGGATGCTGGACCTGGAACGGGGCGGCCTACATCTGGGCTCCGGGACGCTATGCTCGCGCCCCGTGGGTAGGGGCCGCGTGGGCGCCAGGGCGCTGGGTGGGCAGACGCGGCGGCTGGGCGTGGAGGGGAGGCTACTGGCGCCGCTAGTCAAGCATGGGTCGCTGCGGGAACAACACCTCCTCGGACTGCTATTACCCGCAACATAGCCTCTTTTCTCCGTAGATTCGATCTGACGCCCCTGCAACAGGGGCGTTTTTTCTACTTTACCTATAATATTCTTGGGTCGTCCGGCTTTAGTGCGAACGGTTCCACCATTGCATCCAAGAGCGCCGTCAAGCCGTATGCCTGCCAGTCTGCGCGCACGCTGTCGAGTCCGAGCAGAGAGGCTGCCGGAACCCATCATCGACTTGATGATGGTACAGATTGCCGGCTCGGGGTCTGCTTGCGCAGCTCGCTATCGACGAGCTGCAGGAGCGTGAAGGTTAGGAACGGCATATAGACCTCGAAGCAACCTTGGCGCTAGGCACTTCGCGAAACAATCCGTTGGTGAACTTCTCCTGAAGGTATCATTCACATGAAGTTTCTCTGTCTTGCGTGCGTGTCTGAGAGCACTGGAAGCTACTGTTCGAACTGTGGAAGCCGATTGACAATTGACCTCAAGGACGCTCCAAAGGTGTTCGCACGATACCTTCTTAAGCAAGAATTTGTTGAGCTTCCGAGCGGAAATGAAGTGTCGGCCGGCACCGGAAATGGCGCCAACCCGGCGACTCCGGAATGGGTTCCAGATTGGGCCGCAGTACACGTTTTCGAGCTGATGAACGATGTATGGAAAATCGACTCGATTTTGCTCACGCGCGATATGAGCACCATGGCTACCATCGAAGTGGATGTCATCTCGTATTGCGACAGGCTGCCAAGGGATGCGCTTTTCGCGACAGTGAAGTCACTCGCTAGCAGGCTAGGCCCGATAGAGGAGGCCGCGAAGACCCACAAGGTCGCTGTCAACTTAAATTTTTATCTATTCTTCACCTCAATAGACGCGAACGGCTATCTCTCTCGCATCAAGTCGCTGGTGCCCAAGAAGCCGAATGTCTTTGAGAAGGGCGTCCGATGCTCATTTGTTCTGGTTTGCACGACAGACAGAAAATTCCTGCCACTCTTTCCGAGCCTTCTTGATCCCAGCATCGCTTTGTCTTTGCGGTCTACGATGCTTCAGGTTCGTCAATACGCGCCGAAGCACACTAATGAGCTTCCCGAGAAGGAAGGCATAGGTTCGCTCCTCAACGTGTTCTTCTGGGGTCCAACGGAAGAGCTCAGGAAGTTCTGTTTGATTACGCTTGAGCTGCTTCTGCGGCCGGTCCAGTCTGCCAATCGAGTCAAGCTAGGAAGAGTTACAGTCGGACAAGCGCTGTACTATCTTGCTTTGCTGGCGATCGGTCTAACTGCTATTCGAAAGCTATTTGGACTTCATGAAACGCTACTTGGAGATCGTGGTGAAGTAGGGCTGGCTAAACTAACTGCCCCTATTGCAGAGGCACTTCCGTTCGGAGAGGGGCTGGTACCATATTTGTTTTTGCTGGCGACGACGGCAGGCTTTTCAGCGGCTTTCTACCCGGCGGCGCGATTGCTTGGCGGGAAAAGCAACTTCGCTAAGACGTTTACTGTCTCGGTGTTGACGGACTTTGTAGGAACCACTGTCACATTCTTGGTTGGAGTAGTGCAGTCGCTGTACGGATCTCCATTGCCTTGGCTTCCTTATGTCGGCCTCGTTGCGCTTGGCTATAATGTGTTTATGATCAGCGTTGTTCAGCAAATTACAAAGACGCGTGTACTACTCGCAATGCTGCTCGGTGCGGTGTTCCTTTTCATCGGAGTCTTCGTCTCTTTGGTTCTTACTGTGGCCCTCTTCAAGATCGCCTCCTTGGGCTTGCATCGGCATCACTAGCCCGATCCGGTGAATTTGGATAAGCATACGTGTCTGTTCGCAGGAAAGTATCAACCGGCCCCCGTCGGGGCCGTGGCCCACAACTGTCGGCGCGTCAGGAGCAGGCCCACGGCGCATCGGCGAAGCCCGTCCGTCAGCTCGTCAGGCGTGCTCGCATTGAAGACGCCAGTGCATCGAGGGGCTCCGGCCTGTGCATCAGATACCCTTGGGCGAGATCGATGCCGATTCGCTGCAACTCCGCCAGCACATCCTGCGTTTCGACGCATTCCGCGATCGTCTGCAAGCCACAAACCGCGGCGACATCACGGAAGCAGGACACAGCCGTGTGGTCGAGGCGATCCTTCCAGATGTCGCGGACGAACTGCCCATCGATTTTCAGGAAGTCGATCGGCAACGTTTTCAGGTAACCGAACGATGAAGCTCCTGCTCCGAAGTCATCCAAGGCGATCCGCACTCCGTAGGCACGCATCGCCTTGATGAACTCTTCTGCGTCCGCCATATTCGTGATCGCAGCGGTCTCTGTGATCTCGAAGCACAGTTTCTTCGAATCGAAAGTCGCGTTCGAGATGATCTCCGCCGCGTAGCGCTGGAAACGGCGATCCCCGATGGACTGACCAGAAAGGTTGACAGCGACCGTTTCGATCACATCGAGATCCTGCCCTGCCATCCAATCGAGCACTTCTCGCAAAACCCAGCGATCAATGCGGGACGCCAGGCTGAAACGCTCGGCCGCCGGCAGGAAGACGGCCGGCGCGATCAACCTCCCATCAGTCTCCACAAGCCTCAGCAGGACTTCCAAGTGCATTCCGGACTCGCGGCCGTCGCAGCGAACAATGCGCTGTCCGTACAGTCGGAAACGCTGTTCGTCCAGCGCGTTCTCCAGCCGAGTCACCCATTGCATTTCACCTCGTCGCGACTCGACGTTCGCGTCAGTGCACTCGTGAACCCGGTTGCGGCCCGCCTCCTTCGCCGCGTAACAGGCGGAATCCGCTGCCTGCATGATCTCGGCTTGGCTGGACCAGTGTGCGTCGACCGGAACCACGCCAATGCTCGCGCCGACGCGGAAACGCCGGTCGTCGTGCACGAAGCGGAATCGTTCCATGCGATCGCATAACTGTTCGGCAACTCGCCGTGCATGCTGGACCGAACAGTTCTCAAGCAGGATGCCGAATTCGTCGCCCCCGAGCCTGGCCAGCGTATCGCGCGTTCGGACAATTCCCTGCAGGAGCGATGCAACCTCGCGAAGCAACCGATCGCCTGCCGAATGGCCGCAAGCGTCGTTGACGAGCTTGAATTGATCGAGATCGATGTACATCAACGCATGCGCGTGATTGTCTGCCTGTGCGCTCGCGAAAGCCCGGTGCAGACGGACCTCGAATTCGCCTCGGTTGACAAGGCCCGTTAGCGCGTCGTGACTGGCCCTATGGGTCACTTCTTTGGCCAGGCGGCGCTGCTCAGTCACATCATGGAAGACGAGTACGATTCCGAGGACCTTGCCGTCCCTATCTCGGATCGGCGCCGCAGAATCCTGGATCGCGCGCTCGGTGCCGTCACGGCCGACGAGTGCCCTGTGCTCGGTCAGGCCCACAGTGCGCTCTTCGGTCAGCGCCCGCGCGATGGGGCTGGAGGCCGCCTGCCGCGTCTCCTCGTAGAAGATTCGGAAGACCTGATCGATGGATCGGCCCCTGGCTTCGCACACAGGCCAGCCCGTCAGCCTGGAAGCGACCGCGTTGATCCATTGGACCCTGCCGTTCGCATCTGTTGTGATGACTCCCTCAGCAATCGACTCCAGCGTTACCCGCAGCAGCTCGTTCTGGTCGGCGAGCTGCGCGTTCGTTTTGCGCAGGGCCTCTTCGTAGCCGGCCGCATGCTGCACCAGCCGCCGCACAAATAGCGCAGCGAAGGCGATCAGCACAGAGCCAGCCGCCAAGAGGGCGGCCATCAGTGCCGCGCGGGTCTTGCGTGACGCCTCGCCCAGTGTCTCGGAAAACCGTACTTCGAGCGGCGTCAGACGTCCATCTAGCGACTCGACGCGTTCAAGTGCTGGTTGCACGGCGCTGCGGTGGCCCCCGGACAGAACCGCCGCATGCAGCTCGTCGGCTGCCTGCCGCAACTGCGCGATCAGTGCGTCCGCCTCAGCCCAGATGCTGATGGCTCTGTCGAGAAACTCGACGTGACGGAACCACCGGAACAGGCGAATCATGCCTGGTATGTCGTCAGGGTGGTTTCCCCCCTCGAGCAGGCCTTGCCGCGCGATCGCCGAGTCCGGGTGCGGCTTCTCGAGCTCCTCGCGTGCTGTGCGGTCTCCGAGGGGAACCGAGATCGCCAGGCGATATTCGCGCCACTCCTCCTCGACGCCCGAGTCCGCGTAGCGAATCAGGTGGCTCACGGCGGCCTTCTGCCCCTTGGTCCAGAGGCTCTCGCCACCGACATAGGCGCGCGCCGATGACAGCGCGTCCATGCAGAATACGGATGCCAGCGCCAATGCACTCACTGTGACCGTCAGCAGGATGAATACGAGCCAACCCCAGCGCTGGGGTTGGCTCGCCACCAGGCGCGAGATCGGGGCTCCTAGCACGCTGCCGGGGCGCCGGATCGCAATTGCACCGGGTTTCTTGCCGATGTCCATGGCCGCGGAGCCGGTCGTGTTTCCGAACGCTAGGGGTTACTTGCAGTCGCCGGCGGGCCGGGCCCCACCCGGTGAAATGGCGCCGTTGCCCATTTAAAAACGTGCCCATTCATCAAGCGCACCTCGTGCCCCCGACCGTAGGCTCGACGCCCAGACACGCCCGGCCCTGTTGCTACTAGATCGGCCAGGAAAGTCGAATATTCGTACCCAGAATGCGGCAATGCAAGACCTGCTGCAAAGCCGCCTTCATCAGCGCAATGTCGTCGCTTCGTTCGGTCCAAAGCAACGATGCGGGTCGTGGAGCGCCTATGGACAGACCGTTCCCATGCCGGCTACCACAGGTCCAACGGTACCCACCGGTCTCGATCACTCGAGTGCATGCATTCCGATGCTCAGTGGTGATGGAGCTCAGAAGTCAGGGCCTCAGACCTTCTGGATCGCCCTGTTCCATCAGTCTAAGAAGTAAGGACCCCGACACGGTCGAGGACGCGTATACGTAGAGTGCGTGCCCGCATATTCCCCGACGCCCCGGATCGTCAGAGCAATGCGACGCTGTCCAGAAGCGGTGGATAGCGAGCGGTGAGCACCCGAAAGTCCTCGCACCCGGCACCATTACTCGCTGGGAAGCGGATTTGGCCTGCTTATCGGCGTCCGTGACGCAAAGATCTTCCACGCAGCCAGCCGGTCTCTGTGCGCAATTGCTTGAAGTGTTCCGATCTTCATCTCGGCTCGACCATCGTCGCTCTTGGCGATGACGAGTAACCGACTACCACGCGACTCGCACTCCAGTCAATGGTTTGTTAGGTCAAGTTTGTCTGGACGCAAGGCGCGCACAGTCATCGAAGGTGACGGGACGAGACGATTCTGGATCGCTATGACGAGGAGCGGCGCAGGGTATGCTGCGGGATCGCCTCGCCTCGCAAGCCGCCATGGCACCACATGGCACCACGGACCCTGCCGCTGGCATACAAACGGGTAACCTGTGACGGCGGGCGGTTGGCTTTCCGATGCTTCCATATTAACATCATACGGTGCGGGAGGAAACGAAACATCGCTCCGGCATAGTTTGACGGGAAGGTCAGGTAGACGTGACGAAACGGTGCATCCGGTGAAGCGTGCCGGCGGCTGCGAGCTGCCGCCGCTCCCCCCGTCATAGGTCGCGCGGATAGGCCAGTACGGCACACAAGAACTCAGGTGTTGATACGATGCGTGGACGTGCGCTCCTCGTTGCGACCGGCCGCTACAGTGACCCGCAGCTTCGTCGCCTCGCCGCGCCGGCTGCCGATGCAGCGGGCCTCAAGGCAGTCCTTAGTGACCCTTTGAGAGGAGATTTCGAGGTCACCGAGTGCTTGGACGCTCCGTATCCGACCTTGCGGGAGCGCATCGGCCGCTTCTTCTCAGCAGCCTCACCGGATGAGCTGCTGCTGCTCTACATCAGCGGGCACGGCGTCAAGGACAGGTTCGGTAAGCTCTACTTTGCGGCGGCCGATACGTTTCTGAAGGATTTGCTCGCCACCGGAATACCTGCAAGCTTCGTTCACGACGCCGTCAACGAGAGCCGGTCACGGCGTGTCGTCCTGATTCTCGACACCTGCTTCAGCGGGGCCTTCCCCAGAGGGATGCAGATCCGGGATGGCTCGGGCGCAATCAACACTGCCGATTATTTCCCCAAGAGCGCAGGCAGGGGACTCGCGGTCATCACCGCCGCGGATGCGATCCAGTATGCCCTAGAGGCGGGCGGCGAATCCATTGCCGGGGTCGCCGAACCTTCCGTGTTTTCTGGACGCCTCATCAGGGGTCTAGTCACGGGCGAGGCGGATCTAGACGGTGATGGGCGGGTCACTCTGGATGAGCTGTTCCAGTATGTTGCGACCGAGGTGCAGGGACAGGCCGAGAGCCAGCGACCCCAACTGTGGTGCTTTGGCCTCGATGGCACGCTGGTCATCGCCGCGAATCCGCAGCCGCGAGCGGGCCAGCTTTCGCAGGAGATCATCGATCTCGTTCGTAGCCCAGCGGCCCGGGCTCGACTAGTGGCCGTGGACGACCTCGAGAGCTTGCTGGCGGGAGATTCACCGTCCTTGGCCCTCGCGGCGCGGGAAGCGCTTGAACAGCTGCGCCAGGACCCTGACCGCAGAGTTTCGCGCGCCGCCGCTGCGGTGTTGCTTGACGCGAAGACGGCGGACGCAGCCGCGAGCGCGTTCTCCGCTCCTGAAGTCGGACCGGCAGTCAGCAAGAGACCTGGCTTTAACCTACCACCAAGCATGCGAAAAGACCTCCGCAGCTGGATCTTGGGCTTTGTGGCCGTGGCTGCGGTTTCACTCGGATGGTGGGGGTGGCACACGAGCTCGCAATCGCCGTCCGTGCATTCCCCCGGTGAGCCTTCACAGCCTCATCCGTCGACTGCGTCGGGTGCAGCACAAGTGCAGTCGGCTTCTGCGGTCGTCCAGAACATGCAGAAGACGCCGTTCCCGATGTCACTGTCCTCGAGCGCGGCTGCATCGGCGCCTGCGACCGAACAGGCGAGACAGACATCCGCCACTCGCCGGACCGAAGATGGGGAGCATCCAGGGATGTTCCCTCGGGCCGAACAGAAATCTAACCGCAATCGGACTGCGCCGCGGTCAGCGACTGGCCCGCCGTCCGGAACCAGACAGTCGCCCAACCAGGATATGCGGGGGCCAGGTTCCGCCGTAGCTTCGAGCCCACTCACGGGGGAGCCGACCACCGCCGAAGCCATGACGGAGCGCGGACTGAATTACGAGCATGGTGCCAACGGATTCCAAAGGAACTACACCGCCGCAGTCCACTGGTACACCCTGGCAGCTGAGCAGGGGAACGCCGAGGCAGAAGGGCATCTCGGCCACATGTATCTGCGCGGCGTGGGTGGCTTGCTACAGAACGCAGCCGAAGCGGTCCATTGGTTCACCAAGGGTGCCGATCAGGGGAACGCTGACGCTGAGGCTCATCTGGGCACGATGTATGCGCGGGGCGCAGGCGGCCTAGCACACAACGACCTGGAAGCCGTGCGTTGGTTCACGAAGGCCGCCGAGCAGGGCAGTGCGGATGCAGAAGTCGATCTGGGTGCGATGTACGAGAGTGGCCGCGGCGGTCTGCGGCAGAGCGCTGTCGAGGCGACGCGCTGGTACACGAAGGCCGCCGAGCAATTCACCCGAGGCGCCGAGCAAGTAGATGGGCACGCCGAAGCGGGACTCGGCGTCATGTACGCGCATGGCCGCGGTGGGCTTGTGCAGAACGATGTCGAGGCGGTGCGCTGGTTCAACAAGGCTGCCGAGCAAGGATTTCCCGGTGCGCAGGACGGGTTGGGCTCCATGTACGCCAGCGGCCGTGGCGGGCTCGCGCAGAACGACGTCGAGGCGGTTCGCTGGTACACCAGGGCTGCCGAGCAGGGTATTGCGGAAGGTGAGGCCGATCTCGCCGTCATGTACAGAGAGGGCCGCGGCGGACTTGCGCAGAACCGTGCCGAGGCGAGGCGCTTGGACATGAAAGCCGCCGAGCAGGGATTGGCGTTCGCCGAGAACGATCTGGGGGCCAGCTACATGAACGGCCGCGATGGACTTACGCAGAGCGATGTTGAGGCGGTGCGCTGGTACAGCAAGGCTGCCGAGCAGGGATTACCGCGTGCGCAGGCCAATTTGGGTTTCATGTACGCCAGCGGTCGTGGTGGACTTTCGCAGAACGATGTCGAGGCAGTGCGCTGGTACACAAAGGCTGCTGAGCAGGGAGATTCGGAGGGGGAGAATAATCTGGCTGTCATGTACGCAAGGGGTCTTGGCGGGCTCCGCAGGAACGAGACCGAAGCGATACGCCTGTGGAAGAGTGCAGCGCGCCAGGGGGTCCCTAACGCACAACACGCCTTGCGAAGTAGAGGCCTGAGCTGGAACAAATGAGCCGAAGCAGGTGCCTTGCTGCCTGGGACGAGATATGTCTGCACCTGTGCTCGCGGGTCGCCGTCCCTGCGGCGATCTCGTGTCCGTGTGCTTGGTTGAGAATGATCCCGGGTACGTCAACGCCGTGCCCGGTGACGGGCCGCGATAGGGCGAGCCCGCTCTAGATGCGTCCGTTGTCGAGATGGTTCCTACCCTGCATGGGCCAGGATATGTCTGGCTCCCCGGATGCTGTTCCGCGAGCTGACCGATAAGGCCATCCGCCGCGGTGCCTTCTGCAGCGTCCCGGATCTGAAGGCGGCGATTGCTGCGTTCATGGACGCGTGGAACGACGACCCCAAGCCTTTTGTCTGGACAGCAACAGTTGAGTCGACTACGGAGAAGCTCTCCAGCTGCCGCCAGACAATGGAGCAGATCCAGCCGGGCTGCACAGCACCGCGGGCCCGGAAACGGCGAAAACCGTGACCAGTTATTTCGTGACACTACACTAGGTCTTCCAGGTACCCCGCAACGGCTCACGCAGCGCCTCACCCTTGCTCTTGCGGATCGCGCAGCGCACACTGCAGCAGCTTCTGTGGATCACGCTCCCCATTGCGAATTCCTCGAACCACCACCAGGCCGCTGTCGCCAGTCAGGCACGTGATCACGTCGTGCGGCTTGACGTTCATCCGTTCCAGGGCTCTCTGCATGTGGTGGACGTGGCTGCTGACTATCGAGATGTGGTCTTCCCGCAATCGAAGGTAGTCCTACAGGCGGCGGATATTCGCCGATTTCGGGCCTCGGCCGTCCCGACCGCCATCGGTCGCACGCCGACGACCCAGCCATTTTCCCCCCGGACCGTGGCACTTCTTCGGCGCGTTATTCTTTATTAAAAGATATTGCGGGCCGATTCAGCGGCTGCCTCGACGCCGTATGATGTCAGCGAATGCCAGACCAGCGTAACAGTGTCGAGAATTGAGGCCAGAGGAGGCAGTGTTCGTCTGTGACAAATTCGCGCGTATCGCATCGCGATCATCACGTCCGGTTTGCGGCCATCTGTCGTGTATCAGAGGGCCAGTCGGATCGCCCGGCCGCCGGAGCGCTGCCCAAGAGATTGTTGCTAGGCCGTCCCACTAGGGAAGGGGCGACGCCGATCACTCTGTCGAGGTCATTGACACTGGTGTCTTGCGGCGTCTATAGGAGGTGCCATGTGAGCAGAGACAAAGAGGGACAAGTAGCAGAGAGGCTGACGAGCCGTGTGCGAAGTATCTATATGGGGGCCAGGCTGTCACTCGCGATTACCGCAATTTGTGCATGCCATGCTGTTTCCGCTGAGGACATGGGAAGTCGGCCAAGACAGACGCAAGTAGTCACTACACGGACCGTCGTTGCAAGGGCTGTGGTGCGTTCCCGTGATGCGGAGTTGATCCTGATTCCAGGAGGTACTGTTCAAATTGGCGACGATGACGGACCGTTCAGTGAAGGGCCGGCGTTTCGCTACACGTCGCGACCCTTCCTGATGGACCGCACTCCGGTGACGGTAGCGCAATTTTCACAATTCGTAGCCGATACGGGTTATAGAACGGACGCTGAACACTACGGCTCCGCTGGGGCACTGGACGAGAGCGTCGGAGCATGGGTTGCTGTCAAGGGAGCCAATTGGCGACGACCGAAAGGGCACAAGCGATCCGCCGCGCTTGCGAACCATCCCGTGACGCAGGTGAGCTGGTTCGATGCGACCGCGTTTTGCGCGAGCTATGGCCTCAGACTTCCAACGGAGTTCGAATGGGAGCGAGCGGCGCGAATGGGACAAACGCCCGATGGACACGTTTTCAAGGCGGGCGACCCAATTGAGTTGAGTCATCGCTATCTACTGAATGCTTGGGAGGGAAGGTTTCCCTTCGTCAATACAGCGGCGGATGGTTATCGGACGACCTCGCCCGTTGGAGCTTTTGGAGCTGCTCCCTCGGGTCTCACGGATATGGCCGGAAACGTCTGGGAATGGACCTCATCGTGGTACTTGCCTTACAGGGCGCCGCAACGTGAACCTGCTGACGGCCATGGCGAGCGCGTGGCACGAGGAGGTTCGTTTCTGTGCTCTCGAGACTTCTGCGAAGGCTATCGTGCCAGTGCTCGAAATCATACGACTCCGGATACGTCACTAGAGAACATCGGATTTCGATGCGTCGGTGATCCTGCACACGTGCCGAATCTAGGGGGTCGCGTAAAGCAAGTTTCAACGCAACTGGCGGCGATCAAACATCCGCGAATGACGGAAGGGGAACCGCGGTGACTGCTCACGACAAGTTCAGGTTGGCTATAGAACTCGCGACGGCAGCAGCCGTCGTGGCAACAGTGCTTGCTGTATCTCTTACGCAAGCAGATACCAAGAGTACGAAGCCGCCTGCTACGGCTTCAACTGCGGTCAAGCCCAATGTCATCGTCATTCTTGCTGACGACTTGGGATACGGAGACACCGGAGTTTACGGGAGCAAGATAGTAAGGACTCCTAACATTGATGCCTTGGCTGCATCGGGTACGCGCTTCACCGCAGGCTATGTGACGAACCCCGTGTGCGCTCCCTCTCGCGCGGCTCTGATGACAGGCAGATACCAGCAGCGCTTCGGCTACGAATTCAATCCAAACGGGCTCGATAAGACCGGTGGCATGTCACTCAATGAGATCACGCTCGCTCAGATCCTGAAGTCGGCTGGTTACGCAACGGCCGCGATTGGGAAATGGCACCTGGGCCAGCCGAGCGGCTATTATCCTTCGGATCGCGGATTTGACTATTTCTTCGGCATGGCAGGCGGTGGAACTGACTACATCGTCAATCCTGCACCCGGCGACGAGTTCATCGGCCCTGCAGGTCAGGACATCAAGGTTCCACCAGGCGGGGCTTCGAAGCTCCCTATCGGCGATGAGTTGAAAACGACTCTAGAACGTATCAGGAAAAGAAGCCCGATTACTCGCAATCACGAAATCGTGCGCGTGGACGACTATTTGACCGATGCCCTCACGAAAGAAGCGGTAGACTTTATCGACCGAAATCAAAGCAGACCATTCTTCCTTTACCTCGCACAGCATGTTCCACATGCGCCGCTGCAGGCCCCTAAAAAATACATCGATCGATATCAAGAGGTTCGAGACCCTTACAAGCGAGTCCATGCGGCTATGGTGTCCTCTCTCGATGACAGCGTCGGCGATGTGATCGCGACGTTGAGGAGGGACCGCTTGTACGAGAACACGCTCGTCATATTCCTGAGCGACAACGGGTGCCCCGGATACGTGTACGGCGCGTGCTCGAATGCCCCACTATCGGGCTTCAAACGGTGGCAGCTTGAGGGAGGAATACGCGTTCCATATATTGTTTCCTGGCCTGGGCACCTGCCGGCCGGGCGCGTAGATAATCGCCAGGTCTCCAGTCTCGACATACTGCCGACAGCTGCGGCGCTTGCGCAGACAAGCCTGCCATCGGACCGCCCCTATGATGGTGTTAACCTGCTGCCCTATCTGAATGGTAAAGACAGCGCGGTACCCAATCCGACTTTGTACTGGCGCGACGGCCCAGATTTCGCGGTGCGTGATGCGAGTCTCAAACTATGGCTTGCGGCCATTGCGCCTAAAGGAGAAGGATTGAGTGACGAGCCGGATGGGGTCGGCGAGGAATCGAGGAAGAAATCGGGCAATAAGTCGAGCAAGAAGCTGACCCCACCACCGGCGGAGTCGGTGGATCGAGATGTGATGTTGTTCAATCTCGATCGTGATATCGCTGAGAAGAACAATCTGGCCAGGAGCCAGCCGCAAGATGTCTTACGCCTGAAGAACGAGATTGACCGCTGGAACGAGACGCTGGTCAAACCGATGTGGCCTGAAAGCAAGCATTCGACCGTTGACTATGACGACGAGAAATTGCAGCTATTCTACTGAAGACGGCAGGACGCATCTCCCTTACAATCGAGAGCGCGGGTATTCGCGAATTCACGTTGCAGCTGACGTAGTGAAGCAGAACGTCAGCGTGATTCTTGCGGATCATCTAAATTGCTGTAAGTTTCAGGGTGTACATGCCAAAGGACGTGAGCGTGCCGCAGGCATCGCTAGACAGGGTGGCCCAGGGTACAGTCTCCCCATTCGACGCAGCGCAAGGGGCACACCCTAGAGTGTTAAGGCCGTGCGGCGGCAGCGCGCCGTCTGGCCGGGGGCCGAGCATTGGTAGGGCCTTCGATGCGCAGAATACGCCCCCGCCATGTTGGAGATCCGGGCCAGCACGGGCGAGCTCGTCACCGGTGACCTGCAGGAGCCCCGGGGTCTTGAGGCGCTGTGCGTGGGTCAGCCGCCTCCTTCGTCACGGTGCGGCTTGGCCGGCGGCTGCAAGTCTTCCGCGATGCTCGAGCGATGCACACGAGACCTGGCTGCAGAGCGTGGCGCGGAGGCGCAGTGCTCCTGTCCGTCAGGGCTCGAGAGTCATCAAAGCTTCGCCAGTCACGACATTGATCGGCGTCGAGACGTGGTCGTGAGCGATCAACCAGGCGCCGTTGATTTTGCGATAGGCGCCCGTGTAGCGAACCCAGGGACCGGTCCGGCTCGCGCCGCCATTTCTCAACGTGCCACTCAGCCGATTGAAGCTGTGCGCGAACGCCACGTCCCCGCCGATCGTGATCGCAAGGGCACGATACTCGTAGCCGATCGGCGCCTGGAATACCGTGAAGGCCAGCACCCAGTTTTGCATCTTCGCGGCCACGCCCGCGCTCCCGAGCACGGGTCCGACGTCGAACGACACGACATCCGGTGTGAAGCAGGCCTTCAGAGTCTCCAGATCTTGAGCGCGGATCGCCTCAACGCTTCTGTCGACCAGCTGCCGGATGGCCGCTTCGTCCGCTGCATGTGCTGTAGCCATAGCTTGTTTTCCATCCTCGCTGTCTTCAGTCCTGGCACGTAGCCGGTGGGAAACATGCCGGCCGCACCCGCACCAGCGGCACTGACCAATACGTTGCTCCGGCAGGCCGCTGGCGACGCCACGGGCGCGGTGGACTTCTCTCGGTGAATGAATTCGCGCGCAATAGTTCCACCTCACTCGCGCCGGTTTCCACCCATGACGATCCAGAGACCGCTAGTGTGACATCCAGGCTGAAAATCGTGTCCGACGGCCGGCTTGCCTCTGTCCGGGCCTGAGCTCCAATGCGTCGAGCCGCTCCACCTGACAAGCGTAGGAAGGTCTTCGCGGTAGCGCGCGAGAATTGAAGGCGTCGGGGGTGAAGCTACGAGGCGGCTCTGCCGGGCGCCCATCTCCAAGTCGAAAGCGCGACAGCTGCGCCGAACAGAGCGATGCCGAGCGGTAGATGCAAGGCGAAGAGGTCGGCCCGGCCAGCGCCCATCTGGACGCCGGCCGCCACCAGGAACGCGATATTTGCTGCAACAAGCCCGCACGGTCCTTGCGACCCCCGCCAAAAGGGTAACCGCGAGCCCAACCTGAGCGGTCGCCCAGAGCAAGGCGACGCCGCCGAGCGCCGCGTGTGAGCCGAGCGAGGGTGCGCTGCCAGCGAGCGCCGCGCCGGCCAAGAGCGCCTGGCCGAGGAGGACCACTGCCTGAGCGACGAAGGCCCATTGAAAGAGGGTTCGCGGGAATCTTTCTCGTGACGCCATGTCACAACTGCAGCTGCTATCTCGTCATGTCGTCGGACCCACCTGAGGAACCGCAAGCCATGACCGCCCCCCCAGGCTCAGCCCAGCCGGGATGCCGCCGATCATGAGCAGCCCACCGATCAACGGCTGGCGGGAGGTGTCTACTGCCATCAATGCCAGCCTGCAGGCGTGCCTCGTGCAGCTTGCCGAGATCCGCGCGTTGCAGATACACCGCTGGGCGAACTGCCTCAACAAGCACGCCAAGGAGGCGCGTGCGATCGGAGAGGCCGAGCAGCGCACCTATCTTCTGCCGACATGTCGGGCAGCGCCTTACCACTCGGAAGGCGAACGCGCCGCCCTTGGATGGGCAGAGGCGTTGATGGGGCTATCGAAGGCCATCGGCTCGAGGCTCATGAAGCGCTGAAGCAGCACTTCGCCGAGGAAGAGCAGGTGAAACTCACCCTGGTGCTCGTTGTCAGCAACGACGGGAATCTCATCCCGGTCTGGTTCGGCCTCTTCGCAGATCCGGCGCCGAACCAGGCGGCCGCGTGATGACTGAGCCTTCGGACGTGGCGACTAGTGCTGACCCCCTTCGTCCTCGCCTTGTCCGCGTCGCCTATCGCATGCTCGGCTCGGTCGCCGACGCCGAGGACGTGGTGCAGGAGGCCTTGATCCGTTGGATGAAGGCCGATCGCACGGGAGTGCGTGAGCCGGAGGCCTTCTTGCGCAGAACGGTAACTCGGCTATGCCTTGATCACCTCAAGTCGGCCCGCCACCGGCGCGAAACCTACATCGGCCCCTGGCTTCCCGACCCGGTGATCGAAGAGGACGCGGAGGACGACATCACGCTGCCGCTTATGCTTGCCCTGGAGCGGCTCTCACCACTCGAACGCGCCGTCTTCCTCCTTCACGACGTATTCGGCGTCGCCTTTGAAGAAATCGCGGTGACGATCCAACGCGATCCGGCCGCCTGCCGGAAGCTCGCCACCCGCGCCCGCCAGCACGTCCGTGGGGCGCGCCCGCGCTTTCAGGTAGAGCGAGAGCGCGGCATCCAGATCGCCGAGGCCTTCTATACCGCGTCCCGTAGCGGCGACATGACCGCCCTCAGCACCCTGCTCGCCGCCGATGTCAGCCTCCATGCCGACGGTGGCGGCAAGCGACTTGCATGGGAGGCGCCGATCTTTGGCTTCGAGGCAGTCATGAACGCATTCGAGGCGCTGAGCGCGCTCTTCAGATCGCAGCTTCTGAGGACGAGCTTCATCAACGGTCTGCCCGGCTTCGTCACCCGAGAAGCAGACGGCGAGCTGCAGACCACGGCGCTCGAGCTAGAGGACGGCAAGGTCGCGACAATCTACGTCATGCGAAACCCCGACAAGCTCAGGCATCTGCACAAGGCGCTTTGCCCCCCTTGCAATGCGGTCTTGCGATGATCCTGGTCGTCGGCGCCGCCCGCTGGGTTGGTCGTTCCGGCTCTGGCGCGTCGCGTCGCCCGCGTGCGTGGGCGGCTCACAAACCCGAACAATCAGACCGAGTCAGGGCGGCGGGCGCGGCCGAGGCCGCCGTCGGCGACCTCCGTGACCTCGCGAGCCTCGAGGCCGTGTTCTATGTCGCCCCGGCGTTCCTCCCCGACGAAGGGGGCGTCGGACGGCGCGTGGTGGAGACCGCCGTCCGGGCAGGCGCTCGCCGGCTCCTCTTCTCGGCAGTGATCCATCCTGCCCTGACGGAACTGACAGATCACGCCACCAAGATCCCTGTCGAGGCGGTGGTGCTGGATTCGTGGATGGAGTATCGCTTCATTCATCCGGCGCTTTACTTTCAGAACTGGCTTTGACCTCAGTTCATCAGAACCGGTGTGCTCGTCGAGCCCTGATCGGCCGACACTCGCTTCTCACGTGCCGACTACCGGGACGTGGCGGAAGCCGCGGCCGTCGCCCTCATCCAAGATCGGCTGCTCTACGGCACGTTCGAGCTCTGCGCGCCGGGGGCACTGAACCGGTGGAAGTCGCGGCAGTGATCACCGAGGTCATTGGCCGAGAGATCAGGGTCGAGTGACTCGATCCGCGCAAGGACCTTCGGGGTATGGGTATTCCACCGCCCGCATGACCATGTGCGAGCACTGCGATCATCACGGATTTGCGCGGCAATCCGCTGACGCTTCGCGCCGTGCCTGATCGCGAATCTCTCTCGCTCGAGGCTTACTTCCACGATTTGACCGAGAGTCCGGCGTAGTTCCCTCGCGACCGCCCGAGACAGACCAGGGCGTGCGCGTCTGACACACGGCTCTCGGGGGATGTCACACAGTCGCTTTCTGGATCGTCATAGTGTCGGAATCAGCGGAGCGAGTGAGAACGTGACCAAACGAGACGCTATACACGAAAGACTAGAGATCACCGAGGCCGTAGGCGCCCGGCTCGCGAATGCTCTGATAAGCGGACACCCAGCCACGGTTGCCTACGTCGGCGCGGAGAACAGACCCCGAATCTCGCATCGCGGTAGCCTGCAGCGCCTGAGCGATCGGCAGCTCGCCATGTGGGTTCGCAACCCAGACGGGGGCCTCGCCAAGGCGCTGGGTGAACGCGCGCGCATAGCCGTGCTCTATTCGGACTTCAGCGACCCCGTGCGGCGAATCCTGTTCAACTGCGTGGGCCGCGCGCACGTCGAGCCCGATGAAGATCTCCGCCGCACTGTTTATGACAACTCGCCAGAGTTGGAGCGAGAGGCCGACCCCGATCGAGTGGGCGTCGCCATAGTGATCGATGTCGACGAGATCAGCGGATTTGTCGACGGCGAGTACATTCAGATGCACCGCGAATGAGTTGACGAAATCAGCTGGAGCTGAGTCACCTTCCCTCTGCACTGCCGGTCATCTAACAGGGCGCACAACGCCTGTCCTTTCTTCGCGATGGAATGGCCGCAAATCCGGCCGCCTGGCGTGGTCGCCGCTTCTCCGCCGCCTTTTGGCTGGCTGCTGAAGCGTCGTCATGTCGTTGTGAGCCCACGGCTCAACGTCACTGAAGCGAGGAGATTGGTTTGAGTATAACGATTCTGCTCTTGCTCGCGATCGTTGCGGGCGTTTATACCGGGCGGCAGGAAGGGCACCCCGTTCCTCACAGTTGCGCAGCGTGGGCGAAGGACATCGCCTACTGGGTTTTCACGGTAGCCGTAGCGTACGAATTGACCGCCGGAGCCTGGTGGGACCTCTTGGACATCAAGTTTATCCGCGTGTTGATGACGCGCCTCGGGTATCCACCCTACATTGGTTACATCGAGGGGGTGCCCAGAATCCCCTTTGTATTAGCGCTGCTTCTGCCGCGACTCGCGCGACTTAAGGAGTGGGCGTATGCCTGGACATTCTTCAACTATGGCGGTATTGCAGCATCGGAATTCTTGGTCCGCGATGGTCTATGGGTGCGGACGTCGGTTTTCTGCGGCGTTGTGCTTGTGTCTTGGATACTGCGCCCGCCCTCCCGGAAGCTCGGCAATCCAACTGAGATAAAGCGGCCAAGCGCGGTCGCATGGTCGGTTCCGCTGATCGTGGCCGTGGCCATGCTGGTTGTCGCCTACATCAACGTGCCGACAGGCGGTCCGCCACAGTAATTCGCCGACCGCCGCCCATCAGGATGCATCATGGCCTATCCGGCGTAACAATACAATTGCTGCAGACGTGACGTCAGGGAGTTCGTGTGCATCGAAACGCGCTCGCGTCCCGTCGGAAAAAGTAGAGCCTGATAGACATGGTCCTCTCCTCTATAGGTATTGGGGAGGTGAGCGAACTATGTCGCACAGACAGCAGTAAGTGTCTTTGTGCTCAAGTGTGAATCAGTGCCGTTCGGCATAGTCAGGCGAGCGGCATAGTGGGCCGAAGCAGCACTCGGTGCTTTGATCTCGGCCTCACCCGGACCTGCGGCCACCCGCTCCCGCAGATCCTTCTCCAGAAAATCAGGACCCCGCCGGGCAAGATCTTCTTGGCTGACGGAAGTGGGCCTGGCCGTCGGCAGCAAGGACCAGCGCACGACGTGCCTGGTGCCGCTTCTCTCGATGAAGACGAAGGCGTTGAGGCTGTTACAGCGCTCCTCGATGTAGCTAGTGTAGTGTCGCGAAATAACTGGTCACGGTTTTCGCCGTTTCCGGGCCCGCGGTGCTGTGCAGCCCGGCTGGATCTGCTCCATTGTCTGGCGGCAGCCGGAGAGCTTCTCCGTAATCGACTCAACTGTTGCTGTCCAGACAAAAAGGCTTGGGGTCGTCGTTCCACGCGTCCATGAACGCAGCAATCGCCGCCTTCAGATCCGGGACGCTGCAGAAGGCACCGCGGCGGATGGCCTTATCGGTCAGCTCGCGGAACCAGCGCTCGACCAGGTTCAGCCAACTGGAGCTGGTCGGGATGAAATGCTGAACGAAGCGCGGATGTCGTTTCAGCCAGGACTGCACGCTCGGGTGCTTGTACGTGCAGTAGTTGTCCATGATCAGGTGCAGCGGCACATCCCCCGGGAACTCCTTGTCGAGGGTACGTAGGAAGCGGATGAATTCCTGATGCCGGTGCCGGCTGAAGCACTGGCCGATAACCCGACCCTGCAAGGCATCAAGGGCCGCAAATAGAGTGGTGGCGCCGTTGCGCTTGTAGTCGTGCGTCATCGTCCCGCAGCGGCCCGGCTTCATGGGCAATCCCGACTGAGTACGGTCAAGTGCCTGAATCTGGCTCCTTTCGTCGACGCATAGCACGATGGCCTGGTCGGGAGGATTCAGATAAAGCCCGACGACGTCGGTCAACTTCTCGAGAAACTTCGGGTCGCGCGAGAGCTTGAACGTCTCGGTGAGGTG
>Ga0123356_10002367_pt1 | contig 20223 bp, 16 predicted proteins | sample TergutEmb28metaG_2_FD_92546 | JGI IMG/M metagenome (GOLD analysis project Ga0123356, IMG submission 92546) | Embiratermes neotenicus P3 segment gut microbial communities from Petit-Saut dam, French Guiana - Emb289 P3 | ecosystem: Host-associated > Arthropoda: Insects > Digestive system > Gut ... | reverse complement strand
ACGGTGGTAACAGGGCGAATGGAGTCGCGTGCGAGAGGGGGGCACGAGGGAATGAGGAATTAGCAATGAGGAATGAGTAGAAGAGGGCGCGGAGCGAGTACAGGGCGGCGAGTGCAGCCCTCAGGGTGCGGAGTTGATAACTAAGTATGTGTTGCATTATCGCAGCCTCTTTTCTCATTGCTAATTCCTCATTTCTCATTATCTTACGGGTTTCAAGTGAAAGTGTCAAGGGGGAAATAAGTGTCTTTTTACGCTCAACTCATTCTTACATACTGCTGCGCCACATAATACATCTCGAAGGAGTCGCTGCGGCAGGCTTGGGGTTTGTAGCTTTTGGCGGTTTTGAAAAGAGTCTTGAGGCGTTTGAGTAATGCGGAAGTGTCGCCGCCCTGAAATAGTTTGATGACTAGATTGCCGCCGGGTACCAGAGCGCTTTCGGTGTAGGCGACTACTGCTTCGGCGAGTTCCAGTGAGCGGCTGGTGTCAATGAAACGGTTGCCCATCGTTGCCGGGGCGGCATCGCTGATAATCAGATTATAAGGGCCATGCGCAAGAATTGAATCGCGAACAATGGGGTCGGTGATGTCGCCCTGAATGAAATAAAAATTATCTGCGCTGAATAAGCCTTTGTCAAATTCGCGGGAAAGAGGGGAAAGGTCTGCCGCGGCCAGAAATGCTTTGCCGGCCATTTTTCGCAATACATACAGGCTCCAGCTTCCCGGCGCTGCGCCCAGATCCAAAATGCGAAAAATCTTGGCAGCCGATCCTGCCAGGGCCGGTTTCAAAAGGCCGAATTTCTCGTCCATTTCTTTCAGCTTGTACACCGAGCGGGCGGGATAGCCTTCCTGCCGCGCCTTTAGTTGCCAGTGATCTGGTTTCTTGTAATCCGCCATTGTTTTACTATACACTAGAACAATGGATCAACAATATACCCGCAGGCTTGAAAACATTGAAACGGTACTCGAATACTGGCTGCCAAAAAACCTCGAAACAGCGCTCGCCGATAATTGGGCGGCACGGGTTTTTCCTGGCTTAACGGACACGGTGGACACGGCACTACTGCAAGCCATCATCGCGCCGTGCAAGGATTTGCTTTCGCGGGGCGGCAAGCGCTGGCGGCCGCTTTTGATGACGCTGGTTTGCGAAGCCCTTGGCGGAGGAGATGCCGCCCTACCCCTCACTCCGCTGGTCGAGTTTTGCCATAACGCCAGCCTTATCCACGACGACATTGAAGACAATTCCGACGAGCGCCGGGGCAAACCGGCAGTGCATATTATCCACGGCGTTGATGCGGCGGTTAACAGCGGCTCGTTCCTCTATTTTCTCCCGCTTGCCTGCATCGATTCGTATGCCGAAGAGCACCGGGCAATGGTGTACTCGTTATGGGCGGGCTATTTGCGCAAGCTCCATTTGGGGCAGGCAATGGACATTCACTGGCACCGGCATTGCGATATCATCCCCTCACTCGATGCTTATTACACAATGTGCAAACTGAAAACCGGCTGTCTTGCCCGTTTTGCCGCAGAGCTGGGAGCCGCCGTTGCCGGAATGGCGAATGACAGCGACACCACAAAACGGCTTGGCGAGGCGGCGGAAAAACTTGGCGTGGGCTTTCAGATTTTGGATGATGTGAAAAATTTGACCACTGGCATACCCGGCAAAAAGCGCGGCGACGATCTGGTGGAAGGGAAAAAAAGTCTGCCGGTGCTGCTATTCCTGCACCGCTGGCCGGAAAAAAAAGAAATGGTTTTCAATTGTTTTAATGCCGCGCGTGCCGGCGGCGTTGGCGTCCCCGAAGTGGAAGCGCTTATCCAGACATTGCAAACCTCCGGTGTGCTTGCCGAAGCCGAAGCGCAAGGCAAAGCCCTCATCGCCGAAGCCGGCGGCATTTTTGCCGGCGGCATTTTTAATGCCACCGACATTTCTTTAAGCGATGAAGGACGCGCCCTCCTCAGCGGGTTTGTTGGGTTGATTGGGTAGTATCACTTAACCTTTGCGACAATTTCCGCGATAATTCTGTCTGCATCATCGTGTGAAACCTGGCAAGTTCCTACCTGACTATGACCGCCGCCGCCGTAACTGAGCATCAAACTGCCGACATCAACGGTGGCGCTGCGGTTGATTATGCTGTAACCCACCGTGACAACAACGTTAGATTCATTACGTCCATCAACAACCCATATTGAAATATTTTGTTCCGGAAACAGGGTGTAGATAATAAAACGGTTTCCCGCATAAATGGTTTCCACGCCGCGAAAATCCACGACTATGGCATTGCCTTCAACTTTGGCATGTTCTTTTACCATATCACGGAACAAATTCTTGTGCTCCATGTATACTTCGACCCGCTCTATAACATCAGGCATGGAAAGAATTTCTTCAATGTCTTTATCAACACAGGCGCGGGCAAGTTCTTTCATCAGATCATAATTACTGATGGTAAAATTGCGGAAACGTCCAAGCCCGGTTCGGGGATCCATAATATAACCAAGCAGCACCCATCCATGAGGGTTGGTAATTTCACTAGCGGAAAGGTTTGCTGAATCCACCTTATCTACATAGCGGATCATCTCTGCAAAACGACCCAGTTTTGCATCGCCGCCGTAGTATTCATAGACCACACGAGCGCAACTCGGCGCTTTGCGGGATATGCCTTCAAAATAGGTTTTGGGTCCCAGACGTTCACTCTCACTGGAATGATGATCAAACCAGAACTTGCAGCCCTTTATATAAGGAACATTGGCCAAAATATCATTGTCTGAAGCTTCAACCAGGCCATCCTGAATATCTTTTGGATGCACAAATTTCCAATCGTCTATAAGACCCAAATGGAGCAACAATGCCCCGCAAGCCAACCCGTCAAAATCTGATCTGGTTATTAACCTCATTTTTCACTCCTTTTCCGAATCATTATGACTATCTTACATCTTTTATCGTTTTTTATCTATACTGGTAATATGAAAATTCATAAAAATACATTGTTATTTGGCCGTGGTGCAGGTTTTGCTATTCTGTTGTGCGCGTTGTTACTGGGCGCTTGCACTCGTTTCTCCGGTTCAGATGCTGCTTTTGGAAACCTGGGGCATCCATCGGACTTAGTTCCCTTTATGGAAAAGGCCAGAACCGGAACCCTGCCCAGCGGCCTGCGGTACTTTATTTTGGAAAATGCCAAACCCGAAAACCGCGCCTATCTTACCATTGCGGTAAATGCCGGTTCCGTGCTTGAAGAAGATGATGAACGGGGCCTTGCCCATTTTGTAGAACACATGGCGTTTAATGGCACAGAACGATTCCCGGAAGCGGAACTGGTAAATTACCTTCGTTCGCTGGGTATGCGTTTTGGCCCGGAGGTAAATGCCTATGTCTCTTACGATAAAACGGTGTACGGCATTGAAGTGCCCGTAGAAACCGACAACGATGGAATACGGCGTATTCCCGATATGGCTCTGGCGGTTATTGACGATTGGACACGAGCCATCACCTTTGATCCCAAAGATGTGGATGATGAGCGGCGAGTCATAATGGAAGAATACCGTATGCGGCTGGGAGCATGGGAAAGGATACGGCAGGAATGGCTGCCGGTATTGTTCAAAGGTTCGCCCTACGCCGATCGCCGGCCCATTGGACTGCCAGAAATTATCGAAGGAGCGCCGGCTTCGCAATTGGAATCTTTCTACAAAAAATGGTATCAGGCCGATAACATGGCCCTTATCTTTGTCGGCGATTTTGACGGGGCCGCGCTTGAAGATTCATTAGGCGATCATTTTTTGATTCAGAAACCAGCCGTTCCCACTCAGCGGCCTTTGTACGATCTGCCTGATCCCCAAAAAGGAAATCTTGAAACCCTTATTCTTACCGACCCGGAATTAACCAATACCCATGTACTGCTCTTTTTCAAACGCAGCCGGGAAGCGCAGCGGGGCGATCTGTCGTTTTTCCGCAGTGAAATTATTGATATTCTTATTGACCAAATGCTGAGTTTCCGTTTTCAGGATGAACAGCAAAAACCGGAAACCCCCTATGTATACGCCGGCGCCGGAATGGATCGTTACGCGGCATCTTCCCGGTTTTATACGCTGATTGCCCAGGCAAAAACCGGCAGCGCCGAAGCAAGCCTTGCGGAATTGCTGCGAACAAAAGAATCGATACTCCGCTATGGCTTTACGGATGCGGAACTGGCAATTGCCGCAGAAGCCGTTGTTTCACACTTACAGCGGTTGGTACTGGAGAAAGACCGGCAAGAATCAAATAAGTATATTAATGTACTGATCTCTTATTATTTGGATGGAGGAAATCTGGCGGACGCAGAGTGGGAACTGAATGCGGTTCAGCAATTGCTGCCTCGTATTAAAGCAAAAGATATCAATGCAGCCATAAAAGATTATTTTGCGTTCAATGATCTGCAGGTCTTTATTTTTGCTCCCGATGCAGAACTGGAAAGTCTTCCTGATGATGCGCGCATCAGACAAATGGCTGCGGAAAGCCGTAAAATGAAAATTGCCCGGCCCAGATATGGCGCGGTAGCAGACGGTTTTCTGCCCGGTATTCCCAAACGGGGTGCCGTCATAGCGGAATCGATTGATGCGGAAACCGGCGCTCTTTTTTGGGAACTGGATAATGGGGCACAGGTTATCCTTAAACCGACCCAAAACAAAAATGATGAAATTGTGTTACAGGCCATGGCGCGAGGCGGGATCAGCAGCGCCGCGCCTGAAGATGATGTTTCCGCCAGCCTTGCCGTCGAGATGGTGCAGGTCTCCGGCCTTGGTCCCTGGCCGCGCCCTGAATTATCGCGGAAACTTGCCGGGAAACAAGTTTCACTTTCGCACTCGGTTTCCAGCTATCATCGCAGTTTCCGGGGTTCATCCACATCAGGCGATCTCAAAACCTTTTTTGAAATGCTGCATTTGTCTTTCACCGATCCCCGCATTGATCCTGTCGCGGTAGAAGCCATGATGGATCAATATGCCACTTCCCTCGCCCTGAGAGACGAAAATCCCCGCGTTGCTTTTTCCGATGAGATTAACCGGACAATTTACGGCGCTCATCCTCATTTCAAACCGCTGGAACTGGCAGACCTTCCTCACGCTGACATTGACACCGCGCTGGCATTTATCCGCAAAGGGCTTAACCCCGCTGACTATACGTTTATTTTTACCGGTAATCTGGAAACGGAAACAATGAAGGATTACATCGAAACATACGTGGCATCGATTCCCGCAGCAGCACGTTGGAACACCTGGACTGACCTTGGCATTATCCGTCCGGGAAAAGTTGCAAAAACGGTTCGCAAAGGAAAAGAAGAGCAAAGCATGGTATACATGGGCTGGTTTGCCGATGCTCCTTTCACCGAAGAACTGAGCATTACGGCCCAGGTGTTAAGCGAATACCTTGACATCAGAATGACCGAAGAAATACGCGAAAAACGCGGCGGCGTTTATGCAATTTCCGTGAATGTGCCGGTCTCACCGGTTCCACGGGGAGAGTTGGCAATGCAGGTATATTTTGCCTGCGATCCAAAACGGGTACAGGAACTCAGCGCCGCGGTGATCGATCTGCTGAACCAGACTGCGCACAATGGCATAGTCCGGGACGTTTTTGACAAGGCCGTGGAAGCCCTGAAAAAAGAATGGGAAACTTCAATGCAGAGCAATGCCTACATCGCCCAAAGCTACGCTAATTCATCAGTACTGTTGGATCTGCCTCTATCCCGGCTAAACCGGCGGCCGCAATATTTCAGCGCCGTTACCCCGGCAGATATGCAACGGCTTTGCGCCCGGCTCTTGCAAAGCGACAAGCACGGCCCGATACAAGTAGTATTATTGCCAGAATGAGGGTTAGAAAAATTTATTCACATAATGCACACCAATAACAGCCGCCCAAAAGACGGCTGTTATTGACTGGCCCTTAATTAAGGAAAAGTGATAGACACCGGCAACTGCCGCGTGGTTGTAGTCCCATCGCCCAGCTGATTAGAGCTGTTGGAGCCCCAAGCCCACATACCGCCATCTTCATCTATTCCTAAACTGAACTCTTCTCCGGCTGACACAGATACAAATTTAGTATCCGGTTTTATTGCAGTAGGTACATTTTTCTGAACTGTCGTCCCATCGCCAAGCCTGCCGCTGCCATTGCCTCCCCATGCCCACAAACCGCCATCTACAGCTACTGCAAGAACGTGATTGGTATTGGATGTTCCGAATGCCGATATACTCATAAATTCTGTTCCATCTTTTATTTTAACAGGAGAGGTTACATTACCTGTTGTAGTCTCATTACCAAGCCGGCCGTTAGCAGGGTTTCCCCATGCCCATAGATTTCCGTCTGTATCTATTCCGTGGCTATGATTATCTCCGGCTATAACAGACGCAAATGTTATCGTCAATGTTACTTTAGCCGGAGCACTTCGACCGGTGGTAGACCCATTGCCATGCTGACCGTTGTTATTACCTCCCCATGCCCATAGATCGCCATCTGTATCTATTGCAAGGGTATGAGTATTGGATGCTGCTACATACACAAATTCAATATCTGATTGTATTGCAACAGGTGTATTTTGGGCAGTTGTATTTCCATTGCCAAGTCTGCCGAAGGTGGTGCCATTGGCTCCCCAGGCCCATAAGCCGCCATCTTCATCTATTGCAAAACTATTATTATTACCTGCTGCCACAAAAATAAATTTTGTACCTGATTTTATTTGAATGGGAGAGGTTTTATTGGTCCCTGTTCCATTTGTCCCATCACCAAGCTGACCATCATCATTTCTCCCCCAAACCCATAGACCGCCGTCTTCATCTATTGCAAGGCTATGAGCAGAACCTGTTGCTATTTGCTCAAATATCGTGTCCGGTTTTATTCGAGTGGGAGAGTTTCGGCGAGTTGTAGACCCATCACCAAGCTGACCGCTGGCATTAGCTCCCCAAGCATATAGACCGCCATCTGTATCTATAGCTAAACTAAAAGCGCCTCCCGCCGAAATCGTTTTGATTAGTGTGGCTGATGTTGAGGTTCCACTTATGGTGATTGCGAACGCCGCTGACGTCGCGCTGTCCAGTGTCAGCGTCATATTGCTGGTTGTTCCTGCGGTGGTAGTTGTATTCCCGGAAAGTGTCAGCGTTCCGCTGTTGTTGCTGATGGTTACCTGACCATTTACTGTTACACCGTTTGGAAGGTTCGCCACTGCCGCTGTGTATGATCCGTTATCGATGTTTGCCGTGGTTACGGTGTAGGTAACATTACCCGCCGTTCCTTCTGTCAGGTTTCCGCTTGCTGTTCCCACTGCTACGGTTTTAGTGGTAGTTTTTGTGTCATCGTCTCCGAAATCGCAGGCGATCATCACAAACCCGATTACCGCAATTAAAGCGATCATCCCAAAAAAATTCATTGTGTTCTTCATTGAGAACCTCCTGAATTATCCTACCTTAATTCCTGAAAAAACGTCAATAAGCCCCTATTCCCAACGCCTCATTCTCTATATACTTATCCTATGGGTAAAACCTATGTCTTTGTAAACCAGAAGGGAGGGGTGGGCAAGACCACCTCGGCGCTGAATATAGGCGCATATCTTGCCGAAGAAGGCAAAAAGGTGCTGCTGGTTGATTTCGATGCACAGGCGAATCTTTCCAGCGGCGTGGGGGCAAAACCGCCCAAGCCGGGAATCTATGAACTCATTTCGGGAACAACGACCGTTGATCAGGCGATTAAAAAAACCGCCATTTCCAACCTTGATGTCATTCCTGCAAATATTGACCTTTCCGGAGCAGCCGTAGAACTTATCGGACAGGAAGATCGGGACTTATTTTTGAAAAAAGCCCTTGCCCCGGTAAAAAGCCGCTATGACTTCATTTTGATAGACTGCCCTCCCAGCCTGGGTGTACTAACCCTGAATGGCATGGCAGCGGCCGATGCGGTGCTTATCCCCATGCAATGTGAATACTTTGCGATGGAAGGCTTAAGCCTGCTCTTGCAGACCATCCAGCGTATACAGCGCAGCCTGAACAAATCGTTAACCATCGGGGGGATATTCTTTACGATGTACGACCCCCGAACCAGACTTGCCCAGGATGTGGTAAAACAGGTAAGCGCCTATTTCAAAAAAGCGGTTTTCAAAACGATTATTCCGCGAAATGTCCGCCTTTCCGAAGCGCCTTCCTACGGCCAGCCAATTGTACTGTACGATCCCAATTGTCCGGGGGCAAAAGCCTACCACAGTCTTGCGTTGGAAATCATGAAACGCGCACGAGGAGCCGGCAATGACGCGTAAACCAGTATTGGGAAGGGGTTTGAATGCCCTGCTCTCCGATCGCGATGATAGCGCAGACTTTGAAGATGATATACCCAGCGAAAAAATGACCGGACATCGGCAGGTAAAACAGGGCTCAGTGACGCATCTTGCCATTGACCGGCTGATTGCCAATCCCGGCCAGCCCCGCAAGCATTTTGACGAAACGGAACTGCAGGAACTGGCGGCCTCCATTACCGTGCATGGCATTATCCAGCCCATTATCGCAGCGCCTTCTTTGGAAGACGGCGACGGCTCCTATATCATCATTGCCGGGGAACGGCGAACCAGAGCCGCCCGGCTGGCCGGCCTGAGCGAAGTCCCGGTTATAATCCGCGAATACACCGACCAAAAGCGGATGGAAGTTTCCCTTATTGAAAATATTCAGCGCAGCGACCTTAATCCCATTGAAGAAGCCGCCGCCTATAAAAATTTGATGGATTTTTCCGGCCTGTCCCAGGAGGAACTTGCCGCCAAAGTAGGCAAAAGCCGCTCTACTGTGACAAATGCGCTGCGCCTTCTGAAACTTTCAGGCGATGTGCAAAAAAGTCTTGAAAACGGAGCCATCAGCCCCGGCCACGCACGGGCACTGCTCGCAGTAACGGACAAGCGGCTGCGGGAAAAACTTTTTCAGGAAATAACCAGCAAAGGACTTTCCGTACGCGAAGCGGAAAAAAAAGCCTTAGCGCTTAATATGCACCCCACTGCTGGCGTAATAGAAACAAAGCAAAAAACATCCGAAAAACGTCCCCCCGAAATTGCCGCAATGGAAGAAAAATTCATCGACAGACTGGGAACAAAGGTTACGATTGAAGGTGGCCTGAACAAAGGCCGTATCCACATTGACTATTACTCAATGGAAGATTTGGAACGGTTATACGCCATTTTAAGTGAATAAATACCCGGAACAAAGGTTTCAATTGAAGGTGGCCTGAAACGGTTATGCGCCATTTTGAGTGAATAAATCCGCCTGATTAGTTTTTTGTTGACAAAAATAAGATACCTAATGTATAATCTTGTGAAGAATGATGTTTTCTTAAGATGCAGGAGGATTTATGAAACTTAAATACAGAATAAGTATTTTAGTAACAAGTATTATTGCAAGCATTGTAGTTGGTATCGCCGTCCTACTCCTGCTTGAGGCCTCAAAAATAAGTATGTCGTTAAGTCTCCGGGGTCTTGAGTATTTGGCCGATGAGCAGGCTTCTTCCTGGAAAGCTGAAGAAGACTCCCGTTTACTCATACTGCGCACTTTAGCAAACATAATGTATGACTATGAAAATGTGCCGGCAGAAGCAAGGCGCGATCAATTCGATGCCATGCTGCGGTACACTATAACCTCCAATCCGGCCTTTATTAACTTGTATACGATCTGGAAACCTAATGCCGTTGACGGTATGGATGCGCGTTATATTGGCAGACCAGGATCCAGCCCCACAGGGCAGTATGCCATAACCTATACCAGGGAAACAGGCCAGATAGAAGCTCGATACTCCCTTGATATAGATGCGTCTATGGCCTATTTTAACGGCCCAAATTCAAAGAAAGACAGAGTCGAAGAACCTTTTCACCGGGTTATTGGCAGAGAAGATAAATATTTATTAAGAATGATGGTTCCCATCGTTAATCCCCGTACCAATGAAACCGTGGGTGGTGTAGGCTGTCTTTTGGATATTAGTATAATACAACCCGAGGTCCTCAAAACCATAAGGGCCTATGATGAAATTTCTGCTATGGCGATTTATACCGGTTCCGGATTCATACTTGGAAACCTCATGTCTGAACGAGTTGGTAAAAAACTGCGGGATGCCGAGACAATATTCGGCAGCCATATGGAAGAAGCTGCCCGTGCAATAGAACAAGGACAGCGGTTTCAATGCCATACCTACTCATCAGCGTTTAATTCACAGATAGAAATTATCGTTAAACCGTTCACCATTGGTAATTCGGATGCAACCTGGGCGGTAATGATTGCAGCAACCGATTCACATATTTATGCTGAGGTACGGACCATAACCAAATTTACCATTATTATGGCGATAGTAGCCATAATAATAGCGGCAATAGTTATTTTCATTATCATAAGCCGTGTTGCCAAATATATTATGGAGGTATCAGATCACCTCAAGGAGATATCCGAAGGCGACGGGGATCTAACCCAGACCATTCCGATAAAAGGCAACGATGAAATCTCTGAATTAGGCACCTATTTTAACCATACCCTGGACAACATCAGGGAGCTGGTAAGCGTCATAAAATACAAAGTGAATGCGCTTACCAATACCGGTTATGAACTCTCTGTCAATATGGACAAGACTTCGACAGCGGTAGATGAAATATCAAGCAATTTTGAAGGCATAAAAGAACTGGAGACCAAACAGGAAAAAAGCTCAATTGAAGTAAATGCGGCGCTGGAGAATATTAAAAACAGCATCGCATTACAGAATAAATTGATCATCGAGCAAACTGACAGCGTTAATACATCATCTTCGGCTATCGAAGAAATGACGGCCAACATACATTCAGTGGGTCAAACGCTGATAGAGAACAGTAAAAATGTCATAAATCTGGCAGAAGCGTCAGAACACGGCAGAACATCACTCCAGGCAGTAGTACAGTCAATACAGGAAATCGCGCGGGATTCAGAAGGGCTTCTGGAAATAAACTCGGTGATGAATAATATCGCAAGCCAGACAAACCTGCTGAGTATGAATGCCGCCATTGAAGCGGCGCACGCCGGAGAAGCAGGCAAGGGATTTGCGGTAGTCGCCGATGAAATCCGAAAACTCGCCGAGTCATCGGGGCAGCAATCCAAAACGACTGCAGCCATGTTAAAAAAGATAAAGGCATCCATAGATAGTATTACCAAATCTTCCGATGAAGTACTTACCCGTTTTGCGGCCATAGACACAGAGGTAAAAACTGTTTCTGAACACGAAACAAATATCCGGTACGCAATGGAAGAACAGGAAGTCGGCGGCAGGCAAATACTGGACGCTGTAGGACGCCTTAAAGAAATAACCACATCGGTCAAAAAAGGTTCTGAAAATATGTCTAAATCAGGCACCGATTTGATCAGGGAAACCGATGAATTTATCAAACTCAGCAATGAAGCAATACATCGCATGGACGATATCGTAAACGGCGCACTGAAGGAAATAAAGGTTGCGGTAACGCACGTAGCTGAAATGAGCGCGGCAAACAGCCGGAACTTTGAAGACCTGAAACATGAAACGGTAAAATTCAAAGTTACCACAGGAAACGAAAAACTTAAAATTCTGGTGGTTGATGATGACGCAACCCATCTGACCATGACCAAGAGTTTCCTGGAAGAAGATTACGAAGTTATTACGGTCAAGTCGTGTGAAGATGCCCTGAATCTCCTGTATCAGGGTCTTGATCCCAATTATATCTTGTTGGATTTAATGATGCCTGAAATAGACGGATGGGATACTTATGAAAGAATGAAGCGAATCAGTAACTTACACCATGTTCCAATAGCCATTTTCACATCTTCGGATGATCCGAAAGACAGGCATCGCGCCATGGAAATGGGAGCTGCCGATTACATAAGGAAACCCTGTAAAAAGAGCGAGCTATTGGAAAGAATAGAAAAGATACTGGAATCAAAATGAGCAATAGGCAAATGACAATCGAGATATCGGGAGTAAATGCCGATAGCGGACTGGAATTATGCGATGGCGATCTGACTATTTATCTTCGCTCTTTGCATCTGTATGTTTCCAGCGTACCGGTAACTCTGGAAAAAATGCGCAATGTTTCAGCGGAGACATTGCGCAATTATTCCGTCAATGCGCATGGCATAAAAAGCATCAGTGAATACATCGGCGCAGAAGAAGCAAGAAAAACAGCCAAAGAACTGGAAGCAATGGCTAAAAATGGCGATTTAGCCGGGGTACTGGCCCAAAACGAATCTTTTATAAAATACGCGGGAAATTTAGTGGACAACATACAAAATTGGCTGAAAAAAAATAATATTTCCGGTATTTAATATTTACTGCGAGATAGCAAAATGGATAATGACAAAAAAAACAGCGTACTTGTTGTTGACGATGAAACGCTCAATCTTAAGGTTCTTAATAGCATATTAAGTTCTGAATATACCATTTACATGGCAAAAAACGGCTTATCCGCAATTGAGATGGCCAACGAATATTCGCCCGATCTTATTTTGCTGGATATTATCATGCCGGACATAAGCGGGTTTGAGGTGCTTGCAGCGCTCAAAGGCTCCGAAAAAACACGGAGCATTCCCGTCATTATCATTACAGGACTTGAAAGCATTGAAGACGAAGAAAAAGGGCTGACCCTTGAAGCTGCGGATTTTATACATAAACCTTTTAGCAGTAAAATTATTAAATTAAAAGTACGGAATCAAATACAAATCATCAACCAATTCCATGAGCTCGTTAAACTGCATAAAGATTTAGAAGTTGCGGTTAAAGCCGCTGAAACCGCCAACCATGCCAAATCAGCTTTTTTGGCGAGAATGAGCCATGAAATACGCACGCCGTTAAACGCCGTCCTGGGTATCTCGGAAATTCAACTCCAAAATGAAAACCTCATTCCGGAAACAAAGGAAGCATTCACCAGAATTTTTAATTCGGGCGACTTGCTCCTTAGCATTATCAACGACATACTGGATATGTCCAAGATAGAAGCGGGAAAGCTGGAATTGGCGCTGGCGCAGTACGATATTTCAAGTTTAATGAACGATACCATTTTCCTGAATATGATTAAATATGAAAACAAGCCGATTGAATTTATTCTTAATGTGGATGAAAATGTTCCGGCTCAGCTTTTCGGCGATGAACTCCGCATTAAGCAGATTCTGAACAACCTTTTGTCCAATGCTTTCAAATATACCCATACAGGCAAAGTTGAACTGTCACTTGAAGCGGAAAAACTTGATGATATTGTGATGCTTATTTTCCGCGTACGCGATACTGGTCAGGGGCTGACAGATGAGCAGCTTAGCAAATTATTTGATGAATATTCCCGCTTTAACATAGAAACCAACAGAACAACCGAGGGTACAGGCCTTGGGATGGGCATCACGCAAAATTTAATACACATGATGAACGGCGATATTCTGGCGGAAAGTACGCATGGCATAGGATCGCTGTTTACGGTCCGCTTGCCGCAAGGCGATATTGGATCTCCGGCGCTGGGAAAAGAAGCCGTGGAAAAACTACAGCAATTCCGTTTAAATTTTGAAACAAAAATGAAAAATGTCCAGATTGTACACGAACCAATACCTTTCGGAAAAATTTTGGTTGTGGATGATATGGAGATGAATCTTTATGTCGCCAAAGGAATGTTGTCGCGTTACGGATTGCAGATCGACACGGCGACAAGCGGATATGAAGCCATTGATAAAATAAAACAAAGCGCATATGACCTTGTTTTTATGGATCACATGATGCCAACAATGGATGGCATGGAAGCAACCTGCGAAATAAGAAAAATGGGTTCCGAGTATGAAAAACTTCCGATAATCGCATTAACAGCCAATGCGATTTCCGGTATGAAAGAAATGTTTTTGGCTAACGGATTCAACGGCTATATATCAAAACCTATCATCACGCAGGAATTGGATGATATTCTTAAAACATGGATGTCGCCCGAAAAAATAACCCAACAGGCCAAACCGGAAACAGGCGAAGATTTATCGCCAGATGCGGCAACAACACCCGCCAATGAAATAGACGATGTTTTTTTGGATAACGTCCGCAAAATAAGCAAAATAAACACCGATATTGGATTAAGCCATCTTTCGGATAAGGTAGACATATACCGCAACACCTTGGGCATATTTCATAAAAAACTTGTATCTGAATGTAATAATATGACTGTTTCTTTAGATTCCAAAGACATACAAAAGTTCAGGATTTCCATACATGCAATGAAATCAATGCTCGCCATAATCGGCGCATCGGTATTGTCTGAATCGGCGTATAAGCTGGAAATTGCTTCAGCGAATCAGGAAATTGACTATTGCACACAGGAATTCCCAACGCTGAAAGAACAATTGTTGTTACTGCACAATAAATTATCTGTTATTTACAACAACGACACAGAAGAAAAAGAAACTGCTTATTTGCAGAAAAATATTCGGTCTGAAAAAATCCTGCTGGTAGATGACATGGACATGATTTTATATGTCGTCAAAGAAAAATTATCGCATTACGGATTGCAGGTTGATACAACGACAAGCGGGCCCGAGGCAATTGAAAAAATTAAAAACAACAAATATGACCTGGTATTTATGGATCACATGATGCCAGAAATGGACGGTATCGAGACAACTTGCGAGATAAGAAAACTTGGGACAGCATATGAAAAATTGCCGATAATAGCGTTAACAGCAAATAAAGACCCCGGCATGAGAGACGTATTTTTAACCAACGGATTAAACGACTACATGACAAAACCTGTAGTCACGCAAAAACTGGAAGAAATTCTTAAAAAATGGCTACCTGATTTTTGATAGGGGTTTTTATTTCAAAAATTTGCAACGCAAGCATGGTAATGTCGTCAGCCTGCTCCGCGCCGCCTGCAAAAAGATCTATTTCTTCCTTAAGTTTAACAAGCAGTTCCTTTACAGAACAGTCCGCGTATTTATTGGCCTTTTCAATCAAGCGCTGTCCTGAAAACAATTCCAGTTCCGCATTCATGGCTTCGGTAACGCCATCGGTGTATAAATAAATGACATCGCCCGCATTAAGCATTATTTCATATTCTGCATAGGACATATCCTCCATACCGGCAAGAATAAAGGACGAATTGATTTTCAAAAATTCATAATCACCTTTCGCTTTTTTTACAAGCGGAGGGTTATGTCCGGCGTTGACGTAAACAAATTTGCCATTTCGCAAGTCTACATATCCCATGAAAGCGGTAACAAACATACTCGTGTCATTATTTTCGCAAAGAATGTTATTCACCGTTTCAAAAACCTCGCCGGGACTTTTGCCCAAACAGGCATTGTTTTTGATAAGCGTTTTGGCAATAACCATAAACAGAGCCGCCGGTATGCCCTTGCCTGATACGTCGGCGATAATAACAGCCAGTTTATTTTCATCGATCAAAAAAAAGTCATAAAAATCGCCGCCTACTTCCTTTGCCGGAATCATGGACGCGTATATATCAAATTCCGTCCTGTCGGGAAAGGGCGGAAAAATACAGGGCAGCATACTCGCTTGAATTTGAGCGGCAACAGCAAGCTCCGCGCCAATGCGCTCCTTTTCCGCCGTAACTCTGGTTAAATGGTCGATATAGGTTTCCAAATCCAAAACCATTGTCCGGAATGCTCCAGCCAATATCCCCGTTTCGTTGTTGTTCCTGCTGAACAATTCGCACTCGGCGGCAATAAGCGCGCTGTCTTTTTTCTCTTTACCATCGCTGATGTAATGCTTCACAATGTTGGCTATGGATTCTATCGGAATTGTTACGTTTTTTTCCGCATAATGTAAAACAGCAATCGTTATCAAATAAGATATAAACAGGCTTATCGCAACATAAAAATAAACCCGGTTCCACATTGCCAGTGGGTCGGTCATGATGTGGGACAGATCCATGTAAGCGAACAAACCTATCATTCCCGCGGAAACCACGCTCATAAACAAAAAAATCAACACCAGCCGCTCGTTTAGTGACAGTCTTTTACGCCGTTCTTTTAAATTGCCAACCGACATGAATATTACGATAGGTATTCCCAGTACCATGCAAAACACAAAGTTATTCAAAAACACCATAAGCGTAGTGGTAGAAAAAAACGAACTAATATTGAAGGCCTGTATGATCACCCCCAGAAGAGCCGCCATCATTACGGAATTTATCAGGATAATCACAATGTATCGAAGTACATTTTTTACGTTATTAAGCCTAAAAACCGAGGGTTCTTTTGTGTCAAAGCGTTTGATACAATGCCACATCAAAAAAGGGAAGGCGCCGTACGCAAATTGCGCTATAAATCCAAATGCGCATATCAGCGGATTGTATCCTGATATAATATCGGCAATAATATTTCCGACAGCACAGCCAAAAGCGCCGGGCAGACCGAGCATTAATCCAAAAACAGGCGGCAGCGCGCTGGCCGGACGCATCTCGGTTATCTCCATTACCTTGAAAAATTCCCTGAAGGGCATGGTTACCACGAAAAATATAACTGCCGTGAAAAACGCATTCTTAATTTTATTAATCATAGGTATTTTTCCATCACTAAAATGTTATTATTATCCTCATAACGGTATTCCATGGTATCCATCAATTTTTTTACAATAAATATACCAAGCCCGCCTATTTCCCGATCGCTGACGGATAAAGTTGTGTCCGGGTCTGGTTTAGCGAGAGGGTTGAAAGGCGTTCCGTTATCTCTGAACTCAATGGTGCATTTATCCGGGCTGACCGACAAACAAACAGTAATACTGCCTTCACCTGTGGGGTAGGCATAACTTACAATATTTACAAAAATTTCTTCCACGGCAATGTTGATATTGTATTGCCATTTCAGATCTATTTCTGAGTCCTGCATTACGCCGCCAACAAAATCAAACACAGCATTTAAACAATCAAGCCGTGCAGGAACGGTGAATTCAGCCATATCATATTATAATCATAATTATCCGGTTCGTAAATCCCCTCCTATTGATTATCTTGTTACAATAATGATACTATAAATTCAATTGTATCATGCTTATAATTACAGGAAAATATAACACCGCAAAGGTTTTTACCCATTCACTGGATGAAACATCCAGAAGTCAAATAGAAAATCTCTGCGATCAGCCGTTTGTACAAGGCAGTACAATACGTCTAATGCCGGATGTGCATGCCGGGGCTGGCTGTACCATTGGAACAACCATGACCATTGGCGACACAATCGTTCCCAATTTGGTTGGCGTTGATATTGGCTGCGGCATGGAAACACTGGCCATTTCCGCTGATAAAAAAGCATCGCACGATTTTGATCCTGTTCGCCTTGATACCATCATTAACAACCATATTCCATCAGGAATGAATGTACGGGATACCGAGCATGACTTTATGCAAATGATTCCATTGGAACACATTCGCTGTCCTGCGATTAACGAGTCGCGGGCGCGAAAAAGCATTGGAACACTGGGCGGCGGCAATCATTTTATTGAAGTCAACAGAGACGATGAACATAATCTGTACATTGTGGTTCATTCAGGCAGCCGTCATCTAGGCAAGGAAATTGCAGAATATTATCAGGAAGCAGCGTGGAGACAACTCAAACAACAAGCGATAACCGAAGTGCCCAAAGATTTGGCGTATGTCAGCGGCGATCTTTTTGACGATTATATCCATGATATGAAAATCATTCAGTACTTTGCGTTGATTAACCGGAAGGCGATGATGTCCATTATTTTATCGGAATTACATATCCCGGAAGAAAGTATAACCGAACAATTTTCGACAATCCATAATTACATAGACACCGAATCAATGATTTTACGCAAAGGCGCCGTTTCCGCCAAACTGGGCGAGAAACACATTATTCCCATTAACATGCGTGATGGCAGTATCATTTGCGAAGGATTAGGTAACCCCGACTGGAATTATTCATCACCGCACGGCGCCGGCAGAATAATGAGCCGAACAAAAGCCTTTGCCACCCTAAAAATGGCCGATTATCAAAAAGCAATGGAAGGCATCTTTTCCACATCCGTCCACAAAGACACAATCGATGAAAGCCCCATGGCATACAAAACCATGAACGACATTATCGCAAACATTAAACCCACGGCAAAAATACTAAAGATAATAAAACCCGTGTACAATTATAAGTCGGCAGAAGAACGAAGGCGGTGAAGGTGGATTGACTTTATAGTATATAAAGGCTATACTAATGTTAAGGACTTATCAAATTATATTTCTTGGAGGAAAACATGGAAAAATTGATTGCTTACTGCGGTTTGGATTGCGCACAATGCGGAGCGTATTTAGCCATGAAAAACGACGACAACGCACTGCGGGAAAAAACCGCCGCCGAATGGACAACAGCGCACAACTTTAATTTCACGCCCGAGATGATTAACTGTTCTGGCTGCAAAAGCGATGGCGTACACATTGGTCATTGCTCGGAATGCGAAATGCGCAAATGCGCCATGGCAAAAGGCGTTATCAACTGCGGCGCTTGTGATGAGTTTCAAACCTGTAAAATCATCAATGAGTTTATGGAGATGGTTCCTTTTACAAGAGATAATCTTTTACAAAAGTAACGTTTTTTGGGGTTCGAATATAAATGAGCTAACTACATCGCAAAGGCAGTTTGTTTATATTCCACCCAAATCGATTCATATTTACTTGCCCATTTGCTGAAATTTCCACTCCTTCGTTTCGCAGTAACATTATTTGCAGGTCTTTTCCCTCGCCTGTCAGGGCAATACTACCATTGGCACGAATTATTCTGTGCCACAGAAGATTGTACTTTTCAGTCATGGAATGTAATACCCTTACGGTTTGACGCGCACCATTTTGAATTCCCGCTCTCAGGGCAATATCCCGATAACAGGAAACTTTACCCTTGGGGACTGCGAGAATTTGTTCAATTATTTTTCGTGTAGTATCTGTCATAAATTACTGGGTTTGGAAGTGATAAATACAGCCATATTATTACTTTATAGTATGTCCTATTTAACAGGGTATGTCAAGATTATTTACATAAACAGAGGATTGGCATATTCAGTGCATGCAAGCTTTAGTTTTGCCAGCGATATATACCATTCCTGATAAACACAAAACATCCGATTTTTTATTCTGGAATATTGGGTGTAAATATAGTATGATTTTTATTATGAAAACCTTATCCATTCGCCAACCATTCGCTTCTTTAATTTGTCGAGGAATAAAAACTATCGAAAACCGATCATGGGACACAGCCTACAGGGGGAAACTCCTAATACATGCATCAGGGAAACCACTTGCATGGCCAACCTTTGATTTTCTTCCACGTGATTTTGTAAAATGCTATCAAAAGTACTACGGTACATCTATTAGAAATATGCCTAAGGAATATGCTTCTTTTGCTAAATGGATTGAGGAATTAAGTAACTTCTACCATCTTGAAAAGATAACTTTCCACCAGCCCGTAGACATAAAAGAACGCGTTAAAAAATACGGCTATGCTCTGCCAGTACAGACAATAATCGGTGAGGTGGAATTGGTAGAAATTGTCATAAATTCAAAAGAATTATTTGCTATTCCAAATAATTATCATTGGGTAATGGCAAACCCTATCCTGTATGAAAAACCTATTTTGAATGTTATGGGCAAACTGAAGCTATGGGAATATGAACTATGAATTCCCCCTGTTACAAACTCTTTTTAGCTGATATACTTTGATTATGAGGTATAACCTATGACCAATGAAGCCAAAATCGAAAAGTGTTTTATTGATATTCTAACCCAAAAAGAAAACCAATGGACTTATCGAGGTGATATAAAGACTGAATCTGCGCTTTGGGATAATGTACGAGGGCATATTAACCGTATTAATATTGCGCAGTTAGATGATGTCCCTCTAACCAGTGCGGAATTTAATCAAGTAAAAAACGAGTTTCGACGTTTGACAGCGACGCCTTTTTTAGCTTCCCAATGGCTACGGGGTGAAAATGGAATAGCCAAGATTTCCATTGAACGTGAAGATATTTCCAAAGGCAATATCTCACTCACTCTATTCAGCAATAAAGACATTGCCGGCGGCATATCCAGTTATGAAGTAGTTAATCAGGTCATACCAAGTCTTGACACTACCAAAAACAGTCTTCGTGGGGACGTTACCCTGCTTATAAATGGATTGCCTGTAATACATATAGAACTTAAAAGTGAATATGCAAAAGAAGGTTATTATCAGGCTTTTAACCAAATAGAAAGATATGCACAATCAGGGTTTT
>Ga0123356_10002366_pt1 | contig 20224 bp, 17 predicted proteins | sample TergutEmb28metaG_2_FD_92546 | JGI IMG/M metagenome (GOLD analysis project Ga0123356, IMG submission 92546) | Embiratermes neotenicus P3 segment gut microbial communities from Petit-Saut dam, French Guiana - Emb289 P3 | ecosystem: Host-associated > Arthropoda: Insects > Digestive system > Gut ... | reverse complement strand
CAGTGGGCACAAGTGCAGGGGCGGGCTCCCGAGGAGGAACCAGCCGCCCTCGGTGACCAGCGCAAATGCAGAGGCCTGTTGAGCGCCGTCGGGTGGGCACCTGCATTTGTGCCCTCTGCCCTCTGTTGGGGGCCGGAGGGGCGGGTCCTTTCCGACTGGGGAGTGGTCTCGTTGAATCTGGTGGGGGTTTTTTCAACGAGACCACTCCCCAGTTGGCGATCATGCCACCTGCCTATTTGGGGGGCCGGCGCACAAGCCCCTTAGGTCACGTCTCGGCTGAAGGAGGTGAAGTAGCCTGCGGCTCCTAGGACGGCGGCGTAGGCGAGGAGGGTGATGGCGGCCCATGGGGTTGACAGCGAGTCCACCGTGCTGCCCGCGCCCATGATCGAGAAGAATGACTTTCCGGCAATCCCGTCTCCGGCGGCACCGGGGAGGAACTTCACCCAGGTCCACTTCTGTTCCAGCATGAGGGGCAGCGTCCGCAGCAGCGGCTCGATGAACTGCGTGAACACCAACAACGCGACGATGGCGATCACCTGGTTGCGCAGCAGCGCCCCGAAGCCGACGCCGACCAGCGTCCAGATCACCAACGCCAAGACCTCGCGCCCCAGCATGGCCCACGTTGCGGCCGCATCGAGACTCGTCGGTTCGTTGACGATCGCCAGCGTCACGGCACCGGCGGCCACGGTTGATCCCACGGCCACCACCCCGTAGACCAGACCAAGGGGAACCCCCGCTGCCATCTTGGCGGCCAGCACCCTCCCCCGGCGCGGCTCAGCCAAGAAAGTCCAGGTCAGCGTCTTGTGGCGGAACTCGGTCGTCACCGTCAAGGCCCCGATCATCACCGCGAACGGGTAGGCAATCCCCTGCGCGACCGCATAGACAAGGTTCGCGATCCCCCCCAGCGACGCCAGCGGGGCGCCCTCCTCACCATCCCCCCCGTAGTGCATCGCCAGCGTCATCAGCACCGCCGTCAGCACGAGGTATCCCGCCATCGCCAGCAGCAAGATCCACCACGCCCGAGTCGAACGAGTCTTGCGAATCTCACTGACAATCGCCGCCGTCATCGCGCCACCTCCCTGCACCTCGTCATCCCGATCATCACCCCAGCCCCTTCCCGCTGGTCAGGTCGAGGAATGCGGCTTCCAGGCCCCTCGCGCGGGTCGCCAGCTGGTACAGCGCTAATCCCGCGCCCGCCGCCGCCTCGCCAATCTCGGACGATGACGGCCCGACCACCACAATCCCGTCCGCCTCCGGCGCGAAATCCCAGCGCCGCGCCCGAGCGAGATCCCCGAACCGAGCTGGGTCGGCGGCCACGACAAAGGTGCGGTGGGCGCCATCGTCCAAATCCTCGAGACGACCGGCGCGGATGAGCTCGCCCTGCGCGATGATCGCGACGTCATCCACTGTGAGCTGGGCTTCTGCGAGAAGGTGCGAGGAGACCAGGACGGTGCGTCCCTCGCCGGCCAGGCCGCGCAGGAGGCCGCGCATCCACGCGATTCCCTCGGGATCCAGGCCGTTCGCCGGCTCGTCGAGCAGCAGCGTCCCCGGGTCGCCCAGCATCGCGCCTGCGAGCGACAGCCTGGCGCGCATCCCCAGCGAGTACTGGCCAACCCTCCGACCTGCGTCTTTGCCGAGGCCCACGACCTCGAGCACGTCGTCGCAACGCCGGTGCGACACTCCGATGCAGGGGGCGAGCATCCGCAGGTGGTCACGCCCCGACCGCCCCGGGTGGAAGGACGACGCCTCGAGGCTCGCCCCGATCACCCGACCCGGCCGCGTGATCGCCCGATACTCCCGTCCGTCGAACGTCACCCGCCCCGAGGTGGGCTTGAGCAGCGATAACGCCGTGCGCAGGGTCGTTGTCTTCCCCGCGCCGTTCGGCCCAAGAAAGCCTGTGACCCGCCCCGGCCATGCCACAAGCGACAGGTTCTTCACCGCCGTCACGCGCCCAAATCGCTTGGTCAGATTCTCAATTTCGATCATGTCGCCTCCCCCGACTCTTGGCTCTTCTTCCTCCACCACGGCGCACGATGACGGCGCTCGGCTTTGGTCTTCGGCGTCGCCGTCGGGGAGGAACGCTTTCCCTCCTTCTCCTTGGGGAGGGAAGGGCCGCGGGCAGGCAGGATCACCTGCATGAGGCAGCCCTTCTTGGTGTCGGCGATCTCGATGGTGCCTTTGTGCAGATCAACGGCCCATCGGGCGATCGTCAAGCCCAGCCCGGTCCCGGCGCCGCCGCGGACCAGGGATCCCGAGGCGGCAACTCCGCGCCGGAAACGCTCAAAGACCTCCTGGCGTGCCTCGGGCGGAATCCCGGGGCCCTCATCCTCGACTTCGATGACGACGCGGCGTGACCCTCGGCTGTAGCCGCGCAGCGTGACGGTGCCGCCTTCGGGGGAGTGGCGGATCGCGTTCGACAGGAGGTTGGCGGTGACCTGGTGGAGGCGGTCCAGGTCGGCCGTGATAGTCAAGTCAGCCGAGGAGGTCTCGGTGAGAAAGATCAATCCCTTGCCCGAGTTGGATGCGACAAAGGCGACGGCGTCGAGCGCTTCCTCGAAGAACTCGTCGAGCCTGACCTTCGTGAGGTGGAGCTGGATGGCGCCGGCTTCCAGACGCGAGATGTCGAGCATGTCGATGACCAGGCGGCTCAGTCGCTCGGTCTGGGCCAGCGCGAGGCCGAGCGTTTCTGGGGTCGGCGCGGTGACGCCATCGGCCATATTTTCTAGCTCAGCTTGCAGGGCGGCGACGGGCGTGCGCAGCTCATGGGAGACGTTGGCGATCATGTCGCGGCGGCGCAAATCTGCCTTGGCCAGGTCTTCTGCCATCCGATTGAAGGTGTGGGCGAGCTCGCCGACCTCGTCGCGGGAGGTGGCGCGGACTCTGACCGAATAGTCGCCGCGGGCCATGGATCGGGCGGCCTGGATCATCTCGCGAAGGGGCGCCGTCATCCCATGGGCCAGCGCTTGGGTCACGACCATTGCCCCGCAGACTGCGAGCGGGAGAGTGTAGGTGGGGCCGTAGTTGTTGGCGGTCCCGATCCACATGATGACGGTCGCGCAGGTGACGGCGCCGGCGACCAGGACGCCGAGTTTGATCCGCAGGGATCCAAAGATGTCGAGGGGACGCAAGTCCGGGATCGCCGAGCGCGAGGCGTCGCGGGGACGGGAAGCGTGCGGCGGGTCGCGGTCCGGGGTCGGCGGGGCGTTCTGGGGTGGAGCGGACACGGGCGTCAGACTCCGGAGGAGGGCGCGCCATCGTCCGTATCGACGTCAGCGGGCTCGAAAGCGTAGCCGACGCCGTGGACGGTGCGGATGAGATCGGCGCCGAGCTTGCGACGCACGGCCTTGATATGGGAGTCGACAGTGCGCGTGCCCGAGCCATCCACCCAATCCCACACATGCGCGAGGAGCTTTTCCCGGGTGAGGACCTGGCGGGGGCTCGTCGCGAGGAAGGCGAGGAGGTCGAACTCGGTGGGGGTGAGGTGGACCTCGACGTCGCCGCGGCGCACCCGGCGCTGGGAGCGGTCAATCGTCACATCGCCGATGACGAGGATCGGGGTGACGCCCGTGTCGGCCGCGAGCGCCTTGGCCCGTTCGACCCGGCGGAGCAGCGCCTTGATCCGGGCGACGAGCTCACGCATGGAGAACGGCTTGGTCATGTAGTCGTCGGCGCCGACTCCCAGGCCGATGAGCTTGTCAGTCTCATCGTCGCGCGCGGTGAGCATGAGGACGGGGACGGGACGCTCGCCCTGGATGCGGCGGCACACCTCGAGGCCGTCGATCCCTGGGAGCATCACGTCGAGAACCACGAGGTCAGGACGGGTAGCGAGGGCGCGGTCGACGGCTTCGAGCCCGTTGAACGCCACGTCGGTACGGGCCCCCTCAGCGGCGAGCCGGCGGGCGATGGCGGTGGCGATCGTGGGCTCGTCCTCGACGACAAGGACACGCACCGAGTCCAATGATCCAGAAGAGGTGCTTTCGCTCATGGTGACCAGCCTCGCACATCTCTCAGAGGACTCGCGCTAACCTGGCTTCCAGGAGTGGTGATTGAGTGTTCGATGTGCTCGCAGCAGTCGCTGGGGTAGCCCTGATCGTGGGCATGGCCGTCTTTGTCGCGGCCGAGTTTGCCCTGGTCACCCTCGAACCGGCCCAGCTGGAGGGTGACGGCCTCGCGCCTCGCTCGCGCGCGGTGGTCGCGCGGGCCATGCGCCGCCTGTCAACCCAGCTTTGCGGCACCCAGATCGGGATCACCCTCACGACGATCCTCCTCGGTTTCACCACCCAGCCCGCGCTAGCCCGAATCCTGACCCGCGCGTGGACCGGGCCCCTGGCCCACGCGGGTGCCGCCGCGCTCGCCGGGGTCGTCGCGGTCGTCCTCGTCAACGCGGCGGCGATGGTCGGCGGCGAGATGGCCCCCAAGAACCTCGCCCTGACACAGCCGCTGCGCACGGCCGGAAAGGTCGCCTGGATTGTCGTGGGTTTCACGGCTCTGGCCAGGCCTTTTGTCGCCATTCTCCGGGGCAGCGCCTCCCTGCTGCTGCGCCTGGTCGGGGTCGAGGTCACCGAGGAGCTTTCCGGCACCCGCACGGCCCCCGAGCTGGCCTCGCTCGTCCGCCGCAGCGCCGCCCAGGGCGTCCTCGACTCAGGCCTCGCCTCGCGATTGGAGGGCTCGCTTTCCCTCAGCCAGCTCCGCGCCATCGATGTCATGACCGATCGCACCGCCCTTGTGGTCGTGGATCGCGCCGCTACCGCCACCGACGTCCTGGCCGCCGCCCGCTCCTCCGGCCACTCGACCTTCCCCGTCTGCGAGGGGACAAAAGACGAGGTCGTGGGCCTGGTCCGCCTTCGCCGCGCCGTCGCCGTGCCCCACGAACGTCGCGCCGAGGTCCCCGTCACCGCCCTCATGGACCCCGTCCTGCGCGTCCCAGAAACCGCGGGCCTTGGCCCCGTCCTCACCGACCTGCGCGCCGCCGGAACCCCCATGGCGCTGGTCGTTGACGAGTACGGCGGCACCTCCGGAGTCCTGACCGTCGAGGACGTCGTCGAAGAGATTGTCGGCGAGGTCGCCGATGAACACGACGCGACCGACACCGCAGCACCACGCCGCCGCAGCGACGGCTCCTGGCTCGTCTCCGGCCTCCTGCGCCCCGACGAGCTTCAGGAGGCCACCGGCATCCGCCTCCCCGAACACCCCGCCTACGAAACCCTCGGTGGCCTGGTCATGCACGCCCTCGAGCGCATCCCCCGCCGCCTAGACTCGGTCGAGATCGACGGCACGCGCCTCACCGTAGAGACCATGGAAGGCCGCCGCGTCGCCCTCCTCGCCATCCTCCCCCCCACGCACAATGGCGGAGGTGAGCGATGATCACGCACGTCACCCTGAGGTGGGGGCTGGGGCTGGAGTGGTGGGCCGTCATCGTTCACCCCACGCACGATGGCGGAGGTGCGCGATGATCACGCACGTCACCCTGAGGTGGGGGCTGGGGCTGGAGTGGTGGGCCGTCATCGTTCACCCCACCATGGCGCACGATGACGGAGGTGCGCTTTGAATCCGTGGGTCGCCTTGGTCTGTGGTGCTGCGTTGATTGTGGGGAACGCGTTTTTTGTGCTGGCGGAGTTCGGGCTCATGGCGGTGCGACGCTCGGCGATGGAGCCGCTCGCCGACGAGGGGTCCCGGCGGGCGTCGATCGTTCTCGCAGCTCAGGACCGGTTGACGGATGTTTTGTCCTGCGCTCAGTTGGGGATCACCGTCTGCTCGACCGGGCTCGGGGCGCTCGCGGAGCCGGCGGTCGCGGGGCTCGTGGCGGGGCCCATGGCGAGGTTGGGGCTGGGGTCGGTTGCGGCGCACGCCGTGGCGGGGGTCTTCGCCGTGCTGCTCGTCGTGTATCTGCACGTCGTTGTGGGGGAGATGGTTCCGAAGAACCTTGCCCTGGCGACGCCTGAGCGGGTGGCGCTCGCGCTGGCGGGGCCCATCCTCGGCTTGACTCGGGCGCTTTCTCCCGTGGTGCGAGCGCTGGGGTGGGTGGCGAACCTGCTGGTCCGGCTCGTGGGCGTCCGACCCACGCCCGAGGTCACCTCCGCGTTCACGGCGGAGGAAGTGGCCGCCATCGTCCAACTCTCGTCGGAGGAGGGAGTGCTGGACGACTCGGGAGGCGTGCTCGCCGGGACCCTGGAGTTTGACGAACTGACCGCCGGAGATGTGCTCGTGCCCGTCGAATCGGTCGTGACGGTGCCGGCTGGGGCGAGCCCGGCGGACGTCGAGCGGCAGGTCGCGGTCAACGGTTTCTCCCGCTTCCCCGTGGCGGGCGACGGCGGCGAGATCAGCGGATATGTGCACATCATGGACATCGTGGACGCGGAAGGCGTCGGACGCGAGGCGCCCATTTCCCGCGAGCGGATCCGCCCGCTCGTCGCGGTCGAGGAGTCGGTCGCTCTGGACGACGCCCTGGTCGCCATGCAGGCGAGCCGAGCCCACATGGTCCGCGTGACGCGCCAAGGCCGCGTAATCGGCATCCTCTTCATGGAAGACGTCCTAGAGGAACTAGTAGGAGAAGTCCGAGACTCCGTCCAGCGCCCCCAAGCAAAGGTCAATTAGGTCCGGGCAGAGGTCACTCCGGCACAGCAGAGGTCAATTGGGCACATTCTGAGTGGACAGCGCTCCCCAGGGAAGTGGCGTATGCCCTGGTCACAGGGTTTCTCGACAACCGGGGGAGGTCTGTGGCGTACTCAACTGACCTTTGCTTGGACCTAACTGACCTTTGCTTTGCCTCGGGCTTAGAGGCGGGAGGTCCAGGAGGCTTCCATGGACTCTTCTTCTAGGTCTAGTTCGCGGAGCATGCGGCGCATCACGGTGTCGTTGAGGTGTCCTGCGCGGGACTCGCGGATGACGACGGCGCGTTGGGCTTGGATCATTTCTGTGCGCAGGGCGGCGGTGCGTAGGGAGAAGGCGGCGGCGGCCTCGGGGGTGGCGACCGCGGGGAGGTGGCGGGCGATTTCTTCGTCGAGGTCAACGTGGTCCGCCCAGTCGGGGCGCAGGAGCGTGGCCGCGGCAGCCTCGCGGGCGAGGACAACCTGGGTGGTGCGCCGGGCGAGCTGACGAGCCTGTTCAGGGCCCATGATCTCGGACCATTGTGCTACGTGGCCGGCGACCACTTCAGCTGCCGATCGGGCGGCAAGCAGTCGGCAGCGGGCTTCCTCGTTTTGGTCCTGGACTTCCTCATCCTCTGAGGAGATCTTGAGGGCGCGAATCACCGTGGGCAGCGACAGGCCCTGGAGGAGGAGCGTGATGATGGCGACCGCGTAGGCGGCGAGCTGGAGGGTGGGTCGGCCTGGGATGAGCTCGCCGTTGTCGGCGCGGACGGGGATCGCCGCGGCGGCGGCGAGTGTCACGACCCCGCGCATCCCCGCCCAGGAGGTGACCAGGAGGTCGCGCCAATCCATGCGCGTGCGCACCTGCCGACGCGGCCCAATCGGCAAAGAGGCAAGGAACTCGGTGGCGTAGATGTAGATGGGCCGGATGAGGAGGGTCGTCAGCACGACCGCACCCGTCAGGCCAAGCGCCTTTCCGGTGTTCTCTGTGGGGGAGACCTGGACTTCTTGGATGACCCATCGCAGCTGCAGGCCGATCAGGGCAAAGGTGAAGGACTCGAGCAGTAGGTCGATCGACGCCCAGATGGGCTCTTCGTGGAGCCGGGTGGACACAGTGGTGTGGATGGAGGATTGGCCGATGTAGAAACCTGCTGCGACCACGGCGAGGACCCCGGAGCCGTGGACCTCTTCGGCCAGCCACCAGCTGACAAAGGGCAGGAGAAGGCCCAAGACCGTGTCCACCGCGGGATCCCGGAGGGAGGCGCGCGCCAGCTGGGTTGCCCACGCCAAGGCGAGGCCCACCCCGACCCCGCAGACAACGGCCAGCGCGAAGGCACGTGCCCCGACGCTCCACAGCGTGCCCGTCGCCCCCGCCGCCGCCAGCGCCACCTTGAAGAGTGTGAGCGAGGTCGCATCGTTGATGAGGCTCTCCCCGCCGAGCAGGGTCATGAGCCGCCGTGGAAGGCCCACTTTTCGACCCACCGCCATGGCGGCGACCGCGTCCGGCGGCGCGACAATCGCCCCAAGCAGCAACGCCGCCGGGATCGAATAGCCCGGCTCAATCAGAAGGGTGATCCCCGCCACCGCCACCGTGGTGACGATGACGGCCCCCACCCCGAGGCGGAGAATCGGTGAGAAAGAAGCCCGAAAGTCCTGCAACGAACTCGACAGGGCCGCTGAGTACAGCAGCGGCGGAAGGACAATCCCGAGGAGAAGATCGGGATGCACCTCGACTCGGTTGAGTGACGGGATGTAGGACACCCCGAGCCCCACGGCAAGAACAACCAAAGGCGCTGGAAGCCCGTATCGGCGGGCCAACCCAGCCAGGAGCACTGCGGCCAGGACCACGACGATGATCGCGAATCCCTCCACAGGCCCTCCTGAACTTGGCGTCGGGGCTTACCCCTTAGGAACCACCATCACGATGTCGATGACCACGATGACCGCCTGGTAGGCGTCCTGCTTTCCGGGCAGTTCGACGAGGACGCGGCTGCCCACCTTCTTGCCGACAAGGCTGGAGAAGGGTGTGACCTGAGACTCGTCTCCTTGTGCCGTGCTGTAGGCGTCGAGCGGTGTTGCCCCGGCGCCTTCGAACCACGAGCTTCCTGCCTCGTTGCCTGACCAGTCGATGGCCTTGAACTGGATGAGGACGGTGTCGCCTTCTTCGACGACGTCGCCGGTCCCCTCCGCGATGACCGTTGTGGTCACATCCTCCGGAGGATCAATTCCGGCGGGAGTCTGGATGGTGGGTTCGGCGCCGAGTTCCCCGCTTACCCGCACCTTCGACGCCTCGCCGGTGAACTTGGCGTCCTCCTGGGCCTGGGTTTCGGGGTCGAACTGGTACAGGATGTCGACGACAAAGGCGAGGGTGTCCGTTCCCTTGATGATCCCGTACTGATCGCCCGTGATGCCGTACCCCTCGGCCGGCGGGACAACGAGGAGCACTCGCGACCCCACCTTCTTGCCCTGGAGCCCGCGGACCCAGCCGTTGATGACCATGCCGGATTGCAGACGCAGGGTGCTCAGGCCTCCGCTCTCGAAGTTCTCATCGAAGGCGTCTTCCTGGCCCCAGATCTGCCCGCGGTAGAAGACCGAGAGAAGCTGGCCGGCTTTGACGACCTCGCCGGTTCCCTCTTTGAGGATCTTGGACTGAAGCGTCTCGGGTGGGTCGAGGTAGGGGGAGGGAGGCTCCTCCGGCTCGGCTTCCTCCTCGCCGTCGCCCTCATCGGTGGGCTCTTCGTCGGTGGGTGCGGCTTCGTCGGTGGGCTCTTCGTCGGGTGGTGCGGCTTCGTCAGTGGGCTCGGCTTCGTCGGTTGGTGCGGCCTCATCCCCCGCAGCCTCGTCACCAGCGGCTTCATCCCCCGCAGCCTCATCCCCCGCGCCATCGGCCGCCTCATCCGGCGCAGGCTCCGGCTCAGCCTCAGCCTCCGGCTCCGCCTCCGGCTCAGGCGTCGGCGTGGGCGTCGGCCGAGTCTCGCCGGGCTTGAGCGGGAACAGAATCGTCGCGCTCTCGGCGAACTCGCCCTCGACCTCGGGCAGGAGGCCCTCATCGACGGTGACACCGACGGGTTCGGTCGACGTCGGCGACGCCTCCTCGCCCCCGGGAGAAGACTTGGAGCACCCCGCAATTAGCAGGGAAAAAGAGGCCAGCGTGGCAACGGCGGCCCAGGACATTCGGCGCACGGAAATGACTCCACCTCAAGCTTGTGGGGCGGCTCGCACACAAGGCGGCACGCCACCGGTTCCATCAAGGTCGCATCCATCATAGAGGGCGGGCAGCCTGCTTGCGTGCGCGTCAGCCCATCAGCCGTTCAGCCGAGCGAGCATCGCCGCCTTCTCGGTGTCGAGCGCGCGCTGAATAACATGGGCCGCCGCCTGCTCAATCTTCGCCCCCATCATGGGAACCGTCGCCTGGAGGTCGATGGCGTAGCGCTGCTCGCACTCCTCGTCACCTTTGGGCACGAGCGCCATCGTCCCTGTCAGTTTTACGGGTGCGCCGAGTATGTCGACGGCCGAGGTCCCGCGGCGCACCCCGTCGCTCCCGACCGCCTCCCAGGCGTTGACTTGGCGCACATCAAGGCCGCGCGGCATGAGTTGGCGCAGCTGAGGGGGGAGATCGCCGACGGGAATGCGGCGGCGGATCGACACCGTGAAGGCGCCGGGCGGCGTGCCCGCGACCGAGGCGGAGCGGGCAAAGGTCGGTTCGCCCGCCAGCCAGGCGTCAATAAATGACTGGTCGGCCAGGATCTCGGCAACGCGGCCGGCCGGCGCCGGATACCTCGCCAAAGCGCTCAGTCTCACAGCCCCAGCCTATAGGCTTGCGGTCGTGGCAACCCTCGCCTCCATCCTGGACCGCCACGCTGACCTTGACCTCACGGGGCGCGAGCGGCTGCGGCGGTTGACTGCCGACTGGCAAATCATCGCTGACCTCGCCTTTGCTGACCTCATCTGTTGGCTTCCTACGGACGATGGCGATTACATCGCTGCCGCTCAATGTCGCCCTGGCACTGGGCCGACTATTTATCACACTGACATCGTGGGCACCTTCGCGTCGACCGGCCGGGCTGCGTCGTTTGACCGGGCCTGCGCCACCGGGAGGATCGCGGGGGCTCGCGACACGCAATGGGGGGAGGACCTCGACATTCACGAGGAGATCATCCCCGTCTCCCTGCGTGGCGAGGTGATCGCCATCGTGACTCGCCAGGTCTCAGCGGCATCAACGCGGACGCCCAGTCGGCTCGAGCTGAACTACACCGAGATCGCTGACGAACTCGCGGCGATGATCTCCCGAGGTGAGTTTCCTTCCCATGCCGCCCCGACCGGGCCGCCACGCCATTCGCCGCGCGTTGGCGACGGGCTCCTGCGGCTCAACGCCGAGGGCGAGATTCTTTACGCGAGCCCCAACGCACTGTCGGTGGTCCACCGGATCGGGCTCTACGGGGATCTGGTCGGCGCCTCCTTCTTTGAGCTGCTCAGCCAGACCACAGAGTTCGGGGAGGTCGATCCCGAGACGGTCGAGCCGGTGGCCTTGGGCCGTGCCCCGTGGTCGCTGGACATTGTGCTGGGGCAAACGGCGATCGCGCTGCGCGCGGTTCCACTCACTAACCGAGGCATCCGCACCGGCGCGCTGCTCCTGGTCCGCGACGTCACTGACCTGCGGCGCAGCGAGCTGGAGCTCATGACAAAGAACGCGACGATCCGCGAGATTCACCACCGCGTCAAGAACAACCTCCAGACGGTCGCGGCGTTGCTGCGCCTCCAGGGACGCCGATCCAAGGCGCCCGAGGCTCGGCTCGCCCTGACCGAGGCTCAACGTCGAGTCGCGACGATCGCGACCGTCCACGACATGCTCTCCCAGACCCTCGATGAGACGGTGGACTTCGATGAGGCCTTTGGTCGCAACCTTCGCCTCGCGGCTGACGCGGCCTCCGCCGGGATTCGGGTTCAGACCATCCGATCCGGCTCCTTTGGCCGGGTCAGCGCCGAGGCTGCGACCGTCCTTGCGCTCGTCATGACCGAGCTGGTCACCAACGCGGTGGAGCACGGCCTCGCGCCCCAAGGGGGCGGCACTGTGTGGATCGAAGCCAAACGCGAGGGTCATCACCTGACGGCGACCATCTCGGATGATGGCGTCGGCATGGCGGAGCCGGATCCGATTGGAGGCCTGGGAACCCAGATTGTTCGGTCCTTTGTCACCGGTCAGCTGGGCGGAACCATGGAGTGGCTTCCTCGCCCAGGCGGCGGTACGCAGGCTGTGGTCACCGCCGAAGTTGCCTGAGAGTCTGGCGGACTAGGCGATCCTGCGGGCGCGGGCGGTGCGACGCTTGAGGGAGCGGCGCTCATCTTCCGAGAGCCCGCCCCAGACGCCGGAGTCCTGGTTGTTGTCCAGTGCCCACTGGAGGCACAGCGACGCGACCGTGCACTGCCGGCACACGGCCTTGGCATCCTCGATCTGGAGTAGCGCAGGGCCCGTGTTGCCGATGGGGAAGAACAGCTCGGGGTCCTCATCAAGGCACGCAGCATCGTGACGCCAGTCCATCATTACACCTTCATTCCTGGTCACCGGGGGCTCCCGTCTTGTCAGCGAGCAAGCAAGACAGCGGGAAAGACGACGGCATCAAAGGTCCCACACTTGAGGCAAGAACACAAGGGTCTTCGTAGAATCTCCACGTTTCGCCCTAAGAGATACCGGTGAAACCCGAGGTCAGCGGGGCACCTCAGGGGGTTTGGCGAAGGGCGCATTGGATCGGTTGCACGTCGCGCGGGGTCACCAAGACTCCGCGGCCGGGCACTTTCGGTGCTCCAGGGTCGGCGACGTCGCCTTGTCGCATCCCAAAAGCATCGCCCGACGATGCCGAGTTGGACCACAGGAGAACCCCGAGCCCTTGGGCGCGGATCACCGGGCCGATTCCTGAGAACCCGGCGGCGACCCTCGTCGAGGCGGTGATGATGAGGGAGCCGGAGGAGGGGACCATCGTGGGAGGGGTTCCTGCCTGGTCAGCATCGTCAAGGAGTGCGACCGATCCGTCGGACAGAGTCTCGGTCGCCTGCGTCCAGGCGTCGGGGTCTTGCCCACTGATCCATACGGGCGGTGGACCGCCGGCCTGAACCAGCTGATCATGGATCGCCCGGAGCACGGCCGTCCGACCCGACCCGGGCGGTCCCACGATTCCGATGGTGGCCCCAGGCCTAAGCGCCAGCCCCAGCGGTTCGCCCAGGTCCCCGCCAACCCCCAGCCACAGCCAGTCCGGCTGCGGATCGGGAAGGCAGGCCACCGCCTCAGGAACAGGACGCAGTCTCACGGGGCTGGGTTGTGGGAGGGCCCAGCTCGTCGGATCAGCCGCTTCGCCCCACCCCGCCGCATCGTCGGGGTTGAGACCGAAAGCATCCTCCCTAGTCGCGAGCGCCAGCTGAGCCAGGTGCTCCTCACCGGTCTTGAGCACCGCGACCCGTCCCGGATTTGTCCGCGTCCCCGCGAGCCCCGGCGGCACGCCCGCCGCCACATCCTCGGTTCGATCAACCGTCGCCAAGGCGAGCCGCACGGGGAAATGCGCCGTCCATCGCGCCGAGGCATGTCGCGCCAGACAGGTCGCGACCACCCACAGTCCCTCGCCCGCCGAGGAGATCGCTTCCAGGGGGTGGTCGAGGCTGCCGGGCAGGGTCATCGAACCCAGGGCCTGCGCGTCATCGACCACGAGGAGGGTGTGCGCAACTCCTGCGTTCCCCTCCGCGAGCAGGGTCAACAGGCGCGCGACCAGCCGCGGTTGCGTCGGCGAGGCGAGAGTCCCAAAGCAGGGATGGTCCGTAAGGTCCCCAAACGCGTCGACGTCCGAGGTGAGAACGTGGACATGCCACCGCCGGGCGAGCGCCGAAATCGCGACCGTCCGTGCCGCCATCGTGCGTCCTGAACGACGGGCGCCGATGACCAGGAGGTTGCCCTCGGCGGGGTTGAGGAGGAGAGGTTGCTGGAGGAGGCGCTCGGGGATGTCGGAGAGGCCGATGGCGAAGGGCCCCGTCGCGTCCGAGCGTGTGCCCAGGTCAGCGAGGGGGAGGGAGGTGGGGAGTTCGGGGCGCCAGGGCGAGGGGGCGGGGCCGATTTCCTGGTGCGCGGCGGTCGAGGCGATGGCGCGGACAAGGATGTCGGGCGGGGGGATTGCGCCGGGGGCGGGGGCGTCCCAGCGCGAGGGCCAGGCGCGCTCGCGGGCGGGCTGCGGGGTGGGACCGCAGGCTAGGAGGGCGCGCATCGCCATCGTCTCCCGGCCGGCGGAGGCGAGGTAAGCGGTGCCGGGGCGGTCGGGGTCGATGCGAGCGGCGAGGGGCGAGGAGATGACATCGAGGGAATCGGCCTCCTGAGCGACGCGGAAGCAGATGCGCAAGGCGAGGTTGGCGCGCAGCTGGGAGGAGACGGCGCCGGCGGGACGCTGGGTCGCCAGGACCAGGTGCATCCCGAGCGAGCGGCCCTGGGCGCCGAGGCGTTCGAGCTGGCCAGCGGCGTTGGGCATCGTCTCGATGAGGGCGCGGAACTCGTCAATGACAACGAGCAGCCGGGGCGGAGCGTCGGCCGGGTCAAGCGCTGCCAGCGACGTGAGGCCGCGCTCTTCTAGGAGCCTTTCGCGCCGCTCGAGTTCAGCTCCCAGGGAGACGATGGCGCGACGCGAGGCTTCGACGTCGAGGTCCGTGACGACGGCGGCCAGGTGGGGGAGGTCGGCGAGGTCGGCGAAGGTGGAGCCGCCCTTGTGGTCAATGCCGACGATCGTGAGGTCTTTCGGGGAGGCGGCGAGCGCGCAGCCGAGCATGAGACTGCGCAGGAACTCCGACTTGCCCGACCCCGTCGCGCCGGCGACGAGCAGGTGGGGGCCGTCCACGGGCAGGTCGAGAGTCACGAGGTTGCCGTGGTGATCGACCCCGACGGGGACGGTTAGGCCGCGCTGGGCCCAGCGGTCGTGAATGTCGGCGATCGGGAGGGCGGTCGCGAGGTCTTGAGGGCCGGCGTGGACGGCTTGGGCGTCGCGACGAGCGGTGTCCTGGGCGGTGTGCTCCCCGAGGGGGACGATGAGCTGGGGAGTTCCTCCGTCGAGTCTCGCACCGATGAGGCCGGCGGTTCGGTGGCGCGCCTCGATCAGGAGGCTGGCCTGGTCGGTGGGCTTGGCGGCGAGGTCGATGACGACAGCGTCGGGCGGCGCTGGTCCTGCCAGGGTCGTGGGATCGGTGTCGATCACGACAGTGAGCGCCTGAGAAGTAGGGGCCAGCCAGCGCGTCCAGGACCATCCGGCAGCGGGGCCGCGGAGGATCACCCGGATTGACCCAGGACCGTGGAGGGCGAGATGGACGGCGATCCAGGCGGCCGCCAGCTCGGGGCCGGCGGGGCCGGCGAGTTCGACGGTGCTGCCCGGGAGCAGGACCTGACCCCAGGGGGCAAGGGTGAGTCCCTTGCCTCGGGCTTCGGTGGGTTGCGGGCCTTCCAGCGCCTCCAGCAGCCGCGCTCCATCGAGGTCGATGGCGGACCTACGGTTCGCCTTGCCCGCCAGCTTGGGAGCGAGGATTCCCAGAGCCCCCATGAGGGGGAGCATCGCGAAGACGGGATTCCGGGTCATCGCGATCATGGCAACGGCCATACCGACGCCGATGACGAGTGGGAGCCAGGTCGAGATTGCGTTGCGTTGCTGGTGGGAGGGCGTGGGGGTGGGGGAAAGGCCGGGAGGAGCCCAAGGAGGCTGCGGGGGATCGTGGCTAGTTGTCGCATGGGCGAGGGTCCGTGCGGGGCGGAGCTGCCAAGCCGTGTTTCCGGCAACTAGGACTCCTTCGGAACGCACGGTCCGCCATCGTGCGCCGACGGGGCGGAAGCGAACGGGGCGGCGACGCGAGGGCTTGGGGGAGCGGTCGCGGTAGGTCAGGGGGCGGCCGCGCCACAGAAGGGCGCCGTCGGTGGCGAGGACGGAGATGCGGCGGGGGCCTCGGGAGCGGATCGAGACGGGGGGCCTCGGGGGGCCATTGTGTGCGTCGTAGTGGGCGCCGGCCGAGGTCAGGGGCACCATGCGCGCGGCGTGGGGGCCGGAGAGGACGGCCCAGCGCCATATCCCGCGCGTCGGCGCCTCGACGGTCGGATCGGTGTGAAGGCGCGTGCCGGGGGCAAAAGGAGCGGCGCCGGCTTCGGCGGTCGGGGGGAGCTCATGGGGACCGGACCACCACCGATGGGCTGCGGACAAGCAAACGCGCAGGTCAGGCGATGTTTCGACGTCGGCGACCAAGTCGCTGATGATCGCCGCGAGCGCGCGCCCAGCCGGAACCCACGCATCGTGGTCCCCATGATCTGGGCACGCGAAAGACATCCACACGCCTCAAGCATTCCCGACAACGGTCTCCACTCGCTCGCCCCCTCCCACAACATCGTAAACGTGAGACAACTGCTGGGGGTGGGGGTTCCCCTCCCACCCCCCGCCGCGCCTCCCACCCGCTCGGCGATTATGTCGAAAGCTGACCTTTGATGCCGCTGTCCGCCCCGTTTGAGGTCAGGTTTCGCCATAACTGGTGGGGGTGGTGCGGGGAGGTGCGGGGGAGGGGAGGGGTGGCGCGGGCGAGGGGTGGCTTGTCAGGCGACCGGCTCGAAGGGATTGAGCGTCGGCACGTCGAAGAGGCGGAAGTGTTTGACGTTTCTGGTGGCGACGGTGAGGCCGTGCTGCTTGGCACAGGCCGCGATTAGGGCGTCCTCGAAGACGGTGTCAGACTGCCCGCGGGTCATCCGGGCCCAGATGCGGAAAGTCTCGGCATCAACGCCGAGGACCTGTTGGGTGCGGATCAGTTGGTCAAGCCAGACCTCGATCTCCTCTGCCTTGGTGGGGTCCTGCCGCCGAGTTCTCTCGACGCCGACTTGAATCTCGCCCACGGTCAGGGCGCAGAGGAACAGGTTGGTCTCACGCTGTGCCGCGATCCAGGCGACCACGCCGCCATGGGGCTTGGGTCGCCTCAGTTCCGAGACGACGTTCGTGTCGAGCAAGAACATCAGTCCGCCTCGATCTCGCGGTGCCGCCACTGACCCCGCTCAGGTAGGTCGATCGAGAACCGTCCTTCGTCGGCGAGGAGGAGGCTGGTGAGGGTCGGGTGGGGGGCCGTGGCCTGCTTCCACTCGTCGAGCGAGACGATCACAGCCAGGGGAACGCTGCGGCGACTGATCGTCTGTGGCCCGCTGGCCAGGCATGTGTCCAACAGTTCGCTGAACCTCGCCTTCGCCTCCTGGACCGGCCACGCCGTGCTGGTCGCTACCATGACACCACCTCTGACTAGTTATCTGACTAGTCAACAGTACACGACGCTAGGTGCGGGCGCTCCCCCCGCTGCCGCGCCCCCTCCCGCTGCTGCGCCCCTCCCGCTGCCGCGCCCCCGGCGCCCCCCACCCCCTTTCGGCGATTATGTCGAAAGCTGACCTTTGATACCGCTGTCAGCCCCGTTTGAGGTCAGGTTTCGCCATAACTGGTGGGGGAGGGGTGGGGTGGGGGTGGTGGGGAGAGGAGGGGAGGTGCGGGCTAGATCCAGGAGCTGAACCACATGTGGGCTCGCCAGTAGTTGTAGGTGATCGACTCGCCGGTCCAAAGCGGCCAGAAGAAGGCGCACATGGCGACGGCGAGCGTGATGATCGTCCCGGCGGCAATGGCGCCACGGCGGCGGCGCACGGGGGAGGCGCCTGGTGGGCCGAGCATCACCCCGAGCAGGTAGGTCAGGGCGAGCACAACAAAGGGGGCAAAGGCGATCGTGTAGAAGGTGAAGACAGTGCGGTGCAGGTAGAGGAACCAAGGGAGGTAGCCGCCCGCATAGCCGACAAAGATCGCCCAGGCGCGGCGGTCGGCCCACATGACGGCGAAGTACAGGACGGCGAGGAGACCGATCACCCCCACCCACCAGATCACCGGATTACCGAGTGAGGTGATGGCCTGGGCGCAGCTCTTGCCGCCGCAGGTCTCTTCCACGCCCCAGGAGAAGGAGGTCGGTCGGCGCTGGATGAGCCAGGACAGGGCGTTCTCCTCGTAGGAGTGTTCCGAGGTCAGGGAGGTATGGAAGTTCCATGCCTCCTTGTGGTAGTGAGCCAGCGACTTCAGGGAGGCCATGATCCCCGAGGTCATCGAGCCGCCATCCTCGGTCTCGGCCCAGTGGCGGAAGTAGCCGTCCTTCGACGCGAACCACCCCGCCCAGGTCGCAAGATACGTCAGCGCCATGGTGGGGATGATGAGGAAGAAGGCCTTGACCCCGTCGAGCAGTCCACCCGCGAGCCACCATTGGCGGATCCCCGCCGCGCGCCGGTCAGCGCAGTCCCATGCGACCACGAGGACGCCATAGGCCGCGGCGAAGTACAGCCCCGACCACTTGACTCCGGTTGCCAGGCCGAGCGCCACGCCAACAGCGACCAGCCACGGGCGGAATCCCGTCCGAGGCCCCCACTCCAGGGAAGGCGCGAGCGGGCGCCCATTCGCGTTGTAGCCGGCGGGTCTCTCGAGGATCTGGGTGAGCCGCTTTTGGTATTGAGCCCGGTCCACTAACACCAAGTAGAACGCCAGCAGCGCCCAGAACATGAGGAATGGATCGAGCAACCCGATCCGCGAGTGGACAATCAACTGCCCATCCACCGCGAACAACAGCCCCGCGACGCAGCCCAGGATATGGGAGTTGAACAGCCGTCGCGCCGTCACGATCAGGACAAACACCGCGAGCGTGCCGACCACCGCCGAGGAGAATCGCCATCCGAAGGAGCTCTGCCACCCAAACAGCCGCATTCCCAGGGCGATCATCCACTTCCCCGCAGGAGGATGGACGACGTACTCCGGCTCCTCCAGCAGCAGACCCGTCTTGCCCTCCTCGAACCCAAGGTTCGTCGTGTTGCCGGCCTCCGATTCCTCCCCCGGCGCCCACTGCCGCTCGTACCCCGAGACGAGCATGGAGTAGCCCTCTTTGACGTAATACGTCTCGTCGAAGATCAGCTTGTGAGGCTGGCCAAGGTGGATCAGTCGCTGCGCCGCCGCAAACAGCGTGATCGCGATCGGCGCCCCCCAGCGCTGGACAAACCGCCCCGCCGCCGTGGTCCCGAGCCAAATCTCGAGCCGCAGCCGCATCCGGCCGATCACGAAGGTCACCTCGCCATCGTAGGGGGTGCGAGGTCAGGCAGTGCAGCGGCGCGAGCGGAAGGCTCCGCTCCGGGGCGGGCGCGGAGTGCTGTCAGTCGGACTGGGGAGTGGTCTCGTGGAATCAGAGGGCACCAAATCCAACGAAACCACTCCCAAGTCGGCTGGGGGTTGGGTGGTTGGGCGCGGGGAGTCCCCCCAGCGTTGTCAAGTCGGACTGGGGAGTGGTCTCGTGGAATCAGAGGGCACCAAATCCAACGAAACCACTCCCAAGTCGGCTGGGGGTTGGGTGGTTGGGGCGGGGAGTCCCCCCATGTTGCCAAGTCGGCTGGGGTTGGGTGGTTGGGCGCGGGAACGGATGGGATAGTGGGGGGATGGGACCTGGGGAGGTGAGCGGCGCCATCGTCCTCGCTGCGACGCCTTTGGGGCACGATGGCGACGCTTCCGACCGCCTGCGCACGCTCCTGAGCAGCGCTGACGTCGTCGCGGCGGAGGACACGCGTCGGCTGCGCGGGTTGGCGGCGCGGCTGGGGGTGCGGATCGGCGGGCGGGTGGTCTCCTACTACGACGCGAATGAGGCCGCGCGCGCGGTCGAGCTTGTCGCGCGGGCGCAGGCGGGGGCGACCATCCTCGTGGTGTCGGACGCTGGCATGCCGGGGATTTCCGACCCGGGGTACCGCCTGGTACGGGCGGCGCGGGCTGCGGGTGTGCCCGTGACCTGCGCACCTGGCCCGTCGGCGCTGCTCGCAGCCCTCGCGCTGAGCGGCCTACCAACCGATCGCTTCGCCTTCGAAGGCTTCTGGCCGCGCCGCGCATCGGACCGCGCCTTACGCCTGCGCCTCCTAGCCACAGAACCGCGCACGATGGCGTTCTTCGAGTCTCCCCGCCGCCTCGCCTCCACTTTGGCTGAGATGGCGGAAGGGTGGGGTGTCGACCGTGAGGCCTGCGTCGCCCGCGAGTTGACCAAGGTCCACGAGGAAGTGGTGTGCGGGACGTTGGGCGAGTTGGTGGAGTGGGCCGCGCAGCGGGAGGTGCTCGGAGAGGTCACCCTCGTGGTCGCCGGGGCGCCGGCCCCGACCTGGGAAGACAGTGCGGATTCTCTGGTTGCCGAGGTCCTGAGCCGGGTCAACGCCGGCGAGCGGCTCAGCGAAGCCGCCGCCCAGGTCGCTCGACAAAGCGGCGCCCCCCGACGCGCCCTCTACGAGCTCGCCCGCAACGCCTGAGGGGGCGGGCGGCGACAGCGCTGGATCGAAACTTGGGAGTGCTCTACCAGGTTAAGAGGCGGAGATAACCTGGCAGAGCACTCCGAAGTTTGTGGGTGGGGGGGGGGGGGGGGGGGGGGGGGGGTGGGCGGGACTGACACTACAATCTTCAATGTAAAAATCCTATTCACGTCCTTCGTGCTTTGAATATCTACTGCTCAATACTGGATTATTATCCTTTAAGTGACAATAATGCCCCTCGCATCTCGAAGTAATCATGGTTACAAAGCAAACATACTAATACTAAAGAAAAAAAAAAAAAAAGTAT
>Ga0123356_10002365_pt1 | contig 20242 bp, 18 predicted proteins | sample TergutEmb28metaG_2_FD_92546 | JGI IMG/M metagenome (GOLD analysis project Ga0123356, IMG submission 92546) | Embiratermes neotenicus P3 segment gut microbial communities from Petit-Saut dam, French Guiana - Emb289 P3 | ecosystem: Host-associated > Arthropoda: Insects > Digestive system > Gut ... | reverse complement strand
CGCTACTGGTCCTTGCTGTGAGGGGCCAGAGGGGTGCGGCCCATGCGCTCGAAATCTTCGAGAGTGAGACCGAACTCGGCGAGCACTTCTTCGTGGGAAATGGGTTTGTGATTCTTGAGCCATTCCCTGGATTCTTCGACAGCACCCATCTCTTCATCGCTGATCGGTTCGTCGTCGATGGGAGCGTTGGCGAGACTGCGAGCGACAGGATCGCTAATCGCCTGAAGCAAATGAACAACGGCGGTGAGCTTTTCCTGCGGCAGCATATCGAGCAGCGCGTGGGCCTGCTGGCGTTCTTGGGTAACGTCGGTTCCCATTAAGTTTCCTCGATCTATTTTAGACCGCGACGCCCGCGCCTCTTAGAAATCCATCGATGGTTCGCAGCAGGTGGTTCTGCTGTCGGGCGGGTAGCTTCTCGATCTGCTCCAGGCGACGCAGTACGCGGCGGCTGGGCTTCCTACGGGCGAGTTTCTTGGCCTTGGGATGCAACAACTCATCCAAGCTGATACCGAGCGCCAAGGCGAACCGCACGGCCATCTCGACCGAAAAGGCACAGCGATCCGTTTCATAGGCGGGGATCAGGACCTGAGTGATTCCGACCTTCTCCGCCAGTTCCACTTGCGTAAACCCGCGTTCCTTGCGCAGCCGAGTCAGACGCCGGCCGAGGGATTCCCCACCGAAATCCACGGGCGGTTTCTTCACCGCTGCTGGAGCACAAGCGAATGGCCCGAGTGCCGGATGAGACCGTGGAGAGGATCAAACGGGAAATCTCGGTGCAGCGCTGAGGGGCAGTTCGCAACGCTTACCATCCAGACTTCTCCTGAGGAAGCCCAGAAGGTGATCGATCTGATCAATGCGCTCAAGAACGGTTCTGTACCGGATTATTCTGTGCTCAGCAACAACTGCACCACGGTCTGCGAAGACGTGCTGAAGGATCTCGGGTTGAATTTTGGAGACATCCTTCCGAGTTCTTTTTGGTCGGATGCATATCACAAGTACTCCGCCGCCGCCCAAGCCCATCCGATCTGGACGCGAATGCTTTAAATTTAAAACGGCGAGGTCATGATCGCAAACCGCCGTTCCTTTACGGTTTTGAAGGCTTTGAATTGGTTGCTGAAACGGGTTTTCGAAACAGGGCGTCATCGATGCGAGTGTTTTGCCTGACTTGCTCGATCTGAGTGATCGTCTTTCCGTCGGGTTGAGCCATCGCCCGCCGGAACGGGATCCGCATCCCGTCAACTTCCCGATAATCTGTGTAGTCGATTTGGGTTGGCGCGAGTCCAAGGGGTGACTTTTCATAGCGCACCAGTCGCACCAGCAGTCCAGACTGCTCGTCAAAGTAAAGCCGCACCGGAGGCTTGCCGAGGTTTCGAGCCGCAATCACAAACGCTTCCCGGTCGCCCACCTTCTCCGGATACTCGACCCGCAACTCGGCAAAGTTCTGCCTGATGTGCAAGGGGAAATGCAGGTCGGCATCCATGCACGCCGCAGCCAGTGCATCGCCGCCGATCTCCTCCACCCCGTGGCCGGGTGAACTGGACCAGCCACGATCTCCCTTGATCACGTGGACTGTTTCTCCGTCCGGAATGTGCATAATCAGCGCTTGCATCTTCGGGTCGCGATAGAAACCTTCCAGGCGAAAACTGTCCCCGCCGCGAGTCGTTTTGCCAGACTCCTCACGGCTCAAGATTTTCTCAATCGCATCGACTCCTCCGACTGCCCGAATATATTTCGTAATTAATTCGTCCGCGGTGGGCAGAGGGGCGACGAGGCTTAAGCTTTCGGTGGTGGCGTGTGACGGGAATTCATTCGCGATCAGGGGCGTGACTTGCGGCTTCGGCGAGCCCCGATGGCATGAATAGCACGTAACCGCGCGATCCCCTTCAAAGTTATCGCGGTCGATCATGGCCATCATACGCATCATCTTGCGCGCGGTCTGCTTGGGTTTCTTGTCGTCTCTGTCGAAATGGTCCGGCACATGGCAATAGCTGCATGCCACTCCGAGTGAGGCCGTGATAAACCGCATGGCCGGAAGCATCTGGTCCGAAGGAGTCCCCTTGAGCACCTGAATATTCTTGAAGACGGTCTCCGCTGCTGGGGCCGAAATACCCTCCCCCGACGCCCTCGGCGACTCCCGGCTCGCGGCATGCTCCTCCATGGCGGCGCTCAACTTGCTCGCAAGTTCCGCGGCCTGCGCCGCCTTTCCCTGCTGCCTGTACAGCTCGATGAGAGGCGCGTCGGCGGCAAGGTTCAAAGGATCGATTCGAACCGCACTCTCCAGGTGAGCCACGGCGCTAGCTACGTCGCCAGCCTGCATATAGGCCGACGCCGCATTGGTCTCGGCTGTCGCGGACGACGGATTGAGCTGCAACGCCCGTTCGAAGGCCAATTCCGCCTCCGATGTCTGTTTTGCAACCAGCAGCGCGGACCCCATGGAGGTGAAAATCTCACTGTCGTCTGCGAATTGTTCTTGCACCTGGGTCAGCAGGCGATATCCCCGCCCAATAAACTCGCGCGACCGACGTTCCATGCCCGCGTTGATGTAGGCAATGCCGAGGTTCCGCTTCTCGAGCTCGGGAGCGGGTTCACGCCACGCTCGGATGTCGGCGTCAGAGGGCAGTGCCTGCTCCGCCTCCGCACGCCGCTGAATTCGATGATCCGTGAAGGCGCTGTGCCCTCCGTCCGGGGCATCGCGTCGAGGCATGTGACAGCCAATGCAGTTGCTCGTCTTGTCCGGATGCGATCTCGGCAAGGACTGCGCGTGGCAGGAGAGACATTTCGTCCGAAAAAATTGAACTGGTTCCGCCGGCTTGAGGTGTACGTCATGGCACGTACCGCACCACAGCTGACCGCTGCTCTTCCGTGCGCAAGCGCTGCGCGCCAGTTGCTCGACATGACTGATGACTTTGAACTTTTCGCCTTCCGCTCCCGGAGGAGAGAGGTTGGAGTAAGTTGTGAATACCTCTTCCAGCCGTTCCCCGGGCCGAAAATCCGTGAATGCTTTCCCAGGATTGAGCACTCTACCCACGCCCAACAAGTGACACTGCTCGCAGATGCTGTCGCGCGCGGCAGGTTCCAGCTTTCCAGGATTGACAATTGTTCCCGCCCGCGGATCCTCGAGGTGCTTCTCGGCAGGTCCATGACAACGCTCACAGGTAATCGCCTCGGCCGAGAAAGGTGGAGACTGATAGTGATTCGAAGTGCCGGCAATCTTTAACGCAGTTCCTGAGTGGCAGAACAGGCAAGCGTCGGCGATCGGCCGTGTGAAATCCGGGTGTGGCGCACTCTCATATCCTGGCGCCAGGTCGTAGGCCTGCCTGCTCTTGTAATAGGCCACCGGAGATTGAAACAGATGGCCGGCCAAATCGAAGAGATAGCCGGAAGCGTGTTTGCCCGATCCGATGACGTAATCGATGCGATAGTCGCTTGCGTCTCTCCCCAATTCAAGCCGCTGCCAATAGCCCGTTGCCGCCATACGCATTGTGATCTTTCCCTCGCGTGTCTCGACGGTTCCACTCGGCTCGAGCCTCGCGCGTCGCAGAGAATGTGCCATGGCAGACTGCGCGTATCCCTCGACCTCGGCAGCGTGACAAGCCTGGCAGCGACTTGCGCCCGAAGCTTCCTTCAATGATTGTGGGGTGGAGACCTCGGCGGCAGCAGTCGCCGCCTTATTGCCGGCTTGCGCGTCTTCGCCAAGGCTGACCAGCAAAACCCCCGCGGCAGCCGCCACCAGCAGCAGTCGTGGTAAACGCTCCGGAGTCATCGATCCAGCCGCCTTCTGTCGCTCAAATGATGGGATTCTACCTCCTAGCCGAAAAACTCACGATTGGCCAACCACCTCGTGGCAACTTATGAAAGTCCAACTTCCCTCGGGTGAGCGCCGAGCCAGAAGCGCAGAGTTGTGCGCCTCGACCGGGCAGGCGCGCTGGTTCGCGCGTTTCGAGGAGCCGCCGTTCGGGTTGTGGAGGGGGAATGCAGATGAGATAGCTGGCAAACGGGTGAAGCGACCAAGGCCGATCGTCAGGGTGTGCCATTGTAGCTGCGGATCGGGGGTGGCTGTCGGCGGATCCGGGCAGGCATTCATCGAGCATGAATCGGCAGCTCCCGCACCGGCTCGAACCGTGCCCTTGCTCGAGGGATGGTGTATCCGAAATCTTTCTCCATCACTCGCTTCGCAGGGTCGTATTGGGATCGATACGCACAGCGCGTACCGCAGGCACGTAGCTGGCAAGCAACGCCACACAAGCCAGGACAACAATCGCGGCGGCAAAGACCGCAGGATCGAGAGCCGAGGTGCCGTACAAAAACGTTCGAACGAGGCGCGACAGGAGCGCGGCACCGGCAATTCCCGTGATCAGCCCGAGCGAGATCAACAGCAGTGTGCGGCGCAACACCAGAGCTACGATATTCGTGCCGATTGCGCCCAAAGCCATCCGGATCCCGATTTCGCGGCGCCGCTGCTCGACCATCTGGGTCATCGCTCCGTAAACCCCAGTGGCTGCCAGGAGTATGGTGAGCAGGGCAAAGCTGCCGGTCAGCCCGGCGCGCAACCGCGGCTGGGCGCGCAATTCAGTGACGAGATCCGCCGCGGTGCGCACCTCACCGACGGCAAGGCTCGGGTCAATGGCGTGAATGGCGGCTGCGATCGACGTGGCGCCCAACGATCCACTTTGCAGGTAAAAATACAAAGTACGCGAGGCGAAGGGCTGCGAAACCCTCTGGTCTCTCTGCTGGTAATCGGATAGGTACATAGCGGGATAGCGGTTCCAGTCAATGTGGTTGTAGCGAATGGAACTCGTCGTACCGACCACGCCGACAACCCTGACCCAGGGCTCGGTCGGCTGCTTCTCGTTTATGGAGCGGACGCGGATGTACCTGCCGATCGGATCTTCTCCGGGGAACATGAGCCGCGCCATCTCATCATTGATCACCGCAACCGGCGGCGAGCTTTGGAGGTCGCCGGCATCAATCGCTCTCCCGCGCAGCCGCGGAACGCCGAGCGCGTCAAAATACCCGGGACCGACTTCGAACCGAACAGCCTCGGGCATTTGTTCGACCGAGAGGTGGCTGTCTGCTTCAATTTCGATGTGATCCAGTCCGTTGACCTGAAATGGCCATGCGCGTCCCACGCCGGCGGCGCGCACGGTAGGGAGCATGCGCAAGCGCCCCAGAGCGCTTTCGGAGAAGCGCACTTCAGCGTTCACGTCGCCGTATCCCCGGTTGGGTAGCGTCACGGGAACGATGAACAGGTCGCGGGTGTGAAAGCCCAGAGGCTGCGAGGCAATTCGCGAGAACGTTTTGATCAGTAGTCCCGCGCCGATCAGCAGCACCACCGAGAGCGCAAATTCCATTCCCACAAACAGCGTGCGCGAACGCAGATGTGCCCGCTCGGCAGTCGTCCTTGGACTGCGCAGAGCGTCGGGGTTACTCGTCCACGCCGAGCGTAAGGCTGGCAAGGAGCCAAACATCAGTGCCGTTCCGAACACCGTTGCCGCAGTCACAGCCAGCACAGTTCCGTCGATTGATACTCCGCTCGGAGGCAACACACCCAACGGATTCATTGTGACGAACGCTCTTACCGAGGCGAACGCAAGCAGAAGGCCCAAAGCGCCTCCCAGCGTGAACAGAACGAGCACCTCGGTTGTGAGTTGTTCGAGGAGCCGTCGCAGGCTGCATCCCAGCGCGACGCGCACCGCAAATTCGGTTTGACGGCGCGAGTTCCGGCCCAGGATCAAACTGCCGGCATTGACAGAGGCCATGATCAGCAGCACACCGACCCCACCGAGCAACAGCCACAGCGACCTGCGTACCGTCCGCGTGTTGTCCTGCTGCAAACCCGTTACCAGAACGCCAGAGTTCGGGGGATAGTCGCTGAAGCGGTGGCCCAGTTCCTGCTGCATTCCACCCAGGTCTGCCTCGGCCTGCTCGGGTGTGACTCCTGGCCTCAGACGCCCAATCACGGCTACCGGCGTCGGCGAAGTCGCTCTGTGCCGGACATCATTGGCTGTGATCAGCACCCAAACTGAGTCCTCAAATGGGCGGTCGAGCACGCGTAGGGAAAACCCCGGCGGCAAAACACCGCGGACACGGTAAAGCTCCCCATTGAGTGTGATCGACCGGCCAACGATATCGTGCGATTGCTGAAAATGTGCGGCCCACATCGCATGGCTAATCACGCACGACGGTTCACCGTTGTAATCGTCGGCGACGAACAATCGTCCGATCTCGGCTGTTGCTCCGACGGTAGAGAACAGATTCCAGGTGGCGACCGCACCATGCAGCTCTTCCGGATCGCCCGCGCCGGTGAGAACGTACGGTTCATCGAAGGTCGCTGCGAGCGAAGTCAGGGTGCGGTTCGCCGACGCCCAGACGACATAATCGTGAAACAGGTCGAAATACGCGGGATCGCGGGGTGCTCCCGAGCCAGTACGCCAGACGGCCACGAGCCGTTGCGGCTCCTTCAGTGGCAGGGGGCGTAGCAGCCAGGCGTTAAGCAGGCTGAAGATCGCAGTGTTGGCCCCCATACCGAGCGCCAAGGTGAGGACGACCGCGGTCGTAACCGCTGGCGATTGGCGCAACTCGCGAACTGCGTATTGCAGATCCGCGAGCAGCGACTCCAATCGAGCGCGCAACTCCTCGCCGATGGACGGCTGTGCCATAGCCAAACGATCTTAGCCTCAGTCGGGGGAGCCATGCCAACCCGCCGCTTCTTGGAATGAACGATGCGAGTTAACTTAAAGAGGAGCGGCAGGCCCATCGGTTTCTCCCAGTTACTTAGGCGACGGGGGCTCGGAACGAAGATCAGACTCTCCAAATTATTGAAAAGAATGAAACTCAAGGTGCGGGAACAAACTGGTGGGGAGGGCTTTTCCGCAGGGCAGGTGCGCTACCAGGCTGCGCTACGCATTATAAAGGAGAGTTGCGTTCGCTCTCGGCCTCCCCCGGCGCGGTATAATTTTAACCCGGTATGCAGACGTGCCGTTATGCCCTGGTGGCATATGTAAAAAGTCCTGCAGGCGAGTTCGTCGAGAACCTGCGCCGGGAACTGCATCCCGCTCTTCCTCATCTCGCGGCTCATCTGACCGTCCTGCCTCCTCGTCCCCTGCTCGGCAACGAGAACGCTGCCCTCGAGGGTCTCGAGAGGATTTGTGGCCACGAGGAGCCCTTTAGCGTCACATTGGGCGAGGTCGGGTCTTTCGCTCCCGTGACCCCGACCATTTTTATCCGGGTCGACGGCGAGGCTTCGCGAATGAGGGAGCTTCACAGCAAACTCAACACCGAGGAACTGCAATTCCAGGAAGAGTGGCCGTACATCCCGCACCTGACCATCGCCAAGATGGGCAGCGAGCAGGCCGCCGAAACCGCCTTTCAGATCGCGCGCCAGCGCTGGTGCGAGTACTCCGGCAGCCGCCGCATCCTGTTGGAAAGGCTCACCTTCGTTCGCGAGGACGGGCAGAACTGCTGGGTTGACCTCGCCCCCGTCGTGTTGGGCAGCAGTCTGGTCTCCCGATAGCAATCAGCGCTCCGAGTGCGCAGAGCCCCGGACTTGGGTTACGACTACGCGTCCAACGCCGGTGTTCCGAACCACTCCATCCTTCTTGCCGGACGAGATTCAACCGAGGGGACACACCTTATCGTGGCGGCATCTCCGGGTGAACCATGGCGCAACAACCTCGCCGTTCGAGATGCGTTGCGCAGCGACAAGGTCTTGCGGAACAAATTTATGTTGAGCAGAAACGGCGGGCTGGGGTCCTCGATCGCCGGATGGGCGTGCTCAGGTGCAACAAGCTCAAGAAAGGCTTTTCCTCGAGAAGGAGGAGCAGACCTAAGGTGCAAAGCTCCGAAGGTCCGATTGCCGATCTGCGCTTTCTCGTTCGCCGCCTACCTCGGACCGGACGTCATTGCTATAATCGGGAGGTCAGGAATGCGGTGGGAATAGCTCAACTGGCAGAGCACTGGACTGTGGCTCCAGCGGTTGCGGGTTCGATTCCCGTTTCCCACCCCAAATCCTCTTAGCCCTAAGGGTTTTATGTGGGGGCAGTCTCCCTCGGCTGTTCCTCGAGCCAGTTCGACCTTCCCTACCAGTAACCGCTGGCCATCAACTGCAAAGAGCATCAGTTCTCGGGATCGAAAACGGTCCTCTTGATCTCGGTTTTGCTTGTTCCTAGGGGGCGTTGAGGACGGAGGCGAAGAATTGGCTCAGTGCGATCCAAATCCAACATAGTGCCGCCAGTCGAACACCATTCGCAATCCGCCCGTCACGATGGTGTGAAGGCTCGGTTTCGGAGCGCCAATCGGCTCCACAACGGAGGCGCTGCTGGGCTTATCAAAGCCGGTGAAAAACTGAAATGCCAGTCCGGAACTCTGGTTCTGCGAGAACCTGCGAAAGGGGCGGTACTCGAGAATGGGGAAATCGAGCCGGACAGATCTCAAGTGAATCTGAGTAGTGGTGTTCGGTGGAAAACCAGCTGTGGGAATCAGCAAAGTTTGGTCGGATGTGTATCCATAAAGGCTGATTCCCAATTCGCGGCCAAGCACAAACTGAAAGCGGCCGACAGGAGTCGCAATCACCTCTTGCCATGGAATCAGCCCTCCATTTGCCGCCTGTACCGCCATTTTCTTCAGGGTCCGGGGCTTGGTGAATGCCAAGACAGGGGCAGCTAGGATCAGGTCGCCCGGGATTAACCAAAAGGGTGCTCGCGCGCGCAGCGCAACGGCACTTCTGTCAGGAACCGTAGACCCGCCATGTGCTGATGAGTCCTGCCGAACTCCGGCATCGATGAATGTGAGCCCATCGTTTGATGGATTCAGAATACCTTCCACACCGAGTCCGATACGAAACGACAGATCGAGTGCCCCCGTGACTCCAGCATTGGTCTGGTTGGATCCGAATCCGCCGCCTAAGGCAACAGCGCTTACCGCGCTCGACAGGCCGATGAACGGACCGAGTTCCGATCGAAAGCGCGGCAGTGCTCCCTTGCCCGCGACCAGCCCCGGCACCGGCATTTGTGCGACGATCGGGACGAGTTGTTCGAGATCCTCAATTTGGCCTGGCGCAGCGGGAAAGCGCGATTCATGACAGACGTCAAACTTCTCTGGCTCGGCTGCCGTGAGACCAGCTTGCTCGACCACACGCATGCCACCTTCTAAGGCAGTTGCCACCTGTGCGAGGCTATCGCTCACGGCCCCAGCCGTGCGATCCGCGTCCTGCTGCCGCATATAGGCGTCGCCCAGCGCGACATAGGGGTTGTGGTCCCAAGTTTCCACCTCCAGTCCGTGCTCGTTGTAGTAGTCGTGCGTGCCCATACGCACTGCGGAGTTGCCCCAAGTTCCGACCACGTGGCCTGAGGCGAAGCTGTCTTCCAGAAAGTGCAAAGCGAAAGCTTCGTCGGCGAGCACCGCAAGAGCCGCTCGGGGACGCATGTCAGCGGGAATCTCGCCTTGTGCAATTTGTGCAGCTTTCGCCAGAGCGCGCAGGTGATACCACATGTAGGTTGCCAGGGAATTCATCTCGGCGTTCGGCCCTAGCGCAAACTCTTCGTACGCTTCCGCAGACATGGACACATCGGGACGCGCCAGAAGGAAGTGCGCGTGGTTCGATCCGGCTCGTGTGACATAGTCGGGATCAGCGCGCAGCAAGGCTATGTCAGAATCGCGTACGGCATTGAGGCGCTGGTCTGGTCTGGTAGCAGTGGCAAGCCTCGACTTCAAGTGTGCACTGACGGCCGCGACCCTCAGGATCCATCGGCTGTCAAGCACCGTGCCAAGCATGTCGTCTGCCGAGCAGGAATGATCCCCAGAAATAGCAGGCCAGGATGCGTAATCGAGGCATGCGGGCTTCGCACCTTGGGAAGTGTCCGCAAGCTCGGCGCACAGTCGGGATTCGTGTCCGACGCGCGCCTCCGACCAAAGCTTGACCAGCACCGACCGTTGAGCAGGGTCAAGACGCTCCAACGCCAGCAAGCTTATGTCTCGATGTTCGGGAAACACCCACGCTGCCGCGGTAATCGTGAATATCGCGATCGGACAGATGCCTAGCAGCCGGATCATAGGTCTCATTAGAAAATTCCCCAGCGTTGCCAAGTTGTGAGTTTTTGTTCGTTCGACGGTTCCGGGCAACTGCCACTTCTCGTTACGCCGGTTGTTCGAAAGGAATGAACTTTGCCAGATTCACCTCCGCCTTCCTTCCCAGCTGTTCTCGCTGAGGTCTCCAGTCAAAACTCGGCCAAAACTACCAAATGAGCGGAGACCGTCGCCGTGACAAGACGGCGAGTTTAGCCCGGATGGATTCGTTGTTCAATTGTCACTTTTCCTAGTTACTTTTCCTAGTAGTAGCTTCGATCGTTACAGATCGTTACACCCCGCTCCCCTCACAACCCCGGCAGATGTCACTTCTGGTGTCCGTTCATGCTGGAATTCGGTGCGTTCTGCTGCGCGCCAATGGCCGGGCCAGTGGCTTGGCCGGTTTTCCAACGTAAATGCCTGGTGTAGCAGAGGACTGCAGCTCATTGTGCGGCAGCATATGGCATCGAGAGCTGGTGCTGGTACAGTTCTGCATAAATCCCCTGCTGTGCCAGCAGCTCTGCATGCGTACCGCTTTGGACAATAGCTCCGTCCTGCATGACCAGAATCTCATCCGCTTTCAGGATCGTCGAAAGCCGGTGCGCGATCACGATTGAGGTTCTCCCGGCTAGAGCGGTTTCAAGCGCCCGCTGTATGGCTGCTTCGGATTCAGAGTCCAGATGGGCGGTAGCCTCGTCGAGCATCACAATGTCGGGAGCCTTGAGCAGCAGGCGCGCGATAGCAATGCGCTGCTTCTCACCTCCAGAGAAGCGATAACCTCGTTCCCCGACCATCGTGTTCAGCTTGTCAGGCAAGGATTCGACAAGATCCAGGATCTGTGCGTCGCGCAACGCATTCCTGATTTGCTCATCCGTCGCATTGGGCTTGGCGTAGAGCAGATTTGCACGAATCGTGTCATGAAACAGGTGAGCGTCCTGCGTGACGATGCCAATCCGCTCTCGTAGTGAATCGAGCTTGGCATTTCGAACGTCAATTCCGTTGATTCGGATAGCCCCGCCCTGCACGTCGTATAGACGTGGCACCAGATGGGTAAGGGTGGTCTTTCCCGCGCCCGATGGCCCCACCAGTGCCACCAGTTGCCCGGGCGCGACCTCGAAGCTGATGTCCTCGAGCACTGCTTTCTGCATCTGCTTTTCGGGAACGGCAATGGACTCCAGTGAAGCCAACGAAACCTCCGCCGCTGACGGATAGCGGAAGAAAACGTGGTCGAAAGAGATCCGCGCGGAGCCGGGGGGAATTGGAACGGCCTCCGGTTTTTCTCGAATCATTGGCGCAAGATCGAGCACTTCGAATACCCTTTCAAAAGAAACCAGAGCAGTCATGATGCTCACTTGCACGTTGGAAAGGCCCAGCAGCGGAGCGTAGAGCCGGGCCAGATACGAGACCAATGCAACTACCGTGCCCACGTCGAGCAAGTGCCGCACCGCCAGTACGCCACCCCAACCGTATGCGAGTGCACTGGCGCACGTTGCCATTACCAGCAGAGCAGTGAAGAATAGGCGGGTATAAAGTGCCTGCTTCACTCCAATATCCGCGACTCGCGCAGCCTTCTCCTCGAAGCACTTGCCCTCCTCCTGAGGGCGGCCAAAAAGCTTCGCGAGAAGCGCTCCGGCAACGTTGAAGCGCTCCACCATGAGGTTGTTCATGGTTGCGGCCAGGTCGTAGGTCTCGCGCGTGATACTTTGCAGTTTGCGTCCCCAGAAGCGTGCCGGCAACACAAAGAACGGAAGCAGCACGAGAGCTCCAAGCGTGATGCGCCAGGAGAGCACAAACATCGCGCCGAGTATGAGTACAACCGTGATTAAATTGCCCACGACATTCGAGAGAATGTCAGTAAAGGCGGTTCGGGCACCGCTGACGTCAGTATTCAGGCGACTGACCAGAGCACCGGTCTGCGTCCGGGTGAAGAATGCCAATGGCATGAGCTGGATATGTTCAAACAATCGCGTGCGAAGGGAGAGAACGATCCCCGCCCCGATCTTCGACGAAAGATAGGTTTGGGTCATGCCCAGCGCGCCGTCGAAGATCCCGAGCACGGCTACGACGACGGCGAGTTGGATGATCAGCGCCGTGTTTCCTCTGAGAATGCCGTTATTGATAATTTCCCGATAGATGAGAGGATTCACGATGCCAATCGTGGCGTCGACAATCACGACAAGAAGGAACAACAGCAGCAGCCCAAGGTATGGCAAAGCAAACAACACCGTTCGCTTCGCGGTGCCTGGTTTTATTTTCTGCTTTAGTACTGATGCGTCTTGTCCAAGGGAACGCCAGACCCCCATCATGCTCGACATCGAACTGCTCTCCGGTCGCCTGCGAACTCAGGTCGCAATCAGGTTAGTTTAGCCCCTTTAGGGCAGCGAACAAGCTCGGGTCCGGCAATGCGTGGCACAAACGTGCGGTTCTGGCACACATAAAACCGGAGTTTTAGGGCATTTGAAACGCGAAACGCATGGGGGGCGGACCTGAACCAGCGCAGCGCGCGCAAATGCTCGCCTCCGGTGTTGCGCAGATCCTCGGTTCGCCTCCGTTGATCCGCCTAGCTGCCTGACAACTGATGATCCTACCAGCGTTGATCCCGCGTTCAGGTCCGGACAAAAACGTCGGCAGGAAGTTTGAAGCGCTTGCTCAATCTTCTCACTTGCTCCAGAGTGAGTTTGCGCTGTCTCGCAAGCAATATGGAGACCGCATTTTCCGAGCCGAATTCCGGAGCCAGGTCGCGCTGCGCGATCCTGATGGTCCAGAAACGAACCACGGAAACGGCATCGCTCTCGGAATCGGATAATGCGCTGCCTCGTATCGCTCGATCAGTAGGGTCAGACGCTCGACGGCCTCTTGTTCCACGCGGGAAGGATTGTCGAGGACCGTCAAGCGAAACAGGGCGTTTGTGTAGGCTTCGAGCTCCTCGTCATTGTGGATGACCCGAGGAGCCCATTCGTAAAGGGTGGTTTTTCCACACCCCGTACACAAAAGGTAATTTTGACCGTTTAGGGCTTCGGCCACTCCACTTTGTGGGCTGACGGAATTGGATGAAAACTCGGACAAACTCCGACGAATTGAGGATCCTTCGCAGAGTCGTAAGGAGCCATTACAATAGTTGCAAAGCCGGCCCCGTAGCTCAACTGGATAGAGCATCAGTCTTCGGAACTGAGGGTTGGGGGTTCGAGTCCCTCCGGGGTCGCCATGCACTCCGCTTTTCTGTGGGCGACGCATTAGTGTTCCGAAAGCCCGGTGGCGCGTCAACCCTAGCTCCGCTAGAATGATGACTCGTCGTGGCGCATGCCTCCCGTCTTCCACTTCCGCGCCTCATCGTCGCCGCTTGGACCGCTGGAGCAGCGCCTGCTCGAAGCTCTGTGGGATCGCGGCCACGCCACCGTTCGTGACCTGGTCGACCCTCCCGGGCCCTGTCACGACCTTGCTTATACAACGGTGATGACCACGCTCGACCGCCTGTTCAAGAAGAACCTGCTGTCGCGGGCGGCCGAAGGTCGAGCCTTCCGCTACACGCCGCGATTCACCCGCGAGGAGTTGCACCGCGAAGTTGCGGGAGAAGCCTTGCGCCAGTTGCTTCACTCGAGCCCCGCTCCGTCGTTGCCGCTTTCGTTTCTGGTAGAGATCGTCACGGGGCAAGACGCCAGGTTGCTCGACGATCTGCAACGCGTGGTCGAAGCCAAGCGCCGCGAACTCCGAGCCGCTTCACCGCGCAACAGCCCAGCCAGCAAATCGCAGCTTCCCAACAACGACAAGGACAAAGCCTGATGTTTGCCCTCCGCGGCTTCGCCATTTCTCTCTCGGGGTTCGTGATGGTCTACTGCATCCTGTCGCTGGCGGTCACCCTGTTGTGGCAAAGACTTCGCCGGTGGACGCAGAATTCTCCCACCCGCCGCACCGCTGATCTGTTGTTTGCCCTGCGGATGCTGCCTCTGGCTACCGCCGCGGCCATCACCGCGGCTTTCACCGTCCCGTCATTCATGCTGCTCGAGCCGCGGGCGGTCGACGAACCCCTCGGCGCCGCTCCGCTCCTGTTGGGCCTTTTTGCCCTGGTCGCGGGAATTTCCGGGATCGCCAATGTCCTCGTCGCCTGGCGGCAAACTTCGCGAACCATCTCTGCCTGGACTTCTGGTGCTGAATCTGTTCCGCTTCCGTACTCGCTCCCGGTCTTGCGCATCTCGCAGCCCATCCCGCCGATGACGGCAGCGGGCATCGTTCATCCCAGGATTCTGCTTTCTTCTTCTGCAGAATTTGTGCTGACTGCCGCTGAACTAAAAGCGGCGTTGAACCACGAGACAGCCCACTTTCGCAGCCGCGATAATCTCAAGAAGCTCGTGATGCATCTGGTGCCATTTCCTGGAATGCGGGCGTTAGAAATCGCGTGGCTCGACGCCGCCGAAATGGCGGCCGATGATGCTGCCGTTTCCACCTCGAGCGAGGCCCTCGATCTCGCCAGCGCTTTGATCAAGTTGTCACGCCTGGCCCCCGGCGGCCCTGCTCCACAGTTGAGCTTGGCCTTGGTTCACACGAACGCTTCCACCCTGAATGCCCGCGTTGAGCGTCTCATCGCCTGGAACTCCGGCGCTCAGGAAGCGACTGCCGGTCTGGCACCGTGGTACAGTCTGGCGGCGGTAGCGACGGCCGCCGGGTTAGCATTCACCTACAGCCAACTCCTGGCGCGCCTGCACACAGCTACCGAGTGGCTCGTGCGATAGCTGCTGAATCCCGCCTCAGAAGCTCACCCGCACTCCAATCTGCGCCGCGAACGGAATTCCTACCGTAGTTCCGGGGCCGAAGAAATCTCCCAAGGCGCCTGCCGGAACAGCGAGCTGGTTCAGGCTAGTGACAGGCGTGGTGGTCGTGCAGGCCGAGTTCGTGCAGATTCCAGTAATGTTGCCAGCCTGGGCCTCGGCCGCCGGAACATTGGGCAGTACCGCCACATTGGTCACGTAGTTCGCGCCTGGATTATTCCGGTTGAACACGTTGAAGAACTCGGCGAAGGGCCGAATCTCCCACCGATCGCCGAACTTGAGCGGACGGCTTACCCGCAGATCCATCTGGATATAAGGAGTCCCGCGAAACGCATCCAGGGGTGTTTTCGCCCCGTTGAGCGAAATCCGGTTGCTGTTGTCTGCGGTTGTGATGGTGAACGGTCGCGCGCTCTCGGCCTGGGTCAAGGTGGTGAATTCAAATCCGCCAGGAAGATAAACGGTTCCCGCCAGTACAAACCGGTGCCGTACATCTTCTCCCGACGGCCCGTAATCACCCGGACCAAATGCATTCCGTGGATCGCACACTCCATTCACGTAGTCGAACAATTCGCCGAGTACGCACCCCCATGTCTGCGCCTTCGAGAAGGTATAGTTCGCGACACCATTGAAGCGCCGCGCCAAGTTCCCCTGCATATGCAGCATCAGAGCGTTGTAGCTGGACCGATTGTCCGACTTGAACAGATTCACGTTCGGCACCACGCTCGCCTGGTCGGCGTCATAGTTCGGGTCTGCAGCGGAAATCAAGGGCGTGAACAGGTTCAGGACGCTCGTAAAGCTGTAGGCCCGGTAGGCGTGATTCCCCTGCTGGTGCGTGTAGTCGGCGCTCACGGTCCAGTTCTGGTTGAACGCATGCTGCACGCCGCCGGTGACATGGATGGCATACGGAGTCTTGTAATTCGAGGCAATGATGTTTCCGGTCGCTCCAGCTCCGCCCTCGAGGCAGCCCGGACCGGAAAGAGAATAGTCTCCGCGGCTCCCGCCCAGTGTGCACGCCCCGGAAACAGCATTTGTCGAGTTCACCGCCTGGAACGCCGTGGCCCATCCATTCTGTGCGAGGTCGTCGTAGAACATCCCAAGCCCCGCGCGGAGTACGGTTTTCCCATCGCTGCCCGGCGAGTATGCAATGCCCAGCCTCGGCCCGAACTGTTTGCGATCGTCATGCGGCAGGCTAGGAACTAACGGAATCTCGAGAGCCTCGAGAGTCGGAAACAGCGCGTTCTGCCCCTGGCTTCGGCCGGACCCCGTGAACAACCCAACCGTCGTCTGCCAACGTAACCCGTAGTTCACGGTCAAATGCCGCGTCACTCGCCACGAATCCTGCCCGTAGATTCCTAACCGCTGCATGCTTTGCGAAAAGGTTCCGTCTCTTGCCGGAGTGAACGATGCCCCCGCTGCGTAGTCAATCGGAAACTGCGCCGGATTGGCCACATAAAACTTCGGATCTTCCGGAAACAAATGCAGCGTCTCGGCATTCTCCGGAAACGCCCCGCTCAGCACCGGTTCGTGAATGAAATTCACGCCAAACTTGAACGAGTGATCGCCGGTCGCATGATCGACGTCGTAGCGCACTTGATACTTCTGCTGATTGCGCAACGACGGAAACAAGGTGATCGGCGTCGCAAACTGATTGTCGCCGTACGTTTGGAAGCCTGAGACCGTCAGCGAAGTTGAACTGAAGGGAAACGCCAGCGCAAACCCGAGTGTCGCATTGCGTGTCTGCGTCAAATGCAACGTCCCCCCGTCAAGCACCAGCGTGCCCAGCCATGTCGAACTGAAAGCGTAGGTATTGCTGATCACTCCGTTCCAATAATTGTTGTGGGTGGTGAGCCCGGTAGAAGGCAGCGTCGCCTGCTGCACCAGCGCATTGCGCGTCAGATAGCTGTCCTGGGATACCCGCAGAAACCACTGCGACTTTGCCGACTGTGCCCAGTCAAAGCGCAGCGAGCCGATGTAGTCGCGGAAAGGAATTGGCACGGTCGCGGGCACCTCGATTGAAGGCACTCCCGGAACCAGCCCGTCGGCGGCCAGCTGCGCGAGCGCATCAAACTGAGTCGTGCTTGCGGGGCTGTAAGCAATGCTCGCATTCTCGCGAACGTATTCGAGCGAGGAAAACAGCCAGACTCGGTTGGAAGCGATCGGTCCGCCCAGCGTCCCCACGTAATTCTGCCGCGAGAATGGCTGCTTCGGGTTGTTTACGCATCCCGAGGCATCGCAAGTCTGCGCCGGATTCTCAATCGGAAACCGTGCATTCAGCGCCGCCGCCCGCTCATAAAAGGCCCCGCTGCCGTGCCAGACATTGGTCCCGCGACGGGTCGTAATGACAACCGATCCGGCGGTCGTGCCTCCTGTGTCCGCGTCTGCATTCGCCGTGCGCACCGCAAATTCCTGAACCGAATCCGGAGAAAAATTCTGCAGAAATCCGCCAATCCAGTCGTCGGTATTGTCGGCACCATCGACCGACAGCTCGTTGTTCAACCCCGAGCTTCCGCCGGTAGAGACCGCGGTAATCCGCGCCTTGGTCGGATCCGAAGGCTCGACCGGCTCCGTTCCGGGCGCCAGATAAGCGATGTTGGCAAAGCTTCGCGCAGCCAGCGGCAGCGTCGCCAGGTCCTCGGCGCTGATCACCCCCTGATGCACCACGCTGACCAGATCGATCGGCTGGGTTGTGATCGACGAGATTTCCCCTTGTACTTGAATGCTTTCGCTCGCCCCCACTGCCGTCAGCGTGACCGTAACCTCGCGCACCGAACTTACCGCGATGGAAACTTCGGCTTCAGCCGGCGCAAATCCGGCTGCACTGACGGTGATTTGATAGGTCCCCGGCGGCAAATCGTCCACACGAAACTCTCCCCGGTCTTCACTGACCGCCTCACGGCGCATGGCCGAATCCACCGCCCGCACCACGATCTTGGCGGCAGCAACACGGGCCCCGGTCATATCCTGCACCGCTCCCCGCAGCGTCCCACGCGGACTCTGCGCGTGGAGGGGCGTCGCCACGACGAAAAGCAGGCAAGCCGCAATCGCCGGCAATCGGGACCAGCTCGACAGTCGGAAGTACGCAAGAGTGGTATGCAAGCTCAAAAGATGAGGGTAACGAGCAGGGAGAAAGTACTACCAGCCCTCGTAGAATCAGGCAAAAACCATCTCAAGACCGCCGCCAAGCGTGCGGATAGGGAAGCGTCGAGACAGGGGAGATCGAAAGGTGTTTCGCCGTGTCTGGGTGGTGAGGCGAATCAGTCCGACCAGCGCGCCGGCGTTCGATCCCACCGATGCTTCCTCAACTCCGCCAGCAATGCCTTGTCGAGCCCGCCGGCATCGCTCAAGGCAATGTTCTGCCGGACGTGTTCGGCCTTGCGCATGCCAGCAATCGTCGTACTTACCGCCGCATGCGACAAGATAAACCGCAGCGCCATCTCCGGCAGAGTCATGCCCTTCGGCACAACCTCTTTCAGCTTCTCCACCCGCCGGATCGTCTTCGGCAAATTCTCCGGCCCGAAATACCCCGCGCGCCAGTCGCCCTTCGGAAAGCGTGTCTCGAGCGTCATCTTGCCGCCCAGGCTGCCCTCATCGAAGGGCACGCGCGCAATCACCCCGATGTTCAACTCCTGGCACACGGGAAACAATTCATCCTCCGGCGCCTGATCGAAGATGTTGTAGATTACCTGCACCGTGTCGACCAGTCCGGTCCGCAGCGCCTTGATGCCATTCTCTGGCTGCCACCGATTGATGCTGAGCCCGAATGAGTGAATGATCTTGTCCTTCTTCAACTTCTCCACCGTGGACCGAAAATCGGGATCATCGGTCCAGCTATCGTCCCAGACATGAAACTGCAGCAGGTCAATCGTGTCGACCCCCAGCTGTTCGCGAATGCGGTCGGCGTATTTGAAAACGTGCTTCGGCGAGAAGACCTCGTGGTACTTATATTCCGGTAGCGCCGGCCAGCGGTCGTTTGCCGGAGGAATCTTCGACGCCGCATAAATCCGCTTGTCGGCGTTCTTCCGCATGGTTTCGCCCAATAACCCGTCGCTCTTGCCTTCGCCATAGGCCCACGCAGTGTCGAAAAAATTGCAGCCCAGATCGACCGCCAGTTGCATCGAGGCCAACGACTCCTTGTCGTCCGAACCGCTCCACCCGCTCATGCCCCACAATCCATGCGCGATGTCGCTGACGTCGTAGTTTGTGCGCCCCAGCTTGCGATATTTCATGATGGCGTCCTTAGAAAATATGCCCCGTTTCCCCAAACGTCTCAACCCGGACTCACCAAGCATATATCGAGGCGTAAATTCCCGCCGCCTTCGGGCCGCTGAGCCGATGACTCTAAGGTAGACGCCCGTGGGGGAGCGTGCAGTTTTTTCGATAGCATCTATAAATATTATTGCGACCGCTGCTGCCTCTTCGGGGTGTTTAATAGGGGGTTAGATCATAACGAAATAGGAGTCACCCAATGAAATCCGAATATCCTTTTGCTCCCATACCTGGGGAGAATGAGCCCTTGAAAGCGCCGCCGTCCCGCTTGATCGATGAAAAGATCTCTGACGAAACAGGGACGGAAACCAAAGCCGATAGCGCGCTCGCGCCGGCAGGTCTGAACAACCCCTTCTGGAATTAGCTCTCGGCACAGCGCCGGTCGGTCTTGTAACGATCGGCGCGGTTGTTTTTTCCCCTCCAATTTCAACCAAGGATCGGCAGACAAAGGCACGGTCGCGTCGCAAACGGCAGGCTCGTCATCTCTTCGAGAGCCGGGTGCAGCTGCGAATCCCGGCAAGGCTCTAGCGTAATCACAAACGGCAGGGAAGCCTTATCGAAGCCGGTCTTCTGCAGCAGCGAATCGATGTTCAGCCGGTGCGCCGCCAGAATCTGCGCCAGCCGCGCCACAATCCCCGGCTGATCCTTCACAAAGAAACGCAGGTACCAGGCCGTCTCAAAATCGCAACGAATCTCAGGTGTGGAGACGGAGCTGGCAACGTCTCGTTTCCCGCCCGCAAGTCCCGCGGCGATGAACATCACATCCGACACCACGGCCACCGCCGTAGGATCTCCTCCAGCACCCGCGCCCAGGAACGCCATGTCGCCGCCATATTGCCCTGAGGTGAGCACCAGGTTCAGATTTCTCTGCACGCGCCCGAAGGGAGAATCGGACGGAACCAGGCAAGGCCCAACGTCAGCCAACAAGGTTTCACCCATCAACTCAGCCCGCGAGATCTGCCGGATCGTGCAGCCCAACTGTGACGCGTAATCAAAATCGACCGCGTCCACCGCGCGGATGGTCCTCGCACGCACCGATTCCGGCTCGACTCGCGCTCGCAACCCCGCTAGTGCCAGAATGGCCAGCTTGGCCCGCGCATCTCCGCCATCCAGATCTTCGGATGCATCGGCCTCCGCATATCCGCGAGCCT
>Ga0123356_10002364_pt1 | contig 20253 bp, 21 predicted proteins | sample TergutEmb28metaG_2_FD_92546 | JGI IMG/M metagenome (GOLD analysis project Ga0123356, IMG submission 92546) | Embiratermes neotenicus P3 segment gut microbial communities from Petit-Saut dam, French Guiana - Emb289 P3 | ecosystem: Host-associated > Arthropoda: Insects > Digestive system > Gut ... | reverse complement strand
GAATGATCCCCAATGGGTGAAACCCGGCTGTTGCTGGTTCGGGCAGACCTGTGCGTTGCCGGACCTGCACCACTCGCATGCGCCACAACCACAAACGAACGGCGCCGTGACACGATCCCCAACCCGCCAGTCGCGGACGCCCCTCCCAACCTTCGCAACGACCCCGGCGAATTCGTGCCCCGGCACATGCGGCAACTCGATCTCATCGTGCCCGGCCCACGCGTGCCAGTCACTACGGCAAAGACCAGTCGCGCGCACCTCCACTACAACCCCTCCATCCGGCGCTGCCGGCTCGGGCGCATCAACGACCTCGAGCGGACCACCGAAATCACGCATCAACATCGCGCGCACAGCGGCGCACCCTAGACCAGGCGACCGCGGACCGTCAAGATCGCCGCCCCTGCAACGGCCAGCTTGCCCGGCCGGTGGGCGAGGGCATCGCCTAGGATGGCGTAGGGACTGAATGGCTGGGACGCTATCAGTCCGTTTATCAGGGGATTTTGTGGCTGCGTGGCTCTTGTTCGAGGGCGCAGAAGCCATCCGCCGGCCGCGGTAAGGTGATGGCACAGTGCGACGGGGGGTCGTCACCACTGAGCCACGGGAAATCGCCTCACCCACGGCGACAGATCCGGGCATCGCGCGCGGCCGATCGGCAGACCCGCAGTCCGCCACGTCAAACAGCACATTGCCCGACACGGGATCCCCCATCCGGGTTGTGCTGGTCAGCGCATTGCCGACAAGCATGCTGGCTGACCAGCTCCTGTGCGCTGGTTTCGACGTCGATGTGGCCGCCCCGAGCAGCATCCGGGCCCAGCTCACGGATTCCCCGGACGTCGTCATCCTCAGCGCGACTAGCCCCGATTCGGGCACGGTGCTGCGAGCATTGCGGGCCGGCAGGCTTGGAGGCACCAAGCGCACACCGGTTCTTGTCGTCGATGTCGGCAACGACGGGGCATCGGTGGAGTGGCGGCGGATCGGTGCAGACCACGCCCTCCAGGGAGCGGGGTTGAGCGAACTGATCCACACCATCGGCTGGCTGGTCACGCGCGGTCTGACACCGGTCGACGTGGGCAACGTCGTGATCGATCCGGCACGCGCCCGAGTCACGATCAACGGCATCCCGGTGCGGCTGACGCGAATCCAGCGGCGTCTGCTGCTGACTGTCGCGCGAGCCGGGGGCCGCGTCGTTTCCCACCATGATCTGATCACCTCCGGCTGGCCACAGGGTGCCGCGACACTCGCCACTCTGAGGACTCACATGTACCGGCTGAACAAGCAACTGGCCGATCACGGCGCGACGGTGAACCTGGTCACCGCCTACGGCGACGGCTACCAGCTCGCCGGAACCGTCATGCCCGGTGACGCGACTGGACGCGACTCCACCGTGGCAAATATCACGAACGCATCACATTTCGGGCCGGCATCGGGCCAAGCCGCCTGAGCCGTGTCACTCTGCGCCGCAAATGAGCGAGCACAGAGTGACCGGTCAGGATGCCCAGCGGGCCCACCGTCCCTGCGCGACTGACCGCTAGCCGCACTTCGGCAGCGATCGGCTGGCTGATCGTTGCCGCGATCGCGCTCGGCGCCGGTGACCAGCTCGCCACCGAGGGCAACGGGATACTGGCGCTGGTTGCGCTGATCATCGCCGTGCCGTGCGCCGGGATGGCATGGCACGGCCGCAGTATGGCGCGCCGTGCCCGGACCGGCGCGCGAGCAGACCGCCTCGTGCGAGCCGCGATGGCGCCGCTCGCGCGCTCCTCGTGGCGAATCCAAAACTCGGTGTCGCTCGAGGACGGCGGAGACCTCGCCCATGTTGCGTTCAGTCCGGCCGGGGCCGCGTTCGTGATCGCAACCAAACCGGGCCGGCACAGCAGCCAGGACCTGCAGAGCGTTCGCGACCACGCGGTGTCGACGGAACGCAGGTATCGGCCGGCGGGCGGGTGCTACGCGGTCTTGGTCGTCGCGCGCGGAGTGTCGCGCTGTCAGATCGAGAACGGCGTCATCGTTTGCACCGTCGATCGGCTCGTCGACGCGCTCGCGAGCACCAGTACGCATGGCCAGCCGCTCACCGGCCTGCGGCCGGCGAGTGTTCTAACGGCCCTCGGGCGCCTGGTCGGGGCCTAATGAATGGACGCGTGGCTCAGCAAGTGGCTCGCACGCTGGACAAGCCCCGGGCGGCTGCTGGTCACAGCGCTCGTGCTGATCACAGCCGTTGCGATCGTCCTGATCGGATCCACGCCCGACCGTCCCGACCGTCCCGACCGCGAACGAACACAGACCGCGAGCAGCGAGATCGCGCGCACCGTGACCTACCCGTCCGGCCTGCCCGCCAGTGCTGTGCCGCACTCGACCGCGTCGTCTGTGGCGAGTCGTTGCGCGCGTTCGGCGACCGCCACCGCGGCCCGTCGGGTGGCGAGCAGGTTCATCCGCGCCTACTTGGCGTACTCGTCGGGGCGCGCCGGGCCGCGGCCGGCGCTGCCGATGGCAACGGGAGCGTTCCGCCGGCAGGTTTGGGAGCAGAGCCACTCACCGTCCCCGGCGGAGAGGAGCCTGCGTTTCACGGCCAGGATCCTGTCGCTCTCAACCCCCGGGCCGGCAACCGCGATCGCCCGGGTCGAGATCGCGGAGCGGATCACCGACAACGTCAGCAACAGCCGGCAGGGGGTCCCGCCGTTCATGCTGACGGTGTCGTTGGCGGCGACCGGGTGCCGCTGGCTGGCGGCAGGGCTGTAGGCGATGTTGACCCAGGCCCGGAGCCCGTTTCGCGCGATGATGATCGCGGCGCTGCTGGTTGTCGCGACGGTCGCCGGGGTGATCGCGATCGTGGTCGGCGTGCTGGCGCGGTTCGGCGCGGAGCAGTGCACCCTTGGCGCGCCCGGCCCGGTCGCCGGGCCACCGGCGCAGCTCGTTCCGTTGTACGAGGCGGCCGCGGCGAAATATCAGCTCGGGCCGATGGGCCCGGCGTATCTCGCGGCTGTCAACAAGCTCGAGAGCGGCTTCGGCCAGAACACGAGCACTTCGTCAGCCGGGGCAGTGGGGTTCATGCAGTTTCTGCCTAGCACCTGGGCGACAGAGGGGGTCACGCCGACCGGCGCACCGGCGCCACAGGGACCGGCCGGCTGGAACAACCCGGGTGACGCGGTGTTCTCAGCGGCCAACTACCTCAGCCGTCTCGGCGCTCCCGGGAACTGGTGGCAGGCGATCTATGAGTGGGGCGGCAAGGGTGTCGCCGAGGCCGACCAGGCCACCGTCCTTGCCCGCGACTACTACGACCAGGGGCTGCAGGCCCAGGGCGCCGCGGGTGGCACAGCGACGCCGGTGAGCTCGTCGAGCGGTGCGACCGGGAACTCCGTGGGAACCACCAGTTTGGGATCCGCGGCGCCGGCGCCCACGGCAAGCAGCGGGAGCTGCGCAGCGAGTGTTCCGCCGGGCGCGTACGCGAACCCATTCACCAACAGCGTGAACCTCACGCCGATGCGGATCGACATGGGCGTTGACTATGCCGCGGCCGGTCAGATCGACGCGATCGGGAGTGGCCGGATCACGTATGCGAGCAGCCCGGGGCACAGCACCGGGTGGCCGACCTGCAACCTGACCACGGGCGGCACGATCGTGTCCGCCGGCAGTTCGGGCGGCGCGATCGTCTACCAGCTCACCAGCGGCCCCGACAGCGGCAAGTTCGTGTATGTCGCCGAGCAGATCGTGCCGCTGGTGCACTCCGGGAGAGTGCAGGCAGGCCAGCCGATCGCCGCGCTCGGACCAACCACGCCCAACGCCACACCGTGTATCGAAACCGGGTGGGCTAGCGGCGCCGGGGACGGGACACAGGCGAGCGCCGACGGTCAGGCCGCCCCCGGTGGCGACCCGGGCCAGAGTCGCACCTACTGCGGAAACGACTTCTCAAACCTACTCACCGCCACCGGCGCGCCCCCGGGGCTCACCTTGGGCAAACCGGTTGTCGGCACTAGCTGCTGAAGGAGACACCCATTGACCCAACTGACAAACCCGTTTCCACCGCCACCCACAACAGCCGGTCTCGAGATCAGCGAGACCGCGGTCATGTTTGACGAGCACCCTGTCCTTGATCCCGGTGCGATCACCCGGCCCTCCGGGCTGGTGCGCGAACCCGGCCGGGTGAAAGCGGCCGGAGGCTTCCTGGCCGAGCTCGCCCCCAGACGAGTGATCGCCGCCGCGGGCCTGTTCCTTGCCGCGATCGTGGCACTCGCACTGATCGCATCCACGGTGACCGGTCGTGGCAAAACGACCGATCCGCAACTAACCCGTGCACACCACCAGGTCAGCGTGCTGCAAGCACGCGACGGCGCCCTGCTGACCCAAGTCAGCGTGCTGCAGGCACAGGCCGGCGCTCTCCAGGCACGCAATCGGCTGCTTGAGCGCGAACTGGCCAAGGCGCGCCACACGCTCGCCGCACAGGCGCACAGAGCATCTGATCGCGGCGCGGCGCGGCACGGGCCACAGCACCCGATCCGAAAGCGAGGATGAGCAATGTCGACAACTGTCGCGGCAGCTCCCCCAAACGGCAATTGGGCCGGCGGTCCGCGGATCACAATTCTGCTGCTGCTCGGCGCCGACCAAAAACGCCTGATCGTTCCCGCCGACGCCACAGCCGGCGCGCTGGCCACCGAACTGGCCAGACGCTACGCCGGTGACCACGAACGCTGGAGCCTCGTGGCAGACGGCCAGCCGCTGAACCCGGCATTGACGCTGCTTGACCAACACGTTCGCGAACTCCAGGAACTGGCGCTGGTGCGAACGGACATGCTCAGGCAACACCCCCAACCACCAGCCACCACGCAGCCCCCCGAAACGACCCCGTCCGGTTCGCGGCGCCGCAAGCGAGCGCCTAGACCCGCACCAGAGTCAAAGCGTCGGGCCGGGGCAGGGGTGCAGGAACGGACCGTCGCGATCCTGCCCGCCAGGCCATCGGCGAAGACCCGGGCGCTACACGTGTTCCGGGCGCTGATGTCACCGGCCCCGGAGCAGGCCGAGATGGCCGACGGCCATGTCGATCCGGCCAGCCTCGCCGCAGAACCGCACCGCGGAATGCGCAAAAGGGTCGCTCGCGCGCAGCGGTACACGAGCTACGAGCACCTCCTCGAGGAAGCGATCTGCGCCGCCCCGGTCCACCGGCCGATCGTGATCGGCGTCATCTCCGGCAAGGGCGGCGTCGGGAAGACCACCACGTCCGCACTGTTGGCAAGCCAGCTGGCGTTCCTGCGCTCGGAACAGGTGCTGTCGCTGGACGCCAACCCCGACTTCGGGATGCTCGGCGCGCTGCTCGCGCCGGGTCGGGGCATGCCGATCGACGAGATGACGGCGGAGGGCGGGCCGCTCAGAAACCCCGGTCTGACCGGCACCGAGCTGATCAAGCTGCTCGCACCGGGCCCGAACGGGCTGATGGTGTGCGCCGGGCCGATCAGTCCCGACCGCTCCAAGCAGATCACCAGCGACCACTACCTGTACGCGTTCGAGGTGCTGCGCCGGCACGCGTCGATCCTGGTGGTTGACTGCGGCACATCGTTCACCTCGGAGCCCGCAACGGCCGTGTTGCAGGTCGCCGATCAGCTGCTGATGATCAGCGACGACACCTTGCAGTCGGCGACCGTTGCGATCTACGCCGCCCGCTGGCTACGCGCCCAACAGCATGAACTCACGCTTGCGATCAACAAGCGCGAACACCCCGGGTACATCGCCGTCGAACGCCTGCAGGACGAGATGCCCGACGCCCGCGGCCTGGTCACCGTGCCCGAAGACAAGGCGGCGGTCGCGCAGCTTGCCGGCAGCCGCCTGGACTGGCGTGAGGACCAGGGCCCGCTCGGCACAGCGATCCGGGAGCTCGCCTGCGTGCTCGCAGCCGACTGGGACCGCCTGAGCTCACAGCCTGCCAGCACACCATCCATCGACCGCTGCCGGCTTGGCGGCCAGCCGGTCAACAGCAACCATCAAGGAGGGTCAGATGCAAACTGATCGATCTGCGGTCACGGAAACCACCGTGTTCGCGACCGGCCGGAGCGTGCGTGGCCTCGCCGTGCTCGCGCTGATCGCAGCAACCGGGATTGGCATGCTCGCCACCCGGTTCGCCGCCGGCCTCAACGTAGGGTTCCTGCTGGGCGGCAACCGGCACAGCGCCGGGGGGCTGGCCAGCTTCGTCGGAACACTGAACAGCATGGCGGGCCCGCTGACGGCCGTCGGTGCGTCCGCCGCGGTGCTCGGTGCGATCGGCGGCGGAATCATGCTCGTCGTCGGCCACCCCCAGGGAGCCCGGCTCCTTGGCCGCGTGGCGCTCGGCGCGATCGTCATCACCGCCGCCTCCGGAATCGTCAGCTAGCGGCGTCCGATCACGGGGGACAAGAGTGATGTTCGCCGTACAACAGGCCCGGGCTCGGTCGCCGCTCGCAAAGAACATGCTGATCGCCGGCCTGGTCGCTGCCGTGGCGGTGCTGCTGCTCGTCGCCGCAGCCGGCGGCGCGGGCAAGCCGGCCGGTAACGCCAGGCAGGCCGCACCGGCGGCGCCTCCGGCCCCGTCCGCAGCTTCGGCCGGCACGGGCCAGGTGCTCACTGCGACCGTGTACCGGCAGAAAGCCAATGCGATCTGCGCCGCGTTGTGGCGGGAACCGCACTTTCAGAACCTTCAAGATTGGGGCCCGTACATCGAGAAGACGGCGATTCCGGAGATGCGCGTCGCCCTGAGTGGCCTTGGTCGGCTGCGTCCCCCTGCGGCGTTCGCAAGCACGGTGGAGGCTGCGATCCCGCAGATGCAGAGCGAGCTTCCGCTGATGGGCCAGATCGGCACGGCCGCCAGCGCAGGCGACAAGGCCGGGGTACTGAACACTTACGACCAGCTGGGCGGGGTCGCGCAGGCCGCCAACGCCACCTGGAAGCAGATCGGGGTGGCATGCTGAGCCGCCGGCTTCCCGGGGTTGTCCGCGCCCGCCGGCAGTGGCTGACTGTTGCTGTGGCCGCCCTGGTCGCGCTCGGGACCGTCACGACCGCATCCGTGCTGCCGGTGTCTGGCGCGCAGGCCAAGGGACTGCACTTCGGCGGTGGTTCCAGCAGCGAGCCGAGCCCCGGCGCTGATGGCACGAGCAGCTCGAAGGGCGGCTCAGAGAGTGGCGGATCCGGCGGCGGCGGCGGCGGCGGTGTCCTCGGCACCGTCAAGGGGGTCGGCTGTGGCCTTGCCAGCAGCATCCCGATCATCGGCGGGGTCGTCAGCAACGTTGGACCGTGCTCGTCCAGTGGTGGTGGCGGCGGCGGGTTCAGTCTCGGCTCGCTGGTGGGCCTGCTGCCAAAGCTGATCCCAGCATTTCTCGGAGGGATCATCGGGTGGTTCCTCGGCGCAACAGCGCTGCACGCGCTGCTCGGTGGCGTGTTCAAGTTTCTGTTGTGGACCCCGTACACGAGCATCACGTCCACGTGTGGTCTGACGCTCGGCGCGCCGCACGTGTCAAGCTCCACTGCTGCGGCAGCGTGTGGCAGTCCGGCCGGCACGCTGGAGGCGCAGCTGACCGTGATCGCGCTCGGAGGCCTCACCTCGATCGTTTTGATGAGCGCGCTGTGGCACTGGATCGCCGGCATGTTCGACCTGCACGGCGGCTCGGAGGCATTGACGGCGCTGACTCGCGGGATCGGGGCTGCGGTCGCGCTGCCGGCATGGGTGTTCGCCGCGCCGCTGCTGGTCCGGGCCGGTGACGGTCTGACGTCCTCGATCAATGGTCTTGCGACCAACAGCGGCGGTGCGGCAGGCCTGCTGGGCGGTCTCCTCGGGTTCAGCAGCGGCGCCGGCGCCGCGGGCCTGTTCGGTGACATCGGCAAGGTCAAGGGCTTCGGGCTCGGGTTCGTGCTCGTGCTGCTTGCGGTGCTCGTGCTGTTGCTGTTGCTGTTCGCGCTGAAGGTCGCGATCACGACCGCAGGCCTTTTGATCTTCGCGGCGTTCCCGCTCGCGCTGATGGTGTGGCCCGTGCGGCGGCTGGGATGGATCGCCGAGGCGCTGCTCGGGGCGTTCGTGGTGCTGCTGATGATCCCGGTCGGCTGGGCGGTGATTCTCGCGGCGATGAGCGCGGTGCTGGGCGCGTTCGCGACCTTCGACACCAGTGGCATGTCGCTGATCGCCTACCTGTTGCAGCCGTTCGAAGCGATCGTGCTGCTGTGGATGCTCGTCGCGCTGCCGCGGCAGATGATCCACCTGGCACTGTTCCAGACCATCGCCCGCAGGCCGGTGATCGGTGAGATCACGCACCGGACGGTCACCAACGCCGGCACCACGGCGCTGCAGGGGTATCTGCCGGAGCGGTTCGGCGGCCCCGGCAGCCCCGGCGCCGGGGCCGAGGCAAACGGCTCTGCGCACACGACCACCCTGACCGGGGTCGGCACCCCGTCCGAACGGCCGGCCCTCGATCAGGCCGCCCGGTTCGGGCTCGATGACACGTTCGCTTCAAGACCACCGGATCGTGCCGGCGGCCCAGCCGCTTCAAGCGCACCGGATCGTGGCGCCGACACGTTCGCCTCAACAGCGTCTGATCGTGGCGCCGAACTGGTGTCGCGCGACCACACACACCGCACTGCTGGCGGCGTGCTGACGGGAGACGCGGATGGCTTCACCGGCATGCCGACCAATGATCTGCAACAGGTCGAGGACCGCGTGCGCGTCGCACGCGAGGAGCGGACCCGGAAGGAGCCGTCTGCGGGCCGGCTCGCCGCAGCGCTTGCGTCGATGCCGCCGGAGGTCGCGGCATCGGTCGCACACGCCCATCAGCGTCTCGGCAACCCGACCGCTTTCACCAGACAGATGGCGCGCCAGGCCTCCTCCGAAAGCTATTCACCGGAGACTCGTGCCGCGTTGCAGGCGTTCGCGGCCGGCTCCCCGGACGAGCGCAGGTCAGCGATCCAGAGCGCACGCGAGGAGTTCGAGTCAAGCAGCCCACAGCACGCCCAGGCCATCGACCGGGCGCTCTCACACAGTGAGGAGGGCGCGCTGCGATGAGCACGTTCAAGAGCTACAAGGTCAACGAGCGCTCAACGGTCGCGGGACTGAGTGCCGGGCAGTGGCTGGCGACGCTCCCCGGTCTCGGTGTCGGATATCTGATGTTGCGGTACCTGCCCGTCGGCATCAGCGTGAAGGGGTTCGCGGTGAGTCTCACGCTCGGCTCCTGGATGCTCGGCGTGTACCTGTCGGGCTATCTGGAGCTGAACGTGATCACGGTGCTGGCACGAATGCTCGCCTGGTGGCGCGCCGATGAGCGATTCGGTGCAGGCGCCAGCGAGGTCGACGCGGGGTTTGTGATCGAAGCACCCGACCGGGCAGCACGGGAGCCGCACGTGTTCGAACCCCTGATGCTGGCCGATCTTGCCCGGATCGCCAGCGAACCGACCACCAACAGCAACGGGAACGGAAATGGGCGTGCGGCACAGCAGCTCGCCGGCAGCAACGGGCACGCCGCCGCGGTGACAGGTGATCACGAGACCGAAAGGAGCCGGGTGCTGTGAGCACGACAAGGCCGGAACGGAGAACCAGACGCGGACATGGCGCGGCACCACCGAGCACGACGCTGACCGACCGGATCGCCGGGATCTCGCTGACCGAACGGCATCCGACCGGGGAGCCGAAGGGCAAGGCCGGGGACCTGCTCGAACTCGTACGGGTGTTCGACAACGGGCTGCAGATCACCGAGGACGGCGCCCTGGTCTGGCTCGTGCGGATCCAGCCGCGCAACTGGATGCTGCTCAGCGACGTTGAGCGGATCCAGCTGTCGCTGGCGATGGCCGAGGTCGCACGCTCCCCCCAGACAGCCGAGGCGCTGCAGTTCCTCGTTGAGGCAAACCCCATCGACTGGGTGCGGCTGATGGACGCGACCCGCAAAGAAGTGGAGCTCGTCGCCGGCCCGCGACCGACCGACGGACAGGAGGCACGCGACGAGGACGCCCGGGCCCGCTGGCTGCTCTATGGGGCGATGGAACGCTCGATCGGCGCGCAGGCCGCACGTGCAATGGCAACCGACTGCTACATGGTCGTGCCGTTCACCCGGCATGCCAATTCGCTGCGCCAGAAGCTGGCGCAGGCACAGGCGGGCGGGATGCCGGCCGGGCCGCTGCGGATGCGTCTGAACACCTTTCAGCAGGCGATCACCGAGTCACGCATGCATGTGCGGAACCTGTGCGACATCTTGGAGCGCAACGGGATGCGCACCCGTGTGCTCAACGGCGAGGCGGTGCTCGAGCGGCACTGGCGAAGGTTCAACCCGACCAGCGCGCTGGAACAGGCCGCCCCGCCCGACGGCCCCGAAATCCTCGGTGCGATCCAGCCGATCGGCGAGCTTCAGGACGCCAAGGACGCGGCCTGGGAGCTCCGGGAACGGCTCGCACAATCACATATCGACTTCGCCTCCGACGCGCACGTCGCCCAGATCGAGGATGACCTCGTCGCACACTGGTGCGTGAAGGGCGAGGTTCGCAATGTCGACACCGGCTGGCTGTATGAGGCTGTCCGTGGCCTGGAGCTGCCGTGGTCACTGTCGGTGTATGTGCACGGCCTGGACCGCAAGCTCGAGCGCACGAAGCTGAAGGGCCGCCAGAACCGCGACCACTCCCTCGAAGCGGAGTCGGCACGGAAGGGCAACCCGGTGAACATCGACCGGCGGCTGCGGCTCCAGGAGACCGAAGAGCTGATCGGAAAGATGAACTCCGAGCAACGGCTCGTGCTCAACGACATGTCGATCTACGGGACTGTCCGCCATCCCGGGCCGGTCGCCGACCCCAAGCGCGCCAAACAGGAGCTCGCGCAGTCAATCCGGCAGATCCGGGAGGCCGTGCAGGACGGCGCCGAAGCCGAGGTGTCCGCCGGCTACTACGAACAGAAAAGCCTGTTCCGCTCGACCCAGCCGCTCGGCCGGGACCACGCCGGCAAGAAGAAGAAGTACACCAACCAGGTGATCGGCGCGTCGATCGTGCCGCCCGGTACCCGGATCGGGTCAGACACCGGGCCGCCGTTCCTGCTGTCCTACCCCGGCCGGACCGTTGAGCGGGTCAACCCGTTCGACCCTCAGCACGAGAACCTCATCGCAGTCCTGACCGGTGCGTCCGGGTCCGGCAAGACGATGCTGGCCAACTCGCTCATCGGCCGGACGTTGGCGATGGGAATGAACTGGTTCGTGCTGGATCGTGCCGGCCACTACCGGCTGCTTTGCGACGTGATCGGCGGCCAGCACATCGACCTCGGCGCCGACGACTGCCCGTATGCGATCAACCCGTGGGATGTTGAGGACCAGCGGATCATCAGCCGCCAGAAGGTGCAGCGGCTGCTCGCGCTGCACCGGTTGCTGATCGGCGAGAACCGGCGGCTCTCACCGGAGGAGATCGGCCAGCTGGAGGCGGGTATCCGGGCCGCGTACCGGCTCGCCGAACAGCACCACGAGTCCGCGCGCGAGTCGCACCTGCAGAAAGCGCTGCGTGACCGGGCTGGCGACGAAGCGCAGCACGGCGCGATCGAGACGGCCGCACAGTTGCGCAACCTGTTGGAGCGGCTGGGCCCGTTCTGCCGCGGCGGTGTCTGCGACGAGCCCCCGGCTCTTGACGGGGGTGGCGCCTACGCCTACCTGCTGGACCAGGAGACGACGGTGCCCCGGTCCTCGCCGATGGTGGTGTTCGACACCCGCTCGGTTGATGAGGCGATCATGCCGGCCGTCGCGTTCTCGCTGGTGGAGACGGTCCGCACACTCGCCGAGCAGCACTTCGACCGGATGTCGCGCACCCACGACATGGATCCGCGCAGCAACAGGCAGGCCGAGCGGCACCTCGCCGGCCGGCTCGGGCTGGCGATGGACGAGATGTGGTCGCTGCTCGGGCACGAGGACACCAGCTATCACATCGCCGATATCGGCAAACGCACCCGGCACTGGGCCCTGTTTGTGCTGGCGATCTCACAGCAGCTGCATGACTTCGACAGCCCGCACGGCAAGGCGTTCTTGAACAACTCCACGATGAAGTTCCTCGGCAAGCAGCGCAACGAACAGGAGATGCAACTTGCCTACGACCTGTTCCAGCTCTCGGCCGGGGAGCGCGAGGGATTGAACGCGCTGCAGATGCAGCGCGATGAGCGCCGCCGCGACAGCCGCTGGCTGTGGCTGAACGGGACGATCGGCCGTGGGATCTGCTCGCTCGCGCTGTCGTCGCTGGAGTACTGGGCCTACACCTCGGACGCCCGCTTCGATCTGCCGCTGCGGGTCCGGAAGATCGAGGAGCACGACGGCAACAAATGGCGGGCGCTCGTCGATCTCGCAGAAACCCACAAGCGCGGCATCGAGGCCGAGTAGGGCCCGATGAACGCTCACAACAACAGCAACGGGCACGCGGCAATGATCGTGATCGAGGAGCTCGAGCTCCATCCGACCGCCGCGCCCCTGGCTGCCACGGTAGCTTCCGTGGCAGCCGACACAACCGTGGGTGGATCGCCGGACGATCCCGAGATACGGCAAGCTGCGCACGAGTCAGACCGCCTCGGCGGGCTCGTTTGTGTGATCGCCTGCAGCACCCCGGCGCACGCAACCGAGGTGGCGGTGCTGCTCGCACACCAGGCCCGCAAGACTGGTGCCGGGGTGCTTGTCAGCGACGCCGCCGGCGGACTCTCCGCGATGCCCGAGCTCGCCGGCGTACACAGCCGCTACTCGCTGAGCGAGGCCGCCGCCCTCGCAGCACAAGAACAACTGGGCGAACAGGATGCGGTCGCAGTCACCCGGCAGGGCCTGCATGTGCTTTGCGCGGAGCAGACCGCACGCCCACTCGGCGCCGGCAGCACCGACCCCGACCTGATCGGAGCACTGCTGTGGATGGCACGCAACAACTACGAGCTGACCGTGGTCGACTGCGGCAGCGGCACGAGCGGCCAGGCGTGCGCCGCCTACCAGAGCGCCACCCACATTGTGTGGGTGATCGACGGCACCCCAGGCGGGCTGGCTGACGGGCAGCGGGCCTTTGACCGTGTTCGCCGGCACCCGACCGCCCGCGAGCTGCTCGTGACGCTCGGCACCCACCCGCAACAGGGACGGATCCGTCCGAAACAGGCGGCCGCACTGGCCGCCGAGCGGCACGCACCGGAAGCGATCTGCCTCCCCTACCCGGACGGAAAACCGACAGTCGGTGAGAACAGGCTGGCAGGGTTGATGGCCTGCTGGGCGCCGCAGATCGAGCAGCTGGCACGGCTGACCGAAGGGACGGTCCTGCGATGAGCGGCACACAGGTGGTTCAGATCGGGCTGTCGCTCGTGGCATGCCTGGTCGTGGTCGTGATCGCGACGCTCCATGCCCACCGGGCGCAGACCGGCCGGCAGCGCGCGCTCGCGATCGCCGCGGGCGCGCCGGCGCTGGCCGCGTGGCTGCTCGCGCCCGCATGGCTGGCGGGCGTGTTCACGGCCTTGGCGCTGACACCAACCGCAGCCGTTCTGCGCCCGATCGTGCAGGGCGCCACACGTTCCCGGCGCGAGCGTCAGTTCGTCATGGACCGGTTGTGGCGCATGTCTGAGACACCGTTGCCGGCCGCGTCGTTCGGCACCCGGCTGCGGGCCTACGCGGAGGCCGCACAGCTTGCGAGCCAGGGCAGCCCGGTGCAGCTGCCAGCCCCGCCGGAGGACCGGCAGACCCAGTTCAACGAGGCGACCGACAGTCTCGCGCTGGCATGGGAAGCAGCGATGTGCGCCTACGAACTGCATCGCACCGGGCTCGCGAACACGCGCCCGTACCGGCGGGCGTGCCACCGGATCATCGACGAAGCGACCACGCTGGCCGACATGGCGCAGCGCGAGGAGGAGAACCACCTGCCGGTGCGGGTGCCGACCGGCCCGGCGACCCGGAACGTGTTCAAGCTGATGATCACCGACCCTCAGCGCGAACCGGAACCGCAAGGACAGTGGCATGCTTGAAAACGGTGCCGCCCAGCCGCTGCGGGCCGCCCGTATAGCCACCCGTAACCCGGTCGGGGAGGGGCATGAACTGATTGTTGTTGCGGCGAGGATCGCCGCAGCCGCCCTCCTGACCGCGGTCGCGGCCGGCATGATCCTGCACCTCGTCGCCGCCGGCTGGGCACGAAACCAGGAGCCGATGACGTTCGCCGGGCTGCGGGACCGCAACGCGAGCGAGTGGCTCTCGCTGTTTGCCTGGAATCTTCGGCACCTGATCACGCCGCTGGCGGCCGCCGGGCTCGTGCTCTGGCGAGACCCAACCCTGCCGCGCTGGGCACGCATGCTGTTCGGTGTGTTCGAGGCGCTCGTCAGCCTCGCGATCTGTGTCGAGATCGCAAGCAACATCGCCAACATCGCGATCGCGCTGGGCGGCTACAGCACCCGCACCGCGCTGTGGCTCGCGCCGCACGGCCCGCTCGAGCTGTCCGCCTATGCGCTCGCGCTCGGTGTGTGGGCCCAGGCACTGCGCCGGAAGCTGGGCGCGGGGCTGGCTGTCCGGGCCGGTGTGCTGAGCGTGATGCTGCTCGCCCTCGCCGCCGCGGTCGAGGTGGCGTTCAGATGAGCGCTCGCGGCCGCATCCTCGCCGGGCTGGGTGTCGTCACGGTCGCGCTGCTCGCCGCCGTCCTGGTGCTGCTGCCGCTGCTCCAGAAGGGTTTGGCACGGCTCGACAAGCTCGCGAACGGCCGGCACGGCCTCGGCGGCGCGCTGGCGCAATCACTGCTGCCAACCCGTCACCATCACGCACCGCACCCTGCCGTGCGCGGGCATCATCATGCTGCCGGGCATGCTCTCGCCGGTCATCCTCGGCCGCTCGCGGCCGGTGGCCCGCCATGGAGGCTGCTGCTCATTCTGTTTGTGATCCTGCTGGCGGCCGTGGTGATCTTCGCGGTGCTGACCGTCGCGATGCGCTGGCATGCCCGCAGGCACCGCGAGTACCTGGCCTGGCCGATCCGGCTGACCGGCCATGACCAAACCGTGATCGATGACCTCCGTGCGGCCGTCGGATCGCTGGGTGACAGCGTCGCGGAATGGCCGCGTGACCGGTGGCGGACAGGACAGTCGTGCTTCGGCGTGGTGATGTCCTATGACCCGGGGAAGGGCGGCCAGCTGTGCCTGGCGCTGATCTGCGAGGCCCGGCACGTGCGCGCGCTGGACGGCGCGTTGCAGCAGGCCTATCCGAACGTGAGGATCGGCTGCGGATTCAAACCCGAATATTCGCCCGTGGACCTTGGGCTGCGCCCCGGGATGGTGGTTCGTTTGCAGAAGGCCCGCGAGCCGTTTCACCCGGTGATCAACCGGGAGCTGAACGCGTTCGATGTCAGCCCGGTGCTCGAGGGGCTCGGGGAGATGCTGCACACGCTCAAGCAGCCGGCCGCGGTGTGGTTCTGCTGCCGGCCCGAGACGCGCGCCTCCGCGGAGATCGCCGAGGGCGCGACGTTCCATGTCGAGGTGCAGATCGCCGGCCCGGATCTTCAGACCTGCCGAGCGCTGCACGCGAAGCTGCGGAACCTTCCCGGCGCCCGCAACGAGCTCGTACGCCGCCCGACGATGTGCCACGGCCTGTATCGGCGTCGGTTCTCGGCGTTCACGCCACCCGTGCGGATGGGCGGCAAACGGAAACTGATGACAGCCTCCGAGCTGGCCGGGCTGCTCGAACTGCCCTCAGCCCGCCTCAAAGCACCAATCGAGCGCTACACCGTTCCGCGCGCCGACGGGCCCGCCGAGATCCACGGCAGCCAGCCGAACCCCGCCGGCGACATCCCACCCTCCAGCTTGAACGGCAAACTGACGCCGGCCCAGCTGAAGGAGCTGCTCGGCATCACCGACCCCTACAGCAACACCGAGCCCGCCGGCACCCCGCCGCCGGCCGCGGCACCCGCCGCGCAGCCAGAGCTTGCGCTGCTGATCATCGAGCAGTAACCGGCAATGCTGGGAGTCAAAAACCGCCCGGTGTCCCGCCCCGAAGCGCTTTTGGGGCAGGAGCTGCGCACCCCGCGTGACTGGGATCCCGCGCTGCCTGAGTGGTGTGCGCGGATGGTGCCGATGGTCGAGGCTCCGAACAAGCACGTCACAGTCGGTTACCGCGACTGGGAGTCCGGGCTGCTTGTCATGGGAGCCCAGTCATCAGGGAAATCGAGCGTGATGCTGAAGCACTATCAGAACGCGATCCTGGACAGCGCGGCCGCGGTCGTGCTGATCGACCCGAAAACCTCACTGGCGAAACGCGCGCTCGCGATCACCCCGCCGGCCTGCGGCAAACAGGTCTGGTATCTGAACCTGTCACGCCCGCTGTTCGGCATGTCACCGCTGCGCGTCAATGCCCCGGATCAGGCGATCACCGACCTGCTGACAAGCGCGCTGCGAGACGTGTTCGAAGGACAGCTGTATCAGGCCTCACGCGGCACGATCGAGAACGCCACCCGCGGCGAGCTCGCCTTGGCCCGCGGCGAGAACCGGAGCGCCAGCCTGGAAACCGTTCGTGATCTGATGCAGTACGCCGGCAACGCGGGCCTCCGTAGCCGCGTGATCGATGCGCTGGCCAGGTCACGTAACGGCGATCGCGCACGCAACTACTTCGCGGTCGAGCTTGAGGAGGAGATGGCGCGCAACACCACCAACACGATGGAACGGCTGCGCGCGCCCCGCAACAAGCTCGACGGCCTGCTGAACGCCGAGAGCCTGCGCGTGTTCTTCAACCATCCCTGTGAGAAGCCGCTGCAGGAGATCATCCGCGACCGCGACATCCTGATCGTCGACGCGAACCTCGGCCGCGTCGGGCAGGAGAACAGCCGGCTGATGATCAGCTTCATCCTGCACATGCTCGACCTCGTGCTCTCGCAGCAGATGAACCTCGGTGCTCATGAGCGGTCGCGCGTGCACCTGCTGATCGACGAGTCCAGCCAAGTGCTGAAGGCCTCGACGATCGACATGATCGAACGCCACCGCGAGTCCGGACTCACCCCCGCGTTCGCGCTGCACTACCTCGCGCAGTGCGACTCGCCGGCGATCCTCGACGGGCTGCTGGCGCTGGTCGCGAACCGCTGCATGTTCCGCACCTCCCACGACCGGGACGCCGAACAGATGGTGCAGGTCGCGCGCGCGGTGTGGGCATCAGTGCGCGACACCCCGCAATCCCGTGACCGGCAGCGGATCACCGCCGAGGTCGTGCGCGATCTCCCACGGTTCATCTGCCTGTGCGCATGGCTCGTCAACGGCTCCCGGCAACCTGCCTTCGTCGGGCGCAGCTACCCGATGCTCGACGCCGACAATCCCGCCACCGGCTACACCACCCACCACCTCGAACGGCTGCTTGCGAACTGAGGCCCATAGCGCGAGCATCCCGGTTGTGGCCTTTATTCGTTCGTGCCCGAGGCGCTGAAATGTCATTGCCCGGCCCGTCGATCCCAATTCGCGTCGACCCGACCCCGCCCGAGCAAAAGCCGCTGACCATCCCCGAACCGAACCACGGCACCACTCCCGATCCTGTGCCGAAGCGCGAGCCCACGCCACTACCCCCCGATCCGGCCCCGGCATAGCGAGGAACCCGGTTCGATGAGCGGCCTGTTCGACACCCCGGACCCGGGCGGCCGGCAGCCCAACCGGGAAACGGGCGTGCCGGTGTCCGGCATGAAGGCCATCGGGTACCGCTCCTGGCGGCTCGGGTGGAACGGGCAGCTGCACTCCCACGGCGCGGGCGAGTTCACTTGGGAGAAGGGTGAGAACACCGCCGACTGCCGGCTCGGATTCCCGCACGCCGCACCGGACCCTGACTGCGATTGCGGCCTGTACGCGAACCATCACCTGGACGGCGCAGAGCGAGGCTTGGACCGGATCCGCGGGGTCATCGTCGCCTCCGGGAACCTTCAGGTTCATCGCGACGGCTTCCGGGCAGAGCGCGCCGAGATCGTCGCGCTGGAACAAACAGCCGACGCTGACGCCCGCCGGCGGCAGACCGAACAGCAGGCCGCCAGCCGCTATGGCGTGCAGCTCGTTCCCGCCGACATGCTCGAGCAAGTCGCCTTCGAGCATGGCGACCAGATCGCGCCAGAGCTGATCGAGAAACTGATCCCACGCCCGATCCAGACCCGCGCCTACGGGCAGCAGCGTGCACGCACCCGCCGAGAAGTTCAACTCGACCACGCCTACGAGAAGCTCGCCACACCCATCCGGCAAGTGCCCGCGCTGCGCACCGCGCTGCTGTGCGTGCAAGCGTACGGGTCGGGATTCGCGCTGTGGCTCTGGGCGGTCCTGCTCGTCAGCTGGGTCCGGCATCCGCCGGCCGCGCTCGCCCGGATCTGCGGCACCACCCGCAACCAGGGATGCAGCCTGCAGGCGATCGTGCACCACAACACCGTCGCCCACGCCGGTCAGCCGGTCACGTTCTGGACATGGATGGCCGCGTTCGTAGTGCCGTTCGTGCCAGCCTTCGTCCCGGCTGTTGCCGCAAGCGTGATCGGCCGTGCGCGGGCGATCTCACCCTCAGATCCCGGGGCTGTCCCAGCGATCGCCCGGCTGGGGCCGGTGCCGTTCCTGGCCGCCGCGACCCTCGCCGTGCTCGTGCTGCCATCGCACTGGCCGGCAGTGACTGCAACGGTCGGGATCGTGCTGCTGACCGGGCTGCTTCTGGCGATCGGCAGCGTCCTGGTGTTCCTGACACGTGTTCGTGTGATCCCGATCACGATCACGATCACGACGGTGATCGTGATCGCTGTCCTTGCCGCCCACCACCAGCCGATCGCAACGATCGCCGCGATCACCGGCCTGGGGGCGCTCGTGATGCTGATCTACGACCGTTCGCAACCAGCCGGTGGGTCGGCATGAGCTACGACGGCCCGATCGAATCCGGCTGGGCAACGATGGCCCATAGCGAGCACGAAGCCGCCCAGCTCATGGAAGACCTCAAGACCCAGGAGCCAGCATGAACGACGACCTCTGCGAAGTCATCATCACCGCCGACGACGCCGACTGGCTGGCCGACTTCACCCGCCACCTGGTGGAAGCCCGACTCGCGGCGTGCGGCCACAACATCGTCCCGATCCGCTCGATCTACCGATGGCAAGGCGAGATCCACGACCACCCCGAGGCGCGCGTAGCGCTCCACACTCGCCGAAGCCTCGTGCCCCGCATCGTCGCCGAGACGATCGACCGTCACGCCTACGAAGTCCCATCGGTCAGTGCCCTTCCGATCATCGACGGCAGCCCCGCCTACCTCGAATGGATCCGCGAATCCACAGACCGCTGACGGCTGACGGCTGATAGCTCTCGGCTTCTGCTTCACATTTGCCAAACGCCTAAAGCAGCACTTTCGCATGCACCCGGACCGCCCGGCCAGGCGGCTGGTCCTTCGTGGCTGCAGCAGTCTCGTAAGACGTTGGTAGGAAGCGGATGATCCTCGATGGGGTACACATCGACTACCTCAGCAAATAACTTCCGGCGCTACATGCCGCACTTGCCAGGACGGCGGCGCTCTCCCGCCCCGGTCTCGAAGCGGCCGTCACCCTGCTTCAGGTGATGGCCAAGGTCACTGCAAATGCTCTCCCAGTAGCGATTTTTCGAACCAGAGGTGAGCATGGGGGTTGTCATCGTACGCCGCGACCTGCGCGTAGCCGGCACTGCGGTACAGGTTGATCGCCTCGGTCAAGACCCGGTGCGTGTCGAGTCGGATCATCGTGAGGCCGCGCTTGAGTGCCTGGCGCTCAAGCTCTGTGACGAGTTGCCGGCCGAGGCCGATGCCTCGGGCAGCGGCGTGAACCCAGAGATGCCGAATCTCAGCAGGCCGGTCGCTCAGCGTTCTGAGCACTCCGCATCCAACCACACGCCCGCTTTCGCGAGCGACCACAAACACGCCTAGGGGTTCCCGCGCTTCCGTGGCTGAGAGCAGAGCCTCAGGCCGATAGCCCTCCGGGAACCTGACCGCGAGCTCAGCCGCATAACACGCGAGTGGTTCTCGGGCATCCGGCGCACCCGGATCAATGACGCATAGCTCGACCGTTGCCAACCGAAGGTGCCGCTTGATTACGGCCATCGCCTCAAGGAGCTCCGTTTGCATGCTGGTGTTCAAAGGCTCCAGCAGCTCAGCGGCAACGGTCGTTGCACGCGCGTTTAGCTCATCCAGCTCAGAAAGACCGAGGTCGGTTAGCCTGGCCAGCCGCACCCGGCTGTCGTCGGGACTTGGCTGAGTCTCGACCAGGCCAGCAGATTCGAGCCCCCGCAGCAGCCGGCTCATGTAGCCGGAGTCAAGGCGAAGCCGTGCACGGATATCGCGCACGTCCGAGCCCTCGGTCCCG